>Ga0307947_1000111_pt1 | contig 46297 bp, 40 predicted proteins | sample OrgLakmetagen232_FD_201840 | JGI IMG/M metagenome (GOLD analysis project Ga0307947, IMG submission 201840) | Saline water microbial communities from Organic Lake, Antarctica - #232 | ecosystem: Environmental > Aquatic > Non-marine Saline and Alkaline > Saline | place: Antarctica: Organic Lake...
TACTGTACGGTCGGACACCGTCTTTTCAAACAGACCGTACTTGCACCGTATTGTACGGCGTATTACGGTACGGTACCGTAATTACGGTCAAGAAAGCTGAAGTACGGCGTATCTCGACAAGCCTGAATAATATAACGTATTTTTGTGAAAAATGGTACATCACAATGTCACAGTCTTGTTCAGGGAAGCCCAGTTTCATTTCTCGACGCCCCAAAATGGGCAGTAGTTTTGTACATTAATATCGAAATATTATAAATATTATTTAGAATATATGGAACTTATTTCCGGCCAATCTGCTGTGCGTATGCCTGTCCAGGCAATGCACCATGAGGGATCCTTTAAACACTTCCTACTGCACTTTTCAATCCGGTCTCTTCACATTAACTAATTATTAATTATAATAAACTTTAGAAAAATTTTGGCTCAATCCGGGTAAGTTTCAGAAAGTGGTTATCTAACCGTAATGCACCAACTAGGGCCTATATCGATGAGCCTCGCCCTCGACGACGCTCGACGAGCGTTGCTGGCAAAATCGTACACCTTAGTTACCCAAGCTTACACACATGTATCTAACATTTGCTTCAACGACATGGGGTCAACCCAGAAAAGGCGAAGCAAACAGAGGTGTCAACACAGAAATGGTCTTGATGCAAACATACCAAGCAGGCCACGGCAAAGCTACCTTTTTGACTAAGCAAAACTCGCTCCTTACATACCCTTTTTCCTGGCAGAGGCTCAGTTCCCACCAGGTCTATTGACTCCCCCTCCCAATGAGAACCAAGCCGAGCAAAAAACCTGTAGACACGGTCGTTTGGCAAATGTCGGGGCAGTGTGTTTATGCATCTGTGTGTGTCCTTGTTTCTTTGTGTGTGTGACCTTGTATCTTTGTGTGTGTGTGTCTCCTTGTGTCCTTGTGTGCGTGTGTATTTGTATGTGTGTGCGCGCTTATGTGTATGTATCCTATCAAACTTAAGGGCCGGTGCTGGAGGGGACAGACATGGCAAGTACAGCACTGTGCTGCTGCTGTGTATATTTATATGCACTGCTGTTGCTGCTGCTGCTGTGTAATTTTATATATTTATGTGTGTGTGCGAATGCTTGACATGTTAAAGTAGCCACTCACGCGCGACTGCCGCATCCTGCTGGTTACGCACGATCTATACATTAGATATATAAACTAAATATATTCATGATTGTGCCGAGAGGCTCATCAGTGCTGATCATCTTCCCTATAGCATGTCAGGCCACACGAGCACGCACACAAATACCTGCTAAGCTCGACTTTTCTGGTTTTATAGACAAGATTTGGGCTCAAAACATCTGACGAGACCCACCAGCTTGGACGTAAACACACACACACACACACACACACACACCAGAGTCACCTGTCCATACGTGCTCCTGGAAAGCCTGCATCACAACAAAGATGCAAAACGGTTTGAATGAACGGCGAAGAAAGGAAAGGCCTTTGGCTGGCTGGCAGGTGACTTTTGACAAGTGGGGTTCCTGGCGGCTGCATGGTCAAGTACACGCTTGTGGCCTACGTGGTGTGGTACAAGCTGGCTGCACTTGGTACACTTGCTACACTGTGGTACAAGCTGGCTACATTGTGGCTTTGTGGGGTGCGAGTGGTTTACGCTTGCTGCATTGGCTATACTGTGGGTACGTGGTGTGGTACAAGTGGGTTACACTTGCTACACTGTGGCTACGTGGTGTGGTACAAGCTGGCTGCACTTGGTACACTTGCTATACTGGCTACGTGGGTGTGGTACAAGCCCGTGGCTGCTTTGTAGTGGGGTATAGTTGCTACACTGTGGCTACGTGGTAGTGTGCAAGTGGTGTGCAAGTGGTGTGCAAGTGGCGTACAAGTGGCGTACAAGTGGTGTGCAAGTGGTGTGCAAGTGGCGTGCAAGTGGTGTGCAAGTGGTGTGCAATTGGTGTGCAGTTGGCGTACAAGTGGTGTGCAGTTGGTGTGCAGTTGGTGTGCAAGTGGTGTGCAAGTGGTGTGCAAGTGGTGTGCACGTGGTGTGCAAGTGGTGTGCAATTGGTGTGCAAGTGGTGTGCAGTTGGTGTGCAGTTGGTGTACAGTTGGTGTACAGTTGGTGTGCAGTTGGTGTGCAAGTGGTGTGCAAGTGGTGTGCAAGTGGTGTGCAGTTTGTGTGCAAGTGGTGTGCAAGTGGCGTACAGTTGGTGTGCAAGTGGTGTGCATGTGGCGTACAGTTGGTGTACAGTTGGTGTGCAAGTGGTGTACAGTTGGTGTGCAGGTGTTGTGCAAGTGGCGTGCAAGTGGCGTGCAAGTGGTGTGCAAGTGGTGTACAATTGGTGTGCAGTTGGTGTGCAATTGGTGTACAGTTGGTGTGCATGTAAGGTACACTGGCTGCACTTGCGACACTGGCTGCAGTGTGGCTTTGTGGTGGTGTACAAGTGGAGTACACTTGCTACGTTGGCTACTCTGTGGCTACGTGGGGTACAAGCTGGCTCACTGGCTACACTGTGGCTACGTGGTGTACAATTGGAGTACACTTGTGACACTGGCTACAATGTGGCTTTGTGGTGTACAAGTGGAGTACACTTGCGACACTGGCTGCAGTGTGGCTACGTGGGGTACAAGCTGGCTCACTGGCAACAATGTGGCTACGTAGGGTACAATTGGAGTACACTTGTGACACTGGCTACAATGTGGCTTTGTGGTGTACAATTGGAGTACACTTGTGACACTGGCTGCAGTGTGGCTACGTGGGGTACAAGCCCAACTTTGGGGGGAATGCACATCTCTAAAGCACAGAGCGCACATTCCTACAGTACAGAGCGCACATCTCTACAGTACACATTTTTAAAGTACACAGCACACATTTCTAAAGTGCAAAGCACGTGTGTGCAAAAAAAAGCGCAGAGCTTTTGGAAAATGTCCAGTGCTACAATTTTGGTATGGGCATCCATGGAAAGGCTCACTTGTATGGTTGGCCATAACTGTCCATATATACATCGGGTATAATTTGAAATAAACCAATCAGATGTCCCTGTTACAATCTTAATACGGGCATCCATGGAAAGGCTCACATGCAGGGTTAGCCATAACCATACAAATACATTGAGTAGGATTCAAAAGGAATTCCTCAATCAGCAGATGTCCCTGTTACAATTCCAGCATGCATCATTTACATATGTGACGACCCAACCCACCCACTCAAATGCCCATGCACCAGACGACGCCCTTTCCAGGACTGTGCGGGTCTCAACGACGTGTCTTTTTGAATTGGTCTAGAGGCCCGATTGCACCGCTTGTCTAATTGCCCGACTTGTTGTCCGACTCGAACCCTGCACCCCTCGAGGTACTACGCTTTTGTTATAGCGGAGGACTTATGCACTGCCGACAAGCTGACGCGCCAGCTTGTCGGCAGTGCATAAGTCCTCCGCTATAACACTTGTCTGTTCACCTGACTTCCCTTTACTTCCCCATTACAGCCCCTTTTCAGTGTACACAGTTACCCACTAAGAACAGGGGCTACTTTCAAGCCAGACCTGCAGCCCTCAAATTGCCCTTGTTCATCACATTCCTGCCCTCCTTTACCATTTACTTATTTTTCTTGTGGTGGAGCTTTGCAACACATGCTGCCTGAGTGGCTCTTTTCTCTTGACTCATGTGGGAAGGGCTGGTCATAGCATGCTCAGCCTTTTTTCTTCCTTTCCCCTGCCTCTGAAGCTGAATCAAGCTACCCAAAGCTCATTTCATCAACTGTGCATTCCAAAACTCAATTGATAAGAGGTCCTTGTTGATCGACAGGACTGCTCAAGACACATACACGCACATGCACACATACACACACATACACACACACACACCAGTACAAACCGGAGCCCAGCATCGTTTACAAAAGGACTCACTGTGTGTAAGCATGGGGTTCTTGCGCGCATCGTACACAAACACACACACACACCAGTACAAATTGGAGCCCAGCATCGTTTACAAAAGGACTCACTGTGTGTCAGCATGGGGTTCTTGCGTGCATCGTACACACACACACACACACACACACACACACACACACACACACACACACACCAGTACAAATTGGAGCCCAGCATCGTTTACAAAAGGACTCACTGTGTGTCAGCATGGGGTTCTTGCGCGCATCGTACGTCGCTCCGATGTCTGCTGGGCCTCGTAAGGACGCCCACATGTCCACAGCCTTAGAGTCATGCAATAAGCGTGACGGTTCGCCGTGGCCCTAAATCAGGCACGCAAGGTACGGAGTGGCAGAAGGGTATGCAAAGACGTGTGGGATGGGGTGTATACGTTTAATGCGTGTGTTTGCGCGTGTGTATGTGCGTGTGTTTATGTGTGTATGTGTATGTGTGTGTATGTTTGTGTGTGTGTGTATGTGTGTGTGTATGTGTGTGTGTGTGTCAGTGCGAGCAAATGGCAGCCTCGAGATGCAATACATTCACACCTTGTATTCACATTCTATGAAAGCCACCCCAATTATGCATGTCCCGACATTGACCCTCCATGCCCACTCACCTCAGTCCAATCTTTGTCTCCACCTAACACAAATCCCATGCCCTGGACTGAAAGCCACCCCAATTGCATATGCATGTACCCATACAACCTTGCAGCATATGCACGTATTGCAGCATATGCACGTACCCATACAACCTTGCACCCCAATTGCATATGCACGTACACATACAACCTTGCAGCATATGCACGTATTGCAGCATATGCACGTACGCATACAACCGTGCACCCCAATTGCATATGCACGTACCCATACATACAACCTTGCAGCATATGCACGTATTGCGGCATATGCATGTACCCATACAACCTTGCAGCATATGCATGTATTGCAGCATATGCACGTATTGCAGCATATGCACGTACCCATACAACCTTGCACCCCAATTGCATATGCACGTACCCATACATACAACCTTGCAGCATATGCACGCATTGCAGCATATGCACGTACCCATACAACCTTGCACCCCAATTGCATATGCACGTACCCATACAACCTTGCAGCACGTACCCATATAACCTTGCAGCTGACGTACCTCAATCCAGTTCATGTCGCCACCTAACACAAAGTCCGTGCCTTGACTCTTTGACTGCAGTAGCCTCATGCACTCTGCCAGCTGCTGCTCCCGCTCTGCTATGAATTTGCCCTCTGTACATAGTGTGTGCGTGTGTGTGTGTGTGTGTCGGTCGTAATTAACTTGTGTGTTTGTGTGTGTTTGTGTGTCTCTGTGTGTGTATGTATGTATGTAAATTTGCCAAGACCATCGAATTTGTGAGCTGAGGAAACACTTTTCCTTCCTGTTTACACCTTTTTTTGAGGACTTTTCAGCAGCCCAATCCTTTTTGCTGCAACAGGTCAACAACCAACTTGTTCATGATGTCTTTTCTCAGCAGAACATTAGACTTTTTCTTTTTCTTTCTGAGCTTATGGATTTATTTGTGGCTGGCCAAGACCAGTCAGCAGCCGATCAGCCAAACAACCTGGCTGAAGGTCACCCCTCATTGTAACCATTGTATGTATAGACATATATGTAAGAGAAAAATAAATCTCGTTTCAGTGAACTCGGGTATGATCCAGTGACTGCCATCCTCACTATCCTCAAATTGTGTGAGTGTGTTCATGAGTAAAGCAGGAGGCCACTGCGAATGCCCATCTAAAAAAGCAGTAGCATTACCCCTGCCGGGCTTCCTTGTTCCCTGATCGTGATGACTGACATGAAAAATGCAAACGATGCATAAACACAAAAACGTACACAAACAAACGCTGACATACACATGCACACGATGGCCAAAGCACAACCACGTACACACACATACACATGCGCACGATGCAAGAACACAGACACGTACACACACGCACACGATGGCCAAAGCACAAACACATACACACACAATGCAAAAACGTGAACGCTGGCATGCACATGCACACGTTGCAAAAACACAAACACGTACGCACACACGCACACGATGGCCAAAGCACAAACACGTACACACACACAATGCAAAAACGTGAACGCTGGCATGCACATGCACACGTTGCAAAAACACAAGCACGTACACACACGCACACGATGGCCAAAGCACAAACACGTACACACACACGCACACAATGCAAAAACGTGGACGTTGACATACACATGCACACGTTGCAAAAACACAAGCACGTACACACGCATGCACGTGATGTGGCCAAAGCACAAACACATACACACACACGCACACGATGCAAACACGTGAACGCTGACATACACATGCGCACGATGCAAAAAAACAAACACGTACACACGCATGCACGTGATGTGGCCAAAGCACAAACACATACACACACGCACACGATGCAAACACGTGAACGCTGACATACACATGCGCACGATGCAAAAAAACAAACACGTACGCACACACGCACGTGATGGCCAAAGCACAAACACATACACACACATGCACACGTTGCAAATATACAAACACGTACACACACACGATGCAAAAGCACAAACACGTACACAAACTGACACACATATACATGCGCACACCCACGCCCATGCCCACGCCTACGCCCACGCCCACGCCCACGCCCACGCCCACGCCCACGCCCACGCCCACGCCCACACCCACGCCCACGCCCACGCCCACGCCCACCCCTACGCCCACGTCCACGTCCACGTCCACGTCCACGTCCACGTCCACGTCCACGCCCACGCCCACGCCCACGCCCACGCCCACGCCCACCCCCACCCCCACACCTACACTTACGAGGTACAGGCGACTCCAGATGTGTGTTGCTGAATGTCAGTGGGAGGCCATGCACAAAGGCTCGGACAACACTCAGGTCCCTCCCTGTTGTTGTGCATGTATGCATGGACGTTAGGATATCGATTGTGATTGTGCATGCATGGACGTCAGGACTTCGATTGTTGTCGTGCATGCATGGACGTCAGGACTTCGATTGTTGTTGTGCATGCATGGGCGTCAGGACATTGTTTGTGAACAAAGGGCAAAGAGTCAAGAGGAAGCACCTGAAACATGCCTCGTGTCCAGAATGGAAGCTTGACCTAATGGTTATAAATAGGGTTGGCCAGAACCATATTTATACGGTGTATACACGGTATTTTTTGCAGGGATTTCATCAAATATACGGTCATATACGGCGTATATATACGGTTCTGGCCAACCCTAGTTATAAATCAAGGTGCTCAAAAGGATGAAGGACGGGCGGGTCTTGGGTCTGTGTGGTTTCTTTGAACTTAATTTTTGCTTATACTACAAGTTCACAGATCTTTGACACGCAAAATGCGCGAGTGCTGGATTAAAATGAACGAGTGCAACGAGTGCTAGTGTGTGCAGAATGCACGAGTGCTGGATTAAAATGAACAAGTGCTAGTGTGTGGTTCCTTAGTTGAAATTAAGCTCGGGAAACAGGAGCTGCATGCCAGACAAAAACGAAAGGTTCTAAAGCCAACAACTTTTCCCTGCGCTATAGCTGTTTGCGCCAGCTTCAGACCATGTCGTGAGTCGGAGGTGAGTGATTGTTTTTCAGTGGCAGTGGGTGGGTTGTTGTGTTGCCATGGTAATTTATTATGGCAATATAAGTTTATATTGTACTATGGGCGTAAGAGAGGGCTGCCTAAGTAATTGGGCTGCCTAAGTAACTGGCCGCCTAAGTAATTGCTCAAGTGGCATCTTGTGAAGCAACGGGGGTAAAGGTACGGAATGCCATCTTGTGAAGCAACGGGGGTAGAGGTACGGAATGGCATCTTGTGAAGCAACGGGGGTAGAGGTATGGAATGACATTTTGTGAAGCAATGGGGGTAGAGGTATGGAATGGCATTTTGTGAAGCAATGGGGGCAGAGGTTTGGAATGGCACCTTGTGAAGCAACGTGCAGAGAGGTGCAAAAGGCACAAGGCCAAACAACCTGGCTGAAGGTCACCCCCCATTGTAACCATAGTAACTATTGTAACCATTGCAATCATTATAACCGTTGTAACCATTGTAACCTTTGTACCGTTATTACCATTGTAATTATTGTAACCATTGTAACCAATGTAACCATGTAACCAATGCAACCGTTGTAACTGTTGTAGCCATTGTACCGTTATAATTATTGTAACCATTTTACCGTTATAACCATTGTAACCATTGTAACCATTGCAATCATTATAACCGTTGTAACTGTTGTAGCCATTGAAACAACGTGCACAGAGGTGTGAAAGGCACCAGGACATGGTGGAGCGGTATGGACAGGCACAGAAGCAGACGGAGAGACAGGATGCAGACGTAAAGGGCATAAGGAAGGTGGTGGAGCGATGTGGACAGGCACAGAAGCAGACGGAGAGACAGGATGCAGACGTAAAGGGCATAAGGAAGGTGGTGGAGCGATGTGGACAGGCAAGAAGCAGACGGAGAGACAGAATGCAGACGTAAAGGGCATAAGGAAGGTGGTGGAGCATCTTGCAGACGAGTGAGGCGCAAAAAAACGGGTGGAGCAACTTAATGCAGGCATAGAATGCACACGAGGAAATGGGTGGGGCGGCACTTTTGAACGTGAAAGGCACCACAAATGCATAAGGAAGTGGTGGAGCAATGTGTGGCAGGCGTGAAAGGCACGGCGAGATTTGTGGGTGGAGATGCCAAAACGATGGGGGAACAACGTGAAGGTGCCAAAACGATGGGGGAAGAACGTGAAGGTGCCAAATAGGACGATGGGGGAACAGCGTGAAGGTGCCAAAAACGATGGGGGAACAGCGTGAAGGTGCCAAAAACGATGGGGGAACAACGTGTGAAGCTCAGCGTGAAAGGCACAAAGACAAGGGGGGAGCTAAGTGAAGACACAAAAGGCACAAAGCCAGTCGGTGGAACAACGTGAGCGAGTAGAGCGAAACAGAAGAAGAAAAAGAACAACCACGCAGGCTGTAGAAACCACATTAATCAAGGATAAGGAGTAATTTTCGTTACCAGGTACCCCTTAAACTCACCCACCAAATAAAAGAGAATAGATCAACGGGGATCAGGAGGGTTGCAGCTGCCTTTCATCGTTCTCCAATAGAATTGACAGACAGGGAGCTCACGCACAGAAAGTGGATATATATTTAGTGGCACGCTCATGTAACTGAAGGAAGGTGGCACGCTCTTGTAACTGAAGGTGGCACGCTCTTGTAATTGAAGGTGGCACGCTCTTGTAACTGAAGGGTTTAGTGGCACGCTCTTGTAACTGAAGGTTTAGTGGCACGCTCTTGTAACTGAAGGGTTTAGTGGCACGCTCTTGTAACTGAAGGTTTAGTGGCACGCTCTTGTAACTCAAGGTTTAGTGGCACGCTCATGTAACTCAAGGTTTAGTGGCACGCTCTTGTAACTCAAGGTTTAGTGGCACGCTCTTGTAACTATAATTTAGTGACACGCTCTTGTAACTGTAGGTTTAGTGTAACTGAAGGTTTAGTGGCACGCTCTTGTAACTATAATTTAGTGACACGCTCTTGTAACTGAAGGTTTAGTGGCACGCTCTTGTAACTCAATATTAGTGGCACGCTCTTGTAACTCAAGGTTTAGTGGCACGCTCTTGTAACTGTAATTTAGTGGCACGCTCTTGTAACTGAAAGAGACGCTGAGATCCGACCCATGAAATTGAATACATAGTGCACGACGCACTCTCCAACTACCTAAAGGCAACCCATGCACGGAAATTGAGTACATAGTTCATGGTGCACTCTTCAATTGAGAAGCAACTCATTTATGAGAATTGAATTCATAGTTTATGATACATTATTCCATTGAGAGCTGCTGAAAGGCAGCTCATGCATGGCAAGTAAGTCTATAATCTATAGCACACACTCCAACTATATTGCTGAAGATACATATATATAATCTTATGTACAAGCACAGAAGCTTGTAGCTGTAGTAAAAGTAAAAAAACTGGTGACTAGGCCACACGGAAGAAAGCTGCAAGGAATAAATAAGGATACAAGGACGATACTGTTCATGCACCTGTATCGACTAAAGATGGGCATGAGTAGGACACATATTCACATAAATTATAGCATGTACCCTAATGCACATCCTTGACTGATCAAAAGGACTGCACAACGCACCCATCAATGAATTGCTGAAAGGCACGCGCTCTCGGCTCCCTATCCGCACGGTGTCACTCTTGGCGAGTGTCAGTGTGAAGTAGCTCTGTGCACGTACATGCAAGGGCGGCATAAGTGAGTGAGCAAGCATGCAGTTGCGTAAAATTTTATGTGTGTGCCACTCTTGGCAAGCGTTAGTGTGAAGTAGCTCTGTGCACGTACATGCAAGGGCGGCGTAAGTGAGTTTGCAAGCATGCTTTGCTTTTTACGTGTGCAGATGCATAGAATGTGTGTCAGTGTCATTCTGCAATCAAGCGTTAGTGTGGAGTAGCTCTGTGCACGTACATGCAAGGGCGGCGTAAGTGAGTTTGCAAGCATGCAGTTGCGTAAAATGTGTGCCAGTATCAATCTTGGCGAGTGTCAACGTGAAGTAGCTGTGTGCACGTACGTGCAAGGGCGGCGTAGAAAAGAAAAGAAAAACTATGCAGGCAGTAAAACACTCCCTGCATCATACGGAAAAGGAGACACATTGGCCCAAAGTGCCGTGAGTCTCCCCCACCAAGGGCGGCGTAAATGAGTTTGCAAGCATGCAGTTGCGTAAAATGTAAGCCCGTGTTGATCCCGTTTGCGTGCAGTAGCTCTGCGCACGTGCAAGAAGGATGTGCGCAGCATGTAGCTGCAATGCACGTTGTGTTTATTTTGCCCAGGGCCCCGCTGCAACCATCAATCACAGTATGGCCGACAAGACGCTTTAATTCTGGGCAGGGTAGCTTGCATGGGCGCTTAGGCTTTCTTCGCCCCCGGCACATCACTGCACAACCTACAGCTTGGGCACACACACTTTTAAAGTTTTCGACCGACGCGTTTGGCCACATGAGGTGGCCAAAGCCACAGTCCAGACTTACAACGTGAGCTCTGTGTGTTTGACTCAACACTGTACGACCTTAGCCACTACACCCCAAATGCACAGTGTGAGTGCTAATGATTTGATCTTCCTCTCCACTCCATTCAGCCACTCTAAGCTTGTTTGACCTACCTCTACGCTCCAATCTGATGCTCAATATGAGCATTCATGACATCAGAACCTTCACGGTTTATCGTTAGACCCACCGATTTGAGTCACCATTCCACTCTACTTCTTAACATAGCTGCGTACTCATCTCAGCACACACAATCCACTCAAAACACTCTTACTCTGAAACACTGCACTTCAAACTTACAGTGGGCGGGCTGGGAAGGGGCATCAGAGTGTAGCGCTTCACCCAAGGGGCATCAGAGAACAGCTCCAGGATTTCGTGCGTGACCTCCTGCGTGTGGGTTGCGCAAAGCGACACTGTGCATTTCTGTGTGCGCTATTGAGCATGCGAGTCGTTTACATGTGTGTATGAGTGTGTGTGTAAATGTTTGTGCTGCGAGTGTTTGTGTTTGTGTGTGTGAGTGTGTGTGAGTGTGTGTGAGTGTGTGGTGTTGTGGTGTTTGTACGTGCGTGTGTTTGTATGTGCGTATGTTTGTACGTGTGAGTGTGTGTGTTGTGTGTGTGTGTGTGCGTGTGTGTGTGTGTGTGAAGTGCCATGTGAATGCTGTGTGAGAAGAAAAGGAAGCTAATGTAGTATGTGAAGCTGTGGCACACTGTGAGTGGGAAAATGCACTGAGTGGATACCTGAAAGAGCAGCACATCAGGCCATCCGGCTTTCTCGACTTCTTTGCCAAGACCCTCCATGCGATCCTTGATGGCAACAGGTTCAAACCTGCGCATGGCATGGAGATGCACACGCTTGCACTCATTTGTAAAGAAAGGTTTTTTGTGTGGGTAGGTTGAGGCATCAAGACATTTTGCATCAAAGGTAGGTGTGCGTTTGTTGTTTTTATTGGAATAAGTGCCATCTTGCTCGCATTTGCATAAACATGCAAGCACAACTGACGACATGTGTCACGTTAATGCCCATGCTTGATGCAGAGGCACGTTTGACCCTCACCAAACATTGTAGGTGAGGATGGTTACTGTGACGTGGCTGTTTGAAGTAGAGGAGGGCTTTTCGGGGGAGGCATGGCGCTTGCGCTTCATCTGGACCACGCGGGGCTCCTTGTTGGTTGTCTGATGAGACGCGGAGGGCCCTCCTCCAGTGCCTCCTTCTTCTTGCCCGCTGCTCCTCCCAGAACTCTGCCCCTCTCTCCCTCCTCTTTCTTCTTGCCCGCTCACACTCGTTTGCTGCCGCTGCCGTTGCCTTGCTTCTCTCTCCAGGCGCAGCATGCCCAGCAGGTCGTTGGACGCATGGGGGTTGGGTGCTGGGATCTGTGGTTGTGTTTGGTCGGACGATGGCTGCTGCTGGTGCTGGTGCTGGTGCTGGTGGTGCTGTTCTGAAGAGGGAAAGCAAGCAGCCTGCTCAGGGGGCGTGGAAGGCTCCTCCTCTCCAAGTTTGCTGCGTTTACAAGGATCACCCCCCCCGCTGTTCAGTTTGTTCCTTGCAAAGGCCATGATTGTGGTGCGCTGCGCATTCTCCTCTCCTGGGCTCAGAAAGCAGTAATCTTCCTCTCCTTCCTCTTTCGTCAAATCAATTGACATACGTTCTAGAATAAGTCTAAAATAAGTCGTGGATCAGGTTTAAAATTTTGTAGATTTTGCAGACATATATACATGTTTTTAACACTCAATTGCCGGCTGTATGTTTCATTACATGTGAGGTATGGACAGTCCCCTGCAGGCAAGGAGTTTGTGAGGGCACAGCGTGATGGACGCGCAGATCTGCTCGCTTCGCAGACCAGGCACGCCCGCGTCTGTTCTGTAAGTTTCTCTCTGTGAATACATGCTACATTGCCCTGGCCGTTGCATGCCTTGTCCTTTGAAATGTCCATTGAAGTCATTGACACGACGCCCGCCTCGAGTTTACTTGCGAGAGCAGCTGCTGCTCAAATTACATGCTGCGTGCGTGCATGCCGCATATGAAGCAGCCTTACTTGCTATGCTTTTGAGCAAACTTGCTGTGCATCCAAGCAGGGGTGTTTTTTCCTCTGCCACAGGTTGCGCACCAATTGTCGTGTTCCCTTCGTTATCAGTTTCAAGTCAACGAAGGTGCCCTTCGACAAGTGTACGTGGATGTTCCCTCCAGGCATGGTCAGCGGGCATGTTGACAGGGCGCAACAAATGACCTCCGCGGCATGAGCATGGTCTTCTTTGCTGGCGGCGGCAAGTACACCACCATGGAGGACCTGCGATCATGCAAGTTCGTTTGCGTCTAGTCTGAGGCGTATGGATTCAAAAAAGGTAAGAACGAGAATTCCAACCGTTGGATAGCCTAGGAGCTGCTCAGTGGGAACAACCGGCAGGGAGCCTGATGTTTAACCTGCAGCTTGGAGTTTCATTCTGCCTGCTTTGTGGGATGGGCTTGCATGTTCCTCTTTCCTGTTTAGCGATTTATGCAACAGTTATTCTGCATCAACCCACGCACATAAACATCTATCCGTATACGCAAAGTACACACACATGCATGCAGCTCAGTGCATTTGTTAGAGCAACTAACCTTTTTCAATTGCATGTATGCAAGGGATGTCTTATAAAACCCGCAAGCCAACGACACACACGCGCACACACACACACACGCACACACACAAAGCTTCGTGTGTTCAGCAGCAAACCTTTCTCAATTGCATGTATGCAGGGAATGCCCTAGGACGTGCAAGCCAAAACCCACGCGCAAACACATGCACACAGAGTTTGCAAAAACATGCAACACAGAGTTTGCAAGCAAACTGCAGCCGATCTTGATTGCCTATTTTCATGTGTACAAGAGTGTGCACAGGCACGTACATGATGCTTCGAGATCTGGACCAAAGCACAGACCAGCGCATGGTTGTGGAGCTGAATGGCGCTGTCACTGCCATTTTGCAGGAGGTAAGTGCGTTCCTCTGTTTACGTTTCGTGCTGCTGTTTCTGTACAAGCCCTGTCATACTGCTGCTGCAGTATACGTGTATATATGTACATATACATATGTATATTTCCAGCTTCGCCTCAATCAAAAACTTGAGCCCAAGTTTTACCGCTTGCCTGTGCACATACTTATTCAAGGCACACCTCAACCCTAAAATCTGGTCAGTTTTTGGCGCTGATATTTTTTCCCGTGCACATTATCATTAATCAAATGTCCATACTCGCAGATGATGAAAGTGCCACGATCTCAATGGCATCCGCTCACTGCGTTCGCTCACCACGTGTTGTTTGAAATGCTCTTGCGCAAGAGCATATCAAAGAACACGCACAACCGGGCCTCATGGTCGTCACCACCGTCTGCGAGGGCCTGGGTGACATGAGACCCGAAGTCCCAAGTCACCTCCATCTTTCGACCTGCGTCGCTGTTATGACCAATCCAAGGTAGAAAACCTACAATCCAAAAGGTATAAGTACTCTGTTTTCAGGGATCTCAGTGATTTTTTTATTAGTCAGCACAGAAAATATGCTGAGGTACCACATCCTAGCCGCAACCCCAGTGCGGTATCTGACATAAGCGACCCAGATAGCGCGTACAGCGTCACTAAAAGTGCTTGTGACAAACTGAGTGATCGCAGTCTTCATTATTTTCCAGGCCTGTCTCGCAACAGGGGGACTTAAATATGATCTCGTAGGCATGACTGAACTCCCTTATTTGCAGGCTCTCAGCCATCCTCCCCCTCCACCGGGGAGCCAACAAATACGAGGTGCACCGATCTGCTGCTCGTTTCTCATATCGACGTGGACCTGAGTAATGAGCAGCAGATCGAGGTATTTTAGATCCCTCGTTCGAAGGACTCAGGTTCCCTTCTGTCTGAGTTTTGGACAGGGTGTGGATTTTGGTACTAAGCATGGACTTAGGGGTTCGAGCTAGGGAATTATTGGCCGATTCGGATTTGGAGGATTCGGTTTTGTAAAGGCTCATTGTTGTTTGAACGTATGCTGAATTGACCAAAGCCGGATCGTTGAAATCAATACCGGCATTTAAATGCAGGATATCTGCCAAGGAGTGGTTACTCATGAGCGCAATGGTCCTTATGCAATGGGGCATGTTTCCTTGCTTTCGAGCCTCTGAACCAGCGTGGGTGAGTAGTGCCTTTGTGATGCTCATGCCATATATGGCTGTTATATAAAATGTCAGAGGTGGTCGACGGAGCAAAAGTCCTGAAAATGTTCCCTATTCGATGCAAATCGTGTTTAAATCACATAACTAGATATTTTATGAAGTTTAAGGCCAAATGGACTACCCCAGTGGTCTGGGCAGAAATCCAGTTCAAATTTTGGCACTGAATGTTTACGTATTGAGCCACCACACTCTACCCAGGGCCTCTTTCACCTCAAAACACGACAGGAGTACTTGTGTTATGATCAGGACTCGTTTGACATGCTGATAACCGGATTTGGTGGAACTTGGTTTTCCACCCTTTTCGGCACCTCTTATGCTGAATATATTCAAGGGAAATGGGCCAAGATGGGGTACCTGGCCAACTACTGCTCCATTTTGCCCCATTTTGTTGCAATGATAATCTTTATTAAAATGTAGACTGTTCATATAATAATGACACAAATCGGGTCAGTTGGTGGTGAGATATGACAGACTGGTGAAAAAAATAGGGTTCACGCTGCGGGCAATTAGACGTGTGCGTCGGAACTGGCAACTTTCAAGCTCAGGTATTATTAGCATCTGGGTGCTATACTTAGAAGTTGCCTGGTCCGGCGCACATACTGTGGGAACATTTCAAAAGTACCCCTTCTTCCTCTGACCTCTGATAAAATGTCCTTCCTCTGACCTCTGACCTCTGATAAAATGTGTGTGGTATTATGCTGCATGTGCTGCTCAATGCTGTTTTCATTACTCAACAAACAGGGACTGAGTATGTGTTTGTCTGTTTGTGTACATTCCCAACTGTGCTTGCTCTCATTCCTGCAGGCTTTTTGACACTGTGCAAACCAAGATAAGTGAGAAGTGGCCAGACTTGTTGTTTGTGTGCGTGACTGTCAAGCACGCGCTGTGCCGGCTGCCCTAATTGGGTGGCACACCCCTGATCGAGGTGTGTGTTGATACTAACGCTGCTGCGCACGCAAATGAAAACCTGCGCAAATATACTGAATAAGACCAGCTGCGCACACAATTTAAAAACTGCACACACATAAAAAGAACTGCGCATACAAACTTACTTGACTTGCTGAAACATAGGAAAACCTGCGCACACCACATACTTACTAAGACCTGCTGCACGCAAATAAATCACTGCGCACGCAAATAAAACACTGCGCACACCACATACTTGCTACTAAAACCTGCTGTGCACGCAAATATGAAGTATATAGTTTTTGATGTGAAATATTTTTTGTCGAGTTTAACCTTTCTGATGAAATCTTGTATGCAATGCAGATTTGAAGAAAAACACAACCCGACTTCGTCCCGACTTCGTTGAGCTTGATTGGGCGCATGTAGGTAAATTCACGAGGTCTACCGGTTTGTATAACACAAGAAGGCTGCTGGCCTCAACAAACTGAGATCTGAGAATGCCTCAGGGTCGAAAGTCTCCATGTAAGACTTTCGACCCTGAGGCGCAGCACAACTGGCACGTACAGAACGGTGGGTGCAGTGGTTCCACTTGTAGTCCAAAGAGTGAATTGAAATGATGGCGTTGCGCTTGGGAGGTAGGTGAATTCACGTCTCCCTCGTTCGTACAACACAAGAAGGCTGCTGGCCTCAACAAACTGAGATCTGAGTTAATGTTGCCTTGCCGTTTGCAACAATTGCAGCATCTCTCCTTATCAGTGAAGACTGTTTCTGGTTGAACCCGTGTACATGACGGAAGGGATGCCAGCGGCCTTCCTGTGTGCTACAGCGGTCCCACCTGCAAGAGATGGCAGCCAAAGACCATTTTGACGGTTGAAACAGTTGTCACTGATAAGGAGAATTGCTGCAATTGTTGCAAATGGCAAGGTAACATCAATTAAGATCTCAAAAGCACATACAGTGATGCCGTTTTGAAGCTGGAACACAAATTTTCCGTGCGGTTGCAAAAATACTGCTTCTGCACTGCAGAAAGTGATGAGCGAGTACACAAGGAAGGAGAGGTCTATCTACCTGCGTAGGTTGTGTGTTGCAACCTACCCCTACCATAGCTGTGATCTGGAGGGAATCCTCCACAGACAGGAGGTTAGTTATTTGGCGAGATGGGCTAAGAGAGGTTGGGCGTTTTGTAATTGGTACTCATACCGTTTCGCTTATACCGTTTCATCATACCGTATCACCCATCCCCTCACAACAACAAAACAACAAAAACACCTTAATGGAACGTGGAGAATGGTGGGTGCCGTGGTTCCACTTGTAGTCTAAAGAGAGGTTGAAATGATTTATCGTATGCTGTGGGTCGGTAGGTTGAGCATTTGATGCTTCCCTTGTTTTATTTGATGTAGAAACAAGCATTTGTAATTACATATGGACATGTGGGCACCAACTTAAAGTAGTCTTTTTGCGACAGTACGGAAAATTTTGCAGGCACACATGGTGACAGCACACACACACACACACACTTGTGTGACACACCTATCTTGAATTTCTTGTGGAAAGCACGCATGTAGCCAAGCTTCTCCTATTTCATACAATGCTCAAAGTACAGCTTCAAACGGCTATGCTTTTTGTTTGTTCAATTGTGGGCGGTGTGTTCCAATAGCAACAATTCCACTGTGGGTCTCTTGCAAGATGGCTGACTGAGCACGTGCACCCTTACCTCTGTGCGCACACACAAGTACAGGCGCTGCAGGCGGGGCGGAGGCACAAAGGCGTGCCATAGCAGCAGGCCTGACCAACGCTGGCGACATATTAACACGTGATGACCTTGAGTGCTTTGCATCTCTGCACGAGCGTAAAATGCACTGCAGTTTAAAACACTCTGGTTGTTGGGGGAGGGAGGCCTGACCAACGCTGGCGACATATTGACACGTGATGACCGTGAGTGCTTTGCATCTCTGCACGAGCGTAAAATGCACTGCAGTTTAAAACACTCTGGTTGTTGGGGGGGGGAGGCCTGACCAACGCTGGCCACATATTGACACGTGATGACCGTGAGTGCTTTGCATCTCTGCACGAGCGTAGAATGCAATGCAGTTAGAAACACTCTGGTTGTTGGGGGGGGGAGGCCTGACCAACGCTGGCCACATATTGACACGTGATGACCGCGAGTGCTTTGCATCTCTGCACGAGCGTAGAATGCAATGCAGTTAGAAAACTCTGGTTGCTGGGGGGGGGAGGGGGCTCTTGGCAGTATGTTGCCAATAGCAACATTTCCACTGTGGGTCTCTTAGTGCTGCAAATGAGCGTTGCAATGGAGGCCCACTTACCTCCGTGTGCGAACTGCATGCCAATTGTGCGTCACACCCACAACTCTCAACCTTGGCAAGCACGCACAAGTCAAAATGGCGTAGCCAAGCTGCATGATGTTATGAAGGAGAGAAGGCATGGCAAGGATGTCACAGCCGGTGAGTTAGTTTTGTGATCTCATTTCGCAGCACGATGCTATGAAGGGAACGCACAGGTAAAAATAGCGTAGCCAAGCTGCACGATGTTGTGAAGGAGAGGAGGCATGGCGAGGATGTCACAACTGGTGAGTTAGTTTTTTGATCTCATTTCTTGCTCTCTTTCTGCTTGACTGCAAGATTAACACACCCAGTATAGTGAAGGGGAAATGCCATGTATAAATGCATAGCCCCTGTCAGGCCGCACTCGTGCGCGCGCACCCCACAACCCCTTTGCGTCTCCCCATTCTCCTTATTCTCAACATCACGTTTTCACAGGCTTCCCTTGTTTAGACCAAGTGAGTAACTGCCTTCAAGCAGTGAACAGCACCTACACCCTACTGGAGCCCTACTTCCACACGGATTCCATATAGGGTCCTACAACGGTCCGTATTCCACTTTCAGTTGCCTTCCGAGGGAGGTCCGGAGGAGGTCCGACAGGCATCCGAGACAAGTGCCACCCCACGGATTCCTTTTGTAACTTGACTTGAAATCCCCACGGATATTATTGACAGGTCTACGGACCCCTCTATAGCATACTTTCGGAATTTGTGCGGAACAAAATCGGCTGGACCTGCCTCCTTACGGACTCCGTAATTAACTAAATTCGTGCTTCTCTTCGGATTCCGTACGGACCTGGTAGACAGACCCACGGACCCTATCCAGCACTCTTTCGGATTCCGTATGGAAGTGAAATGAGGTTACTTTTACTGTAAAAACCCAGATCTCGAATAAGATCGCAAAAAAATGTACAACGCAACAAGTGTCAGGAACAACCTCAACGGTGGGTATTCATCAAATTATAATGCTGCCTGCATTTTCATTAGACAATTCTTTACCAACAATTAGTGGTATGGACTGTGTTGGCATGGTTTTTTATGGGTTTGTGAGGGGGGAGGGGCACTGAGTACGTGTGGAAATACTTGGCCCACACACTGAGACATACAATCTTAGAGTAAATAGAGTTCACAGATTCAGACATCAGTCAAGATGTGCCACTGCTAGTCTGCGTATGTGAAACGCTGTGGAATCTGTGAAAATTGCTGTTGCAACACCAGACTTAATAGTACCTACAGGAAAACCCTTAGAAAGGGAGAAAGCTGTTTGTGACAATGCAGCACTGAATAAAACCAGCTAGATTTTTTTAGCTGCCAGGTCCAACCGACCGCCTTAACTCACCAAAGAGGGGAAACCGTCTGTGTGTTTTGGGCAAATGGAAAAATGGACTGTAACTGAGAATGCTAAGGAACATACAACCATATATTTAGCTACAAACAATGCCACTCTCCCTATCTCATGGTTGTACAGGGCTTCTGACGCACAAAAGCAGCAGGAGCAATGTGCTCCGTGCCCTGCGTGATGGCTATAAGAATCTCACGCAAAACAAGGGCTTCCGAGCGTTGGAATATGTGTGGCTGAGGCAGAAGATCTGGCCATCAGGATCTAATTTTAGGTAGACTGTCCTCTCCCTTTCTCTGTCCGTAGCCTAATTTCCCTGCACTACTGTCTGTGCAGTGTTTGATGTTTATTAAGTAAAATAGGCCTTTTGCCAGCCAGACTGCTCGGCAGGTCGGCAAGGGACAGATCTGGAAATTACAACTGGCGAGATTGCAATTTTTCCAAGCAGGGTTTCAATCTCGCCAAACATTTCAATTTCGCCAGGGTTTATAAATCCATAACTCAGGCACAAAAATGAGCGTGAGCATGGGCATGGTTAGCGCTCTATTAGGGAATCAGAACATAAGCGCTGCTTTTCTGCATCATCAGGCTTGATTCCGTATGCCTGGAGGTGTTAACGGTTTGGTTGGGAATTTCAGTTAATCAACTGCCGGGCTTGCGTAGGAAAAACACACACACATACACACTCACACACACGCGCAATGTGGTTTGTTGGTAACCGAGTAGTAAGCCTGATAAGCCAGTCTGGTATCGTTTTCATAGCATTATGACGCAGTTGCAACGGCACTGTCACTACGGGCCGCACTTTAATTGGCACGTTGCTGTCAAAGCATTTTGGGCACCACAGGCCCCCCACCGAAGTTTTCCTGGAATGCTCCCAAATTTGCAGCTACGGGACCCAAAGGCCCTGCGCCAAGCATCAGTGCCCCAAGAATGCTGATGATTTCTGTGTACTGCTATAACAATGTCTCATGTGCAGGAACACGAAGAGTGCAAGCAAACATTCTTGCCCCACAGCTCCTGTGAACACGAGTGTACTATAGTTGCAAGCATCCAGGATTCTTATACCCTACGGACCCGCAGAACCCAGAGTAAGCTCTTATGTGAGGGTTTCTTTCGTTGTTTATAAAGGTTGGTCAGTTAAATTGTCTAGATTCAGTAAGCACGCCTGCTGAATATTGTTATTGCTATAAACAATAATAACGCTCAGCTCTAAGGTTTCCCCCTTAAAATTGTGAGAAAAAGCTTGGGTTAGAAACAAGCTTGATCTCATTGTTCAATACAAACAAACGTTGTGGTTGGCTAGCTGTACTAGATGCTAGTTCAAAATACAGCAACCTATAATCTCTACTTTCAGGAGATTGGGGAAATCCTCTGCAACATGCTACAAATGCTCCTCCAGCTACTAGCTTTCATAGTATGAAAACAGACTGAACTCGCTCCTTAGCAAAGGTTTTTCATATCAAATTACCGTCACTGCAAAGTATAAAACTCAGCACAACAACCAATGCGCAAGGGCATGAGCCAGAGAACTGGTAGAGGCATTAGGGACCACAGCGAAGCAAACCCACTCCTCTGCTGGATGGTTTTTCCACCTTGGAGGCCTTTCTTGGTCCGAAGGCGCTATCATTTATCAATAAGACTGGCCAGCTTATTGAACAAGACATTTAGAAACTCTCAACTGTCAATCAACTTGACTGATTTGTCACACGATTCGTCACTGCCAACGATTGGGCGTAACAGGTTGATCCAAAATGCTTGGTGCCAAACAGGCGACGTAACTGCTGATCATCTAACACAATTTACAAAAGTCGCTACTGCTCATAAGAACAAGCACACTGCACAAGGAGTCCGGGATTTGAAGAACAACAGGATTCTGGACGACTGAGAGGAATTTCCCAGTGGCAGCTGAAAGACCTTCCAGTACGCTCTTTATGGGCACAAATATTGTCTTAGCAGCGGCAGGACTAATGGACGATTGACCCCAGAAGCCAATTACAGAGCTGTTTCCTATACTATACACAAAATCGAGGGACCCCTGTACTGTCATGACCAGTAGCTGTATCAGTCAAAGTACAAGACAGATAGCGCCACCAATTGGCTTAAGGCGTGACAGAACCATCGTGGACGTATAGATTGCGGATGCCTACGTCGGAATATTAGAAACCTTCCCTGCTTTTTTACTAGCCTGCTTCTTTGTGGCTTACTAATCTGGCTTACTGCAAGCTTCTTAGGCAGGCTTACTGCTGCTTGTTTGTCAGCCTTACTGTGGCTTCCTGCTCCGCTTATTTTTAGCTTACTCATCAGGCTTACTGCATGTATCTGAGGCTGGCTTACTGCTGCTTGCTTGTCAGCCTTGCTGTGGCTTCCTAGCCTGCTTATTTTTGGCTTACTGATCAGGCTTACTGCATGCTTCTTAGGCTGGCTTACTGCCGCTTGTTTGTCAGCCTTACTGTGCTTTCCTTGACTGCTTATTTGTGGCTTATTACTACTTGCTGATCTCTGTGTGTTACCTGGGCCTGCCAAGCCTGCTTCCTTGAATTCTTGCTCCAGTAAGACCCCCTGCTTCCTAGCTTAATTGTCAATTGAACACATGCAAGGCACTCGTGGCTTCTGAATTTTTATTGGAAAGCATTACTCCTGGCTTCCTGTCTGCTTCCTAGGTAGTAATCAAGCTGGCTTACTGGCCGCTTGTTCATAAAATAAGCGAGCAGTAAGCCAAACAATAGATTCTACTAAGGCTTTATAACATTCCGACGCCACTGCTCGCCAAAAAGAGGTCTTCCACGCTTGACTCCTGCTGCTTCCACGCCTGGCACCTAATCCGAGCACCCCTCCACAGCTCCCTTTAACAGATCCTGATCTATCTCCGATTGCTTCCGTTGTTGCTGCATCTCGTCTTTACCGTAGCCAACTCCAATATGTGCAACATGAGGTGGTGGCAAGCCTTCTGGTGGCGCGACTGTGTGCAAATGAAGGATTAAGGGCAGAAAGAAGAGTTCAGAAGTTAAAGCAATGCTGGTCACTACCTTATGAAGCGCAATGCTTGCTCCATCCAGAAGACAGCTATAAAAATCGTTACTCATTCTTCCTTCAAGTCACCGGTCTTGTCCTGTCCTCTTGTGAAAGGACAGCAGAAAATTAGTGCATTTATGCACTTGCTGATGCTTATTGTTACATGCGGTATATGTACCCAGTATTATAGAGAGGAGTAACGTGGTAAAAGGGTTATTGATTTGATGTCAATTATCTACATTACTGGGTACATATACCACATGTAACAATAAGTATCAGCAACCCTGAAACCACGTTACACCTATACTCACTCGATCGGTCCATCGGAAGCAATGCTGTGCTCCTGGGCCACGGCATCCACCCCCTGTCTAATTCAAAATAAACACAGGACTTGACAAGCCAAGGCTGAAAACGTGGTCAAAATTTGCCATCCCTGGCAGGGCGGAAATTGGCCGTTTTTGCTCAAAGAACACACCTCCATGCTGGCGACGTGCATGCGGCGTGCGTGTTGCAAAACCCTAAAACTATATGCTGTATAAATTTTCTCAATTGGCCTCTAGAATGGTGGTTGCATAATGCGGACGTTGACCCGTCTGCTGCCTTGAAGCCATCAGCTTGTCCCTGTCAGTGATCTCCGCCTGGCCTAGAATGGTAGATCAAATCACCGTCATTGCGGAGTCTAGACAGGCGGCATATGTACAGGTCTCTTGAGGATCCCCTCTAATGGAACCCTTAAAATGCTCACATATTGTCTTGTTGTCATTAATTACCAAAACTATCAAGTAAATGACAGTTAAGGAACCTGTACATAGATCTATCTATCTACATTTTAAGTTATCTAGTCAGGTCCCTTAACTGTCATCAATCTATCTATCTATCTACACTTAAAGTTATCTATCTATCTACATTTAAAGTTATCTATCTATCTACAGAGTACTCTGCAGCCTGCTGCAGAAGAACTCACGTTCTTGGAGGCGAGTGCAACCAAATGTCAGTTGGAACTGTCTTGCCACAGCTTGCGCTGTAGGAACCATCCTTTTTGCACCTGGTCTTCAGACAGCGTTTAGGTTTAATTTTCCCCTCCTCCTCTCGACTTCCGCTTCTTGCTGGCTTTGTTGGCAGGTATGAGTGTCAACGGCCCATGCTAACTTTCTTGTTAGCCAGTTCATTGTTTCAGTTTTTCAGACAGCTTTCTCTGCTCAGATTATTGGGCAGTGTTTTTCTGTCCTGGATGGTTGGCCATATGTGTAAATTGCCTTCCAACTTTTGGTGGAGCCAAGCCGAAATAGAGCGCAGATAAGTGCTCCATCCCTTAGTCATTCTGGGTGTGTTAACACTACCACACCTTTTTTCCCTTTCCTTATAAATGGGACATAGACCCAAAAAGTAATGTGGGCTATATAGGTGTGTTTGACGTCTCCTCCTCCTTCTCCACAGAAGGTTTGACGACGGCCCAAGCAGCGTACAGAGGAAGTCTGTATGATACAATAAGGACCCTCTAAACAGGCCAGACAACCAAATGACCGTAAAACCATTGCTCACTTTATATATCCCAGGGGAAATCACACGATTTGTCCACGCCACTGATTTAGCATGACAATCAAATGGTAATTCCTCCTGCCTATCGAACAAGTTATAGGGTAGTTTTTTGCTGTCACTTTCGCTGTCATGGGCTGTAATGCATGTGATCGCACCCAAGTGCTCCATACCTCAGTCATCATGCTATAAGTATGTGTGCGTTAATGTTACCACACCTTTTCCCCTTGTAAATGGGACATACGCGCAAAAAAAATGGGACATACGCGCAAAAAGCAGTGGTAATGGTTGACTTAAATCTCCCCTTGCCTTGTAAATGGGACATACCAAAAAGCAGTGGTATTGGTCGGTTTAGCCTGCACCAATGTTATGTGTGTGACATTTTGCTTCCAGCCGCCCTTTTCTTTATCCATCCAATCTTGTGGTAGAATGGCATTATTGACATCTTACACATCCATCGTAACTTTGTCGGGACCACAACAATTTGCACATAGTGCATTCAGGGTAATACTAGTACAGCCGGACCTAGTACAGCCGGAAGGTAAACAGATCGTTCCAGTGAGAACTATAAACACCTATAATACAGGACAGCAAAAGAACCCCTTTGCAATATATTGCGTTAATCAAGCACTTCTATCAACACAGATAAACTTGCCACAAAGAAAGCTGTACATTTCGAGGGAGCAAATCATAGCAACGTCCTGTTGTAAGAATGCTTAATTGCTTAAACCATAAATTTACATGTTCAGAAGAGTGAAAACTACGCCTGCAGCTGCGCCTACAAAGGCAGAAGAGGCCACGATTGCAGCAAGCTCTGACATCTGCAGTGCCATCGCTTGCCAAGATTGTAATGTGCACACGGTAAGGAACAATGAGAGGCCAACTCTTGCCTAGTACAGCTGCGTCAAGGAAAGGTTGGGGGCCTAATTGCTCACACTAACTTGCCAACGGTGGCTTTTACATTCTGGCACCTTCGAAATTAAAAAAATGCATATGCTTCTTAAATCAAAACAGCTCAAAAGTTTGTTCCCTTTTTCCCGTCCAGAGCGATGAGCATACACATCTGCTCATTCGCTATATCCAGCAAACCAATCATACAAAGCAGTCAGAAGGCATTCGCACCTTGATACGTTTAATGGGGTCTCTTGCAGACTCGGGCCCATCCTCATCAGCACCCTGCAATGATATTGGCAAGCATTCACTTGGTACGTTGGAGGCACAGTCAAAATATATCACTGTCAGCAAACAAGGAGTGATTGTGACTGTCTGCAAAACTTTTGAGACACACGTACCCTTGCTCTCTTCACTCCCCTCACGGTGGCCCCCTCTGCCTGTGCCTGCAAAGCAAACAACAATAAATCCTGGATTTTTAAATTTTGAGGGATGCCTCCCGCACAAGTAGAGCATCAATGCCTGGAAACACAAGGCGTGCAGTTGTGTACTCACGAGAGGAAAGGATTGAAGGGCGGGTGCAGGCAATGCTGGCAATGCTGGATCTTGGGCAGTTGGTGCACCTTCTGCTCTTGGTGGTTCTGCTGCCGCCACCACTGCTGCTGCTGCTGCTGCTGCCTGAGATGGTGGCCCTTCCAGCGTCAAGGTGTCCGCTGATGGTGAAGCAGCTGGAGCCTGTACACTGGCAGGTGCCTGGACATGTTTATGAGTTCCAATTAGTTTAAATCATTATTGATCTCTTGTTCACAGCACATTTTTAGCGCAGAGAGCTTGAATAAACGCAGGGAACAAAGTGTAGAGCAAGAGGCAAGTATGCCTTCAACATGGAAATTGCCAAAAGCTAATTCTTCGTGAAACGCTGTCAATCTTTCGCACCTCGTCGCCTCGTGAGGGCATGTTAAAGACCACCGCCAGATGCTGTAGCAGGGGAGCCGCAACATCTGAGCGTGCTCGAATGGTGATACAAAAGCGGCTGCAAGGTGATGTGCACACAGCAATAAATCAAGAACGTGAACAATCAAAGTGCGTATTTGATTCCTCACCTTAATTCAATTTAGGCCTACCCTTATTTCCATATGCCTCATCCGCGGGCTGATGTCAGTTCGACACATTGCTTACTTTCGATACTCTGCTGAATGGCGTTGAAGACCCCACAACTATTTATAGCCCTCATCAGGGGCTGCCGATCTCTGGCTAGGCTAATACCCCTCGTTGCCAAGGAGATCTACGGACTCGGTACCAAAATTTGTTCCTTTCCTTATTTGAGCGGGAAATGGCTTTGGTTTGTAGATTGTACAATATAATCGTACCCTAAATACCAGGTCAGAAACAAACACTGCTGTTTTACCTGTCTTGCTGCTTAATAACGTTCGACATTCTTTGGGCTCCCCAAATTCCTCCATTTCCTAGGACAGCCTCGAGTGTAATCACCACAATCAAGCCTGCCTGCGTGTAATTGAATTTTGCTCGTTCATTTAAAGAAATTAGTATGCAATGTCTTTGTCAAAAAGTCAGGCAAGGAAAAAGAGGTTGTTGCAGTTGTGAAGGTCAATAGTGGTGCCCACCTCTTCTTTGTCAATATAAGCACGCTCAAGGCTGTGAGTCTCAATACTTAGAAAATCTTCTTTGCGCCACGGCTCCTGCAATCAATCAATTACGCACATGCAATTTAAGTACTTTAGGTTGTAACCTTAAACTCAATTTGTAAGCTTTTGTAAACAGGCACACCCTGCTCCTCAATTGCTTAAAAATATCTTAGCATGAAATCAGGAATCCTGTTGCTTCCTGCAACAACTATTTATAAATATCTTAGCATGAAATCAGGAATCCTGCTAATTCCTGCAACAACTACTTAAAAACATCTTGGCATAAAATCAGGATTCCTGCTGATTCCTGTGACAACTACATAAAAGCACACCACGAAGCACCTTACCTGTGCAAGCTGAAAGTGGAACGTCAGCGCGTATTTGCCCACATCTATCCACTTGCTAGGTACAACTTGAGCAGATTCGAAGTCGATCGACACAGCTTCTAAGCTGCTCACACTGTATGCAGAGCACGGCAAAAAGAAAGGTTACACACTTTTAGGCTTTAAGGTGTGCACTAGGTCAAGTTGTCACCCCCCACAAGTTGTCACCCCCCGAATTTGCATCCCAAAATCTCCAGCACATCAATGCAAGACCGGACTAGGCCTAGATAGTTTGAGCGATTACGTCTTGGAGCACAGATCTTCCTCACAGCAACATGCTGTCCTGATTCCCTCAATGATTGCAGAATCAAATGGCGATGCAGAATTTCTATGCCAGATAGGTCTGAGCATGTTTTCAGGCTTGTACAATTTAAGGTAAAGTAAGAAATGTATAGGCACATGCAAAATAACGAACAACGATTTCTTGCCTACAACCAACACATGTTGCAAGGGTTATGATAGTTGTGGCTGATGCCATGATCATCATTCCTCCGCAGTTTTAAATGTACACTCACCTTGGCCTTGCTTGGGACTTATTGAGCGCCAAAATAACAGGCCGCAGCTCTTGACTTGTCGGTTCGCAACCTTTCATCTGGTGCAGCCGTGCGCGGACCTGGGATGAACATTTTTAGAGCAAGTAAGGAGAAAATGATTGTGTGCATTTAATCCATTCCGCATAATTTTACATGATAAGGTAACAAAGTCAATATATATGAAATGCTCTATAGAAAAGATACACCCCCCTTCTCTAACTTACTTCTCCGGATAGTACAAATCGTTCATATAATTCTGCATTTTTGTGACCACAGCGCAGCAAAATGCGCATGATGTACACCTGCGAGTGTGAAAACATTGGTTTGTCAAGTGAAGAAGCTTCTCCTTTAGCCTAACAATCAACCTCCTTAGGCAGTTGTAGTGCTGAACTTGGCTACCAGCAGCTCGTACCTGAATATGAAAATCCCCGCACGATACCATGTAATCAAAGAACAGGTACTTGCACAGCTCGTCGCATGCCAGCAGGCGATCCACCTTGAAGAGGGTGACGGCAGAATAAGAGGTAAGATAAAAAGCTTATCAGGTAAGTAAATAGCAATCAAGTCTGGCCAAGGAGCAAGTACAACAGATTTAAAGATTAACATCGCGCTCGCAAGCAAACAAGCACTGACCGATTCACGGTGGACCAGGACGAGGACGACGAGCAGTCGGGAGCAATTTCGTTGTACCAAAAAAGGATAGCTCCTGTGTAGCCAATGGTGCAGAAAAATATGCCGTTAGCCCAATTCATGATTGTTCTAGCTAGCCCAACCATTTATACTTTTCTTGGCCCAATCACCTTTACACTGTGCAAGCATCATATTCTGATGCAAACATCATATTCTAGGAAGCAAGCTATGTTGTCGCTTTTGTTCTCGAGTACTTGAATACATATATTTAGGGCTAATACAAATTTGTACGCTAAAAGGGCCACTTTTCTAAGCTATAGCTCTTAGTGTTTCTCTAGCAATCCATAAGCCTAGGACAAAGTCCTAGGGTCCAATACAGTGCAAAACCGTATTTCAAATTATACTGCAGACTCAGGTTCGAATCCCAGCAGGAACAGTCCTTTTTGCTTTTTGCTCTTGGGGGTCAATTTTAGTTCTTTGCGACTCCTTTAACTGAGCACTCCCTTTGCCTCCCATTTTCTTTAAATGCATATTTTTGCATTAATCACAGTGTTTGATTGGTGGTTAGCGTAGTTGGGCTTCTTAATGCACTGGAAATGGCTATTCTTGGGTATTTTTGGCTTTGGACAGGCCTAGCCCTGCAAACTTTTATTTTTTGGCATAAATAAATTGGATACAGGTGTGAAACTCTTCTACAAAATGAGCCCATTATGAATTAATTCTGAAGGGTACCCATTTCTCCGTATATACAGAATACGGTTTTATACGGTATATACCTAAATACATACGGTATATGCGGTAATTGAAAGGGTGATATACGGTCCAGGCCAACCCTACATAATAAATTGGGCCTCCACCTGATGTTAGGAATGCAGCCCAACAAGGCCTCCAAGAATTCATCAGCGAGGATGCTCCCTCCACGAATCTGAATCCGATCCGATCCACCGATTGAGGGCTCTGCACACATGTGGAGGTATTATGATGTTCGATATGCACCTTTTGGAATAAAATGCAGCGCAAGAAGATGCTTTTCACTTAAAGTGCCAAACTTTCTAGATTTTCCATTCAGTGGATTAAGCAGCTGGCAAGACTTGTCCCACATTTTTCACCTGCCCACTGCGAAAAACATATCTGGAACATGCAATCCATGGTCGCGGCCAGCAGGTCCTCGCAGACCTGGAATTCAGCGTACACAGGAGTTGGAGTGATTGGTGTAGCCGTTATGGTCAACCTTGTTGCAATTGCTAGACATTTAAGAGAAGAAAATTGAAAGCTTAAGCGTACAAAAATTGACGGCATTCTCAGGTTCTCCTATTCCGCAGCTTACACACGTTCAAATCCTTACCTCAGCGTCTGGCCGATTAATCAGATTTCTGAAAACTGTTGTGAGTAAGTTCGGTTCTGAGTTGACGAGGTTCTTCGCAAGAGCACCCCTGCATAGAAAAGGGGATTCGAAATAGTTAATTACCTTAGCATGACGGTTCAGGTAGGTGATAGTACCGAGTCAAGTTAGTCTAGTCTTGTCTTGTCACACAAACAGTTTGGCTTACCTGATCTGGATAGCACCCCTGCAGATGAAAAAGGACTCGAAATAGTTATTTATTTTAGGTTGAGAGTTCAGGTGGGTGATAGTACCTATTCAAGTTCATCTAGTCTTGTCTTGTCACACAAACATTTGGCTTACCCGATCAGGGTCTTTCGAAGTAAGTGCAAAATCTGCCGAACAACTGAATCTCGCTGTGCCAGGTCATCGGGACCTTCAGCGTTCGTCTGCACACAACAGCGAGACGCCTCGTCAACACACTCCATGAGCAACGGAATAGGCACCACAAATGTTACAACTAAAAAATAGATTTGCGAAAGCGCCTCAGTATTGCATAGGAGGACACCTCAAGAGGTTCTGACACGCCGCCGGATCTTGTGGCGACTTCTTGCTATTCATTACCAAAATGAATGACATTGCTACAGGTCGCCAACAGAACCCATGAAAGCATAGGTTTGAAAAAATTCTAGGCTTTCGGCAAGGTTTTTCGTAGGCTATTGGATGGATCTGTCAAGCAGATGGAGCCCTGTTTTGCTGCTCCGAAGCACGTTTATGCATATGATTAAACCAGGCTTGAAGCACAAACATTTGATGTTACGCGTGCAAGGAAGTTGGTGTTTAGCATGATCAGCTTGTTCTAATAACGATTGTAGATTTTTTGTAGGTTTTGTACTTTTTGTTGAGAATGCACGACACTCTTTGTAGCGAAAAGGACTGAGCTTCGGAAAAACGGATGTCGAGTCGGATCGGATATCGGATTCGGATACCACCAGAGGCATTTCCAGAGTATATCGTTTCACTCTTAATGAAAAATTGCAACAATAGAAATAAATGCACAACCTCAATTAACATAGATCGTAAAATGTGATATTTTCTACTGTTGTTTTCTTTCAAACCAGACTGGATCCAAGCCGGGTCTGCAACGCCATGAACTCTACTAGGTCCCCCCCCCCTTGTTAGAAAAAATGGAGAGCCAAGTCATTTAAGCGGAGCCAAATAGCAAAATACGCGGGCATCACCGAAATAGAGAGATCAAGTTGTCTTCACCACCATAGCTGAATGCTAATGCCTGGGGCAAGCACACTAAGATGATGAATGAAAGACATGTACGTGTGTCGACATTTTCAATCAAACCGACCACTGGCAGCGCCCACTGTAAATCATCTACTACAATGCAAATCGAAATGAACTGTGACACATGGGCCTGCCCATGCTTGTGTCAAACTAGGTGAAAAGAATTAAGAAAGAATAAGATTTTAGATGCCTCACAAAATAGTGGTGTCGCTCTGGGATCCCAACCAGGGGACAAAGTTGCCCAGATTTTACCCCTGGTCATTTCAGAATCTAGGCATGCTTACAGATTGTACTGCGTCAGTAGACAAGAAAGAGGGGATTCCGCTTCACAGAGTTATAATCAAATGATCAACTTGCTGATTATTTTGATAGCTCCTGACATTGAATAAATGTCAAAAAAATAAAGGTGCAAAAGTGCATAATCAGGCCAGCGGTGACCGTGGGCAATATACGCACATACATACAGCTTTGTGCTCAACCTGATTGTATTAAGGGAACAAGTCAGAATGCTCTTATAATTGCACAAGGAGTCTCAGAGCCAGAGAGCTAGGGAGTAAAAAAGTTGTGGCACTTCCCTGCCAACTTTTGGTTGATGTAACACAGATCACCCTCTGCAATATGATCCCGGAACTGCGACGAGATATGATCCCGGGACTGCGATGAGATACAAGGCAATGCCGTGATACAGGTTAAAAAGTACGTCTAAATTGGTGGCACAATGGTAGTGAGGACGTTGACGAAGCATTATACACGTTTGAGACCTACTTTGATGCTACTAAAGCATCAAAAGAAATGTAGCGTAGCGGCCCAAAATGGTTAACCAGATGAATGAGCGATAAGTAAACCTTACTTTACTTATGCATGTTACACTCTGCAATGTGATCCGGGACTGCGATGAGATACAAGACTGCGCCGTGATACAGGTTAAGGGATACGTCAAAATAAGTGTGTTAACCCTTGGACTACCAAAGTTTACATACAGAGATCTCCACGCAGACGAGCAGCGTGCTGTCAAATAGCAATTTCTACGAAGCGTGAATGGTAACGTCAGTGTTATCTACGGTCCCCGTTTGCAACTTTGTCAGTTCAACTAATTTGCAATGTTATAAATGATTTTAAGGAACTCAAAACATCACTGAATGATTAGCAAGATCCGAACCTTAGACCCACAGACTGGTTGATATCTAAAACTAGAAGCCTGAGAAGCCAATCGTGCCACACATGGTTCAAAGAGCATATTTAAACATGTCTATGTAGAACCATATTTGCCCCCTCTGACGTTATCCTCTTTTGTTCTATTACGGCTTGCTCAGTATCTGGGCACAAGGAATTACAGAGTGGAAAAACAGAGACCAAAAGCCTAAGTAAAAAGAGAGAGAGAGAGAGAGAGATAGAGAGAGAGAGAGAGGGGGAAATCCAAAACCCAAAAAGGGAAGAGCCAAGCAGAAACCTTGGCTGTTGACACACACATACCTGCGCGCAAAAGAAATGCCGGCACAGCAAAAAGGAGCCAGTAAGAAGGCACCAGAAGCAGGGGCACAAAATCTAACAAGCAGAATTAAATACACAGCTAATGAAGTATTGAAGATGGCTAAGAAAGGGAGGCTATGCACTCCATACAAAAGTGCACCACACAAGTCACTTGCCTACAAGAGCTCAAATGTTTCTGCATGCTGCAGACAACTCGGGAGTTTGTTTGTTTGCAGCCTCTTTTGCACCTAATGGAATTTGAAAACAATTAACCGGTACTTAATGCCTCAGGTCCTCTGCTGCTTTGTTTTGTTGCACTTTGCTTTGTGTACTTACAGGGGGAACCAATAGCTGGTCACAGCCTCGACTTGATGTCAAGCATTACTGCCCTTATAGAAAGCAATTTACCAGAGGGGGTTATCTGAGGCCAAAAATGGGTATACTTTTTGCATGCTCCTAGGGCAGGTGGCCCTAACTTGCAGGTTTCCAGCTCAGCTCTGCTATGTAGGATTTCAATGCAGCTGAGCTTGAAGCACGCAAATTAGGGGGCCTATAATACCTAATCGGCCGCAGCATAAACCCTACTTTTTGAGCAGCCATATGCTGTATCTGACCAGCCAGCGCACCAAACCCAGTGATTTTTAGTGTTTTGAAATCTTTATAAATTAAGATCATTGCAAAAGAAATGGGGCAAAAAGACCAAGTGGTTGGCAAAATTTGCAAGTTAATGTGCCATTCCCCATTATGCCCATTGAGGGAAGAGGCAGGCATTTGGATCACAAACAGACCCCCCAAAGGACAGAGACATACATTTTGTAGAATTCAAATTCTGTTCAGATCTAACCCCGCAACAGACATTAGAAAAAGCGCACAACCAACATCAACCTCTTATCCAGCGTCTACGAACAAGGAGAGGATCGGAGCCTCCGAGGCATCTCTCAAAACATCCAAGTCACACTTCATGTTATACTTCTTGGAGTCGGGGGCACAACCTAAAATCAGTACGCACACCATAACTCTTCCACTATACTTAGGCGTCCCCACGCACAAAGTGCACCAACTAGCTACTAAACTGCACTGCCACGCAATGAAAAGCTTAAACAAGATTACAAAAACAAGACAAAATACACTAACAACAACAACAGTGATAATGGGGGATCTGGAAGGGGGTGTATTGGTAGAGCGGCTGGCTTCAGGAGGGCTAGGCGCAGGCCGGATCGCATGGCTGACATTCCGCTGAATCCCGACTAGTCTCTGTTGTTTCTCTTTTTCGTTTTTCGGTGGGGATCTGGCTAGTGTGAGCACTAGTTGAGAGCCTTTCCTTGAAGCACGCTGGTGACTTCCAGTGTAGACTTTTACTTTTTACAAATGAAGCATTTGCGGCCCAATAGGCAAGCTCCAGACCTAACAACCACTGATAGAATCTTGATGTCAAAATTGGAGCTAGCCAGTTGGGGGTGCATGAGCCATAGAGCATATCATTTAAACGTGCCCAATTTGGGCCTCAGATGCCCCTCCTGGAAGTTCACCCGTGCAACGGGTTGAGGTCAAGGTAGCTTCATGTACTCACAACTACAAGAGAAACATTCACGAGGAAGGTGCTGTAGTTCTTAGCTCACACACGATCTGTCGGGACATAAACCGCTCCGTCCGATACCGATGTCGTTGTGCCTAAGACAAAGTCCAGGTCCACGCTCTATAAGTCTTGGCAAATGCCAGCAAAAACCACGAATACTTCAATCAGCCGTTGTTATGTAGTACTGTAGTACTGCCTCACTATTTTAGCCGGGTGGCAGTCTCTCACGCACATACACATACACATACACCCTTGCCGCCTACATATCTCTGCCAACTGCCGACGACAGGCACATCTGCCGGCAGCCACTCTCTTGACGCCCCTCTTCCCCCCTCCTGACGTGTTCCAAACTACTGCGGCACTAACTCTGACAGTCCAGGACTGCACCAGAACACATGAGGGGCCTGCCTGTTTTTGAGGGATTTGATGGCCGGACCACAGAGTGCGTATCAGCATGAGGCGCTGGGATAATAAGGAAATAAAAGGGGACAGTATCTCTTCAGTTGAGCCCCCCTTGCTCTGATGTAGGAGCATCAGCAGCAGCAGCACGAGCAGCATCAACACCACCCGCTCCGTTGACACTTGTTTCGGGGGGGGGTGCTCCTGGCACTGCTGGGGCCAGACCTTTGCTGCCAAGGTCACCAGATTCACTGCAAGTGTTGAAATGTGTATGTGTGCGTGTGAGAGTGTGTGTGTACGTGAGTGTGTGAGTGTGTGCATGTGCGGAAGTGTGTGTGTGTGAGTGTGTGTGCGTGTGTGTGTGTGTGTGTTTGTGTGTGTGTACGTGTGCCCACGTGTGTTTTTGTGTGTGTATATAAGGGGTGTTCACAAAAACTCTGATGGGTACATACAGAAGGAGCCTCCACAGAACAGCACAACTTCCACTCCCAACGCACACTTATGCGAACCCCCCTGTCTGCAAGGCTTTGCGCTATTGCCCTACTTGAAGATTGATGTGCAATAAATCATGCTGGCAGGCAAGACCAGAGAGACAGGCCAAGGGATATAAAAGAGGAAGAAAGAGTAGGACGTAGGCAGTGCCATCAAGCCTAGCCATCAAGCAGCATGCTTAAGGCATTGGAGTAGGATGCGGCGCCATACGCTTGAGCATTAGAGTAGGGTTGGCCAGAACCATACACGGTGTATTAACAGACTTTTTGGCAGGGAAATCACCGAGTATACGGTCATATACGGTGTATATATACGGTTCTGGCCAACCCTACTTAAGAGAAGGACGACGCCATCAAGTCTGAGCATCAGAGTAGAAACATAAGAGTAGGACGACGCCATCAAGTCTAAGCATCAGAGTAGGACGACGCCATCAAGCCTGACCTGTGTGCCTAACATGATTTGACTAACATGATTTGACCGACATAAGGCAAACCATCCATGCACCATGAAGGCCGACACCAGAGCACTTGAATCACCATGAGGGCTGACACCAAAACACTTGGAACACCACGAGGGCTGACACCAAAACAGTCGGAACACCATGAGGGCCGACACAAGAGCACTTGAATCACCACGAGGGCTGTCACCAAAGCATTTGGATCACCATGAGGGCTAACACCAAAACACTTGGAACACCATGAGGGCTGACACCAAAACAGTTTGAACACCACGAGGGCTGTCACCAAAACACTTGGAACACCATGAAGGCTGACACCAGAACACTTGAATCACCATGAGGGCTGACAATTGAACACTATGGGCTCAAACATAGTGCATGCCTATTCAGCGCTCGGGAGGCACGTAGCTCACACTTACCAGAGGCGCGTAGCTCACGTTTACCAGAGGCACGTAGCTCACACTCACCAGAGGCACGTAGCTCACACTTACCAGGGGCGTATGGAACATACGAAACATGAACGACCGTGTGTTCACATATGCGTACATATGTGTACATGCGGAGGTACTATGCTTACATATGTTTACATGCGGAGGCACATTTGGATGGAGGTACATATGAGTGGGAATACTAAACCTAACCCTAACCCTAATCCCTTCACCTAGCCCTATAATTAACCCTAAATATATGGATGTACATTTGGATGGAGGTACAATTGAGTGGGAATATTGAACCTAACCCTAACCCTAACCCTAAACCCTAGCCCTATAACTAACCCTACATATATGATGTACATATTGAGTGGGAATACTAAACCTAGCCCTAACCCTAACCCTAAACCCTAGCCCTATAACTAACCCTAAATATATGGATGTACATTTAGAGGAGGTACAATTGAGTGGGAATACTTATGTGTGGAGATGTGCAGAGAGGTTTTCCTACCGACAACTGTGTGCGCGCTCTGTAATTTTAGTTCTTGGCCAACTCTGCATACAGCTCTGCTGGTCTTCTCCAAACAGAGCCATCATCTGCGCAGCCTCTTCTGTGGAGAGGAGGTGCCCTTTGCACGGCTCTTGGGTGCAGACACATTGCCTGAGGCAACCCCTCAAAACTAGGGTTGGCCAGAGCCATATATATATATATATACAGTTTATGTATGGTGATTTTGACAGGGTAATCACCAAGTATGCGTGATACCTATACACGTAAACGATGTATATATATGGTTCTGGCCAATCCTACTCAAAACACACACATACAAGTGAGCAACCCTAGGAGGCCAAGCTTGCACCCTCTTGTTTGAACATGCAAACACACACACCCCTGCCGTCCACTGACCTGAAGGCGGGATTGAGGACATGTCCAGAGTCCGCAGGGGGGCCTGGAGCAGCAGTATGAGAAGCAGGGGCAGGAGCAGAAGAAGCGTCGGGGGCTGCTGGGGCGTCTATGGAATAGGTAGGATTGTGGTGGGAGCGGGGGGTGCTGGAGGAGCCTGGGAGAGAGGTGAGGCCGGGTGCTGTGTGTATATGTGTGTGTGCGTGTATGTGTACGTTTGTGTGTATGTATGTATGTCTGTGCATGTGTGTGTGTGTGTACGTTTATGTGTGTGCATGTGTGTGCGCATGTGCTTGCGTCGAGCGTTGGGAGGTGTGTTTTGGCATCAAGCAAGCACAAAGTGAATCGTTGGGTTTTGTGGGGGTCATTTTGTGGCGCAAGTAAAGAAGCAGTAGCAGGGTGGGCACATGCACATACAATTTCTCATGTGTTGGGTTGGCCAGAACCGTATATACACACCGTACATGACCGTATATTCGGCAAGTTCCCTGCCAAAAACAACGTGTATAGTGTATACACCATGTATACATGGTTGTGGCCTAGCCTGATCATGTGGGAGGACAGGGGGGAATACGCGAGGCAAGCAGGCATGTGTGGATTGTGGGTTGGCCAGAACCAAATACTCACACCGTATTTATTGACCATGTTTTTGGAGATTTACCTGCAACGTTTGTACACCATATAAACAGGGTTGGCCAGCACCATATATATGGTATTCTCGGCAGGGAAATCACCAAATATACGGTCACATACGGTGTGTATATACGGTCACATATGGTGCGTATATACGGTCACATACGGTGTGTATATACGGTTCTGGCCAACCCTACATAAAAATACATGTGTAGGGTTGGCCATAATCTTATGTATACACCATATATTTGATGATTTCCGTGCCAATAATACTGTATATATACACCAGGGTTGGCCAGAACCGTATATACACACCGTATATGACCGCATGTATGGTGATTTCCCTGCCAAAAATACCGTATGTACACCGTACTCACGTAAAAATAAATGGTTCTGGCCCACCCTATGTATATATGGTTCTGGCCAACCCTGAACATGTGTGTATATGGTCCAAGCAACCCAAGTGGTTGGAGTTGCAGGGGGGGATGCGCAAGGCAAGTAGGGATGAGTGGTTTGTGGGCTTGGCCAGGATTGTCTGTGGAGTCACACACCATCAATGACCATGTGTTGTTGTGCATTAAGCCAAACCAGCATAGTACATCGTTATACACAGGCTGGGCCAGAACAATGCATGTATACGTATATACGGTGCACATACGGTATTTTTAGCAGGAAAATCACCATACGTACGGTCATATACGGTGTGTATATATGTGTATATACGGTTCTGGCCAACCCTAGTTACACACTGTGTATACGTGGCCCCTGTCGACTGGGAATAAGTTGTCCATATACCAGGCGCGCATTTTCCAGTAGTATTACCAACTCTCATCAGGATCTGGCTTCAGGCCAAGCCTGCAAACCTTCTGATCCCCTATGGTTTTTTGTCTTTTCTGTGTTGGGGAGCTTCACGGTACTCGGGATCAAAGGAGCTCCCATTCCTTAATTAGTTTGGCAAGTGGTTTTTCTCTGCCTGCTCAGTTTTTCTATTTCGTTTTCTTCCAATTTTTGTAGTTGAGCGCACAGAAGGAGGGCAGGGAACCTTACACTGCTTCAGACTGATGGAGGCAAAATCAATTTATGAGGTGGCCCCAAGGATTGAGTCACAAGTGAGGGAACGTTCTGAAATCACCGGCTTAGGACAGCCACTGCCCACACAACCAAGGACGGTCTGATGTAAGGATGTTCAAATATACTAAAAGGAGGAATGGATGGGTGAGAGGATAGGAGGGTTGCAGCGCGCTGTCCACAACCATGCGCACACACAGGCACACACACCCACACACACCCACACACACGCACACACACACACACACACACACACACACACACACACACACACACACACACACACACACACACACACACACAAGAGCACACGCACTGGCACAGGCACACACACACATGTGCACAGGCACTGGCACTGGCACAGGCACAAGCATACAAGCAGACGTACGCCCACAAAAAACAACACACTTCCGCACGCTTGCATACACATGCACGCCCACACACCTGCTGCGGCTTCAGATGCAGGCAAGGCTGAGAGCTCGGTGTTGCTGCTGCCATCTGCTTGCTCCTGGGTGGCAGGAGCTGCAGGACCAGATGCGCCTGTAGGAATTCATGCGGATACGTGTGAGCGTGTGCGTGTTTGTGCATGCGTGTGTGTGTGTGTGCATGTGTTTGTGCATGTGCAGGCGTGCGTGCGTGCGTGTATGATGCATACTGTTCTGGTTGACTCGAACAGTAGGAATTCAGGATTTGTTGGATGCGAAGAAGAGCCTCGTAGGGCTAAGGTGCCTAGCCATAACCTGAATCCTTTGGACAACTTGGCACCCAAATTCCAGCACAGCCTTGAATGCCTTATGACTTGGGACCCATCCTTCAGGCCCCCTAGAAGCCTGGATCCAGCACAGTCATGTTGTACGAATTTATACTTTATGAACCATCCCTCAGGCTCCCTAGAAGCCTAGATCCAGCACAGTCCTAATCAGGGTTGGGTCATACGCTTTTATTTCGTATCTTACGCGTATAATACGGTATAAACTAAAATAAGGCCGTATTATATGAATTCAAATAGTCCGTATTCTGCGAGATTTTAACAATTTCAGTACCAAGAGCGACCCTCAAGTGATGTTCCTGCGAGTCCTAACAACAAGATTATGGCATTAACATATTTATATATTGCTTGGCAATAAAATATGTATATATTGTTATACATATTTATATGAAAGGTTTAGTCGGAGTGGTGGCGTTTTGAGGCGATGTTGGCCCATTTCGACCCCAAAATCGGCACTCCCAAAAAAGCAAAACATATGAAACGTATAACGTGCGTAGTTTGTACTTTACACGTATTTTATCGTTTTGAACGTCCCTCAGGAGCGTATGACCCAACCCTGGTCATAATGTATGGCTTATGACTTCGTGACCGTCCCTCGGGCCCCCTAGAAACCCACCCACTACTGAATATTGTGCCTGTAAGCATTATTAACTGCCGCACAGGCGCGTAATGCAAGGTTCAATAAATCTAAGTTGCGCGTTGCGAGCAATGCGAGGAGGGCAAGACCTGACTATGAAATATTATGCGAGCTTATGCAACTTTTCTTGCCCCTTTCCTGAATAAGCAAGCGAGGCCTCATGCACATGAGCAAAGTCAAAAGCTAGAGGAAATATGCGATTGAAAGGCGGAAAACAAGGAGTAAATCGCGTTTTTGGAGCAAAAGTATTCGGGTGCTCTGACCCGTATTCGAACCTAGAACCTGTAGACAACTTGTTATTTTGCCCCAAATGCGGATTTCGTGAGGAGCTTCAATTCAATTATTATAATTGCTCCTGACGTTCTGCAAGGGGGTCGAAAAGATTCGCAGTACGCGGTGACGTACCGTGCCTGTTCATTACTCAGGGCCTGTTCATTACCCAGGGCCTGTTCAGTACCCAGGGCCAGTTCATTACTCAGGGCCTGTTCAGTACTCAGGGCCAGTTCATTACTCAGGGCCTGTTCAGTACTCAGGGCCTGCACAATACTCAGGGCCTGTTCAGTACCCAGGGCCTGTTCATTACCCAGGGCCTGTTCATTACTCAGGGCCTGTTCATTACTCAGGGCCAGTTCATTACTCAGGGCCTGTTCAGAAATCAGGGCCTGTTCATTACTCACGGCCTGTTCAGTACCCCGGGCCTGTTCAGTACTCACGGCATGTTCAGTATTCAGGGCCTATTCAGTACGCAGGGCCTGTTCAGTACTCAGGGCCTGTTCATTACGCAGGGCCTGTTCATTACTCAGGGCCTGTTCATTACTCAGGGCCTGTTCAGTACCCAGGGCCTGTCCAGTACCCAGGGCCTGTTCAGTACCCAGGGCCTGTTCAGTACTCAGGGCCTGTTCAGTACCCAGGGCCTGTTCAGTACCCAGGGCCTGCACAGTACTCAGGGCCTATTCAGTACTCAGGGCCTGTTCAGTACCCAGGGCCTGTTCAGTACTCAGGGCTTGTTCAGTACTCAGGGCCTGTTCATTACTCAGGGCCTGTTCAGTACTCAGGGCTTGTACAGTACTCAGGGCCTGTTTAGTACCCAGGGCCTGTTCAGTACGCAGGGCCTGTTCAGTACTCAGGGCCTGTTCATTACGCAGGGCCTGTTCAGTACTCAGGGCCTGTTCAGTGCTCCCGTACTCAGGGCCTGCACAGTGCTCAGGGCCTGTTCAGTGCCCAGGGCCTGTTCAGTACTCAGGGCCTGCACAGGGCCTGTTCAGTGCTCAAAGGGCTGCCAAAAAAGGATGAATCGTGAGGGTAGTGTGAAGGCTGGGGGGTGGGAAGAATGACCGTGTGAGGAGCACGACATAAAAGTGTGGACAGCACAATAGTTTGGGAGGCATGACAGTGTGGGCAACACGACAATGCAGGTAGCACAAAATAATGGGTGACAAGACACAGAGTGTGGGCAGCACGATAGTGTGGAAAGCATGACATTGTAAGCAGCACAAAACTATGGGCAGCAAGACACACAGAGTGGGCAGCACGACAGTTTGGGAGGCATGACAGTGTGGGCAGCACGACAGTGCAGGTAGCACAGAATTATGGGTAGCAAGACACACAGTGTGGGCAGCACGATAGTTTGGAAGGCATGACAGTGCAGGTAGCACAAAATAATGGGTGGCAAGACACACAGAGTGGGCAGCACGACAGTGCAGGTAGCACAAAATTATGGGCAGCAAGACACACAGAGTGGGCAGCACGACAGTTTGGGAGGCATGACAGTGTGGTAGCACGACAGTGCAAATAGCACAAAATCATGCGTAGCACGACATACGGAGTGGGCAGCACGACAGTTTGGGAGGCAGTTTGGGAGGCATAACAGTGTGGGCAGCACGACAGTGTGGTAGCACAGAATAATGGGTGGCAAGATATACAGTGTGGGCAGCACGATAGTGTGGAAAGCATGATATTGTGGGGAGCACGACATACAGTGTGGCTTGGTAGCACAAGCGCATGGATAGCAAGATATACAGTGTGGGTTGGTAGCACAAGCGTATGGATAGCAAGACATACAGTGTGGGTTGTTAGCACAACACAGCGACAACACCAATCAGCACCAACCAATCAGCACCAACTAATCAACACCAACCAATCAACACCAACTGATCAACACCAACCGATCAACACCAACCGATCAACACCAACCGATCAACACCAACCAATCAAGCTCAGGACCAAGACCTCCTACCTGACCTCTCCTCCTGGCCTCCTACCCGACCTCTCCTCCTGACCTCTCCTACCTGACCTCCTACCTTTGTGGTGGGGGGGAGAGGGTGCGCTGTCTGCCTCTCGTGTATGCTCCACAGCACCGCTGCCGTCGTCGCCACTTTCATCATCACCATCATCATCAGAGCTGTCGTCGTGGTCGGCCACTTGAAAGGGGAGGGACGGTGCAGCAGGAGGTGCAGAGAAGGGGTTGGCTGCACATGTGTGTATGTGTGTGTGTTTTTGTGCGTGCGTGTGTATGTGCGTTTGTGCGTGTGTGTGTGTGTATGCAATTGTGTGTTATTGTATGTGTGTGCCACGCACGCATACTACTCGCACACAGATCAGTATCTATACAAAGGCTAGTGCAAGCAATCAAGACGTTGACAAAGGCTCAGACTTTCAGAAAGGCTAGTGCAAGCAATCAAGACATCAGACGTTCATCAAGACCTTACACGTTCAAAAAGGCTAGTGCAAGCAATCAAGACCTCAGACGTTCATCAAGACCTTAGACGTTCACAAAGGCGAGTGCAAGCAATCAAGACCAAGGCTTAGACGTTTACAAAGGCTAGTGCAAGCAATCAAGACCAAGGCTTAGACGTTTACAAAGGCTAGTGCAAGCAATGAAGTCGTTTGAATTCACACACAACAGCACACACAAACACACGCGCACTTACACACATGTGCACACACACACGCATACACACACACCTGCCGGCTCGTCTGGCATACCATCCGAAGAGGTGTCGTCTTGGCCCTCATCATCTGAGCTGCTGCCTCCTCCCACCTGCATTCAAACACGGGAGCGAACTATACGTCTTAATATATGCATGGTGTATTTATAAGGGTATATACGAACATACGTGTCTGTGTGTGCAGAAAACAAAAGTACGTACATGTATGCATGCGTGCATGCATGTATGTATACGTGTGTGTGAGCATGAGCATGAGCATGAGCATGTGCGTGCGTGTGTAAAGCACATAGGGAGAGAGAGAGAGAGAGAGAGAGAGAGGGAGAGAGAGAGAGAGAGAGGGAGAGAGAGAGAGAGAGAGAAGGAGAGAGAAACGTGTATACAAACGCACACACACATTTCTTACCGGTGGACTGAAAGCTGGGAAAGACGGTGCAAAGGACGGCGTAGCAGCAGCAGGGGGGGGAGGGGGCCCATCAGCAAACAGGCCGTCCAGACCTCCCCCTCCCTTCTTCTTGCCTCCCATCTTGTTGTGGTGCGGTTGCTCTACCTCTTCTTGCAACCCAAAGCTGCTTCCTTCTCCTTCTCCCCCTCCTCCTCCTCCTCCTCCTCCTCCTCGGCTATCTCCCCAATTGGCACCGCTGCTGCCGAGTACACTCTCTGTGTGTGTGTGTGTGTGTGTGTGTGTGTGTGTGCGTGCGTATGTGTGTGATTGCGTGTGCTTGTGGGTGTTGCAACACGAAATCGCATTGTGTTTGTTAGTGTGGAATGTAGAAGTGGGTTTGGACACGTGTTAAGAGTGCAAGATGAATGGGTGATGCTCAAAACGAGAAAGACGTGAAAAACAGAATGGTCTCAGTCAACTCGCAAATCAACTCGCAAATCAATTCGCAAATCAATAATTGTATATGAACAAAAGAAGATTGTGCGGGCCGCATCTCCTGCAGCCACACCCTTGCTGCTCTACTACCCCCCGCAATGCTAACACCCTATAGACACTAATGCCACAACTCAACACAACACACACACATGTTACACGCATGTTACATGTTACATGCAATATGCGTGTAACATGTGTTACATGTTATATGTTATATGCGTGTTACGTGTGGTACATGTGTTACATGCAATATGCGAGTAACATGTGTTACATGTGTTACATGTTATATGCGTGTTACGTGTGTTACATGTAATATGCGTGTTACTGTATTACATGCAAAATGCGTGTTACATGTGTTACATGTGATATGCGTGTTAAATGTTAAATGCAATATGCGTGTTATATGTTACATGCAATATGCGTGTTACGCGTTACATGCAATATGCGTGTTACATGTGCTTACGCGTTACATGCAATATGCGTGTTACATGTGTTACATGTTACATGTTATATGCGTGTGTTTGTGTGTGTGTTTTGTGCGTGTGTTTTGTGTTTCTAGGGTTGGCCAGAACCAAATATCTGTACGGTGCATGTACTGTAATTTCAGCAGGGAAATAACCTTTATATATACTGTACATGACTGCCCGTTTGGTGATTTCCCTGCCAAAAATATTGTATATACACCGTATATGCATGGTTCTGGACAACCCTACTCATACCTAAGGTTGGCCAGAACCAAATATACGGAATACATACGTACGGCATGTGTGGCAGGGAATCACCAAATATACGGTTGTGAACGGTGTAGATTCGATCCTGGCCAACCCTGCGTATATTTGATACGCATATGCAACACACTCATGCACACAATACACGCACGCACTACGTATATCTAAAACACACATGCAACACACTCATGCACACACAACACGCACACACTACGTATATTTAAAACACATATGCACCACACTCATGCACACAATACACGCACACACTGTATATTTAAAACGCATATGCAACACATGCACGCACTCACAAGTCTCACGACTGACTGAAGAAGTGTAGAGTTGGCCAAAATTAGATATATATACGGTGTATGTACTGTAAATTTAGCAGGGAAACATCCATGTATACGGTCATACACGGTGTATATACACGGTTCTGGCCAACCCTAAGGAAGTGACATGGCGAAAGCTGTCACTGCTCTTAGCTGTGCCCGCACAACTTTTGCAACGCTGGCTGCCCTCACAGCGTTTACAACCTTGGCATATACTAACAACACAAAACACACAAGCACAGACACAAACACACACATTCACAAAAACACAAACACACGAACACACAAAAACACACAAACACACGCAAACCACGAAAAAACAAAAATACACACACTCACCGCTTACAGAGGACGTGGTACCGTGTGAGCTACTGCCACTTGCAGCCGTGCCCTTCTTGCTGTGCTTGCTACCACCCCCCAAGCCTCCGCTGCTCGGAGGGGGGGGCAGGCGGAAGTGAGTGTTGTCTTCATCTTGGTCTGAATTGACCTTATTGCGGGGGGAGGCTGAGGATGTAGGGGGAGGGACGGCTCCTCCCTCTGTACCTGTACACAAAAGTGTGCAACAACGTGTTGTTTGTTTGTTTGTGTGTGTGTGTGTGTGTGTGTGTGTGTGTGTGTGTGTGTGTCCAAAACCGTGTACACACACCATATACAACTGTGTACATGGCACAAGTGCATTGCCGGTGTTTCTGCTGATGCGCATGCACAAGGCTAGCACACACACAAACATTAACATACACAGATACACACACAGATAATACAACACACACACGCATAGGTTCACAAAGCAGGCCCTCACCAGAGCCAAAGAGGGCACCACCCCCAAAGGGATCGGTGCTACATATACAAGTGTGTGCATATATACATGTATACTTAAGCAAGCTCACCCATATGCACAAAGCAGGCCCTCACCTGAGCCAAAGAGGGCATCACCCCCAAAGGGATCAATGCTACATACACAATGGTGTACACACACACACGCACACACACACATACACACACACGTGTATTCGAGCAAGCGCAAGCATAGGTTCACAAAGCAGGCCCTCACCTGAGCCAAAGAGGGCATCACCCCCAAAGGGATCGGTGCTCTGAGGGGGATTAGCAGGTGGCTGGTCGGAGGCAGCACCCTCCAGCTTACCCGTCCCACCTGTACACAATTGATTTGCGCGCAGAGCCTGTGACTGAGAATGCGCGTGTGAATGTGTGCGTATAGATGTCTCTGTCTAGTGTGTGTGTGTGTGTGTGTGTGTTTGTGTGTGTGTGCATGTCTTTGTGTGTGTGCAAACATTTGTGTGTGTGTGTGCGCATGTGTGTGTTCTGTAGCTCAACAGCTCCACCTGTGCGTGATGTCTGTGACCTGGCGTTGCCCCCCACTGGCGTCACGCATCATAACAACAACATCAGCTAAGGATCCCCAAACATATACACACCCACACCCACACCCACACCCACACCCACACCCACATCCACACCCACACACCCCAACCCCAACCCCCCCACACCCCTCACCCTCACCCTCACCCTCACCCTCACCCACACCCCTCACCCTCA
>Ga0307947_1000112_pt1 | contig 46100 bp, 47 predicted proteins | sample OrgLakmetagen232_FD_201840 | JGI IMG/M metagenome (GOLD analysis project Ga0307947, IMG submission 201840) | Saline water microbial communities from Organic Lake, Antarctica - #232 | ecosystem: Environmental > Aquatic > Non-marine Saline and Alkaline > Saline | place: Antarctica: Organic Lake...
GCCCCGACCGGACAGCCCCTGAGCGACCCCTTGCCGACACGCAGCGCCGCGTGACGGGGTTTTCTTTGACAATCTGTCACAATTCGGGCCTATATGTTCCGGAAATCCGAAACACAACTTCAGGAAATCCGAACATGATGCCCGTCCCCGACGCCCCGAATGTCTATGATGCCGAACCCATCCCCGAGGCCGCGCGCGCGGAGATCGACCGGATGCTGCAATCGGGCGATCTGTTTCGCTACACCGCCCCCGAAAATGCGCCCGTGACGCTGCTGGAGGGGGAATTCGCGGCGCTCTTGGGATCGCGATACGCGCTTGCGGTCTCGTCATGCTCGGCGGCGCTGTTTCTGTCGCTCAAGGCGCTCGGCCTGCCGCGCGACGCGGCCGTGCTGATCCCCGGCTTCACCTTCGCGGCGGTGCCGTCGGCGGTCATTCATGCCGACTGCGTGCCGGTGCTCTGCGAGGTCGGTGAGAATTACCGCATCGACATGGCCGATTTCGAGGCGCGGCTCGACGGTGGCATCTCGGCGGTGATCATCAGCCACATGCGCGGGCACACCTCCGACATGGACCGGATCATGGAGCTCTGCGACGCGCGCGATATTCCGGTGATCGAGGATGCGGCGCATTCGCTCGGCACCACGTGGCGCGGCCGCACTATCGGCACGCTGGGGCGCGCGGGCTGTTTCAGCTTTCAGTCCTACAAGCTGGTCAATGCCGGCGAGGGCGGCATCATGGTCAGCGACGACGCCGATCTGATCGCCCGCGCCATCATCATGTCGGGCGCGTACGAGCATAACTGGGCCAAGCATATCGGCACGCCGGATGCCGCGATCGAGGCCGGGTTCGCCCGCTGGCAGAACCGCCTGCCGCTGTACAATCTGCGGCTTAGCAACCTGTCGGCCGCGATCATCCGTCCGCAACTGCCCCAAGTGGCGCGGCGGGTGCGCGACGGGCGCGCGGGCCACGATCACGTGGCAGGTCGGCTCAACACCTCGCGGTGGCTTTCGGTGCCCGAGAAACTGCCCCCCGAAGACCGCGCACCGGATTCGATCCAGTTCAACCTCGTGGGAATGACCGACGCCGACACGATCGCCTTCACCGAGGCCGCTGCGGCCCGCGGCATCAAGGTGCAGGTCTTTGGCCTCAGCGCCGACAATGCCCGCGCCTTCTGGAACTGGCGGTTCCTGCCCGGCGAGACGCCGGACCTGCCGCAGACCCGCGCCATGCTGATGCGCGCCTGCGATGTCCGCCTGCCCGCCCGTCTGACCAGGTCCGAGCTCGATTTCATCGCCGAGGCGCTGATCGGGGCGGCCGACGAGGCGATGACCCCGCGCCGCGCCTACGGCACCTGAGGCGTCAGGGACGTGTCGGCAATGAAAAGGGCCGCCCGCATGGCTGCGGACGGCCCCCTTTGTCGCATGGGTTTTGTGCGTTACTCGGCTTTTTCCGCCTCGAGCGAGATCCGAACCTCGACCTCGTCGCTGACGACCGGCGCGAAGCCGCCGACGCCGTAATCCGAGCGCAACAGCGTCGTGGTGGCGTCAAAGCCAAGCCACGGCTTGTTCTGCATCGGGTGATCGGCCTTCTGGTTGAGCGTGGTGTCGAGCACGACGGATTTCGTCACGTCGTTCATCGTCAGGTCGCCGGTGATCTGCGCGGTATCCTCGCCCGTCACTTCGATACTCGTCGAGGTGAAGGTGATCATGTCGCCCTCGGCGGCATCGAAAAACTCATCGGACATGAACTGCTCTTCACGCTCTTCCCAGCCGGTGAACATCGACATCAGCGGCATCGACACGGTGACCGAGGAATTCGCGGGGTCGTCCTCGTCGAACACGATCTCGCCCTCGAAGCCAGAGAACATGCCGTAGGTTGTCGAAAAGCCGAGATGGTTATACGAGAACACAACCTGGCTGTGGCTGGAATCGAGCGTGTAGGCTTCGGCCTCGGCCAGCGCGGCCGATGCGCCCATGCCGGTCACGCCCATGGCGAGTGCGGCGGCGGTCAATGTCTGTTTCATTCTTTCTTGCCTCCAGGGTCAGAGTGATAAACGCCTGAAACACATACGACACATTCCGCCAGTGCGAAATGGTACAGTTCCAAACAGGACCTGTGGACTGGTGAACACCCGCCACGGCTTGAATCGTCGAAACCCGCGCAAGGCGCACGTCCCCGGGGGCACGCGCCGGCACATGAAAAGGCCGCACACCCTGTCGGCATGCGACCCTGGTCTTATGATGGTCTCACGATCTCGAAGGGTCTGCGGGCGGCTCAGCCGACCAGTTCGAGCCCCGAGAAGAAATAGGCGATCTCGGCGGCGGCCGTGTCGGGCGCGTCCGAGCCGTGAACCGAGTTCTCGCCGACCGAGGCGGCGAATTCCGCGCGGATCGTGCCGGGTGCGGCGTCGGCGGGGTTGGTGGCCCCCATCACGTCGCGGTTCTTGGCGATCGCGCCCTCACCTTCGAGGACCTGCACCACGACCGGCCCGCTCGCCATGAAGTCGCACAGCTCGCCGTAGAACGGGCGCTCCTTGTGCACCTCGTAAAAGATCCCGGCCTGCGCCGGGGTCAGCTGGATGCGCTTTTGCGCGATGATGCGCAGCCCCGCCTCTTCCAGCTTGGCATTGATCTTGCCGGTCAGGTTCTTTGCGGTCGCGTCGGGTTTGATGATGCTCAGCGTGCGTTCCACAGCCATATCAGCCTCTTTTCTGCTTGGTTTTGTTGAAATGATCGGCCGCGCACCCTGCCCGCCCGATCGAGATGGACGCTCAGGTAGCATGCGGTCCGCCCCGTGAAAAGCCGCGATTGACGCCGCCGCGCGCATGCGGCATGCGGTGGCCATGTTACACATCGACGACATCAGCTACGCGGTGGCCGGCAAGCCGCTGATCGACCATGCCTCGGTGGCGATCCCCGACGGTCACAAGGTCGGCATCGTGGGCCGCAACGGCACCGGCAAGACCACGCTCTTCCGCCTGATCCGCGGCGAGCTGGCGCTGGAATCGGGCAGCATCACCCTGCCCGAGCGCGCGCGCATCGGCGGCGTCGCGCAGGAGGTGCCCGGAAACGAGGTGTCGCTGATCGACACCGTGCTGAACTACGACACCGAACGCACGGAACTGATGTTCGAGTCCGAAACCGCCACCGATGGCGCGCGCATCGCCGAGGTCCAGACCCGGCTCGCCGATATCGACGCCTGGTCGGCCGAGGCGCGCGCGGCCTCGATCCTCAAGGGTCTGGGCTTTGACGACGACCAGCAGCGCATGCCCTGTTCGGCCTTCTCGGGCGGCTGGCGGATGCGCGTTGCACTGGCCGGCGTGCTCTTTGCGCAGCCCGATCTGCTGCTGCTGGACGAGCCGACCAACTATCTCGACCTCGAAGGCGCGCTGTGGCTCGAATCCTATCTCGCGCGGTATCCCCACACCGTGCTGATCGTCAGTCACGATCGCGGGCTTCTGAACCGCGCCGTGGGGGCCATCCTGCATCTCGAAGACCGCAAGCTGACGCTCTATCAGGGCAATTACGACCGGTTCGCGGACACCCGCGCGGCGCGGCTCGCCTCGGCCGAATCCGAGGCCAAGAAGCAGGAGCAGCGCCGCGCGCATCTGCAATCCTATGTCGACCGGTTCCGCGCCAAGGCCGACAAGGCCCGTCAGGCCCAGTCCCGGATCAAGGCGCTGGCCCGGATGAAACCGATCAGCCGCCCGCAGGAGGCCGCGCTCAAACGCTTCAGCTTTCCCCCGCCCGAGGAACTGTCGCCCCCGATCCTGCGGATCGAGACCGGCTCGGTCGGCTATGGTGGCGTGCCGGTGCTGCGCAATCTCAACCTGCGCATCGATCAGGATGACCGGATCGCGCTGCTGGGCCGCAACGGCGAGGGAAAATCGACGCTGTCCAAGCTTTTCGCGGGCAAACTCGATCTGATCGACGGGCAGACGCACAAGGCCTCGAAACTGCGGGCGGGCTATTTCGCGCAGCATCAGGTCGAGGAGTTGCACCCCGACGAGACGCCGCTCGAACACATCCGCCGCCTGCGCCCGACCGAGACGCCGTCACGCTTGCGCGCCCGGCTGGGCGGCTTCGGCATCGGGTCCGAGCAGGCCGATACCACCATCGCCGATCTCTCGGGCGGGCAGAAGGCGCGGCTGTCGCTGATGCTGGCCACGCTCGACGCGCCGCACATGCTGATCCTCGACGAACCGACCAACCATCTCGACATCGAAAGCCGCGAGTCGCTCGTGGAGGCGCTGACCGTCTATACCGGCGCGATCATCCTTGTCAGCCACGACATGCACCTGCTCAGCCTCGTGGCCGACCGGCTGTGGTTGGTCAACAAGGGGTCCGTTACGCCCTATGAGGGCGATCTGGAAAGCTATCGGACGATGCTGCTGCGCGGCGACGATGCCGAAAAACCGGCGCGCAAGCCCAAGGTCGAAAAGCCCAGGCGCCCCTCGCGCGACGCCATCCTGCAATTAAGGCAGGACGTGAAGAAATGCGAGCAACGCGTTGAAAAACTGTCGGATATGGAAAGCAAGGTGGCGTCCAAGCTGGCCGACCCGACGATCTACAACGATGTCCACGGCGTGACCGAATGGCAAAAGAAATACGCCGAGATCAAGGACGGTCTGGCGCTGGCCGAAAAGCTCTGGCTGGAAGCGCAGGAAAAGCTCGACGCGGCGGAACGCTAGTATTCGTAGTTCGACAAGGTGTCCCAATCTGCCCCCGATGCGCCCCCTATTGCCGTCGCAGGGGACCGTTTGTGGCCCGGAGCGACGCGGCTACACCCCCGGCGCGATACGCGGCGCAACGCGCCGCAGCGTCATCGCATGTCCGCCCCCCGGACAGGCGATTTGTCGAAGTTGGCGAGTCGATCGGTGCTTTTGCAGGGTGGCTGGGATAAAATGCTCTGAAAAACCGTCGGGTCGCCTGCCCGCGGACATGCGCTGGCGATGCTTCGTCGAACGTCCGCTCAAGGCCAAGCGCTGCGCTTGGCGCGACACCGTGAATGACCGCTGGACCGCCCCGCACGGCATGGCGCCCCGCGCAAAACCGCGATAGGCTGGCGCACATGGATACCGCGTTTCTCATCACCGCCTTCGTCACGCTCTTCGTGGTCATCGACCCGATCGGCATGACGCCGCTTTTCGTGGCGCTGACGCAAGGCATGAGCACCGCGCGCCGCCGCGCCATCGCGCTGCGGGCCTGCGTGACCTCGGCGCTGATCCTGATCGTCTTCGCGGCCTTCGGCGAGGCGGTGCTGGGCTTTGTCGGCATTTCCATGCCCGCCTTCCGCATCGCCGGCGGGGTGCTGCTGTTTCTGACGGCGCTCGACATGCTGTTCGAGCGGCGCGCGAAACGCCGGCAGGGTCAGGCCGACGACGCCGAAGAGGACGAGGGCGACGACCCGTCGATCTTTCCGCTGGCCATCCCGCTGATCGCCGGTCCGGGGGCCATCGCCTCGGTGATCCTGCTGGTCGGCCAGCGCCCCGGCCCCGAGGGGCTGGCGATGGTGATCGGGGTCATGCTGTCACTGATCCTGCTGGTCTTTCTGATGTTCCTGACCGGCAGCATTCTGGAACGCGCGCTCGGCAAGGTCGGCATCAACGTGGTCACGCGCCTGCTGGGCATGCTTCTGGCCGCGCTCGCGGTGCAGTTCGTGCTGGACGGGTTGCGCGGCTTCGGCCTTGCGGGCTGAGGGGGCTGGCGATGGAGAATTTCGATTTCGCCCGCCTGACCTATCTGGTCATCCTCGGCTCTGTGCTGGTGCTGTGGTTCGTGGTGCAGGGCCGCGACTCGATCGGGCGGCTTTTGCAGCACGCGCTGATCTGGGCGCTGATCTTTGTCGGCGCGCTGGCCATCGTGGGGTTGTGGGACGATATCCGCCAGACCGTGCGCCCCGCGCAAAGCGTCGTGGCCGGCGACCGGATCGAGCTGCCGCGCGCGCCTGACGGGCATTACTATATGACCGCCGAGGTCAACGGCACGCCGCTGCGCTTTGTGGTGGATACCGGCGCCAGCCAGGTGGTGCTGAGCCGGAGCGACGCCGAAGAGATCGGGATCGACACCGAAAACCTCAATTATCTCGGCCGCGCCTTCACCGCAAATGGCGAGGTGCGCACCGCGTCTGTGCGCCTCGACAGCATCGAGATCGGCCCGGTGCGCCACGAGAATGTCCGCGCCGTGGTTAATGAGGGAGAGATGCAGGGCTCGCTTCTGGGAATGAGCTATCTGCAGGAATTCTCCAGCATCGAGATCACCGGCGGCACCCTCGTGCTGACGCGCTGAGCCGGGCGCACCTCACGGGTTGATCCGCGTGGCGGCCAGAATCGGGCCATGATCACCGCTTTGCAGTAGAATGACATCCGTCCCCTGCCCCTCCGCCATGTCCAGCGACAGCGGCGCGCGCGTGTCCCATGTCGCCAGACGCTCCATCCCGGTGACGATATTGACGTAGCGCGCCGTCCGTCCCGCATTCTCGCCACGCTCGATGTTCACCGTGGCCTCGGAAATGAGTCGCACGCGCTGCACGATCAGCGGCGTGTCGCGGGCCTCGGTGATGCGCGCATGAAGGGTCAGGGTGTCGCCGTCGCGCGTCACGTCGAGGCTGATCGCGCCCGCACCTTTCGCCAGATGCCTGTCGATCAGGTGGATCACGTCCTCGCGATGCGTGCCCACCTCGTAATCGCTGCCGCCGATGATCATCTGCGGCGTATAGACCATCTTGTGACCCTGCGCGCGGGCATAGCCGCGCTGCCGCGCGCTGTTCTCGGGGCTGCCGAAAGTGTCTTCCCAGCCGATGTAATCCCAGTAATCTACATGCAGCGACAGCGCGATCACGTCGTCGCGCGCCGCCAGATCCACCAGAAAGGCATCGGCCGGCGGGCAGGACGCACAGCCCTGCGCGGTGAACAGTTCCACCACGACGGGATGCTCCCCGGCCATGAGGGGCATCGGCGCAAGGACGAACGCCGCCAACGCATTGATCACGGTCTGTCGCATCACGTAAGTCACCCGTCCCGGTTCAATCCATGCTATGACAGAATAGGGCGTCGGGGCCACCACCGCCAATCACCGTTTCGAGAGAGCGGGGTGACATCCTGAAATACGTGCCTATTTGTGTGCAACGGTATACATAAACACCGCATCGCACTTGATCGAACCGTGCAAATCGGTCAAAACCCGTGTCAAGTGATCCAGCCTGACCATGAAAGGACGGCCCATGCCCATCAGCGTCGGACAAGACAGCGCAAAGACCCGCAAGACCCTGACCGTCGGCGACCAGTCGGTCGCCTATTACTCGATCGAGGCCGCCGAGGCGGCCGGCCTTGGCGATTTCTCGCGGCTGCCCATCGCCTTGCGCGTGGTGCTGGAGAACATGCTGCGCTACGAGGATGGCAAGACCGTCACGACCGACGACATCAAGGCCTTCTCGACATGGGCCACGAATGGCGGCCGCGCCAATCACGAGCTGGCCTACCGCCCCGCCCGCGTGCTGATGCAGGACTTCACCGGCGTCCCGGCGGTGGTGGACCTTGCCGCGATGCGCGACGGGATCAAGGCGCTCGGCGGCGACGCGCAGAAGATCAACCCGCTCAACCCCGTCGATCTGGTGATCGACCATTCGGTGATGATCGACGAGTTCGGCAATCCGCGCGCGCTGCAGATGAACGTCGACCGCGAATACGAGCGCAACATGGAACGCTACGAATTCCTCAAATGGGGTCAGGGCGCGTTCGACAATTTCCGCGTCGTCCCGCCCGGCACCGGGATCTGCCATCAGGTGAACCTCGAATATCTCGCGCAGACGGTCTGGACCGATACCGACCAGTCGGGCGAGACGGTGGCCTATCCCGACACGCTAGTGGGCACGGACAGCCACACCACCATGGTCAACGGCGCGGCCGTTCTGGGCTGGGGTGTCGGCGGGATCGAGGCCGAGGCGGCGATGCTCGGCCAGCCGATCTCGATGCTGATCCCCGAGGTCGTGGGCTTCAAGCTGACCGGCGCGATGGTCGAGGGCACGACCGCCACCGACCTTGTGCTGCGCGTCACCCAGATGCTGCGCCAGAAGGGCGTGGTCGGCAAGTTCGTGGAATTCTACGGCGACGGGCTCGATCATCTGCCGCTGGCGGACCGCGCCACCATCGGCAACATGAGCCCCGAGTTCGGCGCCACCTGCGCGTTCTTCCCCGTAGATGACGAGACGCTGCGCTATCTCGAACAGACCGGCCGCGACAAGGACCGCATCGCGCTGGTCGAGGCCTATGCCAAGGAAAACGGCTTCTGGCGGAATCCGGGCTATGCGCCGGTCTACACCGACACGCTGACGCTCGACATGGGCACGGTCGTGCCGGCGATCTCCGGCCCCAAGCGGCCGCAGGATCACGTGGCGCTGGATCGCGCGGCGGCGAAATTCTATGACGAGGTCTGCGATTTCCGCGGCTACGACGACAGCGAGGCGGCGCGCGACATGCTGGCCGAGGCCCCTGCCCCCGATAGCGGACGCGACCCGCGCAAATCGATCAAGGTCAAGGGCGAGGATTACGAGCTGCGCGACGGCTCGGTGGTGATCGCTTCGATCACCTCCTGCACCAACACCTCGAACCCCTACGTGATGATCGGCGCGGGCCTCGTGGCCCGCAAGGCCCGCGAAAAGGGCCTGACGCGCAAGCCGTGGGTCAAGACCTCGCTCGCGCCCGGCTCTCAGGTCGTGTCGCATTACCTCGAGGCCGCCGGTCTGCAGGAGGATCTCGACGCCATCGGATTCAACCTCGTGGGCTATGGCTGCACCACCTGCATCGGCAATTCAGGCCCGCTGCAAACCGAGATCTCCGAGGCGATCGCCGAGGGCGACCTGATGGCCACCTCGGTGCTGTCGGGCAACCGCAACTTCGAGGGCCGGATCAGCCCGGATGTGCGCGCCAACTATCTGGCCAGCCCGCCGCTGGTGGTGATCTATGCGCTGGCCGGTGACATGAATATCGACGTCACCCGCGAGCCGCTCGGCAACGACACCGACGGCAACCCCGTCTACATGAAGGATCTCTGGCCCACCCAGGCCGAGATCGCGCGGCTTGTCGAGGCGACCGTCACCCGCGAGGCGTTTCAGGAAAAATACGCCGATGTCTTCAAGGGCGACGAGAAATGGCGCGCCATCGACACCTCGGGCGGCGAGACCTATGACTGGCCGGCGCAATCGACCTACGTGCAGAATCCGCCCTATTTCAAGGGCATGTCGGCCACGCCCGGCACGATCAGCAATATCGAGGGGGCCCGCGTGCTGGCGATCCTCGGCGACATGGTGACCACCGACCACATCTCGCCGGCGGGGTCGTTCAAGCCCGACACGCCCGCCGGGCGCTACCTGCAGGACCGTCAGGTGCCGGTGCGCGAGTTCAACTCCTACGGCTCGCGGCGTGGCAATCACGAGGTGATGATGCGCGGCACCTTCGCCAATATCCGCATCCGCAACGAGATGCTGGACGGGGTCGAGGGCGGCTATACGAAAGGCCCCGACGGCGCGCAGACCTCGATCTTCGACGCCGCCATGGCCTGGCAGGATCAGGGCACGCCGCTGGTGATCTTCGCCGGCGAGCAGTACGGCGCGGGCTCGAGCCGCGACTGGGCGGCCAAGGGCACGGCGCTTCTGGGCGTCAAGGCGGTGATCGCCGAAAACTTCGAGCGCATCCACCGGTCGAATCTGGTCGGCATGGGCGTCATCCCGTTCGAGTTCACCGGCGGCGACACGCGCAAGACGCTTGACCTGACCGGCGAGGAGTCGGTCAGCATCAGCGGTCTCGACCGGATCAAGCCGCAGCAGGAGGTGCCCTGCACCATCACCTACAGCGACGGCACCGAGAAGGAGATCACGCTGAAATGCCGGATCGATACCGCCATCGAGAAGGAATATGTCGAGCATGGCGGCGTGCTGCATTACGTGCTGCGCGACCTCGCGCAAACGGCGGCCTGATGGCGGCCTGATCGTGCATTGACCCTCGGGGGTGGCGTCATCGCCGCCCCCTTTTGCCGTCTCTCAGACAATCGGACCCTTCGCCTGCAGCGCGTGTGAAGGACGTGGCCCATGGCTAAAACAGCCACACGGTCGGGATCAGCCTCGATCGGTTCTTGGAGGCTACAGCCCCGCGCGGAATCAAGCCCGAAGGGCGCCGCGCATCGCCATGCTGGAAGCATGCCTCCGGCATGACGCCGCCCCCCGGCACGGCGATTTGGCTGCAACCTGCGCCATGCTCTGATCTTTTCCTGATTTGGCTGGAATAAAGCGCTGCCAAAGTCACGTTGGATCGCCGCACCGCGGCCCGTCGATGCGCGGCTCGTCACGACATTTCCAACGTCCGCTCCACGCCAGTTCGTGTCCACCGCCCCGCCAACCGCATGGACACCGCCCCCGCGATCCGCCACAAACGCGCGGATGCCGGGCGACAGCATTTCGGGGGGCGGTGCATGAAGGGCCTGACCAGACAGATCAACGATCTGCAAAATCGGATCCGCAAATCCGTGCATGCCCTCTGCGGCGGCGCGTTTCCCGGCGATGACGACCCGTTCCTGATCCGTCTGGATGCGGTCACGCTGTTTGCCGAGGACAAGCCCTATGCCCGCTACCACTATCAGGGCAAGGTGATTACCACCCTGCCCGGTGTCATCCCGCACAGCGAGGCCACCGTCAGCCAGTTGAAGATCGAGGCGATGCGCCAGCGCATCAAAGAGGGGGCCGACTGGCGCGACACGCGGCTTTTCCGCGAGTATTACGCGCAACAGCTGCGCGACAAGGGCCGCGCCAAGGGCGCCACGACCCTCGACGCGCTCGACGCCGTCTACAGGACGGAATATGACGGATTGATCCGCTCCATTCGTGACACCGGCTTCGACTGGTCGCCCGAGGCGGAAATGTACGTGCATGTGCTCGACGATGGCGCGTTCTGCTGGACCTCCGGGGGCAATCACCGGCTCGGCGTGGCGCTGGCGCTCGGGCTGGCCGAGATACCGGTGCGCATCAGGTTCAGAACGCGGCGGTGGCAACACCATCGCCTGTCGCTGGCGCGGGCCATCCGCCGCGGCACGCTGAGCCTTGACGATCTGCCCGACCACCCCGATCTGAGAGGGATACGGCGGTTGCACGCACCGGTCGGGTCGCACCCCGCATAAGCGATGCCGGAAAAACCCGACGCGCGGCTTTCCGTTTCGGACTTGCAGAATAGCTATGCCACTCGAACCAACATCGCGTGCGCAAAAGGAGGGGCCCAATGGACGACGTGACACTGCTCGATGGCGGTCTGGGGCAGGAATTGCTGCGCCGGTCAGGCGACGTGCCGACGCATATGTGGTCCACGCGCCTGATGATAGACAATCCCGGTCTGGTGCGCCGCATTCATGCCGACTACTTCGACGCCGGCGCGCAGATCGCCACCGCCAACACCTACGCGCTGCACCGCGACCGTCTGGAAGGCACCGCGTTCGAGGACCGCTTCGAGGCGCTGTACGACGCCGCCCTGCAGGCCGCCGAGGACGCGCGCGCGGATCACGGATCGGGCCGCATCGCGGGCGCGCTCGGGCCGCTCAACGGCAGCTACCGGCCCGACGCCCATCCCGATCTGGCCACCGCCTTGCCGCTTTACACCGAATGCGCGGCGCTGATGGCGGGCCGCGTCGATCTGGTGATCTGCGAAACCGTCGCCTCGCTGACCCATGCGCGCGCCGCCCTGCAGGGCGCGCGCGCCGCCGGGGTGCCGGTGTGGCTGGCGGTGACGGTCGATGATGATGACGGCGCGCGGCTGCGCTCGGGCGAGGCCGTGGCCGATATCGTCCCCATCGCTCTGGCCGAGGGGGCCGAGGCCGTGCTCGCCAATTGCTCGGTGCCCGAATCGATGCCGGCGGCGCTTGGGGCGCTGGCCCCGGCGGGCCTGCCGATGGGGGCCTATGCCAATGCCTTCACCCGGATCAGCGACGCGTTCCGCCGCGACAAGGCCGCGGTCGATAGTTTGCAGGCCCGCGAGGATCTCGGGCCGGATGCCTACGGCGATCACGTGATGGCTTGGGTGGCGCAAGGGGCGCGCATCGTCGGCGGCTGCTGCGAAACCGGCCCGGAGCACATCGCGGCCATCGCGCACCGGCTGGCCCTGCGCGAAGTCGCCTGACCGGGTTTGTCCGGCGCGACGCAAAGCGAAGGCACCTGCCCCGGCCCCCGTCGCGCAGGACAATGCGCTGCGGCGCTAAAGCATTTTGCTCAGAAGTGGGGACCGGTTTTGAGCTTCTTGAACATGCGAAATCAGATCGCTGGCGCAGGTCGCGTGAATTCGAATGAACGCAATCTGCGCTATCGGGTAAGGCAAACCTTACCTTACGTAACTTTATTCTTGATTCGCCCGATGCATTAACCATTAATTGCGTTTACGGCCTTGGGGCATATTCACCCTTGGCCGGTACATAATTTCACTTTACTCGAATGGAGACCATTATGACCGCTCCCACTCCTTGCCATCACGGTATGGCCAAGGCCCGCGGATGTTCCCAACTGGCCGTCGGCACGTTCTCGCACCTGTTCCCCGAACTGAAACCGCTCACCATCACCGAAGACGAGGCCGCCGCGATCGGCGGCCCCGGCGGTGTGATGCATGATTTCGACGGCGCGTCGCCCGACTCGATGGTGCCCGCCGGCTACATCTTCTTTGCCCAGTTCGTCGATCATGACATCACCCTTGATACGTCAAGCGCGCTGCGTCCCGACCCTGACAGCCATCAGGCCAAGAAGGTACACGAGTTCGTCGATCATCTCGGCAATATCCGCTCGGCCAGCCTCGATCTCGACTGCGTCTACGGGTTCGGCCCCGAAGCCAGCCCGCATCTTTACGACGGTGAGCATATGGCGGTCGGCGAGAACGGCATCGACCTTGCCCGCTCGCCCGGCGGCACCGCGCTGATCGGCGATCCGCGCAATGACGAGAACATCTTCATCGGGCAGATACAGCTTGCGTTTCACCAACTGCACAACCGGATCTTCGATGAACGGGTGTATCAGCGCGATATCACCGACACCGGATGGACGCGGTTCGGTGCAGCACAGCGCGAGACGCGGTATCATTACCAGTTCGTGGTGCTGTTCGACCTGCTGAAACGGATCTGCGATCCCAAGGTCTTCACCTTCGCGGCCGAAAGGATCTGCAATACGAAAAAGGATTTTCCGCTGTGCTACAAGCGGGACAAGCACGACAAGCTGCCCATGCCGGTGGAGTTCTCGACGGCCGCCTACCGGGTCGGCCACACGATGGTGCGCGACCGCTACGCGCTCAACGCGAAGCACCGCGAGGTGGAGCTGTTCGACGAGGCGTTCGGCACGCTCGGCTTTTCGGCCCTGCCCGAAGAGCTGGTCCCGGACTGGCGCTTCATGCTGGCGCTCGATCCCTGCGTGACCCCGCACATGTCCAAGGCGTTCAACGCGGTCTTCGCGAATGAATTGATGGATCTGCCGATTGTCGGCAGCAACAATGCCAACGACCGGGCGCTCGCCTTTCGCAACCTGATGCGCGCCTCGGCCCTCGGGTTGGCCTCCGGGCAGGCCATCGCGGAGGAAATGAAGACCAAGGGCTATCCCCTGGACGTCACCGACCTGAAGCTGGGCAAGGTCAAGAAATGGAAGCGCGTGGCGGACGTCCTCCACAAATCCGGCACGGACCTGTCGAAGAACACGCCGCTGTTCTACTACCTGCTGCGCGAAAGCGAGCTTGCCTCGGGCGGCGCGCGGTATGGCCCGCTCGGCTCGGCGCTGTTGCTGGAGGTGTTCGGCGGCATGCTGCGCCTGTGCAATGACACCTTCATCGAGCCCTTCGAGACGGGCAACTGGCGACCCGACCCCTGCATTGCCGGGCCGGACGCGGATTTCGACAAGGGCCGCCTGATAAAAGAGCCCGATCACTACCCGCTCGATCTGGCCGACCTTGTCCGATTCGCCAAGCGTCTGGACGCGACCGGCTGATCCCGCGAACACGCATGGGCGGGCATGCGCGTCAGCGCCTGCCCGGAGTTTCGCCACGCAGCCCCGCCCGTGCACGGTTTTCCGCCGATCGCGCACACGCACAGGCGCCGCGCGATTTTGTGACTACTCAAATATGCCGGACCGTGCCATTCTTTCTGAAAAATAAAAAAAGCACGAGGCAAAGGCAATGCGAACAGCGATCATTCTGGCACAGGCCGGATTCATAAGCATGATGGCCGTCATCGGCGCATACGGCGACAGCAAGCGCGACAAGGCCTGTCCGCTACCCGAATCCAGTGCCCATCACTGCGCGGCCCCCGTCACGCGATAAGTTCAGGCCGGACGCGTACGCAACCCGCGTACACGGCGTACGGGTGGTACGCGCTACTGTCGCGCCTCCGCGATCGCGGGGCGGATCGTTTTGTCCATCACCCGGTCGGTGATCGGCCCGGCAAAGCGCAGCACGATCCGTCCCTGCCCGTCGATCACATAGGTTTCCGGCACGCCGTAAAGCCCCCAGTCCAGCGCCATGCGACCCTTCACATCCGCCCCTAGGGCGGCGTAGGGATTTCCCAGTTCCTCGAGGAATCCCAAGGCGTTACCGGGATTGTCCTTGTAGTTCACGCCATAGATCGTGATGCCCTCATTGGCGAGTTCCTCGAGATTGGGATGCTCGACCCGGCACGGCGCACACCAGCTGGCCCAGTAATTCACCAGCGACACCTCGCCATTACGCAAGTCATTGTTCGTGAACGGTTCTTCATTGCCCAACGGGGTCAGCGCCACCTCCGGTGCCGCCCGCCCGGTCAGCGCCGAGGGCAAGTCATCAGGGTTTTCGCGCCCCAGACCGACAAAAGCTAGCCCGGCAAAGCCCGCGAAGATCACGACCGGGGCCAGCATCATAGGTGATATTCTAGCCATTGGATTTCACTTTCTTTTCAACGTCCTGAAGCTCTTTCTTCACGCGTCTAGCGCGGCGCAGGCTGACAAGGATGATGCCCGCGAGCAAGATCAGCGAGATCGCGTAGGACGACAGAACCGTCTCCGTGTATTTGCCAAGATCGGGCATCACGCCCCTCCCATCCGTTCGCGCGCCAACAGCGCCCGCATCCGCCGCGCGCGGATTTCCGTCCGCGTACGCACCAGCACCAACGCTATGAAAAGCAACGCGAATCCCGTCATGCTGACATAGAGCGGCAGCTTGTAGATCATCGCCATCCGCTCGCCCGGCTGCACCGACAGCGACGCCCCCTGATGCAGGCCCTGACTCCAGAAGTTGACGGCATAGCGGCTGAGCAGGGCGAAGACCGATCCGACAAGGCACAGGATCGCGGTGAGATCGGCCGCGGTGTCGTCATTCTCGATCGCTTCCCAGAGGGCCATGTAGCCGAGATAAAAGAGAAAAAGTATCAGAAACGAGGTCAGGCGCGGGTCCCAGACCCACCATGTGCCCCAGATCGGCTGCCCCCAGATCGCGCCGGTCAGCAGCGCGATCACCGTCATGATCATGCCCACCGGCGCCGCCGCGCGCGCCGCGAGCGCGCTGACATGATGGCGGCGGATGATCCAGATCAGCGAGGCGACCAGCATCATCAGCCACGCGTTGATCGCCATCAGCGCGGCGGGCACATGCAGGTAGACGATCTTGACCGTGGCGCCCTGCCGGTAGTCGTCGGGCGTGAAGAAGAACCCCCAGACCAGCCCCACGACCAATGTCACGCCAGCCAGTGCTGCGACCCAGGGCAGCACCCGGTCGGTTGTTTGCAGGAATTTCCGGGGGTTGGCATATTCCCAGAGCGAAGTTTGGCTCATCCCATATCCTTTGGCCGTGTCCTTTGGTCGTCGCTGTGGTGTCATCGCAGGTTGACCTTCAATACCGCAGCCGAGGCGAAAGGCAAAAGGGCAATGGTGCCGCAGGTGACACCCGCAAGCAGGAAAAGCGGCGTCGTGGTGTCCAGCCCTTCGGCCCCGCGCCGGGCCATTTCCGCCCCGAAAATCAATGTAGGCACGTAGAGCGGCAGCACAAGCAGGCTGAGAAGCAACCCGCCGCGCTTGAGCCCGACGGTCAGCGCAGCCCCGAAGGTGCCGATCACGCTCAGCGCCGGCGTGCCGAGCGCGAGCGACAGGGTCAGCCACAGAAACCCCGCCTCGGGCAGGTTCAGAAGCACCCCCAGAATTGGCGCCAGCAGCACCAGAGGCAGGCCGGTCGTCAGCCAGTGCGCAAGGGATTTGACGGCCACGATCCCCTCCAGCGGCAGCGGCGATGTGGCCAGAAGGTCGAGGCTGCCATCCTCCCAGTCGAGCGCGAAGATCCGGTCGAGCGACAGCAGGCACGCCAGCAGTGCCCCGATCCACAGGATGCCGGGCGCGATCGTCGACAGGATCGCGGCCTGCGGCCCGACGCCGAACGGCACCAGCACCACGACGATCAGGAAGAACGACAGCCCGAGGCCGAACCCGCCGCCCGCGCGCATCGCCAGCCGCATGTCGCGGATCAGCAGCGCGATCACAGGAACGCCCCGTCAAAATCGTCCAGTTCCAGAGGCTTGGCGCGGTAGGCCGCGACATCGAGGACGCGCGCCTCCGAGAGGCCAAGGTCGATATGCGTGGCGATCAGGGCCGCACCGCCCTGCCCCAGATGGGCGCGGACGGCATCCGCGAACATCGCCACGGCCTCGACGTCAAGCGATACCGTCGGCTCGTCGAGGATCCAGATCGCGCGCCCCGTCACCAGCAGCCGCGCCAGCCCCAGCCGGCGTTTCTGCCCGGCCGACAGCGCGCCCGCCGCGCGCTCTGCCAATGGCGTCAGGGAGTACGCGGCGAGCGCCGGCGCGATATCGCTGTTGCCAAAGGCCTGCGCCCAGAAGGTCAGGTTTTCGGCGACGGTCAGCGTCGGCTTGATGCCGTCGGAATGGCCCGCATAGACGAGGCTGTCCTCGGGGGCCTCGACCCGCCCCGCGAGCGGCGGCTGCAACCCCGCGATGGTGCGCAGCAATGTCGTTTTGCCGCTGCCATTGGGGCCGCGCAAAACCAGCGCCTGCCCGGCCCCGAGCGCAAAGCTCAGACCCTCCAGCACGGGAATGCCGCCGCGCGCCATGCTCAGATCGGTGACGGTCAGTGTCATGCGCAATGCCCTACCCCAAGGCCGGGGGCACGAAAAGCGCCAAACCGGCGCGTACGCTCAGACCGGCAACGCGGCGACCGCAACGCGCCGGCCCTCGGACAAGAGCACGTTATAGGTGCGGCAGGCGGCGGGCGAACTCATGACCTCGAGACCGATCCCGGCATCTTCCAGCGTGCGGCGAAGACCTGCGGGGATATGCGCCGTCTCGGCCCCGGTGCCGATGAAGATAACATCCACGTCCTCGGCCAGATCGAGCAACGGCGCGCTGTCGTCGTACCCGCCCCAGCTGCGTGCCGAGGTGACGGTCACGAGGATCGGCCCCTCGACGACCTCGCCGGCGACGCGGAAAAAGCCCGGCCCGTAGCCATCGATCGGGGTGGCCCCGGCAAAGGTGATCTCGGTCAGTTGCATCTCGTGGCTCCTTCGGGCGTTCGGTCGGTCGCCGGCGCGGGCACCGCATTCTCCTGATATGTGTCGCAGAGAGGCCGTGCGTTCAAGCCGTTCGGCCGACATTGCCCCGATCCGCCCGACCGGCAGGGGCCGACGCCGCCACGCGGTGACATTTGGGGTTTGACCGCCCGTGTGGCTTGGGGCATCACCGCGCCATGGCAAGACCCGGATCTTTTTCCTGCACGGCCTGCGGCGCGGTGCACACCCGGTGGTCGGGTCGCTGCGACGCCTGCGGGGCATGGAACACCATCCAGGAAGAAGTGCCGCTCTCGACCGGTCCCAAGGGCAAGACCCTGGGCGGCAAACGCGGCGCGCAACTGGCGCTGACCGATCTTTCGACGCAAGAGGCCCCGCCGCCGCGCACATGTTCGGGCATCGGCGAGCTTGACCGCGTGCTCGGCGGCGGCCTCGTGCCGTCGAGCGCCGTTCTGGTGGGCGGCGACCCCGGCATCGGCAAATCCACCCTGTTGTTGCAGGCCGCAGCAAAATTCGCGAGCGCGGGTCTGCGGACGTTCTACGTGTCGGGCGAAGAGGCCAGTGCGCAGGTCCGGATGCGCGCGCAACGTCTGGGGCTCGAGGACGCGCCGGTGAAGCTCGCCGCGGCCACCTCGCTGCGCGATATCCTGACCACGCTGGAGACCGAGAAACCCGATCTGGTGATCATCGATTCGATCCAGACCATGTGGTCGGACACGGTCGAGGCCGCCCCCGGCAGTGTCAGCCAGGTGCGCGCGGCGGCGCATGAGCTGACCCGGTTCGCCAAGCGCTTCGGCACCTGCGTCATCCTCGTGGGCCATGTCACCAAGGACGGCCAGATCGCCGGCCCCCGCGTGGTCGAGCACATGGTCGATTGCGTGCTCTATTTCGAGGGCGAGCGCGGGCATCAGTTCCGCATCCTGCGCAGCGTCAAGAACCGCTTCGGCCCCGCCGACGAGATCGGCGTGTTCGAGATGACCGGGGCGGGGCTGGCCGAGGTCGCCAACCCGTCCGAGCTGTTCCTGTCGGGGCGCGGCGCGCCCTCGCCCGGCTCTGTGGTGTTTTCGGGCATCGAGGGCACGCGCCCCGTTCTGGTCGAGATGCAGGCGCTTGTCGCCCCCACACCGCATGCGCAGCCGCGCCGCGCGGTCGTGGGATGGGACGGTGCGCGGCTGGCGATGATCCTCGCGGTGCTCGAGGCGCGCTGCGGCATTCCGTTCGCCGGGCTCGATGTCTATCTCAACGTCGCCGGCGGTCTGCGCATATCAGAGCCGGCCGCCGATCTCGCGGTCGCCGCCGCCCTTCTGAGTGCGCGTGAGGACACCGCGCTGCCGGCGGAAACGGTGATTTTCGGGGAAATCAGCCTGTCAGGGGCGCTGCGGCCCGTGGGGCAGTCCGAAAACAGGTTGAAAGAGGCGCAAAAACTTGGTTTCACCAGCGCCATCATTCCCTCGGGCGGCAAGACCGGCGAGGACAGCGGCATGAGCCTCAACCGGATGGGCGATCTGACCGCGTTCGTGGGTGACATTTTCGGCGCAGGCTAGGCGCGCCCAAGGGGACAGGACAAGTCAATATGCAGGGTTTCACCATCATCGACGGTGCCGTGGCGCTGTTCATCGTAGTGTCGGCGCTACTGGCCTATTCGCGCGGTCTGGTGCGCGAGGGGCTGGCCATCGCCGGCTGGGTGGTGGCGGGGATCGTCGCCTTCGTCTTTGCGCCGCAGGTCGAGCCGCTGGTCACCGAAGTGCCGGTGGTGGGCGATTTCATCGCCGACAGTTGCGAACTTTCGATGCTCGCCGCCTTTGCGGCGGTGTTCGCGGTGGCGCTGATCGTGGCCTCGCTGATCACGCCCCTCTTTTCCTCGCTCGTGCAACGCTCGGTGCTGGGCGGGGTCGATCAGGGTCTGGGCTTCGTGTTCGGGGTGGCGCGCGGCGTGCTGCTGATCGCGATCGCCTATTTCGTCTACGATACCGTGGTCGGGGGGCAATCGGTTGCGATGATCGACGACAGCCGCTCGGCGCAGGTCTTCTCGCAGCTCACCGGCAATATCGAGGATCGCAACCCCGAAGAGGCGCTCGGCTGGATCACCCGCCAATACGAGCAGCTGATCGGGGCCTGCGAGGCGCCCGGGCAGTGACACAGCGGCGTGATCAACTCTGTATGATAGTTTCGTGACATATCGTCACCAAACGCTTATGTACCCGTCACGCGATTGACACAGGATTCGGAGCTGCCACTCTTGTCCACGCACATGCCCCCCGCCCACCCGTTCGACGACGACACGCTGCGGGAGGAATGCGGCGTTTATGGCGTCATAGGCCTGTCGGATGCGGCGAATTTCGTCGCCCTCGGCCTGCACGCCCTGCAACATCGCGGTCAGGAAGCTGGCGGCATCGTCAGCCACGATGCCGAGCTTGGCTTCAACAGCGCCCGACGCTTCGGCTATGTCCGCGACAACTTCACCCGCCAGAGCCTCATGGAGACGCTGCCCGGCCCGCTTGCCATCGGACATGTGCGCTATTCCACATCCGGGGCGAAAGGGCCCACGCAGATGCGGGACGTCCAGCCCTTCTTCGGCGAGTTTTCCATGGGCGGGGCCGCCATCGCGCATAACGGCAACATCACCAATGCCGACGCGCTGCGCCGGGAACTGATCGACCGCGGCTCGATCTTTCAGTCGGGGTCCGACAGTGAATGCATCATCCACCTGATGGCACGGTCGCTGCAACGCAACATCCCCGAACGAATGGAGGACGCGCTGCGCCGGGTCGAGGGGGCGTTCTCGATCGTGGCCATGACCCGGACCAAGCTGATCGGCGTGCGCGACCCCTTGGGCGTGCGCCCGCTGGTGCTGGGGCAACTGGGCGAAGGCTGGGTGCTGTCGTCGGAGACCTGCGCGCTCGATATCCTCGGCGCGCGTTTCGTGCGCGAGGTCGCCCCGGGCGAGATGGTCGTGATCTCGGAAACGCATGGCGTCGAAAGCCATTTTCCGTTCCGGCCGCAACCGTCGAAATTCTGCGTGTTCGAGCATGTCTATTTCTCGCGCCCCGATTCGATCATCGGCGGGCGCTCGGTCTACGAGACACGCCACCAGATCGGCGCGGAACTGGCGCGCGAAGCACCCGTCGATGCCGATCTCGTCTGTCCCATCCCCGATAGCGGCACCCCCGCCGCGATCGGCTACAGCCAGGAATCCGGCATCCCCTTCGCCATGGGGATCATCCGAAACCAGTATGTCGGCCGCACCTTCATCGAGCCCACAGAGCAGATCCGCAATATGGGCGTGCGTTTGAAACTGAACGTCAACCGCGCCCTGATCGAGGGCAAGCGCGTCATCCTCGTCGATGACAGCCTTGTGCGGGGCACCACCAGCCGCAAGATCAAGGAGATGATCCTCGATGCCGGCGCGAAGGAGGTGCATTTCCGCATCGCCAGCCCGCCGACAGCCTGGCCCTGCTTTTACGGCGTCGACACGCCGCAACGCGAGAAACTGCTGGCGGCGAACATGTCCGAAGACGAGATGCGCGACCATCTGAACGTGGACAGCCTGCGCTTCATCTCGCTGGACGGGCTCTATCGCGCGGTCGGCGTGGCGGGCGGGCGCGACAACGCATGCCCGCAATATTGCGATGCCTGCTTTTCCGGCGATTATCCCGTGGTCCCGTCGGACCAGATCGAAAAGGGATTTCAGATGAAGGCCGAGGCCGCCGAATAGAGCGGCCCTGCGCATCCGCGATGCGCGGGACCTCGCCGGGCACGGCAAACAGGGCTTTCAGCCGGTCGGTGCTGCGCGTAGACGCGCACGAACCGAGGCAAAGGCAAGAAAAACCACATGACAGACCAGACAGACACACCCGTCGCCACATTGACGGCGGCGACGCGACAGGTCGCATTGCAGCCCGGTCGCGTGACGCTCGTGGGCACCATGCATGGCCCGGCGGTCGGGCGGGCCCTCCTGCGGCATGACGGCGAGGTGCACGTCCTGCAGGCCGGTGACAGGCTCGACGGCGCGACCTTGGTCGCGATCGGCGAGGGCGTGATCATCCTAAGCCGCGGTGGCCGGACCGAGCGTCTGCGCCTGCCGGGGGCCTGACCACGGGCGACCCCAATGACAAAGGCCGCGCCGGGATCACCGGGCGCGGCCTTTTTTCAATTTGCTACCGGGTTCAGCCGCGGCGGGACTGCAGCGCTTTCCAACCGCCCCAGACGACCATCGCCGCGATCACGGCCTTGACCGCATCCCCCAGAAGGAACGGCGCCATCCAGTGCGCCCAGAGATCCGTCGCGCTGGCCCCCATCACGGCCGCCGGCCATGCCAGCCCCGGCAGGTAGAGCAGCGCCGACACCCCGATGCCGCAAAGCGCCGTTGAAGCCATCCCGCGGGCAAGCCCCTTCTCCACCGCAAGACCGGCAAGCCACGCCATGCCGACATAGCCGTAAAGGAAACCGGCGGTCGGCCCCACCAGCGAGACGGTGCTCATGCCGCCCGCGAAAACCGGCAGGCCCATGGCGCCTTGCGCCAGATAGGCCAGCACCGCCGCCGCCCCGAGCCGCGATCCGAGCGTCAGCCCCACCAGCAGCACCGCCAGCGTCGACAGCGTCATCGGCACCGGAAAGAACGGCACGCTGACCTGCGCTGCGATCGCGATCAGGAACGACCCGCCGAGGACAAGCCCCGCCTTGCGAAGCAAACTTTCATGGCCGGGCACGGCCTTGGCTAGAACTGTGGCGCGCGTCATGTCGCATCCCTCCTTGGTGCATGTCTGAGGCGCAGTTTTTCGCTGCGCTGCGACGAAAGTCAAGCGATTGTCCTTGAACAAGCGGTCACCGAATGGGATTTGCAGGCCATGACCAAGGATGATGCCCTTCCCCTCGCGCTCGTGACCGGGGCCTCGCGCGGCCTGGGCGCCGCCATGGCCGAGGCGCTGGCCCCGACCCATCACATCGTCGCGGTGGGGCGCACCACCGGCGCGCTCGAAGAGCTTGACGACCGCATCCAGGCCATTGGCGGGCAGGCCACGCTCGCGCCGATGGACATCACCGACAGCAGCAAACTGGCGCAGCTCTGCCGCGCGATCCATGACCGCTGGGGCGGCCTCGCGATCTGGGTGCACACGGCGGTGCATGCCGCGCCGCTGACGCCCGCCGCGCATCTGTCCGAAAAGGACTGGACCAGATCCGTCGCCAGCAACGTCACCGTCATGGGCACCCTCATCCCGTTCATCGCGCCGCTTCTGGGCGATCACGGCCAGGCGCTTTTCTTCGACGACCCGAATGTGGGGGAAAAGTTCTTCGGCAGCTACGGGGCCACCAAGGCCGCACAGATCGCCCTTGCCCGAAGCTGGCAGGCCGAGACCGTCCGGACCGGCCCGCGCGTGCATATCCTCACGCCCCGGCCGATGCCGACCGCGACCCGCGCGCGGTTTTTCCCGGGCGAGGACCCCGCGGGGCTGAACCATCCGCGCGACGAGGCGGCGCGCCTGCTGTCGCAGCTGTAAGCGCGCGCGCTTGCCCCTCATGCGGTGCCCCGCTACACAGGGGCGCGGAAACCAACGAAACGGGACGGGCATGCGCATTCTGATCACCAATGATGACGGCATCAACGCGCCGGGCCTTGCCGTGCTGGACGAGATCGCACGCGCACTGGCCGGCGCGGATGGCGAGGTCTGGACCGTCGCGCCCGCCTTCGAGCAATCGGGCGTGGGGCACTGCATCTCCTACACCCGCCCGATGATGATCTCGAAAATGGCCGAACGCCGCTATGCCGCCGAGGGCAGCCCCGCCGATTGCGTGCTCGCGGGCCTGCATGACGTGATGAAGGACGCGCGTCCCGATCTTGTGCTGTCCGGCGTCAATCGCGGCAACAACGCCGCTGAAAACGCGGTCTATTCCGGCACTGTGGGCGCTGCGATGGAGGCCGCGCTGCAGGGCGTCCCCGCCGTCGCGCTGAGCCAGTATTACGGCCCCGACAACCGTGATCTCGACGACACGTTCGAGGCCGCGCGCGTGCACGGGTTGGCCACCCTGCAGCGCCTGCTCGACAAGGGCGTGTGGAGCCATGACGAGTACGGCATCTTCTACAACATCAACTTCCCGCCGGTGCCGGCCTCCGGCGTCAAGGGCCTGCGCGCCGCGCGGCAGGGCTTTCGCCGGGATATCGGCTTTGGCGTGCAGCCCCACACATCGCCGTCGGGTCGGCGCTTTCTGTGGGTCACCGGCGCGCCGCAACACGAGCCGACAAGCCCCGGCTCGGACGCGGATGTGAACCTGCAGGGCTATATCTCGGTCACCCCGATGCGGGCGGATCTGACCGCGCATGACGCGCTGGAGGCGCTTAAGGCGATCGAATGAGCGACAACGACCCCGATACCGCCGAACGCAAGATGCAGTTCCTGTTCGCGCTGCGCTCGCGTGGCGTGACGGATGCGCGCGTGCTGACGGCGATGGAAAAGATCGACCGCGCGCCCTTCATCCGCGGCTATTTCACCGGTCGCGCCTACGAGGACATGCCGCTGCCGATCGCCTGCGGCCAGACGATCAGCCAGCCCTCCGTGGTGGGGCTGATGACGCAGGCGCTCAAGGTCAGCAGCCGCGACAAGGTGCTGGAGGTCGGCACCGGCTCGGGCTATCAGGCGGCGATTCTCAGCCAGATCGCCCGCCGCGTCTACACCGTGGATCGCCACCGGCGACTGGTCAATGAGGCGTCAGAGGTGTTCCGCAGCCTCGATCTGACCAACATCACCGCGATCACCGCCGATGGCAGCTTCGGCCTGCCCGATCAGGCCCCGTTCGACCGGATCATCGTAACGGCAGCGGCCGAGGATCCGCCCGGGCCGCTCTTGGCGCAGTTGAAAAAGGGCGGTATCATGGTGCTGCCGGTGGGCCAGTCGGATGCGGTGCAACATCTTATCCGCGTGACCCGGACCGAGACCGGGTTCGAGTATGACGAAATGCGCCCGGTGCGCTTCGTGCCGCTGGTCGAGGGGCTGGGGCGCGACGGATGACGGCAGAACACGGCAAGGCCACACCACAAGGGGCCAGAGCAGGAACAACAGGGCGGGACAGAGACATGATCGAGATGCGCCACCTTCCGAGAAATCTGACGCTCGGCGCGGTACTTGGCCTCGCCGTTGCGGCCTGCGACCGACCTGTGGACACGGATCTGCGCGGCGCGTTCGGCGATGCGCCCAGCACGACAGAGGCGGCGCGCTCGGCTGTGGCCGACCGGCCCCAGCCTGACGCGCGCGGCATCATCTCCTATCCCGGCTATCAGGTGGCCGTCGCCCGGCGCGGTGACACGCTGGCCCAACTCGCCACCCGGATCGGCGCGGATGCACAGGCGCTTGCGCGCTATAACGGTATCCAGACCGGCGATCCGCTGCGCCAAGGCGAGGTCATCGCCCTGCCCACCCGTGTCGCGGAACCCGAAGGCGGCCCGATCCGGTCTCCGGGCGATGTTGACATCGACAGCCTTGCCGGCAACGCGATCCGCCGCGCGGATTCGCAGACCGTCGAGACCTCTCAGCTTGAACCCACGAGGACAAAGCTCGGGACAGAGCCGCTGCGCCACAGGGTCGAACGCGGCGAGACGGCGTTCAGCATCGCGCGGCTTTACGACGTGCCGGTGCGCACCCTGGCCGATTGGAACGGGCTGGGATCCGATTTCACCGTGCGCGAAGGGCAATTCCTGCTGATCCCGGTGGCGCCTGAGACCCGCACGGCCTCAACCGAAGAGCGCGTCACGCCTCCCGGCAGCAACTCGCCCGCGCCGACGCCGCCAAGCGCCTCAAGACCCCTGCCCGAGGAAGAGACGCAACCCGCCTCCGCCCCGACAGTGGCCGTCGCGGCACCCGATCTCGGCACGGACGAGGACCGGACACAAGCCGTGCGCATGACCGTTCCGGTCCGGGGCGACATCGTCCGCGATTACGACAAGGGCCGCAATGACGGTATCGATATTTCCGCCGATCCGGGCACGGCCGTCAATGCCGCCGATGCCGGCACGGTCGCGGCGATCACCGAGGATACCAACGGCGTACCGATCATCGTGATCAAGCATTCCGGCAATCTTCTGACGGTCTATTCCAATGTCGGCGGCGTTGCGGTGGAGAGGGGCGACAGCGTCTCGCGCGGGCAGAAGATCGCGGAGATCCGGCGCGACGGGTCGGCGGTGCTGCATTTCGAGGTGCGTGACGGCTTCGACAGCGTCGATCCGTCCGAGTATCTCAACCCGTCCTGACCGCAGGGCCGCCCCTGCTCCGCCGGTTTGGTGCAGTCCGGTTACTGCACAGCCGGCGGCGGCGCGGCGCAATGGGCCCCCGACGCCGCAAGGCCGGAGCCGAGCGCAAGCATCGGCGGCGCGGTATAGGGGTTGAGCGGCCGGGACTGCACCCGGTCCAGCACCAGAAGCCCGCCCATCCCGAGCGCCAGCAAAAGCGTCACGTGCAGGCGCGTCATCGCCGTGCCTCCAGCCCCAGATGCGGGCGCAGGCGGATCCCGGCCCATGAGCCCGCGAAGGCGGCGACGAACCACACCCAGCCATGTGCCGATCCGGTGCCGATGCCGCTGAAGAACGCGCCGATATTGCAGCCGAAGGCAAGCCGCGAACTGTATCCCAGCACCAGCCCCGCGATGACCACCGCGACCCACGCCTTTGCGGGCAGCTTGCCGACAGGTGACGCAAGCCCCGCGCGCCACCATGCCACCAAGGCCGCGCCGGCGATCAGGCCCAGATCGGTCAGCGAGGTGATGTCGGTCAGCAGGCTCGCCTCGACCTGCGCGGCATTCGCCGGTGCCGCCCAGAAGGCCGACCCCGAAAGATCGCCGCCCGCGGCGACCACGCCCTTGGCGACCCACAGGCCGAGGCCGTAAACCACGCCCCAGGGCTGTCCCGCCACGACCAGATGCAGGATCGCGAGCCCCGCGAGCACGAGGATCGCGCCCACATAGCGCGCCGGCATGTAATACACGCCTTTGGCCCGTAACAGGAAGGCCAGCACGGCAACGGCCGCGAGGCCCGCCAGCGTGACCATCAAGCCGTCCGTCCCCGACAGCGCCACCACCGGCAGGCTGCCCAGAGAGCTCCACCACGACAGATGGTACGCCCCGGCGAAACTGCCGATCGCGAAGAACGGCAAGGCGACCGCGCCCACGGCATTGCCCGTTCCGGCATTGACGAGCGTGCCGGAGCCGCAGCCGAGGACCACCTGCATGCACGCGCCGAACACGAACGCCCCGCCGATCATCGCGACGCCGATCGGGGCATGCGCGCCCTTCAGCTCAGACCCGTGCGTCGCCAGAAGCGGAAACGCGGCCACCGCCACGATGCCGATACAGACAAGCTGCGCGATCAGGCCCGACGGGTCACGCATCAGGATCATGCGCCGCCACGGTCCGGTAAAGCCGAAGCGGAATCCCTCGAGCGCGAGCCCGAATCCCAACCCGATCAGCAGCAGTAGCCCGTAACGCGGTCCGGCCAGCAGCGCGACACTCAGCACCGCCGCCCCCACGCCTGTCAGAACCATCGCGCGCGACAGCCGACCGGGCGCGGTCGGGATGGATGCCGCAGTATAGGACGTTGTGGTCATGGCAAACCTGCGGTCTCGGCCTTCAGTAACGGCCGAGGATCTTGTTGTAGAGGTTCTGGAAAAGGCCCGGGACATTGGCCATCTCGTAGCCCGACTGCGACCAGCCGACCACGGATTCAGGGTACATGCGCACATCCTCGATGCCCGCGACCTCGCTCAGCGCGAACCAGTTGGTCGCCGCCCAGTGCCCGGTATTGCAGAACGATACCAGTCGGTCGCCCCCGGTGAACCCGTTCTCGGCGGCCAGCCGGCGGATCAGGTCGGGGTCGATGCGCGCGGGCGCGTCCCCGCCGAACCAGCGGTCATGCGTGAAATAGCGCGATTGCGGCAGGGTTCCGGGCTGAGAGGCCGCGCCATGCTTGGTCTCGCCCTTCCAGAACGCCTCGGGGCGCGCGTCGATCAGTTGCGCGCCGTCCTCGCCATCGACGATCGCCTTCACATCCTCGCGGGTGGCCAGCCATTCCTTGGAGAAACTCACGGTGATTTCGCTCGGGGTGGCATCGGGCACCGGCCCGGTGGCGACCTCTTCGCCTGCGTCGGTCCAGGCGTTCATGCCGCCGTTGAGGATGGCCAGCGGGCTGACACCGCTGGATTTCAGCGTCCAGTAGACGCGGGCGGCGGCGCCGAAATCGGTCTGGTCCGTGCCCTGGTGCACCACCACGACGGGCGTGTCGGTGTCGATGCCGAGGCCCCGCAGGACCTGGGTCAGACGCTCCTCCGAGACCAACTGCCCGGGATTGTCAGCGGGGCCGCGAAAGAGGCCGTAGGGCGCGTTCAGCGCGCCCGGCACATGGCCGTCCTGAAAGGCATTATTGCTGCGGATATCGAGCACGACCGGCGTGCTTGTCCCGATCGCTTCGCGCAGGTCAGCGGGTTCCAGAAGCGGGCCAAGCTCGGCCTGCACGACGGCAGGCATCAGTGCGAGGGCCGCGGCCATGCCGGCGGCGCGTATCTTCATCAACATTTTGGGGTCCTTTTGCGTCAACAACGTCAATATGCCGGGAACATAACCCCCTAGCGACAGGGCAACAAGCCGTCCCGCCCCAAGTCTCACGCGCTGTTGATGCGACGCGGCGTGATCCCGGGCGACGGGACTTTGCCGCGCCTGCCGATACGCTCAGTTCAGTCTGAATTCGCCCACGACGTTGCGCCATTCGCCCGCCGCGACCAGCTTGCGATGCGTGAAACGCACCGAATGCAACGGCCCCTCGATCTCGCGCTGCCAGAATTCGACGAATTCGAACAGTTTCGGATGATCCGGCGCGAGGTCGTAATCCTGCCAGAGATAGCTGTTGAGCACGCTTTGATGGTCCGGCATGCGGTAAAAGAATTCCGCCGTGGTCAGCCCGTATCCCTTGAGCATCAGTTCGGTTTCAGAGGTCTGCATCTGTGGCTCCTTTACCCGTTTGTCAGTCGATGATGCCCGAAAGAATTTACTTTTCAATAAAAACAATGTGTTACCACTCAGGCCTTGTGGCTGATAAAAGCGGTCTTTCAGGGCCATTGCACCCCATGTCGTGGCTCTGATAGGATGTATCGACAAGATATTGCGCCAGATCACAGGACGGTACAAAACGTGAGCGATACGCCTCAACCCCCTGAAACAACGGACGAAATGCCACCCTCGTATGACGGGCCGCAGGTTTCCATCACGCATGAGATGAAGACCTCGTATCTCGATTACGCGATGAGCGTGATCGTCAGCCGCGCGATCCCCGATCTGCGCGATGGCCTGAAACCTGTGCACCGGCGCATCCTTTACGCCATGCACGAGGGCGGCAACACGCATGACAAGCCCTACCGCAAGTCCGCGCGGGCCGTCGGCGACGTGATGGGCAAGTACCACCCGCACGGCGATTCGGCGATCTACGACGCGCTGGTGCGGATGGCGCAGGATTTCTCGATGTCGCTGCCGCTGCTGGATGGTCAGGGCAATTTCGGCTCGATGGATGGCGATAACGCCGCCGCCATGCGCTATACCGAGGTGCGCATGGACAAGCCGGCCTCTTACCTGCTGGCCGATATCGAGAAGGAAACCGTCGATTTTCAGGACAATTACGACGGCAAGGACCGCGAGCCGACGGTCCTGCCCGCACGCTTTCCCAATATGCTGGTCAATGGCGCGGGCGGCATTGCCGTGGGCATGGCCACAAACATTCCGCCGCACAATCTGGGCGAGGTGATCGACGCCACGCTGGCGCTGATCGACGATCCCGACCTCGAGTCCGCCGATCTCATTCGCTACGTGCCGGGGCCGGATTTCCCGACGGGCGGGATCATGCTGGGCCGGTCCGGCGCGCGCAAGGCCTATCTGGAGGGGCGCGGCAGCGTCGTCATCCGCGCGCGCACCCGCACCGAGGAATTGCGCAAGGATCGCTACGCCATCGTGATCGACGAGATCCCCTATCAGGTCAACAAGGCCACGATGATCGAGCGGATTGCCGAGGCCGCGCGCGAGAAGCGGATCGAAGGGATCGCGCATGTGCAGGACGAGTCCGACCGCACCGGCGTGCGCGTGGTGATCGAGTTGAAGCGCGACGCGACGCCCGATGTGGTGCTCAACCAGCTGTTCCGCTTCACCCCGATGCAGACCTCGTTCGGCTGCAACATGCTGGCGCTGAACGGCGGCAAGCCCGAGCAGTTGACGCTGCACCGGTTCCTGTCGCTTTTCGTGCAGTTCCGCGAAGAGGTGGTCGCGCGGCGCACCGCACATGATCTGCGCAAGGCCCGCGAGCGGGCGCATGTGCTTTGCGGTCTGGCCGTGGCCGTCAGCAACGTCGACGAGGTCGTGGCGACGATCCGCGCGTCGGCGGATGCGGCCGAGGCGCGCGAAAAGCTGATGACGCGGCGCTGGCCGGCCGGGGACATCCTCGAATATATCGCGCTGATCGACGATCCCAGCCACCCCGCCAACGAGGACGGCACCTATAACCTGTCGGAAACGCAGGCGCGCGCGATCCTCGATCTGCGCCTGCAGCGCCTGACGCAACTGGGCGTGCGCGAGGTCACCGACGAGCTGCGCGATCTGGCGGGCAAGATCAAGGATTACCTTGCCATCCTCGCCAGCCGCGAGCGGATCATGCAGATCATCTCGGACGAGCTGCGCGAGGTGCGCGACCAGTTCGCGGTGCCGCGCCGCACCGAGATCATCGACTGGGCCGGCGACCTCGAGGACGAGGACCTGATCGAGCGCGAGGACATGGTCGTGACCGTCACCCAAGGCGGCTACATCAAGCGCACGGCGCTTGCCGATTTCCGGTCGCAGAAACGCGGCGGCAAGGGTCTGTCGGGCATGGCCACCAAGGACGAGGACGTGGTCACCACGCTGTTCGTGGCCAACACCCACACGCAGCTGCTGTTCTTCACCACCGAAGGCATGGTCTACAAGCTGAAGACATGGCGTCTGCCGCTTGGCGGGCGCACCTCCAAGGGCAAGGCGGTCGTCAACATACTGCCCATTCCGTCCGGCGTCTCGATCGCCGCGATCATGCCGGTGGACCGCCCCGAGGAGGACTGGGCCAGTCTGCAGATCGTCTTTGCCACCTCCGCCGGGGATGTGCGGCGCAACGCGCTGAGCGATTTCACCAATGTGAAACGCAACGGCAAGATCGCGATGGACCTGCCCGAAGGCGTGGAGCTGGTCAACGCCCGCATTTGCGGTGAGGACGATGACGTGATGCTGGTCACCGATGCGGGCCGCGCCATCCGCTTTCCCACCACCGAGGTGCGCGTGTTCAAGGGCCGCAAATCCACCGGGGTGCGCGGTATCCGGCTGCAGAGCGGGCATCGGGTGGTCTCGATGTCGGTGATCCGGCATTTCGAGGCCAGCCCGGGCGAACGCGCCGCGTTTCTCAAGCGGTACAGGATCGATCTTGGCGCCGAAGATGACGTGACCGGCGCCGACGATGTCGTGTCTCCCGAAAACCTGAGCCTGAGCGAAGACCGCTATCAGGAGATGCTTGACGCCAACCAGCTGCTTCTCACGATCACAAGCCGTGGCATGGGCAAAACGACGTCGAGTTTCGACTACCGGACCGCGGGGCGTGGCGGACAGGGCGTCACGGCGATGGACCTGTCGGAGAAGCGGGGAAAGGAAACGGGCATGCTCGTCGCCTCCTTCCCGGTGACGGTGGAAGATCAGATCATGCTTGCCACCTCCACCGGTCAATCCATCCGGGTTCCGGTGAAGGGCATCTCTTTCCGGTCACGCGGCGCGGGCGGGGTCAAGGTGTTCAACACCGCTGCGGGCGAAGAGGTCGTGTCGGTGGCGTGGATTGCCGAAGCGTCGGACGAGGATGCGACACCGGTGGAGTGAGGCGCGGGGTTGGGGCGTGGCCCCTGCCCCTGCCCCCTACCCGGTCAGCGGGTCACTCGTTGATGGCTTCGTCCGGCTCGGTGTGTTCCATCCACTGCGCGAGGATCGTCCGCAGCAGCGCCACGTCGCGTGTCTCGATCGCCTCGGACAGCGATCTCAGCGCCTTGGCAAGCTCGATCTCGGACAGATGGCCTTCCTGCGCGCGCAGGATCCGGGGATGCGGGGTGGTCAGCATGTCCGACCCGATCAGCAATTCCTCGTGCAGTTTCTCGCCCGGGCGCAGGCCGGTGATCTCGATCGCGATTTCGCCATTCGGATTGGCCGCGTCGCGCACCGAATATCCCGATACCTCGATCATCCGGCGGGCGATGTCGTGGATCGACACGGGCTGGCCCATGTCGAGCACGAAGACATCCCCGTCGCGCGCAAACGTGCCGGCCATCAACACCAGCCGCACGGCCTCGGGAATGGTCATGAAATAGCGGGTGACGTCGGGATGCGTCAGGGTCACCGGCCCGCCGCGCGCGATCTGGTCGGCGAATGTGGGAATGACCGACCCCGACGACCCGAGGACATTGCCGAAGCGCACCATGGAAAACCGCGTCCGCTCGGACCGGCTCGCGAGGTCCTGCACGATCATCTCGGCAAAGCGTTTCGACGCCCCCATGACCGAGGTCGGGCGCACCGCCTTGTCGGTGGAGACCAGAATGAACCGCTCCACCTCCGACTCGCGGGCGGCGTTGGCGACGGTGCGGGTGCCGATGACGTTGTTGCGCATCCCCTCGATGGCGTTCGATTCCACCAGCGGCACATGCTTGTAGGCGGCCGCATGCAGCACGACGTCGATCTTCTTGGCGCTCATCAGCACGTTGACGAGCGCCGCGTCGCAGACCGAGCCGAGGATCGGGAGGATGTCGAGATCGGGGGCCAGCGTGCGCAATTCGCGCTCGATCTCGAACAGCACATGCTCGCCATGATCCATCAGGATCAGCGTCGCAGGATCGCAGCGCACCAGTTGCCGGCACAGCTCGGACCCGATGGACCCCCCTGCGCCGGTGACGAGGATCCGCCGCCCGGCATAGATGTCTGTCACGCCGGACAGATCGCCTTCGACCGCGTCGCGCCCCAGAAGCGTGGCGGGATCTACGGGGCGGCTGTCGAACAGGGTCCGCGCATTGCGGGTCACCAGATCGGCGAAGGAGGGCAGCGCATGCACGTCGCAGCCCGTCTCTTGAAGCGCGCGGCCGAGGCGTTCGCGTTGGCCCTGCGTGGCGCTCGGCATGGCGAGGATGATCCGGCGGATATCGTGCCTTGCCGTCAACGCGTCGATATCGCGCGCGGGATGCACGCGCAGCCCCTCGATGGTCAGCGATTGCAGGTGCGGGTCATCGTCGACAAAGGCCACGGGACGGATCGTGGCATCGCGGGCAAGCGCCGCGGCAAGCTGCCGTCCGGTGCGCCCCGCCCCGTAGATCAGCACGCAGGTGCGCGCATCCGCGGTGTCCTGACGACGTTCCGCCGCCGCACCGGGACCGACCGGCAGGACGCGTGCCAGACCTGAACGCAGGCTATGAAACAGCTTGTGAAACACATCGGTCTCCATTCGACGCATCCTAGAGTGTCGCCCGGTCATGTCCAGTTATACCGGGTCGGTCCGCCCGCGCGCAATCTCCCTCACCGGGCTGTGACAGACCGTCACCTGTGAACCTGCGCCGCGGGTCCACCGCACGGGGCGGCGCGCGCTCATTCGGGTGGCTCCAGCCTGTGCCAGTCGTCGATCATCTGCGCAGGCGTGGTGCATCGGACGGCCCCCGGCAGGACGCGGTCAAGCCGCGCGGTATCCAACGACACGCAGGGCTGCGAACCCGCCATCGCGTCGCGCCAGAGGACGGGCCGCCCGGCGGCGCGGGCCAGATCTTCCATCGCCACAGGCGCAGGCGCCGCGACATTCAGGATGTCCGGCACATCGTGTTCGGGCAGCCGCATCAGCGCGACACAGACCCGCGCCAGATCTCCGGGGGCGATATAGCTGCGGCACGGCCCGGTGCCGCCTGCGAAGCGGTCCAGCGTCACCGGGCGCGCGCCGTCGCGCAGGGCCGCCGCAAGACTGTCGGCCCCGATGACATTCGCGACCCGCAGGATCACGTGACGCGGGCCGTCCCGTGGCAGATCCGCGATGACCCGCTCCATGTCCAGCTTGGCCGCGCCATAGGCGTTGGCGGGGGCGGGGTGCTGCGTCTCGCGCAACCGCGTGCCGGGGCCATAGATCGCCGCCGATGACAGGTGTATCACCCGCCCTGCCCCGCAGGCCCGCGCAAGGTGCCAAGCCGCGCGCGCCAGTTCACCGTTCTGCGCCAGCGTCCGCGCATCGCCCCCCGTACGGCCCCAAAGCGCCACGACAGCGCCGCAGCGCGGCAGGTCCGGATCCTCGCAACCGTGCGACCAGATGATATCGGCGGGCGGCCGCCGGGCGCACCATATCGGGGCGATCTCCGGGTCGGCGTGCCATGCGGCCCGAAGGAACGTCCCGATCTGGCCATTGGCACCGGTGACAAGGCAGCGCACGGGTCCGGATGTGGTGGTCACGGCAGATCCTCGCCCTTCGATCGGGACACCATTTTTCTTCTCCATAGGATATCGGGGGGTGAAGGTGAAACAGGAACCGCCCTGCGTCGGCCGATCGCTGCGGTGCTGCCGGGCGGATAATCGCGGGCGTCGGTGAAATCGCAATTGCCAAATCACCTGTCACGCTCCAAGTCACGCCCACGTTATGTCAATTCAAAAGGAGACCGCCCATGGCAGACCCGAAACTCCTGATCCTGTCGGGATCATTGCGCAAAGGATCCTATAACCGGATGCTGATCATCCTCGCCGCCCGTGCCTTCGGCAGCGCCGAGGTGACCGAGGGCGATCTCGACCTGCCGCTTTACAACGGCGACGTGGAAGAGGCCGATGGCGTGCCTGAAAAGGTACACACGCTGGTGCAGCAGATCACCGATGCCGACGCCGTCGTGATCGGGTCGCCGGAATACAACAAGGGCATCACCGGGGTTCTGAAAAACGCGCTCGACTGGGTCAGCCGCGTGCCCGGCGGGGCCTTCGCCGACAAGCCCACGGTGGTCGTCTCGGCCTCGGCCGGGCGCACCGGCGGCGAGACGGCGCAATTCATGACGCTGCACTGCCTGTCGCAGCATCAGGCGCGTCTGATCCCCGGGCCGGCGGTCTGCGTCGCCGGCGCGATGAATGCCTTCGACGAGGAGGGCCGCCTGCTCGACGAGACCGCGCAGAAACTGCTGAACACGCGGATGCAGCGTCTGCGCGACGAGGTGACCTGACATGGTCCCGGGCCGCCCTGACAGGGGCGGCCCGACCTCATGGGTGCCACCGCACCGGTCTTGCGTATTGCCGGGCGTCCATGTACATGCGCAGCACCTTTCGCAATATGCATGAACCGCGCAGTCTCTCGTGGACGGGTCGCGAAGGGGACAGGCCCGCCTTTGAAATGCGCCTTGATAAAAATGGAGACGACATGCCGCTTTATGAGCATGTGATGATCGCGCGTCAGGACCTTTCCAACGCGCAAGCCGAAGGTATGATCGAACATTTCGGCACCGTACTTTCGGACAATGGCGGCACCCTCGTGGATAGCGAGTATTGGGGTGTCAAGACCATGGCCTACAAGATCAACAAGAACCGCAAGGGCCATTACGCCTTTCTGCGCACCGACGCCCCCTCGGCGGCCGTGCAGGAAATGGAACGCCTGATGCGCCTGCATGATGACGTGATGCGCGTATTGACCATCAAGGTCGACGCCCACGAGACCGGCCCATCCGTGCAGATGCAAAAGCGCGAGGAACGTGGCGAGCGCCGCGAGCGCCGCTGATCCATTACCTGACGAAAGGACGATAAATCATGGCCACCAAACCATTCTTCCGCCGGCGCAAGGTCTGCCCCTTCTCCGGCGACAACGCGCCCAAGATCGACTACAAGGATACCCGCCTGCTGCAGCGCTACATTTCCGAGCGCGGCAAGATCGTGCCCTCGCGTATCACCGCCGTGTCGGCCAAGAAGCAGCGCGAGTTGTCGAAGGCGATCAAGCGCGCGCGCTTCCTCGCCCTGCTGCCCTACGCCGTGAAATAAGGAGACGAGACGATGCAAGTTATCCTTCTGGAACGCGTGGCCAAGCTTGGCCAGATGGGCGAGGTCGTGGACGTCAAGCCCGGTTTCGCGCGCAACTTCCTGCTGCGACAGGGCAAGGCGCTGTCGGCCTCGGCGAAGAACATCGCCGATTTCGAAGCACGCAAGGCCCAGCTCGAAGCCGAGAACCTCGAAGGCCGCAAGGAGGCCGAGGCGATGGCCGCGAAACTTGACGGTCAGCAATTCATCGTGATTCGCCAGGCCTCCGACAGCGGCGCGCTCTACGGCTCCGTCAGCACCCGCGACGCCGCCGATGCCGCCACCGAGAACGGCTTCACCCTGGATCGCAAGCAGGTCGCGCTGAGCCGCCCGATCAAGGAACTGGGGCTGCATGACGTCATCGTCACGCTGCACCCCGAGGTCGAGGCGAAGATCCAGCTCAACGTGGCACGCACGGAGAACGAGGCCGAACTGCAAGCCACCGGCAAGTCCATCCAGGACGCGGCCGCCGAAGAGGAAGAGGCCGCCGATTTCGAGATCGCGGAACTCTTCGAGGATATCGGCGCCGCAGCCGAGGACGACGACAACCTGTCGGAGGTCATCGAGGACCCCGACACCAAGCGCCGTCAGGACGAGACCTGATCGGCGCATCCATCAACGGCACGACCGCGCTGCAGACTGCGCGGTCGTGGCATTCGCCTAGCCGGTAAAATCTCCGGGAAGCCCGGCAATCATGCGAAAACCGATTGGAGAAGGAGAGACTTCACATACGGGGATGTTTTGCGCTATGGTTGTAACTAGGGAAGATATACTACTTTGCCGGAACTCGCCGCCCTCCAGTATCACTGACTGGGCTTCATGCTTCGGAAACGGCCTGACCGATTTCAGCAATAGGCCTTCCTGATTACGCACCTTGCTCAGCCGCTCACGGGTTGGTACAAATAGTGAACAAACAGCAGCTTAAGGAGGGCTGGGCGATGGCGCGCAATAAGGTTCAGTTTCAGAAGGGCCTGAGTGAGTTCGGGTTTGAACGTCTCTACGGGAGCGAGGAGCAATGTCGGGCCGCCGTCGTGGCGTCGCGCTGGCCGGACGGTTTCGTTTGTCCTGAATGCGGCGGGAAGCGGCACAGCGTCGTGAAGACGCGCGGGCTCTATCAATGCAGCGCCTGCCGGGTGCAGACCTCGCCGATCGCCGGGACGATCTTCGCCGCGACCAAGCTGAAGCTGCGCGTCTGGTTCAGGGCCATCTACCATCTGACTCAGACCAAACAGGGGATCTCCAGCATCGAGCTCGGTCGGCGTCTGGGCGTGACGCAGACCACCGCTTGGAAGATCAAGCACAAACTCGGCCAGGTCATGCTCGAGCGCGACGGCGCCAAGCGGCTGTGCGGGCGCATCGAGATCGACGACGCCTACATCGGCGGCGAACGCTCTGGCGGCAAGCGCGGACGCGGCGCGCCCGGCAAAACGCCGTTTGTCGCGGCCGTCGAGACCACGCCGGAAGGAAAGCCCGTCCGCTTGAAGCTCCGGCGCGTCGCCGGCTTTCGTAGCGCCTCCATCGCGGCCTTCGCAAGGCAAAGCCTCGATCCCGCCTGCGCCGTCGTCAGCGACGGCCTCGCCTGCTTTGCCGCCGTCACGGGCGCTGGATGCGACCACGCGATCGTCAAAACCGGCTCGGGACCGAGAGCAGCGAAAACCCCCGCCTTCAAATGGGTCAACACCGCTCTCGGCAACATCAAGGCCGCCATCGCCGGAACCTACCGGTCCGTCAGCCCCAAGCACGTGCCGCGCTACCTCGCCGAGTTCGAATACCGCTTCAACAGGCGCTACGATCTCGCGGCCATGATCCCGCGCCTCACCTGGGCCAGCGTCCGAACCCCGCCCATGCCTTGTCGTCTTCTCAAACTGGCTGAGGTTCATGCGTAATCAGGTAGGCCTTTGAATGAAACCGATCCTGCCTGACGAGCCGGAGGATAACGATACCCGGTTTCGCCGGTTTCTCGACGAGTTGCGCGACGATTTTCAACTTGACCACGTCGCCTATGCCGGCGTCAACCCGATCAGCGGCAAGCAGCACGGGCACATGACCTATGGCGTGGACTGGTCAGCCCATTACATGCAGAACAAATTGTACGAAATCGACCCGACGCTGATCAAGGCGCGGCAATCCATCGCGCCGGTGGACTGGACCCGTCTCGATCGCAGCGCCGAATTCCAGACTGTGTTTCGCGATGCGCGCCAGTTCGGCATCGGTGATCGCGGCCTTACCGTACCCATACATGGACCTTACGGCGACATGGGCGGACTGAGCGTGCAGCGCGACTGCTCGGACAGGGAATGGGAATTGCTGATCCCCGAGATCATCGGTGGCCTGCAGGCCGCGGCGGTCCACCTGCACGATGCGGTGATCCAGTCCGATCCGCTGACCCGGATGCTGAATTCACCCAACCTGTCGACACGGGAAAAGGAAATCATGCAATGGATCGCTGCGGGCAAGTCGCAGCAGGATATCGGTGACATACTGAATATTTCCCACCGTACCGTCGAGGTGCATCTGCGTTCGGCCCGGCAAAAGCTGCATGCGCTGACCACGCCACAGGCCGTTGGACGTGCGATCAACCTTGGATTGATTTACCCTAGATGAACAGTTTATCAGGGTTGTAAATATCCTCTTGCGAACACGATTTATATCCAGTTTTCAATGTTTTCGCGGTCATAATTGTGCCGTTTTACGGGATTCCCCCAATATCATCTGAAGCTGATTCCAGTAGTGTCCTCGCAGTATGTGAAACCGAACTTCACGGACCACATCGGGTAAATGGGGAAAGCTAATGATACTGGTTGTAGACGCCACCAATAAGGAAAAGTTCGGCCATGTGCTGGACGACATGTTCAAACTGCGCGCACGGGTTTTCGGTGAAAGGCTCGGATGGGAGGTTACCATCGAAGACGGGCGCGAGCGGGATGTCTTCGACGATCTGAATCCATCCTACGCGATCGGACTTGACGACGAGGGCAACGCGGTATCCTGCGTGCGTGCCCTGCAGACGACCGGACCGCACATGCTGGCCGACGTCTTTGCGGATATCCTCGACGGGGAACCGCCCCTGCGCAGTGCCTCGCTCTGGGAATCGACCCGTTTCTGCGTGGATACCAAACGCCTCGGCCGGGGAAGCGGCCAGCATTCGGTGTCCTACGCGACCAGCGAATTGATGATCGCCTCGCTCGAAGCCGCAAAGCGCGCCGGCGTCGACGACATCGTCACGGTGATCGACCCGATCATGGACCGCGTGCTCAAGCGGTCGGACAATGCGCCCTACGACTATCTGGGCAAGACCACCGGGATGGGCAAGACAGCGGCGCTCGCGGCCCTCCTCGACTGCACCGACGAGCGTATAGACCGCATTCGTGCCTTCGCCGGTATTGAAGGCGACGTGTTCATCACGGACGAAGAGGCGCTCGCGCTTCCCGCGATCGCCAGGGCCGCCGCGCCGAAATCGGAGATCGAGACGTATTGCGATGAACAGATCGCGGCAGCCACGACCGAAGAGGAAAGACTTGCGGCCCTGCGCCTCAAGGCGGCGCTCGCGGACAAGATCCAGGCGCACGCAAAGATTTCGACCTGAGCCGTCGGGATATCAGGCTCCGGCGTCCGGCATGAAAAGATAAAGGGCCGCCCCGTGACATGACGGGGCGGCCCTGAAACATTCGACGACGCGCGATGCGTTATTCGTCGTCCATCTCTTCGATGGCCTTCTCGAGGTCTTCCTTGGAAACCTCGTTTTCGGTGACTTCGGCAAGCTCGACCACGTAGTCGATCACCTTGTCCTCGAAGATCGGTGCCCGAAGCTGCTGGCTCATCTGCGGGTTCTTCTGCACGAATTCGAAGAATTCCCGCTCGCGCCCGGGATACTGACGCGCCTGTGTCATCACCGCCTGGCTCATCTCGGCATCGGTCACCTCGACCTCGGCCTTCTGCCCCAGCTCCGCCAGAAGCAGGCCGAGACGCACGCGGCGCTCTGCAAGCTTGAGATGCTCCTCCGTCGGCTCGATCTCGGGGTGATCGTGCCCCTCGATCTCGGGGTTCTCGTCATGCCAGATCTGGTGCGCGATCTGCTTGGCCTCGGTCTCGACCATGCTGGGGGGCAGATCGAAGCTGACCATCTCGTCCAACTGATCGAGCACCTTTCGCTTCAGGATCGCCCGCGCGGCACCGGCATATTCCTGCTCCAGCCGTTCACGGATCTGCGTCTTCAGCGCCTCGAGATCCTCCGCGCCGTATTTCTGCGCAAGGGCATCGTCTATCGCGGCGGGTACGGGGCGTTTCACCGATTTGACGGTACAGTCGAAGATCGCTTCCTTGCCGGCCAGAGCCTCGGCCTGATACTCTTCTGGGAAGTTGACGGTGACGGGCTTTTCGTCACCCGCCTTGACGCCGACAAGCTGCTCCTCGAAGCCGGGGATGAAGCTGTTCGACCCCAGTGTCAGCGGGTAATCCTCCGCGCTGCCGCCTTCGAAGGCCTCGCCATCGATGCGACCGACGAAATCGATCACCACCTGATCGCCATCCTCGGCGGTGGCCCCGTCCTCGCGATCCTCGAAATCCTGCGCGTTCTCGGCAAGGCTCTTGAGCGCCTCGTCAACGGCCGTCTCGTCGGGCTTGACGACAAGACGCTCCAGCTTGACCTGCGACAGATCGACCTCGGGGATATCGGGCAGCGCCTCGTAGCTCAGATCGATCTCGACATCGTCGCCCTCTTTCCAGTCGTCATTGGCCATCTTGACGTTGGGCTCGGCGGCCGGGCGCACGCCCTGCTCTTCGAAATGCGCCTTCATCGCGTCATCGACGCTTTCCTGCATGGCCTCGCCCAGCACACGCTGACCGAACTGCTTTTTCAGCAGGGGCAACGGGACCTTGCCCTTGCGAAACCCCTTGAGCTCGACCTCGGGCTGGGCTTCCTTCAGCTTTTCGGTGACCTTGTCGTCGAGATCCTGCGCCGCCAGAATCATCTTGTACTCGCGCTTAAGACCTTCGTTGAGTGTCTCGGTGACCTGCATGTTCGTCCTTCTCTATGCATCGGGCCGCGGAGGCGTCCGCGGCGGTCAAAATCCCGTGCCTCTTAGGGCTGGCATGACCATTATGCAAGCAGTCTCTGCAGCCGGTAACCGGCCATCGCGCCAAGCCCGCGTCGCGCTTGCCGTGGTCTCTGCATTGCATGAGAGCACGGGGCGACCACCCCGGACCCGGGAAGACGTCGTCTGCCTGCCCTGGTCGAGGCGATCAGCCTCCGCCAGTAATGATACGGAACCGGCGGCCCGCAAAGTCTCGGTGCGACCTGACGAACAGGTCGCACCGTCACCTTGCCCCCTCATCCGGGCCGAGGCTCTTGCGGACCCGCGATCAGGATTCGAGTTTGAAAGAGAGCGCCACGCGCGCCCGGAAGGCTGCGACCTTCCCGTTCTCGACCTTCATGTCCAGCTTCACCACTTCGGCCACGCGCACGTCGCGGATCGAGTCTGACGCCGTCTCGACGGCCTTCCGCCCCGCATCGTCCCATGACTTTTCACTGACACCGACAACCTCGACGATCTTGTAGACACCTTCACTCATCAGATCCTCCCCTGAATTCGATCCCGGCCGATCCGCGAATCTGCTTTTCACTCTATCAGAAATCACCTTTGAATGCTTGATCACTCTCGCCAAGAGATTTGCAACCGGCGGGCTCGGCCAAGGTGCCAGCCGGATCTGCGCCGGCGCGACGTGATCGGGTACGGGTGATGAGATCGGTCCAGCTTTGATTTGTCACGGTCCTGACAGGCCCATGACCACAACGGCTCACATTTGAATGCACATTGACACTGCACCACCCAAAGCGGCTCAACGCTTGCCGTAATAGAGGCCAACGACATGTTCGGCCTCGGCAAAGAACAGCCAGCGCGATGCGGCGATGCCGGCGAGGTGGCTCAGCACCGCAAGCGCGCCAAGCGCATGCGAGAACGGCAGCAGGATCAGCGCGACCGGTGCGGCATATCCAAGGGCAAAGGCGATGATGCGCAGCTTGAGCGCGTGTTTGCGCCCCACAAGGTGGACCATTTCCCGCAACAGATAGTTGGTGCCGGTATGCGGCGGCTCGAACGCGCGGACGGTGCCAATGCCACCCAGCCCGGTGGCGGTGGCCATATCGGTGCCGCTCGTGGCAAGGGCCATGTCGCCGCGCACCCACCACAGGACCTGCAGCACGCCGGCAATGGGAAGCAGCACCAGCGCGGCGCTGACCTGTCCGGTCAGAAGCGCCCCGCCCGCAAGCGAGATCGCCAGCAGCAGCGCCGGCGTCAGCGGCGTGTGCCAGCGCGGCACGGTCCTCAGTTGGGCGTAAATCATCGCGGTAGTGACCACCGTGGCCAGCGACAGCGCCGCGCCGAGCCAGCCAAGCGGGGCCAGGCGCGCGTCGAAAAACACCAACCCCGCGCCATAGGCCGCCATCACGATCAGCGCCGCGACCGCGCAGACGCCTTCACGCGAAAGCCAGCTCGAGCGCCATTGACTGAACGCTTTCAAGGCCCGTTCCGGGTGCCCCAGATGCAGGGTCGAGGCCATCAGCCCGCCCACGGCCAGCCCGTAAGCGATGGTGAAAAGGGCGAAGGCCGTCCAGCCGGTGACCGCCGGCAGGCCGAGGCCAAGCCAGATCAGCACACCGAAGCCAAGCCCCGAAAGCGTCGTGAAGACGATGACGGACGGCGCCGGGTGCATCTCAGATCTTGTCCAGCGTGCGGTCGAGCCAGCCCAGAAACCCCTTGGCGTCAAGCGCCACCGGCGCATCGGTCGCTTGCGTCTGCGGCCCGTGATCAGGCCCGTGATCGAGCCGGTCCCGGGGTCGGGGCGGCAGGTACTGGTTCACGGGTTTCGTGCCCTGTTCCGGCATAAGATCAACGCCACCCCGCGTCTCCACGAGCCGGCTCACCGCGCTCTCGGGGTCGGCCAGATCGCCGAAATGCCGTGCCCCCGCCGGGCAGGTGCGCACGCAGGCGGGTTCGCGGTCGTCCTCGGGCAGGTTGTCGTTGTAGATCCGGTCGACACACAGCGTGCATTTCTTCATCACGCCCTCGGCCACGTCCATCTCGCGCGCGCCGTAGGGACAGGCCCATGCGCACAGCCCGCAGCCTATGCAGTCGGTCTCGTTGACCAGAACGATGCCGTCCTCCACCCGCTTGTAGCTGGCCCCCGTCGGACAGACGGTGACGCAGGGCGCATCCTCGCAATGCAGGCAGGATTTGGGGAAATGCACCAGTTGCGCGGAGCCGGTTTCGGGCTGCACCTCGTAGCTGTGCACACGGTTGAGGAACGTCCCCGACGGATCGGCCCCGTACGGGTCCTGATCGCTGAGCGGCGCGCCGTAATTCTCGGTGTTCCAGCCCTTGCAGGCGATGACGCAGGCGTGACAGCCCACGCAGGTGTCGAGATCGATCACGAGGCCGAGCTTGCGTGTCGTCTGTGCGGGAAGCGTTGTCATGCGGGGCGCTCCTCAACTGTGTGGGACCGGATGCTTATCGGCTCTTCGTGGGTTTTGTCCCATGTGGCGATGAACCAGATGAACGAGCCGATCCCGAAGGCGACAAAGGCCAGAATGGCCAGCAATGTCAGGGTTTTGCCGCTCATTTCCCGACCTTCCATTCCAGATGATCGGGGCCTTGGCCCACTGGCGATTTGATCGGATCGAAGGCCGGTTGCGCCTCGGCGGGTGCCGGGATCCGTCCGATCTTCACGCGCAGGTCGAACCAGGCCGCCTGCCCGGTGATCGGGTCGGAATTGGACCAGCGCAGCCCGTCGCCCCGTTCCGGCAGAAGCTCGTGGATGAGGTGATTGAGAAGAAAGCCGCGGGTGGCCTCGGGGGCGTCGCTGGCAAGCGCCCAGGCCCCCTTGCGCTTGCCGATGGCGTTCCATGTCCAGACGGTGTTCTCGTTCAGCGCGGCCATATGGGCGACCGGAACCTCGATCTCGCCATGGCTCGAGGTGACACGCGCCCAGTCTCCCTCGGCAAAGCGATGTTCCTTCCATAATCCGGTGGGCAGGTAGAGCGGGTTGTGCCCGTGGATCTGGCGCAGCCAGGCGTTTTGCGTGCCCCAGGAATGGTACATCGCCATCGGGCGCTGCGTCAGCGCGTGCACCGCGAATTCGCGCGTGTCGACGTGATCGTCCTCACGCGGCGGATACCACAGCGGTAGCGGGTCCATCACGGCCTTGATCTGCTCACGCAGGTGATCCGGGGGCTGGCGGTCGCCATGCCCTTCGGCGGCCAACTGAAACTTGCGCATCGGCTCGACATAGAGATCGAAAAGATAGGGCTGCGGCGCGTCATAGATGCCCATGCCCACGGCCCAGCCCTGATAGGCCATGTTCCACGGCTTGTAGTAATTGGCCCCATCGGGGATGTGGCTGACGAAAAAGCCGCCATTCTCGATGTAGCGCTGCAGTTGATCGGGATTGGGTGCGCCGCGCCCGACATCCGAGCCGTCGCCGCGAAACCCCATCAGCGGACCTATTCCGGGCTTGCGTTCGTGGGACACGATATAATCGGCATAGTCGGTATATTTTGCCGTGCCATCCTCGGCGGTGAAGCCAGGCAGCTTCAGCTTGTTGGCCAGTTGCACCAGCACGGTCTGGAAGCCGCGCACGTCGCGGTCGGGCGCGACCACCGGCCACCGGATCGCGTCCGCCGCGGCATCCGCCTCGCAAATCGGCCGATCGAGCATCGAGATGCAATCGTGGCGTTCCAGATAGGTGGTGTCGGGCAGGATCAGGTCGGCATAGGCGACCATTTCCGAACTGTACGCATCCGAATAGATGATCCGCGGGATGACATACGCGCCGCTCTCGTCGGTGTCGGTCAGCATGTCGATCACGCCGCCGGTGTTCATCGACGAGTTCCACGACATGTTGGCCATGTACATGAACAGCGTGTCGATCCTGTAGGGATCGCCGGCATGGGCGTTGGAGATGACCATGTGCATCATGCCATGCGCCGATAACGGGTTCTCCCAGGTAAAGGCCTTGTCGATGCGCGCCGGGCTGCCGTCCTCCTTCAGTGCCAGATCCTCGGGTCCGCGCGGAAAGCCCAGATGCGGGCCGTCAAGCGGGCAGTCGGGTTTGCTGTGGCAATGGGGTGTGGGGTGGGCGCTGGCCGGTTTGGGATATGGCGGTTTGAAGCGAAAGCCGCCCGGCACCTCGACCGTGCCGAGGATGATCTGCAGCACATGCAGCGCGCGGCAAGTCTGGAAGCCGTTTGAGTGGGCGGAGATGCCCCGCATGGCGTGAAAGCTGACCGGGCGCCCGGTCATCGTCTTGTGCGTCTCCCCGCGAAAATCGGTCCATTCCTGATCGAGGGTGAACGCCTCGTCGAACGCCACGCGCGCCAGTTCGGTGGCGATGGCGCGGATCTTGGCGGCCGGGATGCCGCAGCGATCCGCCACCGCCTCGGGGGCGTATCGGGGATCAAGGTAGCGTTCGGCCATCAGATGCATCACCGGGCGATGCGTGATACCGCCCACCTCATGGGTCGCGCTGAGGTCGGGGCGCACGCCGGGGGCGTCGAACGCCATGGGTTGCCCGGTCACCCGGTCGATGACCAGCGGTTTGCCCCCCCCGTCCCGCAGCAAAAGCCCGTGCTCGGACGAGGCGCTATCGGCATTCACCAGAACCGGCGCGTTGGTGTAGCGCGCGAGGTACTCCAGATCGATCCGGCCGGCCTTCATCAGCTCATGCACGAGCGACAGGATGAACAGCCCGTCGGTGCCCGGCGTGATCCCGACCCAGTCATCGGCCACGGCGTTGTAGCCGGTGCGGATCGGGTTGACGGCGATCATCCGGCCGCCGCGCGCCTTGAGCTTGCCGATCCCCATCTTGATCGGATTGCTGTCATGGTCCTCGGCCACGCCGAACAGCATGAAAAGCCGGGTGCGGTCCCAGTCCGGCTGACCGAATTCCCAGAACGCACCGCCCATGGTGTAGATGCCGGCGGCCGCCATGTTCACCGAGCAGAACCCGCCATGCGCGGCATAGTTCGGCGTCCCGAAATTCTGCGCCCAGAAGCTGGTGAAGCTTTGCGACTGGTCACGTCCGGTGAAGAAGGCCAGCTTCGAGGGATCGGTCCTGCGGATGGGGTCGAGCCAGTCGGTCGCGATCCGCAGGGCCTCGTCCCATGAAATCTCCTCGAATTCGCCGGCGCCGCGGGGACCGACCCGCTTCAGGGGCGCGCGCAGGCGCGACGGCGCGTTGACCTGCATGATGCCCGCCGATCCCTTGGCGCAAAGCACACCCTTGTTGACAGGATGATCGCGGTTGCCCTCGATATAGGACACCCTCTTTTGCCCGTCGGCACCCGCCTTCATGTGCACGTCGATGCCACAGCGACAGGCGCACATGTAGCAGGTGGTCTTGCGTACCTCGTCGGAAACATGCGGCGAGGTGTCGAGGCGCGGTTGATGCGTCATGACGGGCCAGTCTTGGTTTCACAAATCACGTTAGG
>Ga0307947_1000115_pt1 | contig 45675 bp, 56 predicted proteins | sample OrgLakmetagen232_FD_201840 | JGI IMG/M metagenome (GOLD analysis project Ga0307947, IMG submission 201840) | Saline water microbial communities from Organic Lake, Antarctica - #232 | ecosystem: Environmental > Aquatic > Non-marine Saline and Alkaline > Saline | place: Antarctica: Organic Lake...
TTTGTGTGTGATATATAGAGAGAGAGAGAGAGAGAGAGAGAGAGAGAGAGAGAGAGAGAGAGAGAGAGAGCGCGCGCGCGAGAGAGAGAGAGGACGAGGGAGAGAAAGAGAGAGAGAGAGAGAGGACGAGGGAGGGAAAGAGAGAGAGAGAGAGAGAGAGAGAGGGAGAGGGAGAGGGAGAGCGAGAGCGCGCGCGCGAGCGAGAGAGGACGAGGGAGGGAAAGAGAGAGAAAAGGGAAGAAAGAGGAAAAGTTTGAATCGGACCCACCAGATGTTGTGTTTGCTGCTGGCCTTGCATGCTCCTGCGCGCCTGTTTTGCGTCCCAAGCCAGCACAGGCACACCTGGCTCCTCTGACACACTGCTGCTGTGTGCATTCCCTGTGGTGCGCATGTCACAAACATGGATTTGTATTACATCACAATCACACACACATGCACACAACGTGCAGGACGTCTGCGCGCACAAGAGCAAAACATAGTCGAGCGACCTAAGTTTTCAAGCGAGCTAAACAGGGAGATTGAGCCCAATGCTTGTGATCACACGAAAGGAGCTGTGGGTGTAGGTGCTTGAGCTTCAGGCATGCAAATCCACTCAGCCTCTGTCCCTGGCGTACGTGCAGCATTGGAGTTGGGGGTTCCATCATGCACTGTTAGTGAAACCCTAAACCAGAAACGAAACCCGTCTGTAGTACCTGGCACTTGTGCAGAGCTGGAGCTAAGGATTTCTTCAGACACCGAGGCGGTGCCGGGGCCACCACTTTCTGCTCCCTGAGCGGATTGCTCATCAGCCACAGATGCAGTTGCATCTCCACTTATGGTGTAGGTGTCTGAAGGGGAGCCTGCACACCATTTGACCATGGTTTGTGTGGGTGTGTGGGTGTGGGTGTGCGTCTGCATTTGTGTTGCCTGCCGCAAACTTGCTGGAGCCGTAAGAGTGCATAAGCAACATACAAGGTACATGGAAGCAAGCACAACTATATCACTCCTGGTACGCAGCAGACGCAAATCCAGCTCATCTAACGCACTGCTTTCTCACCTCATCTCACTCACCTGCCGTAGTCATCCGATTCGTGGGTGTGGGCGTGGCGACACTGTGGCAGCAGATGCAAATCCAGCTCATATAACACACCGCTTTCCCACCTCATCTCACTCACCTGCTGAAGCCACCGGGGTCTGGGGCCGCGGGCGTGGAGATACCTTTGGAACAGACGCAGGCTGCGGCAGAGCCAATGCAGTCAGTTGCGGCTGCTTGGGCTGCTGCTGCCGCTGCTGCTGCTCATGCTGCTGCTCATGCTGACGCAGCTGTTGGATCTGGGCTGTCATGTCAGCAAGCTGCTGCTGCATACTGGCCACCGCCTGCGAGAGTGTGTGTGTGTGTGTGAGGGATGAGTGCAAATAGAAGTGTAGAGACTCATGTGTGTGTTTGTGTGTGCGTATGTGTGCATGTGTGTGTGTGAGGGATGAGTGCAAATAGAAGTGTAGAGACTCATGTGTGTGTTTCTATGTGCGTATGTGCGCATGTGTGTGTGCGTGTGTAAGGGATGAGTGCAAATAGAAGTGTTGAGGCTCACATGTGACTATACGGTATTGTTACAGGATTACTATAAGCGTGGTTGCATAATATATGACCATAGTATCAGCTTGTAATTCAGACTTCTTCACGAGTGACGCGTTTGGGCTTGCCATGCTCCTTGTACTCACAACCCCACTCGCACAGACGCCGAAACTGCATTGAGATTTTTGCATGAAACCTCTTTTGTCTGCCACAATGAAGGATGTCTACGGTGCCTGATACAAAAAAAAATTCCTTACTGTTGAGCCATGTGGGCAGAGATGGCAATTGCCTTCGTAATTCGTTTCTTACTACACATATCTCACACAACAAAGATCCGCAACACTTAGATCACGCTCACTTATGCACATATCTTATCACACGCATTAGGCCGCCACTGCTACTAGCCCGCATTAACCTGCACTGATACACACAAACACAAATTGCACAACACAACAAAAAAACCAGATACTCTCACCTCTCTCTTCTGTGCGCTCTGGTAGTGTTTAAGCTCTGTACGCTTCTTATCCAGGGCCACGGCAAGTCTCTGACGCTGCTGCTCCAGCTCTGCTGAGGACCTGGAGCTGCTGTAGCCGCCTCCCTCAGAGCTCTGATACGGAGAGGGGCCTGCATTGAAGGCACATGCACACACACACACGTGCGCAGCAGGTTTTTTTACATATTTGCACTCACATAATCACTTGCCGACATATGAAAAAAGCAGCAAGGCACAGACTTATCTATGCAAGAACATTAACTGCCCGCACCCTCAAGGCTTTCTTTATTTTTACTTAAAAGCTCCGGATCTCAAGCTGTTGCTCTTGGAAATGGAAAAATTACAGACATGCAATGCGGGTGCACACTCATCTACGCATGCACACATACACACATACACGCTCATCTGCGTGCACCCACACACCCACCCACCCACACACACAGACACACACACACACTGCACGTACACCACACGCACACACACACCAGCGGAAGCTGGAGCCTGTTGCCTTCCTTGACTGACCCAGCTGGCAGTGACAGCACTGGGGCCCTGCAGATCTGCCGACTCTTGGATCCCTGTGGTGCTCCCTGCACACATACATACACACATTTGAAGGAGAAGTGTGGTAATAGGAGTCCAAAAGTTGCGTAACCTGTCAACTGCTTGGTGGGACAAGCTATGGATGCTTGTATTGGCAGTAAGAGGGTAAAAAGGCGAAAGGGGGTTGAATAAGCGTGATACATGTATGTAGTATAATATATGTATGATATGTATGTATACACACAGAGAGAGAGAGAGAGATGCTATGTGGATGGATGGATGGATGCATGGATGGATAGATAGATAGAAAAAGGCATCATATCGCAGCCTTGGAGTATCAAATGAGTTGAGGTGAGAGGGAATAGAGGAGGGGCACGGGAACATGTATCCAAAAACAGTCATAACCATACAATAGTGTTGCAGATACGGTGTGTTTTGATTAGGACAGTCATATCCATACAATAGTGTAGCAGATACGGTGTGCTTTGATCATATGATTATAAAAACGTCATCCACGGGGGGGGGGTGAACCGTCCTGGCCAATCCTAGGTATATGCAACGTGCAAAGGGAGTTTCAGCTCACCAGAGTGTGGAGCTGAGCCTGGTTGACCAGAGCTGAAGTCCTCAGTGTATACATCTTGGCCTGAGCCGCTTGATCCATCGTGCTTGCCTGTATTTGGAGGTGCAGGACTCACATGCGACTTACACTGTACGAGCTTAGGCAAGATGTATTCCGCTCAGATGCCCTAGAGGCATATATAGCGATGTAACCTTACCTTAGGCAAGATAGAGCTTAGGCAAGATGCATTGCGGTGCAGGGCGTGCGTTTGTTTGCTGGGTGAGGGACAAGGCATTTATAAGGCTCGCCCTCTAAGACGACGCACACAAGCACGTACAGACACCCTTATATTTGCTAGCACAAAAACTCGCATACAATGTCTTCAAAAGCTTGCACTGACATGCAATATTACTACATCAATTACTTACCACAAATAGGGTCCTACATGCAAATGTCCCTGTCCTTTTGCATCCGAGCACAGCATGCATATCATATCTAACCTAAACTCGTTATTCATGCCCCCTCAACCCCCCACATGCATTTGACGATACGCACCTCCAGCACGGTTGCGCAAAAAGCTGCAACAAGCTTGTTTGGCCACACAAGCAGCTCATAACACCAAATTACACCCACCTCCCTCATGTACCTTTTAACATAACCTGGCTTAGCAAACCCATCCTCATTCACTCTCCCACCAAGTGAGTCACCCCCTTTACAGCCTGCCCCTACAAACAGTACAACACGCACCTCCAGCGCGCGTGCGCACAGACTCTGCAATCGAGTCCTCTGTCACACTGTGCTGCTCGCTGCTCTGCACAGAGGCAGCCCTTCCCCCCGGGCTGACCCTCACACCACCACGATGGTCCACTAGGTCAGTAACGGACGGTGGGCGTGTGCGTGTGGAGCGTGTGGGTGTCTGCAGGGTGACCCCCTCAGGTGCAGGTGCAGGTGCAGCAGCAGCAGCGGTAGTAGGGGATCGAGCGGTGGTTTTCTTGTGGCTGGTGGACAGGTCGGCAGCAAGGCGCTGGAAGCGTTGGACCTACGTTGTGTGTTGTGTGTGCGTGTGCGTGTGCGTGTGTGTGTGCGTGTGTTTAATACGTGGCCTGTAGCAGCTGGTGGACAGGCCGGCAGCAAACAAGGTACTGACAGCGATGGCGTGCCCTTCATTAGTGCTGGTGCTTGGTGCGAGTACGACAGACAGCCACCCTTGAAACTGGGTAGCCACAAACACACACAACTGTATACACACATGTACATACGCATATACACACACGAAGGCAAGGGTAACGCACCGAGAGCTCCAGGACCGCGTTATCTTCTTTGATCTGCAGGATCTGACGCTGTATCCGGCCCACATCAACGTCAAGCTGAGCAGGTGAATGTGTGGTGTATGCGTGTGTGAATGTACGGGAGGAGGTAGGCCAGGATCAAAGAAATGCAGACAGCAGGCTCACATCACACCGGAATGTTCATGTTGTAATTTAGAGCAGTACAAAAGGTGGGCGCACATTTCAAAGAGTTCATCCTTCCTCACCCCTTTAATATATTTCAGCACTTCACCGGAATGTTCATGTTGTGATTTAGAGCAGCACAAAAGGTGGACGCACATTTCAAAGGGGTCATCCCTCCTAACCCCTTTATTATATTTCAGTACTTCACCCGACCTCCTCCTATTTCGGCACATGCCAATGTGCTTTAATCTCACTGACGCATTGCATCCGTGCCCTTACACAGCCGTCACGCAAAACAGATCCACAGCATGAGCGTACACAAGCCATACACACCTGGCACAAGATGGGAAGCTGAACCCATTACACCCGGCACTTTGCCGCAGCTCTGTTCCCTGCCAGCTGTACAGACAGATCCACAGCTCAGCCACACAGACACACTCTCACAATACCCCACACCTGGCACAAGATGGTGTGCTCCAAGCGCACCAGCGCCCCGCAATTCCACAGCTCAGCCACACAGACACAATTCTCACAATGCCCCCACACCTGGCACTAGATGGTGTGCTCCAAGCGCACCAGCGCCCCACAATTTCACAGCTCAACCACACAGGCACACTCTCACAACGCCCACGCACCTAACACAAGATGGTGTGCTCCAAGCGCACCAGCGCCCCACAATTTCACAGCTCAACCACACAGGCACACTCTCACAACGCCCACGCACCTAACACAAGATGGTGTGCTCCAAGCGCACCAGCGCCCCACAATTCCACAGCTCAACCACACAGGCACGCTTCACAAGTCATAGCATACGCACGCACCTGGCACAAGATGGTGCGCTCCAAGCGCATCAACACCCCGCGTGTGGCCGCATCCTTGCACCCTTCCAGCTGCTGGCGTGTGCGTCTGAGCTTTGTGTGCGCGTCAGTTCTTGTGGCCTCCATGCGGGACTGCAGCACTGCAAGGTCCTCTCGCGCGTGAGCTTCCCACTTGGTCCGCATGGCTGCCCACTCCTCAGGATCCAGGTTCAGCTCACCTGCAATAAGTATGATTGTGTGTGTGAACGTGTGTGTGTGTTTGTGCGTATGGGTGTGCGCATAAGGCTGCATGGCCACCCACTCCTCAGGATCCAGGTCCAGCCCACCTGCATTTAGTATGATTGTGTGTTTACGTGTGTTTTTGTGCGTATGAGTGTGTGTGCCTATGGCTGCATGGCCGCCCACTCCTCAGGGTCCAGGCCCAGCTCACCTGCAATTAGTAAGATGTGCATGTGTACGTGTGTGTATGTGTGTGTGTTTGTGCGTATGGGTGAGTGCATAAGGCTGCAAGGCCGCCCACTCCTCAGGATCCATGTCCAGCCCACTTGCAATTAGTATGACTGTGTGTACGTGTGTGTTTGTGCATATGGGTGTGTGCATATAGCTGCATGGCTGCCCTCTCCTCAGGATCCAGGGCAAGCTCACCTGCAATGATTAGATGTAGTACGTGAGTATGTGTATGTATGGCTTGTATGCCTCAACACACATCAAATCTAGATCGCCTGATGAGTTCTTTACATTGTGTTGATGTGATTGAATGGCTGTTTTGTTTGTGGCTGCCCATGGCCACGATCATCAAGTCCTTGAGTCTACAATTTACAGGCGGTAACCCCTCAAAACTTATGCACAACCCCCTCTCTCCCGATCAATTTTCTCGTGATTCCCCTCCTCCTCGTCTGACTGCAACAAACACTGACCTGTGGATGATCATATGCTTGCTGATCCATAACGCTTGCTGATCCATAATGCTTGATAGCACACAGCATCATCCACAACCACACACACACACAAAGACACAACCACACTGACCTGTGGATGATCATATGCTTGCTGATCCATAACGCTTGCTGATCCTTAGCTTGATAGCACACAGCATCATCCACACACACACAAACACACAAAAACACTGACCTGTGGATGATGCACGCAGCGCAGCTACGGGCGTACGCGCAGCCGGGTGGGACGGCTCCCTGTGGTCCCTGCCTACACCTCCACCTCCACCTCCATCGTGCAACGCTTGGCTGCGCACGCTGCTACTGCCGGCGCTGCCAGTGCTTGCGCTGGAGGAGGGAGAGCCTCCCTGCGTGTTGTGTGTGTGTGCGTGTGTGTTTTTGTGTGTGCGTGTGTGTGCGTGTCCTTGGATGTACGCACGTTTGCATTGTGCTGAACGTGTTTGCGTGCATGTTTGTGTGTAGCATAGGAGAAGAACACGTGACTGTCAAGCAAGGCTGGGCCTCCTCTGATCGAGGTTTGGAGTGAAAAAGCAGGGTCAGATTGGAGCGAAAAAGCAAAAGCAAAGGAGTCACTGTTCGGAGGCCTATATGGCTTGGCACCCAAATGAATTCTTCCTCTTATTCAACGTCAACATCTCCTACCACTGCCTGTGCACAGTTTCAAATGTTTTCCATACAAGTAGAAGCTTCTCACCCGAGGGGGTGTGAACGGCTCTGACGTGCCTCGTGCGGCCCACTGCGCGCTGCTTGACCTGTCACGCTGTGATGTGCTGCGCTGACCAGCAGCAGCAGCCAGGCCTTCACTCTCTGCAATGCTGCCGGACAGGCCCTGTGTGTGTGTATGGTGTGGGGGAGGGATGTTTGCTGCCAGATAAGGGTGCATCAAAAAGCGACCTGCTTGGACCCTTGATCCTCAGACCCCATCCCCACCCACAACCACATCCACCCACACCCACACCCACACCCACACCCACACATTCACGACACACCTGCACACACATACACACAACACACACACCTGCATGCACACATACACTGACACACACATACCTGTAGCTGGCTGTGCATTGGTGAAGCTGGGGCGTATGCGTTGGAGGACTCAGGTGCAGCCGTGCGCATGCTGAGAGGAATGGAGCACGTACTGCCGCCTAGCCGCTCCTCCTGCTCTGCTTCAGCAGTGCTCTGTTCGGAGTACACCTGCAGCAACACAGGGGTGGGTGAGGGCTTGGGTGCCTGTGTGTGTGTGTGTGCCCATGAATGTGTACACCTGCAGCAACACAGGGGTGGTTGAGGGCTTGCGTGTCTGTGTGTTTGTGTGTGTGTGTGTGTGTGTGTGTGTGTGTGTGCCCATGAATGTGTACACCTGCAGCAACACAGGGGTGGTTGAGGGTATGGGTGCCTGTGTGTGTATGTGTGTATTTGTATGCCCATGAATGTGCATGCTTGTGTAAGCTTGTGTGACACGTGTGTGAGCTTGAACGTTAGCATAGGTGCGAAGCAACTCTGGAGGCTTAGGGCGCAAATATTTCCATGCACAACATTCACTCTGGAGGCTTAGGGCGCAAATATTTCCATGCACGAATCGTGTATGTTCCCGCCAAGCAACTCTGCTTTGGAACCAGGGGCCTTCCATTCTTGAAGCAGTGCCATCACAGCTCTTGCAAGTTTGAACTGACAGCACACTTGTAGGGTTGGCCGGAGCCATACATTTATAGGTATATACGGTGTACATACGGTAGTTTTAGCAGGGAAATCACCATACATACGGTCATATACACGGTGCAGATATACGGTTCTGGCCAACCCTACATTTATATCAATATTTACTGCGACCACGTGCTTTGTGAACCTACCTCACTGGTGAAGGTGCTTTTTGGTGCTGGGGCAGAGGGCCTTCCAACTTCAGGTACTACAGCGGCAGTGGGATGTGGGCTTGAGCCACCTGTATGAAAAGCATGTGTGTGGGCGTGTGAGTATGTGCTCGCGTGTATGTGTCTGTTCGCGCATCTGCATATGTGATGTGCATATGATGGCGCATGTGTGTGTACGGGCGTATTTATGAGGAGCTGCTGTTGTTAGGAATGTGTGCGGGCGTATGTGTGTATCAGGTGTGTATGCAACGTGTATGTGTGCAAGAAAGCTGAGGAAGTGCTTGCAAGAGCGGCAGAAAGAGAGCAGACACAGAAGCTTTGACTTCAAACTTGGGCCCTAAATGCCCCACTGCCAGAGAAGGTATTGGGCAGGAAACGCGGCACGAAGGGACACACGAGGTTTGCTTCAGATCGGAAATTGAGTAAGAGGGCATCGAGCTGTCAACCGAGGCTGTGGCAACCACACATAGGCGGTCATAGGTGACTGCCAAACAAACATACAGGGAGACGCTGTGGCTTCTTGGCAACAACACACAAGAGCACACACCTGACCAGGATGACTCCAATCCACCACATGTTTGGGCCTCCGTCTTTGTCGAAACAGTACTTGTCTGGACTGCCGTCTCTGCAGAATGGTGTGTGTGTGTGTTTGTGTGTGTGTGTTGCATGTGTGTTAACCTGCATATTGTGTCATTCACGTGTGACCAGCGTGGATAGTATGCTCATCCTCACGACACCGGCGTTGCATCACAAACGTGTTGGTACACCATATGCCTGAAAGGTACGTCATATATTTAGGGTTGGCCAGAACCGAATATATACACCGTGTATGACCGTATATTTGTTAATTTGAAGCCAAAAATACCGTATATACACCATATATCTATGTGGTTCTGGCCAAGCCTACACATTTCAGAAATGCAGAAACCACACCTTTTTGAGAGCAGTGCATCCTCCAGCAGCAAAGGGACTGTGATCGTGCTCTGGGAAAGAGGAAAATGACCAAAGCAAGCAAACACACAATATGCCAAACCCCAGACCACTTGCTTTTATAAACACCAAACACTGACACACGCTTGTGTTGAAACAGATCTTGCATTAGCTCAGCACAGTACCAAATTTCAAGCTGTACACATTGTTTTGTCTGGCCCTGCTCAAAAACCACATGCCTGTCCTTGAGCACTATTGAAAACATGGTAAGCTGTGAGCTACCTGTGTACGCCCTGGCTTGAGCAGCTATAGCACGTTGCGGGGGAAGGGGCTGCTGTCCAGCTGCCACTGCCTCCTCGGCCGCCTGTACGTACACATAATGACACAGGGACAGGCACGTTTACGTACTCAGCCACCTGTACACATAATCACACAGGGACAGGCACTTATACATACTCAGCCACCTGTACACATAATCACACAGGGACAGGCATGTTTATGCACATGTAAGAGGGGTGTGTGACTGGGACCCTCACAGAAAAATGAGGCTGCTTTGCCTGAAAACACAGCAGCAAAACGGAAGAAAGACCTGCAATCAAAGCAATCACAGTGGCATGTTGGCAAGTAAGGACGACGGCAGGAGATCACCTGCACGTATGAGATCACACGAAATCTGCACGTATGAAAGTTTCACGTATGAGAACGCACGAGGGCACAGGAAGAGCTTTGCTAGACACAATGGTGCTGCAAATATTACACTGGCATGGATGGCATGCGTGCTGTTTGGGAATTGCACCACCCAACGGATGACGAGAGCAGCACACATCCCAATTGCAGATCACAAAGAAGGACAGCTGCTTCAACACAATGAACCCCTGTGCATACTCAGCCACTGCGAGGAACCCCTGCGTACATCCAGCCACTGCGATGAACCTCTCTGTCCACTCAGCCACTGCAATGCCAAACTTCTTCACACCAGACCCGCCATTTTAAGTACTGCCATCTCTCAATAGGAACTGACTCCAGGTTTATCCAGCACTGCTCTGATCCCCACAGATCTCCCTTACTACTATTAAAACCAAAATGTTTAATCAAAACTCGTTATATTCATTGCAGACAAGTTTTGTTTAAATAGTTCGTGGTAAAATTCTCCGGTACCTACATGGCTCCTGCTCCTTGATATACGAAGGAGGTGGTTTCCTCTGCCCACCGTAAAATGCTTGATTTCCTTGATCTATGAAGGAAGTAATTTTCTCTGCCCGCTTGCAACACCCCTATGCATACATGCTTACCTGCAGCGCGTCAGCAGCTGCTGCGGTTTGAACCTCTGCATGTGCAATGCGGCTGGCCTTGAACTGTTGCGCGAACATGGAAGCCACATCACGAAGCTGGCCGAGGCCTTCCGCGTGCATCTCTTGACGGAGAGACTTGAGGCCAGCTTGTAGGCGCTGCTCCTGTATGGGGGAGAGTGTGTGCTTGTGTGTGCGTGTGTGTACACATGTGTGTGCATGCGTGTGTGTTTAGGGGGGGGGAACAGTGAGGTTTCTGAAAATGCGTCCGGATTTGATTGTGATGATATAGAGCCAATTCCCATTGACAAATGTCTGTCATATAAGTTGGTCTGACAAACTGAGGCCCAGATCACAACCTGTACGCATGTGTGTGTGTGTGTGTGCATGCGTGTGTGTGTGTGTGTGTGTGTGTGTGTAGGGGGGGGGGAACAGTGAGGTTTCTGAGAATGCGTCTGGATTTGATTGTGACGATTTAGAACCAATCCATATATTGACATGTGTCTGTCATATAAGTCGGTCTGACAAACTGAGGCCCATAATCCATGATCAAGGCCTTGGAGTGTGCTACGCACGGCTGCAGCACTTCAAGGCAAAGGATCCCTGTTTGCGCTGATCACTCACGCCCACAAGGCCCTCCATCTGTATTTGCTTCCCTTTTGTACAGCCACAATGTGCTGGAGCTGTCGCCTGCTCTCTGCAGATACAAACTCACGCACACACATACACACACACGTAGATACACACACAAACCCATACACACAACAGCACGAGACAGGCCACACAGCCATCTACCTCACCTATGCTCAGTAGAAGCTGCACGCACTACCTTGTTACGCTGAGGCCACTGCCCACTGCCCACTGCCCACTGCCCAACACACATCATCACAAGACAGGCCAGCAGTCCCACCTGCTCAGCAGCTGCCGCCTGAGCTGCCTGCTCATTGTGCTGTGTGGTTACATTGTCGTCCAGGCGGCTGGCGATGCGATGAGCCTCTTGCTGGACGGCAGCAACAGCACGGGCCTGCTCCACGCTCACCAGCTCACGCTCCATGGCCTCGAGCTCCTCATACCTGTGTGTATGAGTTTGTGTGTGTATCTACGTGTGTGTGCGTGGGCGAGTTTTTGTATCTGCATGTGTGTGTGTGTGTGCAGGCAGCAACAACCCTCCTTGCATGTCCACAATACCCACCTGGCATGATACAGCCACCAGCTCTTCTCAATCTAAATATCTTACAGGCTTGCTTCATCTATGCGTGATATCACAATGCCTTCAAACCCTTTCATATGTCTGTTCCAAGCATGACCTGTGAGGAGGGTTGTAACTCAATTGCATTCTCAGAACTAAATGTTGCAATGAAATTTAGCTTGTGTGAAGCAGCCACATCCGCCCAAGCTTACACACACAAATAAGATCTCACACGTACCAGTACTCACACGTACCAGTACCAGATCTCGCACCAGTACTCACCAGTACCAGTACCAGATCTCACACGTACCAGTACTCACACTTGCACCCTCTCTCACACCATGTGCACGGAGACAAGCTGCACATAGGGCCCCTGCTGTGCCAAAACGTCTCACCTACACAGGCACAGACACGACACACGAGCACACACATGGTCATACAAAGACGCACACACAGACACAGCACACAAACACACGCATGGACACACACACACACACATGTACACACCTGCGCAGCTGCTCCTTGTGCTGCTGCACAAGCTCCGCAGGAGACAACCTGGCCGGTCCCTGCTGTGCAGCAGAGGAGCAGCCCTCCCTGGACTTTGAGCCACCACCACCACCACCACCCCCACCTCCACCACCAATCTCTTCCTCCATCCACACAGGAGGCAGCCTTCTCACAGACCCCCTTCTGTATGTGTCCTCCTCCTCCCCATCCACATCCATCTCCGTAGGGCCGCTGCCTGTGTGCACGTGTGTGTGTGTGTGTGTGTGTGTGCGCGTGCTCGTGCTGTGCTGTGCCCTACTGTGCCCTACTGTGCTGTGTGTGTACTGTGTTTATACGTTCATACGTGTGTATCGTGTAATTCCGTATGGTTGTGCGTCCTGTTGTGCATGTGTGTTCGTGTGTGCGTGTGTGTGCGTGTGGGCGTGCATTGATTACATTTCATTATAATTATTGAAAGGCGTGCATACGTCAGTGTTGTATGGGTGTTGGGCAGCACTAAAAAACATCACCTGTCAGCATCAGCCTGAAGACAACCATCGTGACCCTTCTCTGCGCTGTCTTTCAGCACTCAAACAACCCGGACGTACTGGCACAAAAGTAACAAGCACAATAGCGAACACACCCTAAAAAAAGGTGCACCTACATAAGCACATGGGCATACGCAAGCCAAAGTACTCACGCGCACGCGCACGCGCACGCGCAAGCGCACGCGCACGCGCACGCGTACATGTAAACACAAACACACACTCTGGCGCTGACCTTGATAGATCTGAGGTGGGGGTGGCAGGGGGTGGCCTTGAGGGACCCAATAGGGAGAGGAGGGGGACACGTGGTCAGCCTGTGTGTGCCCAACCAAGGGCACTGCTGCTGCTGCTGCTGCTGCTGCCCCTGCTGCTGTGCGCGCAGGGGTTTGGACGAGGAAAGGGGGGAGGCCCATGAAGGTTTGCTTGGCGGTGTCTAGGTTAGGGGAGGCAGGGGCGTGTGTGAGGTGGGAGTGGGAGGGAGGGGACGACGTATGCTGGGGAACATACTGAGGGGGGAAGGGCAATTGGATGAGAGGGTGTGGGGGAAGGGGCTGCTGCAGCTGCTGCTGCTGCTGCTGCTGCTGCTGCTGTTTGGAGGGTGCAGGGAAGGCGCGGGACACGACGAGGTTGATGATGCTGGTAGAGGGGGCTGTGCGCGTGCAGCAGGTGTTGCTGCTGTGAGCAGCAGCCGGGCTGACCTGCTGCTGACGCTGCTGCTGCTGCTGCAGGTGGTGGTGCTGCTGGTGCTGATTGAATGAGGGCTGGGGCGCTGCTGCTGTACGCTGGGCAAGGTCCACTATCCTGCTGCTGCTGCTGCCTGTTGTAAAACAGGCCCGGGGGAGGCCGCGGACCATTTGCTGGCGAGCAGCCCAAGAGGGCTTCAGGCCGCCTCCGTGCCTGTGTGTGTTAATGTGTGTGTGCGAGTGTATGTGTGTGTGTGTGCGCACGCGAGAGTTTGTGCGTGTGTGAGCATGCAAGAGACCATGACATGTGGGTGTACAAGAGGCCTTGATGCTACACTCCTGCCCTCAGCTGTGTGAGTGTGTGTCCCCACAGACACCTCCATATGTGTGCCTCCAAATACACCACCTGTGTGTGAATATGTGTCCCCATAGACACCTCTATATGTGTGTCTCCATATACACCACCTGTGTGTGAAAGTGTGAATGTGTGACCACACGCTTGCACCCTGCTACAAGCCTACACCCTCACCTGCCCTCATAAGCGGCCACAACATCAGCACAGTCCTCTGCCTCGTCATCCTCTGAGGATGACAGGGGCCCGAAGCTCGCGACATCGCCCACAGGGGCACGTGTGCGTGTAGGTGTGGACGTGTAAGAGGGGAGTTGTGAGCCCCTTGTGGGCACTGTAAAGCCACCCTGTGTGTTTGTGCACGTGCGTGTGTGTGCATGTGTGTGTATGCGTGCGTACGTGTGTGCGTATGTGTGTTCATGCGTGTGTATATGTGGGTGTATGTGTGTGTATGAGCGCATGCGCAACGCTTGTGCATGTCTATTGTGCAAGTGAGTGCGCATCTGCAGTCTCAGTGTCACTGGCCTGCTCCTCATTTCCCCTTCGCAATCCTATATGAAACCTAACAACTAGTGGGTGCCTGCGTGCTAGCGTATGTGCTCCTCAATTCCCCTTCGCAATCCTATATGAAACCTAACAACCAGTGGGTGCCTGCGTGCTAGCGTATGTGCTTCTCAAAGTGTTGCTGGCTCTGAAACCCAACAACCAGTGGGTGCCTACATGCTGGCGAGCCCCGCCACTGGCTGCTTAGTTGCAGTTCAAAAGTAGGGTTGGCCAGAACCATTAATATGCGGGGTATATACGACATTATAGGCAGGGATACCACCAAAAATACGGTCATACGGTCATATATGGTGTATATATACGGTTCTGGCCAACCCTAGTCACAAGCGGCGAGCGCCCAATCGCAAGCCTTCATGGGAGCCCAACTACTGCTCGCGGAGTGCCTAGATTAAAGGAGTCGTCTTTGTTTAAGTCTGAACCAGTCTGCACATTTTGAGGGTACTTGCGCTGGTGCAGCCTACACCCCCAGCTGACCCCCATGCTCACACGTGCGTGTACCCTTTCACAACATTCCTTTTTACGAGTCTGCGTGTTGCCCACCTGCTGAGTACGATCCAACAAATTGCTGGCTGGAGAGGGAGGCTGACTCGTGCCCGCTGCCAGGGGCAAGCTTGCACGCAAGTGCATGTCCGCCCAAGGGGGTGAAGGAGGAGGGGGTACCTCACTGGCACGCACGCTCGATTCCCCTCCCCCTGTCTCGCCCCCCCTCACACCTCTGCTGCCACCTGCTTGCTGCTGGTGTGCACGAGCCTGCTGCTGCTGCTGCTGCTGCTGCTGCTGCTGATGCATGTGAGCTGCGTAGTTTGGGTCCTCTGCCATCGCTCTCTGCAATTCCTCGCGCGCCCTGCGTACGCATGTGTGTGTGTGTGTTTGTGTGTGGGTAGGTGAGTGTGTTTGTTTGTGCGTGTTTGTGATCACGTGTGTGTTTGTGTGGGTGGGTGTGTAAGTGTGAGTGTGGGTTTGCGTGTTTGTATGTGGGTGGGTGGGGTTAAGTGTGCATGTCGGCTCTAGGTGTGAGATTGAGTTTTACAAGAGACATCCTTTTTGCTGTTGCTTACTGAAGTAACTCTCGTACCCTGTGTGTGGGGGTGGGTGGTTGTACTGTGGCCTGTTTGTGCTCTCTAAGGGTGGATATATAGACGTGTGGGGGAGGGGGAGGCGTAGATAGGAGTAGGGGTTGTGTGTGTGCTGTTCATTCTTTGTCACAAAGTTTGTGTAAGTGGATAGGTGTGTGTATAGGGGTAGGTGTGTGGATATTTGCTACATGCCAAGCATACATGGGTCTCACACACACACTTACACACACACACACACCTGCTGCTGAGGCTGCTGCTGCTACTGGCAGCACTGCCGGCGCGGGAATGTAAAACGGGGCGTGGGACGTGTGTTTGTGGAGAAGCAGCAAACGTGCTAAACCTGTATGTATGTTGTGTTCGTGCGTGTTTGTGTGTGGCGTGTTTTGTGTGTGTGTGTGTGTGTGTGTGTGTGTGTGTAGGTTAAGGCGCATGCTGCAATGCAATTCTGCATCAATATTATCTCATGCCTGAGCACATCAATTACTCTCTAAGAAAGGAATATAAAGTTTACGCTGGCAGTGCTTAGCACCCCCCAAACATAGTCTGGTCAGGGCAAGGTAATGCCAAATCAAAGTCGCTCCTTCACCACGTCCCCTACAAAGGCGGCAGATCTGGGTGCTGGACAATGGCAACTCCTCAATGTAAGATGCAGGAGAAGGACCAAAAGAGGCGTATAGACATGGCACTATGCTGCTATTTTGTTAAACATCTAATAAGATGGGCACCACTAGCCCACTGACGAATACTGTAGATACCATGAGATGCCATTTCCTTTCATTATTAGTTGCTTCCTTTCAGTTACACATCGCATCTTTACAACAGCACAACAGCACAACATCATAACATCACAACATCACATCAGCACAACAGCAGCTGAGTGCTATACCTAGCCATACACCTCTGCTTTTGTTTGATGCCCATCATCGGAGCAACACGTGCCATAGGTATACCATGGGCCACACACACACCTCAATTCCTCTCTTTCACACCCACCCACACCCACCCACACCCACACCCACACCCACACCCACACCCACACCTCAGTTCCTCTCTTTTGAATCCAACTTGCTCTGGGCTGGCAGGGTGACCTGATGATGAGCCTGCGGGGCTCTGCCAAGCCTGCACGCCATTTGTGTATGGATTGGTGTGTACGTGGGTATGCATGTTTTTATGTTTTTGCACAAGGGTGGCATATTCTGAAGGAAGTGAGATGCTTATAAGGTCACATAAGTCAACGCCACACAACAAAGGTCATGTGCGTGGGTGCATGCCACGCATACAAACGCATACAATAAGTAAAGATCTCTGCATGAAAGCGTGAAAGGTGTGTGTCAGCAAGCGAGTGTGTGTGAGTATGTGTGTGTGTGTGTGTGAAGTCACAATGGGTGTTTGAAGTGGCTCGGTGACTGAGCTTACCTGTGAGGGATGAACACCTCTGGTGAACTGGGCATTGGGGTCTGGGATGACCTGGCTGGGTACGGTAGGAATGTGAATGGCCGGGCGGGCATGAGATTGCTCATTCGCTTGGTAGCCCTCATCCTGTGTGTGTATGTACCAGGGTTCAGTTTGAGGTTCGGCCAAAAGTTTGGGTTCACGCATTTTAACGAGCTTTAAAAGTGCCGTTTGAAGTTCGGTCAAAGTTCGACAAACTTTTAAGAGTTCGACAAACTGTACAGCATGCATCTGTCAAAAGTGCAAGGGACAGCAGCTCCCCCCAGTTCAGTCCCACTCTTTCCTACGCAGTAAAAGTAACATGTTCAATGATTATGATCTGTAATCTGTATCAGGCCAGGAAGTTTCCTTGGTCTCGAGGCCAACTTGTCACTTTTCTGAACTGCTAAGCATTTGTACAACACGGCACTTGCACTTGTACAACGCGGCACTTGCACTGCACCTGAAGGTTCTCCTTTTTCTGCTCTACAATGATGATATTGACCCATTCCGGCCTTTTTTTATTCCTATTTTTATCTGTAAACAAACATAACTAATTGGGAAGATTTGAAGGTGGGGGGAGGAGCCCAAGGGCCCGTTTCCCAAATTTGCACATTGAACCCTTCGAACAGTTTGAGGGTTCTAGAACTTTCACGAACATTATCGAACCCTTGCTCCCAACAAAACAAACTGAACAACCATGGTATGTACATGTGTTGTTCAGCGTGTGTGTGTGTGTGTGTGTGTGTGTGTGTGTGAGAGAGCGTGTGTGTGTGTGAGTGTGTGTGTGTGTGTGTGTGTGTGTGAGAGAGTGTGTGTGTGTGTGTGTGGACTTGCACAGTGACGCTTGTGGATCCAAAAGCCACCTAGATCTGCAGATTGCAAGGGGAAGCTCCCTTTACATGCAGCAATGCCTGCAACTTGCAGAAGAAAACGACACGGCAGCGTCCGTGCAAAACAGTGCAGCACAGGGCCCTGCATGTCTGCGTGTTGACCTGCAGGCATCTTGTTCGTCACCGCCACGACAGCTGCTGCTGCTACGCACGGTCCATTCAAAGGTCAACGGGTCCCTTTTCTCCCCCAATATTGCATATGCTACTTCTACCTGTGTCTATAACAACTTCGACCTTGATCGCTGTGTGCTCAAAAGCTCCTCTGTCCTCCCCATTTCACTCTTGGCCCTCATTTCCAGGTGACAGCCGCTGCTCTTGCTTCATGCACAACTCTCAAACATCTCAACAACGTGCCCTTCTTACACTTGCCCGCCCAGATCGCCACGCAGGAGTCCCTGCTTTCTCACGCGCACCTCTTCGATTCCTCGATCCCTCCCCACCAACACACCTGCACGGCCACCCCAATATCATCACATGACAGCCGCTGCTTCTTCACGTGCGCCTTTTCTGGGCTGGCATCCGTGGCTCCTGCACCAGCGGAGGCTGGGCGTGCGGGTCGAGATGGTATCGGAGCCACGTTTGGTGGCAGCCCTGCCTCACGCTTTGCGTGCTCCACCTGCGCCTGCAGCTGCCGCAGCTGCTGCCTTTCTGTCTCAAGGGATTCGTCCCCGCTGGAGGCATCCCCTTGTTGCTGCTTAGGTGCCACAGACACTTGCTGCGGCAGCTGCTGCTGGTGTTGTTGTTGCTGCTGCTGTTGCTGCTGCTGCTGGTGTTGGTCCTGTCGCTGCTGGTGCCACTGCTGTTGCTGCTGTTGCTGTTGTTGCTGCTGCTGGTACTGTTGGTACTGTCGCTGGTGCTGCGCCTGCTGTTGGTCTTGCTCTGTGCCGTCCTCACCCATAGGATCGTCCAGTTCAGGGGAAGGGGCCCAAGCCTGCTTTGGCTGCTGCAGTGTGTGTGTGTGTGTGTAATTTGTGCGGATTTTGCATGAGCGTTAACTAGTACTAACATAATAGCTGGCTAAAAAATGTATTGAACAGCGATTCAGAAGGTGGCTGCACCTTATTACTATTACCAATCCATAAACTTATACAACGCAACCTGTGTATTGTGCCTACATGCAAGTACACAAATCGACCACTGCCCTAATAATGACTGAGAACGATTTGCTTGAAACTGCCAATGGCTTAAAACCGTCAAATGCATGTCTGCTGCAACTGCTGCTGCTCACACCTCAGACACCTTTCACACCTCAGACACATCATATGGCACAGACTTATTATCCGATGAGTCTATCAGATATGAACCTTTTTTCTCACATTGAGTCGATCATATGACACACCTCAGACACATCATCTGTCAGACACCTCTCACACCTCAGACATAACGGACACCTCAGACACCTCTCCCTCAGACACCTCTCACACCTCAGACTCCTCAGATCACTGCCACAAAGACACCAACAAGGGTCATATGGCCTACAACATTGCTATATCGCACACTGTACTTTTTCCTGAAAGATCACTGCCACAAAGACACCAACAAGGGTCCTATGGCCTACAACATTGCTATATCGCACACTATGGCCTACAACATTGCTATGTCGCACACTGTACTCTTACCTGAAGCTGCTGCTGCTGCTGTTGCTGTTGTTGCTGTCGTTGCTGTCGTTGCTGTTGTTGCTGTTGCTGCTCATGCCGCAGGGCTCCCCACGCTTCCTGCCCAAAATGGCCCCTGCTCAATGGAGCATTTCCAGTGCCTTTTTGCCCTGTGCAGTCGTTGCTGCTGCCCGCAAGCGCCTGCAGTGCAGTGTAGATGTGTGACAGGTTTTGTGTGTGTATGTATGTGTGTGTGTGTGCGTGCTCACACAATTCAGTTCTAGACAGATCATTTTCAGGCACCAAATGTGAGAAAATGGTTCACCTGCTATCTCACAACTTCACAAGATTTCTTTCTACCCATCACCCATCTGCTGCTGTGGCATAGGCCACCACCCCATGCTGCACAAAAACGAACCCACCTGCTGCTGTGGCAGTGGCCACCACCCCATGCTGCACAAAAACGAACCCACCTGCTGCTGTGGCATAGGCCACCACCCCATGCTGCACAAAAACGAACCCACCTGCTGCTGTGGCAGTGGCCACCACCCCATGCTGCACAAAATCAAACCCACCTGCTGCTGTGGCATAGGCCACCCCATGCTGCGCAAAAACACCTCCTGCTGCTGCTGCTGCTGCTGCTGCAGCCGAAGCTGGTGCGGGTCCTGCTGCTGGTGTTGTGGTGGCTGAGAGGCGCCCTGTGGTGCAGCCACAGCTGCGGTAGCAATAGCAGCGGCAGCTGCCGCAGCAGCGGCGGCGGGTGGGTGGCTGGCGGCAGGGTGAGGGTGTTGGTGTCCAAGATTATCGACACGGGCCTGCGGATGAAGGACATATATTTGTGCAGGTCACCCACCATAGTATTAGCTGTGGATTTAAAAGATGAAAAGGTGAAGAGATATGGTATAAAAGCGCCACATTCATGAATTCAGTGGCTTAATTGCACATGTATGTACACACAAACACAAATGCACGCACAACACACACGCACCTGCAGATGCATGGCTAAGGTGTGTACAGCCTCGTTCAGTGGCTTAATTGCACATGTATGTAAATACACATAAATACACACACACAACACACACGCACACCTGCAGATTCATGGCTAAGGTGCGAACAGCCTCGTTCTGTGGCTTGATTGCACATGTACGCACACACACACATGAATACACACACACGCACGCACCTGCAGATTCATGGCTAAGGTGCGAACAGCCTCATTCAGTGGCTTAATTGCACATGTACGTACACACACATAAATACACACACACAACACACACACACAACACACGCACCTGCAGATGCATGGCTAAGGTGTGAACAGCCTCGTTCAGTGGCTTAATTGCACATGTATGTAAACACACATAAATACACACACACACAACACACACACCTGCAGATGCATGGCTAAGGTGTGAACAGCCTCGTTCAGTGGCTTAATTGCACATGTGTGTACACACACATGAATACACACACACGCACGCACCTGCAGATTCATGGCTAAGGTGCGAACAGCCTCATTCAGTGGCTTAATTGCACATGTACGTACACACACATAAATACACACACAATACACACACACACAACACACGCACCTGCAGATTCATGGCTAAGGTGTGAACAGCCTCCAGAGCAGCAGCCTGCTTGCTGTCGGGGCCTAGAATGGGTTGGGAAGTTTTGTCAGGCTCAGAGTCGCTCATGCTGGCATGACCACCTGTGTTAGTGTGTGTATGGGTGTGTGAGTGTGTGGGGGGGTGCAGGTGCGCGTGTGTGTGTGTGTGTGTGTGTGTGTGTGTGTGTGTGTGTGTTTGTGAGTGTGTGTGCGTATTTGTGCGCACGCTTATATGTCTGTGAAGACAGGGAGCAGTGGTGTTAGGATAAAGCAGTAGCTTATCTGCCTTTAATATGCACGTGTGAGTTTCCAGGCATCAAACAGCACACAGACAGACTTGTACACCATCAAGGGAATTTGGAGTGTGACACCTCATTTCCAGCAGAGTATGTCATTGTGTCATTTCAAGCAGAGTTTTACACAGGGCACACAAAAGGTGCACCTGCTGCTGCTTTGCTGCTGCGCCGCTTCTTGCCAGCTCTGCCAGCCAGGCTGAGGGGGTTGCCCATGCGATTTGCCACCGCCACTGAGTCAGCGTCGAGCGGTCTCGGCTTGGCCTTGTGTGCGTGAGCCCTGCATCAACACGTCAATCAAACGCCTTGTGTGCACAAGCCCTGCACCAAAGTGCTACCTAAGCATAGTGCAGTGTCGTTCAGGACATTCTTTTTAGGTGATGATAGTCTGTATTATGTTATCGTGAAGACACCCCTCCTGCATGACCTTGTCCTCGTAAGATCTACAGCCCAACCGCAGGCGTAGGGGGCTGCTACAAGGTTATCACGGTCTGCGGTATTCCTTTCTCTTCCCTAAGAGACCTCCCCTGCTTGGCCTTGTGCTCATATGATATCTGATATCTGCCACCAAACTGCAGGTTTTGCAGAGGGCTTTGCTACGAGGTCATCGCGCCTACCTAGATGATGACTTGTAACTGGAGAAAAAACGATGCAGGCAGCAAGAGACCAGTCCTCACATTAAGGAAAACGGAAATGCCTAGGCTGAGTTTTGTTCCTAATTATGCAACACACAATTCCAGAGAAATAGAAAATGTGCCTTATCATGAACAGTTGCTGGCCTGGTCTTTATCTGGATCAAATTGCCTTCTAGCAAACTTGAACTTTACAATTGCACGTTTCTGGTTGCAACCGCTCAATGTCAAAGCACCTGTAAAACAGGCAGGTACACACACACACCTACACCTGGAAGCACGCACACACACACATGCACCTGGAAGCGCGCTGCTCTGCCTTCTGCTGGCTTGCCAGCCGTGCCCTCAGCTTTGCAGCATACTCCACAGCACTGGCGCGCCTTGCTGCCAGGTCAACTGGCGGTTGCTGCTGCTGCTGCTGCTGCTGCTTGGGCGGTGAAGACGCCTGCGCAACAAGTAGAAAAGAAAAACATGTTAAAGAGGTCTACAGGTGGAATGGCAGTGAAGAATGCATGATCGTTCCAAGCACTAGACAGGGGCGACCATTTGTGCACATCAGGCAAGCACAACCACGCAGCCCAATACACTTGCACTTTGCCTTCTTTCTGTGACAGTATCATATTGTTAACAGTAAATTAACAGCACTATCAAATACCATACCCGTCCTAGAACAAGCCGCTGACGACACCCCTGCTTCATACTCAAAAAGGTTAGTTGATAGTTGTGCATCCAACCGACCCATTTCCTGAGCACCGACCCCGCCCCAGATTGATTCCTCACACCTAGGGTTGGCCAGAACCACGTACATATTCAGTGTTTACACGGTATTTTGGGCAGGGAAATCACCAAATTTACGGTCATAGACGGTGTATATGTACGGTTCTGGCCGATCCTACTCACACCGCCTGCTTTTTCAGTTAAACGAAAGCAAGCACCCAGCATGTAATACCACCGTACACCACAAAAAGTCACAGCCACCTAGCGCCCCCCACGCACCCGTGCCTTAGCTGCCGCCGCCGCGAGGCGCCCACGTGCAGCACTGCTGCCTTCGCTTGCGGCCAGAGCAGCTCTTTTTGCTTGTGAGGTTCGAGGTGGAGGGGGCCCTTCATCTTCGGAGTCATCGGCGGTGACTTCCACCCAGGGAGCACGAGGAGGGGGGGGGGGGAGGTGGTCGGCATCAAGGGCATGCTTGCGCGCACCCTGCAATGCAGGGAAACGTGTATTGCTTTTGAGTGGCATCACATGCCAAAGAAATAGGCACGGTGGTCGGCATCAGGGGCATTCTAAGCACCCACTGCACCCACCTGAATAAAGCATGGTAGCTGAATAACGTACGGTAGCTGAATAAAGTATGGTAGTTGCCATCAGCACGAACTTCCATTGCCTTCACTTGCCTTCCGTGAGGTTTCTGATGTCAGCTTGCGCATACTCAAGGGCCTTTTGTGAGCAGCCTCTGCCTGCTCCCTGGACTCGTGTGCGGCTTTCATGTTCTCGCTGCGCTTCTGAGCGATGTATTTCTGCAGTTCAGAAGACAGTCACGGAGCATTGCATGAATGTTTGCCTGCATGTCGCAGATTACGCGCTTTTGCCATGTTTGAAGCGACATACCACTGCACGATGAGTAAGAGAGTTATGCAATGTTGTATGTTTGATCATATGCAGCAGGTTTGGCTGCGCTTTTGAGCAAGGTCTTTTAGTGTGAAGGCTACACTCACATTGGGCATGGATGAGAAACATGCTTGCCTACAACTCAAAAGCAACTCTGTAATAAGTAATGGGGGAATGCCTGCTGCAATGCGCAAAGGACACGCACGCAAAACAATGAAAGTTGAAAGCACTATAGGCTGCTCACCCCATCTCACATTTCACACACACGTGCATACGCCTACACATACACACATTCATGATTCATGATGCTTCTGCTAGACGATAGGTAAGTTCACAAGCATTTGAATACAACACGAATACGTACACACTTTCCTTACCTGTACTTCAGGGTCAGGGGCACGTGGGGGGCGCTGTGGTTGGGAAGGGGGGGCTTCCTTTTGTTTTCCCATATGCTGCCGCCAAGGCCGCTCGTAGGTCTTGACCACGCCCACTTGCTCAGGTGACTCTGCTGGCATGAATGATGACACGAGCGAGCATGGGCACGAGTGTGCATGGGCAGTAGTGTGCATGGTGCACGGGTGTGTTTATATAAGTGTGCATGGTACAACAGTGTGCATGGTGCACGAGTGAGCATGGTACAGATCAGAGGGGCCAAAGATTGATCTAGTATGCCAGGAAAGCCATTAATGTTCCTGCTCGTGAGTCCCTGCTCGTGTTGCTGTGACGTGTGATGCCGGCCAGACTATTATAATGGTCAAATCTGTGAAACCCTCACACCTAATATCACAATTATAATGGTCAAATCTGTGAAACCCTCACAAATTATTATTATCACAATTAAAATGGTCAAACCTGTGAAACCCCCACAACTAAATAACACAGTTGTAATGGTCAAATTTGTGAAACCCTCCCAGTTATTCCGCTGGGCAGCCTCCCTATACTAATGAGCTCATGAGCAACAAGCGCACGACATTCGTTTCTAAGGAAAGATCATGCCATCCTCATTACGTCTGCCGCCTGTTTCTTTGCTGAATGCAGAACCAGTCTGCATCAAGGCCTTCCTTTTGCAGGAGGCATGCTGCGTGGTCTTCATTTTGTTAAGCCTGAGCTGTGTTTGGTCTGATTTTGCGATACATGGACAAGGGAGCTGCTTCTATCATGGGTCATGGACTAACCAGCCACAACTTCTAAAATGAGATTGTACTTAGCTCCAAGCCCATCTTCTACGACCAAATCGGCAGTAAAGCAGGCTTAATACTAGTCAGCAAGCACGCTGCACTCACACAAAAATTTATGGAAAGAAACAAGTATACACACATACACATGCAGGCACACACATGTACAAACACACATAAGCTCGCACAAACACGCACGCCTTCAGCCCCACCTTGCTGCCGGCCCATGTCCCCCTGGATGTGCTCAGCCAGCAAGGAGGTGGTAGCCCCTCCCTCCCCTCCTGACGTGCTGGGGCCTTGTTGTTGGGAATGAGGAGGGTGCAGGGTAGCAGCAGTGGTGGCAGAAGTGTCGGAGTGGCTTGCAGGCTCCGCCCCTTGAAACACCGTATTACCGCTTGTTGCCTGCAGGAGGAATGTTGCGATGATGCCAGTGTCCTTGCCAGAGGGTCGGCCAGAGCCATAAATGAATGCATTGCTTACACTTTATCTTCCGCTAAAGGATGGGGATACCTACTTGTATGGTGACATACACGGCCATATGGCTATAACCCTTTTCTTGGTTGCATCACCGCTTGGTGCCTAAGGGAAGAATGTTGTCGTTTTTGGTGCCAGGGTATGTATGGTTGGGGTTGCCCGGAGCCATAACATAGATTCGACATTTACATGGTATTGTAAGGGAAGGGGTTATGTAGTTATGTATGTACAGTCAGCTATGCACGGTTATGGGCTATCCTACGTACGGATGAGGCTTGTAGGCCTATGGCCACTCTGCAATGCCTAGAGTCGGCCAGAACCATATATAGTACACCGTACAGACTTGGGTTCAGTCCGCAGCCCCAAAAAAATATTTTAGTTTCACACTCCCGCATCAACCCCGCACCCTGGAAATATTTAATTTACACCAACCCCGCACAGGGATTTTTGCCTGACAGGCTCCACAATACGCCAAAAATCCCCGTTTTTCAATCCCGCACCCCCAAAATAAATAGATAATTTTCGTGCGCGCAGTCATCCTGCAGGGCAAAAAACGATATTTTTGCGCGGTGATATAAAGTCCGTACGGTATGTAAGGTAACTGAAGCAGGGAGGTGTCCAAATGTACAAAAATACGGTATAATACGGTGCATATATAGGGTTCTGGCCAACCCTAGCAGTGCCTGATACTTGCGAGAGAGTCATAAGAAAACTCATGTTTGTTTGTCTGCAAAAACACTGGTTGTCGCATGTACTAGGGCAAGCTGAGGTATTACAAAAAGAAGGGCAAGCCAGGCTGCAAATTTCTTATATGAAGCGGAGGATAGGCCACATGGCGTCACGTCGAGAGGGAGGGGGCACTAGCTTCTACTACATGTGGGAAAGAAAGAAATGCTGTCTGGAGGCCCCTATTTTTAGATAAGCAAAGAAAGAAGGTGTGAGGGCATCCCGCTTAGTCACCTGTGTGGAGGGAGCCCCCAGGGTTTGTGCCATGTAGGAGGTGTGCGTGTGTGCCCTGGCACTTGGGTGCTCGATGGCTGGGGGAGGGGGTTCCTGTGACAGTGCAAGTCATGGTGGGTTTGAGCGTGAAAAAGGCGGAAAGCAGTACCTTTGTTGGCGTGTGGCATTGTCAAATTGCACCGAAGAGGACCTGACCCTGCTGCAAATTTGCACCCAAGGGAGCTGTGAAGCGCATGGTCACTGGTTTGAATGGTTTGGTGAATGGTTTGGTGAATGATGAATGGTTTGGTGAATGATGAATGGTTTGGTGAATGGTTTGGTGAATGGTCACTGGTTTGAATGGTCGACGGCGAGGAAACGCTTTGGGGAGATTTTCAGTGTGGCAGAGGCCTACAATGACCTGGCAATCTGGCACAACGAGGCTGGAGGACGCCAGACGAGTCATACTCGTGATCTGAGATGTGTGTGTAACTTCCTCACAGGCCTGGGCGTCTGACTAGCAGGGTGGGACATTGCCAAATGCATGTATGGTGTGTGAGGCACGCCCTTATTATTGGTAACTTCATCATCCCTGCCTTACAATCCCTGTCCATTTCTGCACCATCACGCCAGCCCCTTTCAACCCTGCTACCTCATCCCCCTCCCCGTCTTGGGATCTTCCACATGTCCGGGTGCCACAGATACAGCTGCCACATTTTCAGGTTATTTTTCGTAGAGATTGCTCAGGCAACACATCAGCATTACAGCGAAACGGCCCTCCTGCACTTCCCCCTCTTGCACCCGCTTTCCTGTCTCTCCTTATCCTTCACCACCACTCCAACTTGACTCACACACACACACACACATACACACACACATACACGCACGCTCAAACGGCCAGGGTTGCAGTCGTAGCTGCAATCGCAGCATGAGACTTGACCAAGACGCATCATGTAATAAGCAGGTTATATTCAAACAGAATTCAATCTCCCAGTACTTTCCCAACTCACATGTGCAGGAGCTGCTGTCATTGCCGCCACCATGGCGGCGTGAGACTCAGCAGCTGTCTCTGCTTCCAGCTGTCGCGCTCTTGCCCGCTGGTGGGCTTCAAACTGCTCACGCTTTTTCTGGGCCTGCAACAAACACAGGCACACAACAGGACAAAGACCTGTTCAGTCGCATGGTGTAAGGGAAACCCTGGACCGTTCTAGGGTGCTTGCACATGACATGTGTGCTGTGGATCATGCGACACGATGAGTAGGGTTGGCCAGAGCTGTTTATATACACCGTATATGACCGTATATTTGGTGATTTTCCTGCCAAAAATACCGTATATACACCGTATAGATATGGTTCTGGCCAACCCTAACGATGAGAGTACGCATGATATTTTGAGGGAATATGACAATATGACGGCACTGTGAAATCACCCTTCACTTAACAAACAAGCCTAGCTGCTTCTTACAAACAAGCCTAGCTGCCGCACTTCGAACGCCTTTCAGATCCCCGGTGCTCCTTCCCGCAGGATTACGGCAACGAGCTTGCAAACTGAGCTTGCAAGCCACCCTCACATGTGCCACTTCAGACCGATGAGGGTCAGGGCCTTTCACAAGGGTTCATGATCTCACCTGCTGACGTGCCTGCTCTGCATACGCGACAGCAGCTGCGTGCCTGTGCTGTGCCAGGATGCGCCCCTCAACGACAGGGTTGGAGGGCACCTGCGCAAGTCAATTTTTGTTAAAATTATATGCTTCACAAGCAAGGGTTTGTGTTGTTTGCAAATCGATTGACCAGCTCATCCTGGAGGTGACTTTCTTTCAAGACAGAGTATTCACTCCCCCAGCAACATACGCGCAGTTTGCAGCAAGTGGGTATGGAAAGTCATTTGGAGATCAATGGCTATATAGGCTCCTGAAATCAGTGCTTGCAGCAGCCTGCAAAAGTAATCACACACATACACTTACGCACACATACACCACAGATGCAATCACAACCATTTTGCACACTATCACGCTCCTGTGCCGAGCCGAGTTGATGAATCAGTCTATGCACGCACGCACGCACACACACCTTCGTTGATGAACCAGTCTATGCACGCACGCACACACCTTCGTTGATGAACCAGTCTACGCACGCACGCACAAACACCTTTGTTGATGAACCAGTCAACGTACGTACCCACACACACCTTCGTTGATGACACAGGTATGCTTCCACCTTTGGCGCTGCCGCCCCGACTGCCACTGCCATTAAACGCAGCGGTTGCAGGCGGCCACTCCTGACCTATCAACGCACTCGGGGGGCGGCCCTGCAGAGCGCCTTCCGCTGCTGCGCCCCTGCTGTGACAATGCTCTTGCAGTTGGGCAGCCCTTGCTGGTTGTGGTGGTGGCCCACAGCCTCCTGTCCTGTCGCTGCTGGACTGCGGAAAGTGCCTGTTTGAAAGGGGAGGAGGTGCGTGGGGGTGGGGGTGGAATTGCTTGCTCGGTGATCCAGGAGGTGAGGGCCGTAAGGGCACCAGGGAGGAGGTGGGGTGGGGGCGAAGGCTCAATTGCGTGTAGTCTACACCACGCCTAGGAGAGACGGGCAGGGAGGGCGGGGGAGTGGGGGATTTGAAGAAGATGGCTGCCTCGGAGGGTGCGAGCCGTTGCACTAGCTGCAGCAGCTCCGGGTTGATGCTGTGTGTGCTGTCACTAGGGCCACAGCCGGGGGAGGGCCAACTGCTGCCTCCAGCATGCTCGTCCTGGTGCCTCATTTGAGCGTACGTGGAGGGGTAGGTGGTGGAGCGTTGTGGGGAGCGGCTACCTGGTCTGTGTGGGTAGTGGTTTGCCTCGTAATAAAAGGGACCACTGCTTTTCTGTTGAGGGGGGTTATGGCTGTCCCCAAACATCACCGGCTGTGCTGGCCAGGCTGCGGCGTGCACAGGCCCGTGTATAGGATCCCAGCTAGGTTGTTGCGGGTTTGGTGGCCGTGAGGGATTTGACGGGGGGGGGCCTCCAGGGCCTTGTTCTGTGTCCAGTCAAGTAGACCATTGTCTGACTTAGTGACAGGCACACGACTTGGGTGTTTGTGTGTAACTGTGTGAGTATGTGTGAGCCTTCTGTGTATGCTTGTGTATGTGTGTGTGCGTGTGTGTGTGCGTGTGTGTGTGTGGGGGGGGGGGGGTGTGTGCGCGCGCGTGTGTGCGTGCGTGTCCTTTTCCTTTCTTTAACAAGCATTGCTTGCAGTCAAAGCAAAGAAAGATTGTGGTTAATAGGTCCTGTCTGAGTAAATGTGCACAGGTGTGCTCTGAGATGTGCGTGTCGTAAACCTGTTGACTTGTGCAGCAAAGTTGACTCTCCAGCAAATCCTCAGCAGCAGCACCCTGTTGCTTCTGCCATGATGTGTACGTGATTTACATCTATAGGACCTACCGATGTGGACCTCTCGGCTACTGTTCCGAGCCCTCAGGTGGCCAGAACGGAACGGGCCTGCAAATGATGAACAGCTGCAGCATGAGCTGCTCCATTGCAGTTCTGGCACACCAGTGGAACTCTGAGTATGTGCTAGTGTCCAATTGCAAGCATGTGGCAGGCAACGACTTGGTCAAGACTAGGCTACTGTGCAGGTACCCACCACAAGGCTCCTCGGACCTGAGCCTGAAACTTTGCATCCAATCCAAACAGACCTAACCACGGACCAATGGGTCTGAACTTTGCTGGCGACAGCTCAAACAAAACATCGTAGCAATGATGCTACCCAAATTAATAAAGCGTTTTAATTAATAATTATGCAAGCATCTGATCCTTAAGCGTTGACCCAACTTTGCACCCACACGCATCTTCCTTCTGACGTGGGACATTAGTTGTATTGATATAAAGTATTTAAAGCTCAGTAACACCAAGGTCCATTGTACTCGAAGTCATGTCTGAAGCAGCGCTCCAGTCTTCCTTCTTAGCGTACTGCTCAATTGGTGGAAAGTAAGGATTGTACACGCACATACACAAACATGCACACACATGTACACACACGTGCACACACACACACACACACACACACACACACACACACACACACACACACACACACACACACACACGCACACACACACACAAAAACACACAAACACACACACACAACACACACATAGACACACACAGACAACACACACAGACAACACACACATGCAGGAAACCCGAGCTCTCGAATGCTCTTCTGGAGGTGGGTTATTGGGCTTGATATGTACAATGGTGACAACTTAACAATGTTAGTTTTGCCAACTGGCAGCTGCACCATCTGCAGCACTGGTACGCTAATCCTCCTACCCTCTTCCAACCTTCCTCCTACCCTCCTCCCACCCTCTTCCACCCCTCCTCTTACCCTCCTCTCACCCTCTCTGACCTCTCATTACTCCATTCCTCTTTGCCTTGCAGGGTGCCAAGTTCTTAAAGCTCATGCGTGAGGTTTGTGGAATGCCCGGGATTTTTTTGTCCTTTACCACTTAAGCTAGATCAAGCGCTGCAACAACTTATTGTCTTACATTGTCCAATTTTTTAGGCAAAGCTGATTGGGGGTAAACTTGATGCTCCCAAAGTGGATGTTGTATTTATGCGTGCGTCCAAGGCTGGAAAACGGATCAACTTTGCTCAATTTCAGGATGCCGTCGCACAGGTGAGCCGTTTGGGGCTGCTTTTACGCAGCAGGCGTTTACAGTTTCATTTCAGGTGTCTGTCGTGCCTTGAAATATTGCATCAAGGTGCATCCCTTTTCCTTAAAGTGGAAGGTGTTCAAAACGGAAGAAGTAAAAGGTTATGTTGTGGTCAACGACTGTGGCTTAGTTTTCTTGCAAGGCTCTTCCACACTTCAATTCAGCTAAAAATTGCTTCAAAAATGTCCAACAAAGCTTGATCCAGTGGCCTTGAGATAGGTAGAGTTGATGGCACGTGTCGGCTGAGTTTGATCAGGCCAAGATGTATGGAAGTGATGGTTATGATTTAGAATCTAGGACCGAGTTAAACGCAGAAAAAGGGAACTTGTAGCCACCAAAAAGGCCTCTGACGTGACCTCCGGAACTTGTTGGACGCACCTCACAAGTTCCTCTTGTCTCCCCAAATTAACGCCCCTGAGCTCTCCAACTACCATACGTACATGTACTCACCACCACATTTCCAAAAGAATCTTTTTTAAAGAATTTGAAGATCTGGAAGATTATGTGGAATAAATATTTCACAAAAGTAATTTGATCACCGCCTTTATCCCCAAAAAATTGTGATCAGTATTTCAGAAATTACTAGGTTATCTAGACACCTCTGCAAACCTGTGCTGGCTAGTCCTGTCAAAATGTTTCCCAAAAGGATGTCAGGCTAACATTACGCTGAAAACAAACTATGTGCTTGCTTCTCCACTTCTCGCTGTTTTGCAGGTTGCTGAAATTAAGGGGTTGACTGTGGAGAACATAGCTGCAAAAATTGCAAGCGCAGATCCCTCAACCGGGACGACTAAGACCGAGGCTGTGAGGCACCACGATGATAAGTCCACTTATACAGGGATGCACGTCGGGAAGTGAAGTGCTTCCTGCCAGCCCGGAGGCAAAATTTAGAATTACTACTAATTTAAAGCAGCATTTGCCTTCTTGCTTGATAACGTGTCACATACCTTCTGTAGTTCACAGTTGCATCCAGCTTTTCACATTAATTGTTCATATGTACAGGTTTATTGTGTCCATACTTTGCTGATATACTTCTTCCAATGTAATTTGTAGTCACCCGTTTTGCCATTCACTTTCTTGGGGTGTGTTTGACGTGACATATACTCTATTTTGTGTGAACGTGCTTGCTTGATTTTTATTTGTTTGATCTGATCCAAACACGTTTCTGCTGGGAAATGCTGCGTCAATGATGGAGGATGAAATAACAAGATCCGAGTCAACTTGTTCATGCCGCTGCTGGCATGCGCGTACCAACCACATGATGATTCTGTTAGCTTAAATGTGGGAATTATAAGACGAAATTGTCGGTGAAGGTGCAGCAAAAACGAACACTTTTCTATCGGCGCGCTCGTTTGGTTGGTTTCGGTTTAATTGGCAGCAAAAAACTTGAATTATAAATTAGAGGAAGGAAGGCATTTTCTTCAGGAATGTAGGAGTGGTCCTATGTACAGCTTCCCAAAGCTGCCTGACGAATACGAGCCTCAGGGACATAATGATGGGCTGCCTTGCCATGAAGCTCTGCAGCTCAAGGGCCATGAGGGCCCGGTGTTTGTAGTCCGCTACAACCAGCAAGGCACATACTGCGTGTCAGGAGGCAAGGTGGGTCTACTGATTACTGCAGCAGTAGTAGAGGAACGGCACGTTGCATTGCGCCTGGGATATAGATTCACAAAAGTGTTGCACACGCTTGTGCGTGGACGCATTCATGATGATGCTGCGCATACTTGTGCCACATGGCCATGCACGACCACCACCAGGATCGCAACATCTGCCTCTGGAATCCGCTTCGTGGAGTGCTGGTGAAGAAGTACAGCGGTCATGGCTACGAGGTCCGAGATGTGTGCGTGGCCAGCGACAACAGCAAGTTTGCCTCATGTGGCGGGGACAAGCAAGTGGGTTCCTCTTTCTGTGTGACCCTGCTGCTTGTAACATAACGCTAGCTGATTTTCGTGGCCACGCACAAGAAGAGGCGTCTCTGCTGCACGTCAATGACTGGGTGCATGAAAGTGTTGCGTCTGTGTTAGCACATCAAATCCACCGCTTCAATATCACGAAAACGTACCAGAGGGGATTATATGAGCATAAATCCAAACATGCTCAATTCTGCATTAAAGGGGCGACAACCTACACATTAACTCGTCAAAACGGACCCAATCTAGCTTCACACTGATGCTGATTTTATAAGCTACCAGAGCATGTGCTCGAATTTAGTTGTATCGCCCTTCGTAAGAAATGACAGGATTATATGCACACGTCGTATACCTATGCCCTAAATGGGTGCTTTGCATGGGGAATGGCGCAGTGATCTGCATATCTCGCCAACCACTTGGTGTTTTTGCCCCATTGTTTTGCAATGGTTTTCATTTAATCCAAGGATTCCAATTTTCACTTAATCTAAGGACTTCAAAACACGAAAAATCACTCAGTTTGGTGCTCTGGCTGGTCAGATACAGCATATGGCTGCTCAAAAAGTAGGGTTCACGCCGCGGCCGATTAGGTATGGGCCCCCTAACTGGCGAGTTTTAAGCTCAGCTGCATTGAAATCCCACATATCAGTGCTGAGCTTGAAACTAGCCAGCTAGGGGGCCCATACCCTAGGAGCATGCAAAAACCATACCCATTATGGGCCTCAGATAACCCCTCTGAAAGTGTCCGCGCAATCACAACTATCCACTCACTGCACCAAGGGGGCTGTTGTTCATCACCTTTTATCCTCGTTCTGACCCACTCAGGTCCTGATTTGGGATGTCAGTACGGCTCGTTTTATAAGGAAGTTGAGAGGCCACGACAGCACTGTCAATGCGGTAGGTTCAAACGTGTGTGTGTGTGGTGTTTTCTATCTTATAGCCTTACAGCACAAGCTCTAGTTTTGATTTGAATAGATGCCGGTCCACCATATAAAACTGGTGGTTGATAATCTAATCAGACTGAAGCTCTTAGAGATGCGCAAGAACAAGATGGACAATGAGAACAGAACCAAGTACAAGATCTTCAACCTGAACTATGTCTTGCTCAAAGCATGCATTTACTTGACAAAGTAATCTTCTGTGCATCATTTGGAGGACTACATTAATGTTCCGTCTCCTACTGTGCAAGTACATCCATGAACTAATCAACAAGTCTAAACACGCGCACAGAGCCCTGGCTTGTACTTTACACATGGGTTCACTGCAGGTCACGTATGCAGCAAACGACGACTGCTTAGTTTCAGCTGGCTATGACCAGTGTGTAAAGATCTGGGACTGCAAGTCCCGCTCCATTGATGCCATGCAGACCATGAAAGCGTTCAAGGTACTTGGACCTGGTGAATGAGGGAGGTAGTTCGTTTGTCTAGGTACAAGTGCACATGCGCCCAACACAAACTACCTGGACAAGGGAGCTGTGTGTTTCTGGAGTTCAGCTTGGATCACGTGTGTTGATGCCAAGATAGAGCCATTGTGCCTCATTAACAACATATGGGCAAATTAATAAAGCCAAATAAAACTGCTTGGCTTGATATTGTGTGTGTGTGCTCAAGGAAACGGTCAATAAGACACTCAAATTGCCCACCTCACAGGACAGTGTCACTGCTGTAGTGGTGCGCAACGCTGAAATCATAGCCTGCAGTGTGGACGGCAGTGTGCGGCGCTTTGACATGCGCATGGGCCGTATGTACGTCGATGAGCTGCACCACCCTGTCACGAGCTGTGCAGTGTCGCATGACGGGCAGTGCTTGCTCGCCGCGTGCCTGGACTCCACTCTTAGGCTGCTGGACAGGTGAGTGCGGTTTAGGGGTGGTGAGGAAGACGTGAAAGGGGGTGGTGAGAAATTGTGTAGAGTTTGGGCAAAGAGCGTGAAAGGGAGCGAGCGTGGGTGGTATCCCTATGTTTAAAAAGTAGGTGTTCGGTTGTGGGGTGATCAGCGAGTTCAAGGTCGTTTGTCACCTCTGTCTATGATTTCCAGGCTCAGATAAAGGATGCATTCAAATCTCCACAAGGGGGATGGATGGTTGGGCCTACTTATTTGCACAGCAATCTGCAGCACATGTTTATAGAGATTCCTCAGCACTACCAGACATCATAATGAGAGGAGGTCCTTACATATAACCATGTTTTTAATATGTGCCCCCCGCCAAATCTGACCAGCCGCTTACATGCAAGCATTGACGTCATTCGTAGGTCAAGCGGGGAGTTGCTAGCATCTTACCAGGGCCATGTGCATGAGTCTGTCAAAATGGACGCCTGCCTTACACCCTCGGATGCGCATGTAGTGGGCAGCTCAGAGACAGGTGAGATCCGCTTAAATTTACGTACTGGCATTTTTGTTGTTGTGTTGGCGTGGAAGCCTGCTGCACACCCTAGGTGCGCATGTTATGGGTAGCTTAAATAAGGGTGCAATGCGTGAGGGATGGTCCCGTCACATATTGTGCAACCTGACAGCTGTATGCAACACCCGTAGGGTACAGGAAACTGGAGTGCAGCAGTTATGTGAAAGATTTTGGGTCACGTTGCATGCTTGCGGGACTGAAGCCGTGCTCAAGCTTTGGCTAGGTCATGAGGCTTTTAACAAGGAATATCACTTTCATGGTGAGGAATTGAGCAGCCTGCAAAGGAAAGGTCTAATGCCACGAGCAACAACTGGAAACAATCCTTGCATGAGTCATGCATGTGCACGCACACTTCATACACACAGAAGCACACAATCATGCGTCCAGTAGCCTACACTGACGTGAAAGCGCGTGTGTATCCACACACACAGCACCATTACACACATGTTCACAGGGGAGGTCATGTATTGGGACCTAGTGGAGGGTGATGTGGTCAAGAAATTCAGGGCCCACACGGGTGTGGTCTGCTCCTTAGCAATGCATCCTCAGGGCAGCCATCTGCTCACAAGTGCGCTTGATGGGGTGGTCAAAGTGTGGGCAGCTGAGGCCCCAAAATCTGCAGCTCCGTGAGTCAAGTATTGCGAGTCTAGTTGAGTAGATTGCTTTGCAAAGAGCCTTCTAGCTTCTTATTGCTTTGGGTGGTACACGTTTAAAGAAGTGAGTGCTTGATCTTTTTGTCTAGGTTAAAGAAGATGTGCGGCTAGTTGGTTTGATCACCTCGTAGAAGATGCGATGGTGACACAGTCTGCTGTACTTTGAGTGGCCATTTCTGTTAAGTGGTCTTCATCTGCACAGGTTATAATGTGTCCTTACCCTAAACACTTTAGTCTGCCGTGTTCTTTGTCATGCACTGTGCCAGTGGCTCTTGAGCCTGTCAGCAGCATAGCCTAATTTCTAATTCAAACTATGAGATTAGACAAACAATTTTGGTACGGCCGTGTCAGGGGTCTTAATATGTGGTCTCTAGTTATGTGGATAAAGGTTATGATCCTCGGAATAAGAGACACTTAATATAATTATAGTATGTATTGTTTTCATTCTTTCTCACGTCCATCAATTTCAATGTCCTATATATTGTTTGTATCTGCACGTATCTACTATTATATTTGCTTGATGTCAGATTACGATCCCAGTTGACTGAGTGATGACGCAACGGCCTTTAAAACACCAGAGGGGGGACACTGGGCAAAAGCCAAAACATGCTCCTTTTTGCATGAAAGGTGCAACTTCTCACACGTCACTTCATCAAATTGGACCCAACCTAGCTTCAAACTGATGCTGACTTTACAAACCAACCTGAGCATGTGCTTGGAATTAGACAAGTCGCCCTGCGTACAGAATGACAGTCGCCCTGCGTACAGAATAATTAAAAGCACACGTCGTGCACCTGTATCCTAGATCCCTACAGGCACAGGGCGTATTGGGGGATTGTGGAGTCATGGTCAAGGGGGGATGCCATTTTTCCTTAGTGACTAGGGCCCATTTTTGTAGGGCGGTGATGATGTGGGTAAGCATACGTGAGAACGATTTATAAATCTTTTGGCTTGCATGTCTGGAGGTGCGGTATCTTTGTGTGTGATGAGGCCCACGAGCTCCAATGCAATACTAAATTGGGAGCGGGTGAATGTTGTCATGTAAGCCGCTGTATTTTGCCTTTTCAAAAGCCCTTAGTAGAATGTTGAGGCGCTCAGGGTTGAGCGCATGCCTTTGCATTTTCTGTCTACGTTGTAGATGCAAGCTACGGTGGCAGTGTACACTTCTGGAAGTATAGGGTCGTCTGAGGGAGATTCGGTGTCATTTCCTTGGTGCTTCATGAGATCAACGTCAGTGATCCAGCACTTGCACTGCCCAGTGGCTACAATGTCTGCTTGAGGGTTAGTGGGCTGCCTGGATGTCATAATTGACTTTGTTCCGAAGTTTCATGTCATAGGGCTGGTGGGGGGTTCCTTTCTTGGTTGGCTGAAAATCCTTGTATTCGGAGATTGCTTCTTAAGGTGTGCGTCTGGTGCAGGTTGCAGTAGGTTTGGTGCCGTGATATGCTCTTTCCAATATCAACTCCAGAAGCTGGCAATAACAACAACTAGCTACGCCAGTAGAAATCACGGAAAAGTATCCAATCGTTAACCGACCAAATTACCCCGAACCACACACACGCACCTGCCAGACTTAAGGCGTGACACTTAATCATCTTTAATTCAACGGGTGGAAAAGTTTTCGCCGCCTGCGTAAAATTTTTCTAATAACAACGGACGGCAAATGGCACCCCAGCAATCATGTATTGAACAACGTCCTTATGACTCAAACATTTCGTCAATAGATGCTGAAAACGATTGTTCCACAGCAGAAGGCAGGATCTCTTCTCGGAGCCAGCTCTCTAAACTGCAAGCTGCTTGCTCCCACCTTGTATCCTGCAAATTTCCGAAAATGAAAGGCAAGAAGATGCAACCAGAACTCACTACCGCCAATTGACATGACATATTTGAAATAGAAATGCTGTTGTGTAAAGCAGCAAAGTCAGGCAGCCAAACTAGACAGGAATGGTGTCTCAGATCAGGCACCGTTTACAACACATCTTGGACCAGAGAAGTTTGACTCTCTATAGTTACCGACAAGCAAGGTTGCAATGTCTGTTGCAGTATACCTCAAGCCCTGTGCTTTCCGACCCTTTTCCTGCACTCACCAGCATGCAGTCATGGGCCATTGATTTGATGATAACAGGCTTCACCCTGTACACGGCAGCAAGCTCCTGGATTGCTTGGACATCTACCACCTGCACGATGTGAATGTCGGATTGAATTTCAGCTGCAGGCACCTCAAGCTGCAGGGACTACAAGCAGACAATTGGGGCATGAGGAGGAGGATTTCTTTTCATGTTAATCACTCGCGATGTCTCACTCCCCCTCTGCAGCATAGAGGTGGTCGCCAAAAGGAGTTGTGCAATACTCGTGCATGTTACACCCAACCCCTCGTTTTTCTAGACGCAAAAGTGCCATATCAGCCATCACCATCTTGTCATCCTCTCCAACCAAGTCACTGCTGCTCCATACCTTGTCATCCTCTCCACCCAAGACAAAGGCAGGAGGTGCGTGCGATGGTGGTCCAGGCAGAGGCACCTACAACAGCAAACATAAAAGGGCGAATACGTGTGATGCTTCATTTAGCTTGTAGCACGTCAGATTTGATGCGTTTGAAAACGCCTGGTTGAGGCACTGCTCTTTTCAGCTCCAAAGAAAATTTAGCAACACATAAGGCAATAAGCCTGAGCCCACGCCATTAACATGCACATTCAATGCATGGCAATCCTCTGTCCAAAGCCACAGAGTTAAAAATCAGCGGACCCGATGTAGGGTTGGGCGTTTGGCCAACCCTTTTCATATGACATGATATTTTACATTACAGAGCCAACACTTGCAAGTGGCAAGTTTGTTTTGATAGCCACCAGACTGGGAAAAGCTCCGGCTGACATACGTGCATCCACCATGAACACATGTGCATACATATAACATGCATAGAAACACACATGCAAACATATGCACGCACACACACTACCACACACTACAATGCACTGATAAAGTAGAGCATTGACACAACAAACACAGAGCTGTACTGTCGGACATGCGGATCTACTTTTTGGCTACAACTAAAACCGATGGCACCGCAATGGAGGGAGCTTTTCCAAACAACACCTGCTTGTTGACGTCTGACAGGTCAATGAGGCGAACCGGTGAACAGGCAGCAAGTTGTTTCCAATACCTGAAAAAAGTAAATAAGCAGCAACAAATTTGCAGGAGCAGAGTTGTAAGAATACTGAATTTGCATGTACTGGTAACAGCAAAATAAGAAATTAAATAGCTTTCAATTTTTTGATCATTTCAGGAGATTTATTCTCCTTTTGATAGCATAGTTTCTATCTTTCCAGCCAGCTTGATTAATCGGTCTTGATAAGCCCGTTGCTGAAGTCCGTAAAATATGATTACCTTGCACTTCACCACTATTGTAACCTTGCGACAGTCACCTTTCTAGATCTTGACGAGGTAGATCATCTGAGAAGAAAAGCTCCCGGCAAGCGTCAATGCTCTTCTGGAAAGACTTGAAAACAAAGCCGTATGTAATTTTCAGGCTGGCCCAAAGGTCCTTCTTGATAAAACGGACGATCATGTCTCTATTTCCACTGCATTTGTTTGTTGCAAGACGGATCGGTGTTATCAACGTTTGAATTAAGTCAGCGCTGCTCTCAGACCTGAGCGAGCAACCTTTAACATTGCTACATAAATAATGTGCCTCGATTGACATGGAAAATGGTCTGTCTCCGTCTTATCTCAACATCACATTACAAACCACCAAAAATTTCAAAATTATGCATCGTAAGCTGCACGCTAATTGTAAGGGCACTGTCAATGTTCCACAAGATAACACACACGACGTTAAAAGGGTATTGAAATTACATAGTGCTGTTACCTTGGAGGGACGCAGCACACAAAAGCCACGCCTGCCAGACGTGGCAAGCCTGTGCTGCCCTCGTAATTATCCTCCCGCATTCCGTTCAGGTACTTTTGAAGGATTAGGCCTCCGAATCTGTAAGGACAGGAAATCGGCATAGGGAGTTATGTTCAGCACTCGAAGGCACCTCTGACATTCCAAGAGCTGAAACGCAGCTAAAGCGGCAAGTCTTTTGGGTCCTCTGTCACACACACACACACACACATTAACTTACGTGCAACACTCCTTTTCAAACCATTAGCAAAATCTACGTAGCCCTTTGTACTCCTTAAAAAAAAGCACTCATGGTTTTTTTATTCTTTAAAAGTGATTACCCCTTCCCCTCCCCACAAGAAAGCACTCACGAGTGGCCCACTACCACCGGCTCTTGAGGGAAGGCAGCTACAAGGTCCGCCAAGTCTTGTGAATGGCTTTGCAAGGTGCCCGCGACGATGATGGGAGAGTCTTTATCACTGCTCATACAATCTGAGTTGCCCTGCAATAACCGCAGAGAAACCAGCATTTACTCAACTAAATGAGGTTTAGCTAAAACCGTTTATATATTAGTGTATGGCATTTCTGCCTAGTAGTATATAACACCGCTTACCCGCTTACACATTACTCTCATAAGCTTCATTTGTGCTTCAACTTGTTTTTGAGTCCTTCCAAAAGCAACAAATGAAGTACTTACCGGTATGCACTGGGTATGTGCTTGTGTGATTCCACAAACGTTGGCCAAAAAACGCAATAACATTTATTCTCAGCTTCCACCCCTTCCTTGCTTCCCAGTGCTTTGACCAAACCTTGCTATAACGATTCACAGTATTCAATTTGATTCTTGCATCTTTTTGCTACTATTTTTCCTTTCCCTCCGCAATGCTCCTTCGTTCCTTTGATTTCACAAATGTTCAGACCATACTTACCTGTGCACGTAAGCTGACTGCGTACGTGTTGAACCCTTTGGCAGAGAAGTCTGTTGTTAGGGCAGGCAGTTGCACACACTTGGCATGATATGAATTGGTGAATGGATGGCGTAAGCGGTGAAGTAAACAGGTAAACACGGACATATGCATCTTCGCTGCAGGAAATGAAAACACGTACATGGCATGAATCTTTCAGCCCAACACCACGCAGCATGGTAGGACCCATGGACGAACAAGAGAGGCGGCCGGCTGTTGCCTACGGCCTCATTCTGCACAAAATAGAGGTAAACAAGGGTGAAGAGAGGTCATCCCTGGTTGGTTAGTGCGCGCAACAGAGATGCCCAAGTGCACACACGATGATCACGGAGTGCACCACTTGCTTAGTGCGTCAAATCCAACGCTTGCAGTACCTCAGCACGCTGAAGCAGCAGTTCTAAGCCAAGTCCATCGGCAGTGATGTGTCGCAAGCTGGATATTCCGGCGGTGCTGCTGTGAATATTTTGGTTGAGGTTTGACTGAGAAGTGTACGCGTCTATAATTCAACCTAAGTATGTACGCGCGCGTGCGTGCGTTTGCGTGTGCACGTGTGTGTTTGCGTGTGTGTGTCTGTGTCTGTGTGCATGTGTGCGTGTGTGTATGTGTGTTTGTGCATGTGTGTGTGTGTTTGTATGTGTGTTTCTGCATGTGTGTGTATGCGTGTGTGTATGACCGTGTGTGTGTGACTGAGTGAGTGTGTGTATATGTGTGTGTGCGTGTGTGCGTGTGTGTGTGTGTGTGTGTGTGGGTGGGTGGGTGGGTGGGTGGGTGGGTGGGCCTTTGTGTGTGTCTGTGCGTGTGCGCGTGTGTGCGTGCCATTCCGTGCATCACGATACCTAGCGTGCACCCTAGTCCGTCTGAGGCTCGTCAACTGCCTGCCTCTGATGTGTGAGGAACCCTGTCTCACAGGCCTCCCAATTTGGCCTTTCCCGACTTGCATTGCTGCCTAAGTAAAGTACCACTAAAATATATTTTTTATAAGCATTGATTTCAATGAATATGCCTTTTATGCTGAGCTGGATGACCCGTTGAAGAATGAAGTATAGCTGTCAGCGTTTGGGGCTTAAGGATCGAAGTTAACTTTTCCATGATCAAGAGTGTCAGAGAAACCCCTCAGTAACAATTTACATCCATGATCTTTGCACATACCTACACACACACACACACACACACATACTCACACACATACACACACACACACACACATGCGCACACACACACGCGCACACACACACACACACACATACATACACACATACACACACTCACACACACAGACACACACACATGCGCACGCACGCGCACACACACACACACACACACACACACACACACACACACACACACACACACACGCACACACACACAAACACACAAAACACACACACACACACACACACGCACACACACACACACACACACAACACACACACACATACAAACACACATACATACACACATATACACACATGCACACAATATGAAGGTCATGTTTGCGTCCGTTCTGGCGCGCGATGGCATTTGCTGGTTCTAAAGCACGTGCGTGTCAGAGTCATTTTGATTAACGCATCCATGGGAGCTCTGCAGCACTATCCCCGAGGTGTCACCATCTAAATCTACTGCATTATATTGTAACGTACAGTAGAGATTTGCTGATTGCATCTAAAAGCTCAAGCAGCAAGCCCAAACATGATAACAGGATGGTTTGCCTGGATCATGTCGTCGATACGCATGTGTATCTCGAATTTTTTTCAGAACCCATCTCAGAATGATCCCATTTCTAAAGTACAAAGTGCACGGCAAAAAGATAACCCAGTTATAAGTACGGTGAGAAGGATAATTATTCATTAATGAGAGACCAGCCCCCGCCTTGTTGCTTCACACCTTCACTCTTGTCAAAAATAAATGGTGGACGTCACGTGTAAATTTTGGTGTGGACCCCCTTGGGGGACCACCAACCCCTTAGCCCCCCTTCCAGTGCTCCCACCCAGACAAAAAGGGAACCAATCTGCTTCTTTGTTAATTATGCATCCATTTGCTTACTCATCAAGACCTTGAACTAAAGTGTTGCAGAGTTATGGGGCAAGAACCGAGATACGGACGCCCATGCACACATGACCTACCAGGCACCCGCAACTGGGTTGCACAGCCCCACATTGCTTCCAATTCTTCAGAATTCCATTGACTATCTCATGCTGTTAACATCTAAGACTCAAGAAACACAGTTATTAAAGCAAATATTGGCGACATAAGCGATACATTACGCAGCCAAGTCCCCTCCCATCCTATTGCAACAAAAGCGCTTGCTAGAACTCAAGGCCCCTAACTGGAAAGAGCGGGCCTTCAGATGGGAGATGTATGGCAAACTAAGAAACTGGATCTCAGCCTATTGGAGCTGGAGTCTTCCACCCTCAGTCAAACAGAACCACCACAGTAACAAGTCCTGGAGGGACAAGCAAAAACAATCATACACAGAGCCGAGCTTGCGGGAATTGCTGCTGCTTTGATGAATGAACACACCCATATTGCAACAGACAGCGCTGGTGCACTATGACAAATAATAAATAGCACCCTCTACCCCCAGCGCATGAAACGGCATACAATGCCAAACTCCTAGAAACCATCGTACACCACATCCAATTATCTAAAGACACAATCCATCTCTACAAGGTTAAAAGCTCATGCTGGCATCCTGGAATGAGGTGCGCTGATGCCGTAGCAAAGTGCTCTGCGGAAAATCAAAGTGGCCATGATATCCACATTAACACCGACGCCCATCCCAATTCATCCATATCCTGGCCAGCAAGGGTGGTAAACACTCCTCCAGCTTACCTACCAGATGCCTTGAACACCTGCCAACGAGGGCCTCCAGCAGAAAGGCTCTCCATTTTCTCAGATCTCGATGCTGTGAAAGCACACATGCACGTCCAACACAAACTAGGTACTAAACCAAAAAAGGTTTCAAACCATCAGCCACAAAGTGCTTCACGAAATACCAAGAATTGATTAAGGAAGGCATTGTCGAGAAATACATAACTCATTTTGGCAAGTGCTGGTTAAGAGTTCATCTAGCAGCAGGGCCCGCAGCAAAAGAGTGATGAACCAGACCATGTTTCATGCTCCAGACCCTCTCGTTGTGCATGCGCTGCTCCTCACACATGAGTTTACATATAGTGTTATTTGCCTCCCTCATTCTTGGTATCCTCAGTGTGACAGATTCATGTTTTTTATGTGCCTAAAACTCACAGATGATTCCCCCTCTTTCATTTATTGCGGTCGGTTGGTCCTGGCAGATGCTTAATTGTCAGCTGATTTTATTCAGTGCTGCAGTGTGCCTTTTTTCCCTACCCAAGGTTTTTTGTAGGTGCTACAAGAAGTCTGGTGCTACAACAACAAAAATTTTTACATGTTATACATTCGCAGCCTAGCAGTCGCACGTTTTGACTGATGGCTTAACCTGTAAATCCTGTAAATTCTCTAAAGCTTAATTATAGTGTGTGTGCTTTTTTACACATTATTGCACCTAAAGCTTAATGTAGGGGGGGGGGAGTGTCTAACGACTCACAACCTCAGAAAGTATTCGTCTCCAGCTCTTCAACCTTGGTTGGGTTGGGGGTGATTACAAATGATCTGAACAATTTGATCCGCAAGCAGGCAGAAATATGCACTATTAGTGCTCGTTATGAACAAGGTAGTATGACATAAATGAACGCTTGCTTCAAAAAAGATGTGGGTTCTGTAAAACAGAAGTTCACACTAAAACAATTTTACTCAAATTTTCGTGAATTTAAAGCCAACAATCATGCAATTCTACTGACGTCCGAACTCAATCACCACGACAAGGTCGACAGAGACTGCAAATATAATACTCAATATTACATAACTCTTTTTATGCATGCAACCCAGAACACTGGACAATCACTAGTGGAGAACTAATACATACTCGGACCAGGTGCAGTTCCAAACCTGTTCACGTGCACCAACGACAACTTTCATTCACGCGCGTCGCTTCAATACCATCTTGTGTGTCAGCAGCAGCTGAAACTTTCGGTCATGGTCCGGAATGAGAAGAGGGGCACAGGCTTCTTGAGCCAGGAGCTCAAAGCCATACAGTGACATCAGGCTGGCTAGATGATCTGCAGACCTGAGGTTTTATTGAAAGTGGTGTCCGAAAAGAGCATTTTGCCATTAAATTGACCGAGCAAATTTGCAATTGGAACACTCTTGCACGTAACAGTAAAGGTGTTTTTTGCAACTCAGTGTTGCAAGGCTCCTTTTACACCCAAAACTGAGCATTCAGCTGAGCCCCCAATTTCACTCCAACATCAACTACACAGTGCTCAAACCTACTGCAGACTAAAAACCAACGATTCATAACCCCCTCATGCTCATAAATACAATCTTGCCTCAGTGTAGCAATTGATTTCCAGCCACAAGGCACAACACTTTACTTAAGCATAATCAAATGTTGCAGGAGCTCACGACAGCGATTGATGCAGCCTCACCTGACTGGCGCACCGTCCTTGTAGAGACCCCCGAGCCAGTTGGACTTGTTTGTGTACTCTTCTGACCAGCTGAAGGGGCTGGTGAGGAGCAGCACGCCACCAGGGCAAAGAGCAGAATGGGCCTATCAAGTGGCACATACAAAACTTATGATGCTAACATGACTCAAAGTGCATGTCACTAGGGCGCAGGATCATGGGCCTGAAGAAGTAACAAGCACGTGCGGTTCAGAGTTGTGCATAATGTGCAAGAAGGGTACATTGAAAAGGGGGACTTGGTCTGCTGCTCAGCCATATGGGGCTTGCAACACATCACCTCCACTCATTATCGTTGTTTTGAGACGGGCAGCCATCAGCTTGCGCGAGCAGAATGTACAAATATGCTACGTATCCAGGCAGTCCTTACCTGCTGCAGCACGCGTTGTGGGTCAGGCACTCGGTCCATGAGGTTGGCAGCCAGCACAAAGTCAAAAGTGCCCGCAAAGCCCTGTCCAAAGTTGGTTGCATCATAGTCCTTGAGTCTATCCAGTTGGTGAGAGTGTATTTACGCACATGCTGAAAGATTTTTGCACACGTGTATGTAATTCGTAGGCTTGTATGTGTGGGCATGTTCGAAAGTGTGTATGTCGCATCTGAGCGTGCTGCGTATTTATGTGCGTACATTGAAGAAGAGAAGCGCGATTGG
>Ga0307947_1000116_pt1 | contig 45511 bp, 56 predicted proteins | sample OrgLakmetagen232_FD_201840 | JGI IMG/M metagenome (GOLD analysis project Ga0307947, IMG submission 201840) | Saline water microbial communities from Organic Lake, Antarctica - #232 | ecosystem: Environmental > Aquatic > Non-marine Saline and Alkaline > Saline | place: Antarctica: Organic Lake...
TGTCTGTCTGTCTGTCTGTCTGTCTGTCTGTCTGTCTGTCTGTCTGTCTGTCTGTCTGTCTGTCTGTCTGTCTGTCTGTCTGTCTGTCTGTCTGTCTGTCTGTCTGTCTGTCTGTCTGTCTGTCTGAACTGATGGTTTGAATAATATCTTTTTTATCTAGGACCTAGTTTGTGTTGGATGTGCATGTGTGCTTTTACAGCATCGAGATCTGAGAAAATGGAGAGCCTTTCTGCTGAAGGCCCTGATGGGCAGGTGTCAAGAGTATCTGGTAGTCAAGCTAAAAAAGGGTTTTCCACCCTTGCTGGCCATAATACGGATGAATGGGGGTGGGCGTCGGTGTTTATGTAGATGTCTTGGCTCTTTGATTTCTCGCAGAGCACTTTGCTATGGCATCAGTGCACCTTTCCCTAGGTTGCCAGCATGAGCTTTAATCTTGTAGAGACGGATGGTGTCTTTAGATTGCTGGATGTGATGTACGATGGTTTCTAGGAGTTTGGCACTGTTTATGCCGTTTCATGTGCTGGGAATTGAGGATTATATGTAATATTTGCCATAGTGCACCAGTGCTGTCTGTTGCAATGTGGGTGTGTTTGTCGGTCAAATCAGCAACAATGGTAATTGCAGGATTGAGGATGGTACCTCCCAGCCCCAATTGAATGAGAGTTCGTTTCTTTGTCTTGATACAACTGTGAACTTCAGAAGGCCTACTCCCTCCAGTTAGGGGCTTTGAGTTCCAGTAAGCGCTGTTGATGCATATGATCAAGGGGGCCTTGATGGAAATGCGACCCCGTGATGCTTCCGGTGTTTGTATTGGATGTTTTTCTTGAGTCTTTGGGGGCCAACAAAGTTTTGCCAGTCTTGGGGTAATACCCTGTCTTTTGGAGGCTCGAGAAAATAAAATTACCTACGTATATGAAATTCCATGTTGTGTCTGGTGATACTAGGTCTTGTTATATTTTCTCTACACGACAGGCAGTTTCTAACAGGTTGCTCCCTGTGGCAGTTTTTTTCCATACCACTAGGATACGCATGCCCCATGTTGCTTCTGGCAGGGGGCGGTGCGTGGTATATCACTTTGCTGGTAGAGAAGTGGCATAAAGCGCTCTGTTTTCTTTGGGTTATTTCTGGTTATTTTTGAGAATAGTGCAGACATTGTTGTTGTTGATGCAGGATCGTGAAAGACATGCTTGATGCTGTTTTCCATCGTGCTTAAGAGCAGCAGCAGGAAGGTAGCGGTTACCTCTTGGCTAATCAGGGTGATTAACACTGAGCTTCTGTTTGTGGTATATGGAAAATAACTACGCAGGCAGTGAAAAACCACTCCCCACATTAATTAAGGAAAAGGAGCCACTTTGGTACTGGGTACTGTAAAACTCCTCCACCAAAAGAAAAAGGAAAGATCAATGGGGATCAAGAGGGTTGCAGGCTTGACCTGGAACCTTCTCCTGATAAGTATTGATAATATTGCTGGAAAGGGCACGTCTGGTATGGACAAGTTTGGCGGCGTAATGGACAGAATGAACATGAAGTTTGGAAGCAAATTTTTTAACTCTTTAAGAATCAAGACCCAGCTCCCAGCTCCCTAAAAGGCCCAGCTCCCAGCTCCCAGCTCCCTAAGCACCCAAAATCAAGACTCAGCACCCAGCTCCCTGCTAAAAGGCTCCAGCATGCAATTGTTGTAGATTGTGCCACCCACTCCCAAACTGATGGTGTGGAGGGTAACGGAGGCTCCTTGGAGGATGGAGCAGAGGCCTTTGTGTTGTTCCTGCGCGGCGCTCAGCTGGTTCTGCAGTCTAGTGTCCTCACAGTACTTAATCTCGATGAGGTGAATGTCACGTTGGAGAATGCTGAGATCGTTGGGTCGGTGCTGTCTGGGGAAGGTGGATCTGCCAGTAGCTGGCGGTGCTGCTGAGGTGCTCCCAGTTCCCCTAAGTTGCCCCCTGCCACTTCTAAGAGGAACAACTTACCCTCCTTCATTGCTAGTCTGTTGTTTTTTTAGCTTTTGCGGAGATGGGAGCAACCAGTACAGCATCTGGACGGCTGGATGTAAACCTATTTTTGTCTGAGAAGCGGGGTGGAAATAGCCACTTTGGTATATTCCTGGTTTCAGCTGTATTGGGAATCTGAAGATTTAGCATAGCCAACCGTTCGCTGCTACCTATATCCATGCAGACAAAGCAGGATCCTAGGGAGCCTGTCTTGCCGAGGGCTTTGAAGATCATGCTGCATGCTAAGTTGTGTCTCCCAGTGATCATATTTCTTAATTGCGTGTGTTGGCATCCAGAAAGGATATGCAGGGCACTGTCTAGTTGAGGGCAGAGGCTTATTGAGTGCTTAAACCATACCGCATGCTTTTGGTTGTACAGGGTTCCTGTTTTGTACTTCATAACGATGCATTTGGTTTCGACAGGGACAAAAAAGCTGTTAGGTGAGCGTTGCAAGCGGCTCCATTGGCAGTGCCTTTTTGATAAGGGTCTGGTAGTTTTCATGGTAGTTTGCTACGGTATTGACATTTCCTAGTATGTGGAGGGGGTGCATGTGTGCTTGCAAGGCGTCATGGTAATAGGATAGGTACCAGAACCTTAAGGTAGGTGACTGGGCTGTGGGTGATTTTGTATGATTTGGTGTTCTTCATTTTCATTTGCAAGCCAGTAGATGTTGTAGAAGGGATTTCCCTCAGGGCCAGCTGTTTTGATGGAGGTATCCGCAACGTCAGAGTAGGTTGTGATTGGTTTTCTAGCAAGAGCGTCAGCATATTCATTGCCTATAATACCTGCGTGGGATATGACTGTGAAAATAAATGGGCATTGGTGACTGGTGGATTGCTTTGGCAATGGATTGGAGGACATCTCCCTGGATGTGGTGGCGATGGAAGTTCGGATGTGAGAGCTGCTTTTTGATTTGGTACATTGATGTTAGGCTATCTGTGGCTATATGAGAATAGCCCTGAATGGTTGCGGCTGCTACAGCTGCTAGCTCTGCACGTGAGATGGTATTGGTTATACCTACGCCTCTTGGGTTCACGGAATGGGACACGTTTAAGCAAGGGTGGTATACACTTGATCCTGTGTCTTGCCCTTCTTCGTGTTTTATAAGAGTGCCATCACATTTTCGCCAACCTTGTACTTTACGGGTTAGGTTTTGGCTAGATCTGTGTTGGGTCGCTTTGTCAGAGCTCTGAGGTGGGTCCAGGGTACTGTTTTTATCTTGGGGGCCTTGTGGGGTTTGATGAAGGTGGTCGCTGGGTAGTTTCCTTACTTTAATAAGGCCAGGTGCGTGTCTTTTCAGTGCTAGTGCAGAGGGGTAGGGGTCGTTATGTATGCTATTGATTTCCCACTTTGCCTCAGGAATTTCTTTGTCAAGCTCTTTTAGCCAGTTTGTGTTGCAAGCACTGATGCAGTTTCTGCCTTCAGTAATCCTATGGCATTGATGTGCATGTCCCAATTGTTTAAGGAAGGGGCATCTGTATATTGTTCCAGAAGGGTACTTCTTCTGCATGATGTTGGAGTTGGTCTGATGGTATGGAGCCCAAGAGTTCGCATATGTGCGGGGATCTGCAGTAGAGTGATCTGAAGGGATTGATGGTCATCCTTTTATTCCAGGAGGGAAGAAACATGAAGGTAGATGTTGCCTCTGTACTAAGGGCAGCAGAGTAAATGGCATGCCTTGTTGCTAAATACATGGTGTTTTCATGGTAAATGGGATGGCAACTAGAGAAACCAGGTGAACTTGGAGGAGAAGGCGTTGCAGTTTGCCCTGATGGCCTTATCTCTTGAGTGTTCACTCCAGTATTGAGGGAGCGTTGGGTCATAGTCAAGGGGGTATATATGCCATTTTTTCTTTAGTGACTAGGGCCCATTTTTGTAGGACGGCGATAATGTGGGGGGAAAGCATCCGTGAAAACGAGTTTTTATTCTTTTGGCTTGTATTGGGGGTAGCAATATCTTTGCGTGTGATGAGGCCTACGAGTTCTGATGCAAGATGGGGGTGGGTGGATGTTGTCATGTAAGCCGCTGTATTTTGCCCTTTCAAAAGCCCTTTGAAGAATGTTGAAACGCTCAGGGGTGAGCATGTCTTTGCATTTTCCGTCTACGTTGTAGATGCAAGCTACTGTGGCAGTGTACACTTCTGGGAGTACAGGGTCGTCTGAGGGGGATTCAGTGTTTTTTCCTTGGTGCTTCATGAGATCAACGGCAGTGATCCAGTACTCGCAGCACCCAGTGGCTACAATGTCTGCTTGAGGGTTGGTGGGCTGGATGTCAAAACTGCCTTTGTTCCGAAGTTTGATATCATACGGCTGGTAGGAGTTTCTTTCTTGCAAGTATTCTTGTATTGCAATAAGCATCGCTCCTTGCATTGCAATTGGTTGGCTGAGAACCCTTGTTTTTGGAGATCATTAAGGTGTGTGGCTGTCTGGTGCAGGTTGCGGTAGGTTTAGTGCCGTGATATGCTCTTCGTACATTTGGAGGCTGCGTCTAAAACTTTCACCAAGTACTTTGCGATTCTTCTGGCTCCCATATTGGGTTCCATGAGACTTGTACCAACTCTATTTTGCTATTTTGAGAGATTTAAAGACCCGTTCTTTCTTTTCATTTTCACTTAGGCTGGGCAGGCCCATGTGTCATTGGTGTCAATAGCCTCTCTCTCATTGGCATTGTAACAGTTGATTTTTAGTAGGCACTGCCAATGATGGTAGGTACAATTGCAGACGTCACATATGTACATGTCTTTGAAGAAAGCAAGCAGATCCAGTGATTCAAGTCCTAGATGGTAGGAACACATTTCACAGGATGCACATGCAATATCAGTGTGAGCAGCGGCTTGAATGGTTTTGGACACTAATCCAACTGCTTCGAATAGGGGTAGGCCATCTTTCTAAAATCACAGGAGCATAGTGAATATGGTATTGCTTCTGTCTTTCTGGGGGGGCCAGCGTCTCTACCCATTTTGTTGCAAGTTCAAATTTTCAATCATCTATGTGGTGGATATCCAGATCATCATGATAAAGCGTTTTGCTTTATGGCCTCGGTGGGTGTCATAGAGAAGGCCTTGTCTTTCTTGTACGTCCAGAGTTCTTGTTGGATGTGGGTAGCTACTAGTGCGCGAGGGGGTTAGACTCAGGCTAGGTAGGCATTGTGTTACATCAAGGAGCTCACACCTTGTTTTGGGGGGTCTGTGTTGTGCATGTGGTTCTGTGTAGCATGAATTCACGAAGGTTGGGTTATTGTGGACACAGTAGATTGAGTTAATGAAGAGGGAAAAAACTTACGCAGACAGTGAAAATTACTCCCCACATTAATTAAGGAAAAGGAGCAACTTTGGTACCAGATATCGTACAACTCCTCCACTAAGGAAAAAGAAACAGATCAATGGATATCAGGAGGGTTGCAGGCTTGACATGAAAGAGTTGAGTTTATGTTACTTATCTGCTGTGTGGAGGGGTTGGTAATGTCTCGTGAGATGGAGGAGGCAGTTGTCTGTGTAAGCATCTGTGTTCGATTGTGGCAAGCGGTATGTGAGCGTGTTATGCGCTTGTTGGGTTGGCGATTGGTTGGTAAATCTTTAGAGGGGAATACAATTTGCGTGTTGAGATGTTGCTGGCTCACTATCTGGCAGCGTTCTTTTTTTAGTGGTATGTTGGGGAGCAGATTGTGTCTGCCGTGCACGTTTTGCTGGTGGTTTTGTGAGGGAGCGACAAGCTGGGCAGTAGGTGTGAGTTCAGACAGGCATTCAATGGCTGTAGTTTGGGGCGGGTTGGGGGATGGTTAAGTTATCGAGCCTTGAGGGTCGCTGAGTTATAATCAGTGTGCGTTCTTCTAGCTAGGACGGGTGGTCTGTGACCCTTGCTAGTCAAGCTCTGTTGCACACAGGCTTTCTGTACTTGGCGCGTTTGCTGTGAGCCTGGTCCTCCAGTCTATTCGTGACTTATTTCCTCCTTCTGGTACTCTTTTGTACTTCTCTGACTGGTCCTATTCGCCTGCTGATTAAGGTGTTTCAAGGTACGGCCCGTACTCGGCAGTACCAAGCAAGTGGCTTTCGTTTCCTAAACTAACGTGGGGAGTAGTTTTTTACTTCCTGCGTTTTTCTTTTCATTTCTAGGGCAGCACGACGCACCAGCTCCTTGGTCATAACGGCATTTAGGTTAATCTTAAAAAACTTCCAAGAGCATCATGTGTTTTTTTGAAATGGACCTTATTGTTCATGATTTATGAAACTACTCCCTAAAAGCAAAATCCTTGGAGCGCTTACGAGCTTTCTTGAACCACTACATAGAATGCTTGATCTCATTTCCACAGGAATCCCTAGATATTCAGCCCTGTATTTGCTTTTCAACACTCAGCACCAGCTGTTCATCATTACTGGCTGCCAAAAAGAGTTTGCCACTTGCCAAGGAAAATCCGACCAGACCAGTAGCTTTAAATCACAAGCTCTCCCTCGACGGACTTGTTGTTTGCTGAGCTGCTGCTTCTCCAGGCTCTAATACAGACCGATGCTGAGGCAAGGCAGATCCAACCTGACTAGGTGCCCCCTGGTAGCTTACATCCGACTCTTGGTTCTGCGGGCACGCAAGGGAGGCAAAGACGCAAAGACATAAAAATAAGGCACTGCACTGAAGCATTGTATGGCCCTGCACATCAGACACGGTCAGAGCATAGCAGCGGCCTTGGACCTAATGATATCTTCTATACAACATGCCTGGCCACCTACCTCTCTGTTTTGGTTGCGAGGTACAGTGCTGGCGACACATAATTCTTCACCAATATCGGGCAGGTTCTGCCCCTGCTGCTCTCCCCCACTACTAGCAGGTGCAACTGCTTGCTGCTGCTGCTGCTGCTGCTCATTTGCTGCCTGCCCTTGACCTGCATACCCTACAAGCACAGAAACACAAATGGAAGCTGCTCTAAAAAAGAGAGGTTTGAAATTTGCTGACTGCACACCACACAAAAAAGAAAACCACTCTCAGGGTGTCGGAGTACTGCGCTTCTGAACAATTGTAGACGTTTTCTGAAATTGTGAGCAAAAGTAACAGTCAGCTTCGTTTATCCACAGCCACCTCAATTGGTTGGGTCTTTGTTGCTTTCAAACCTTTGAAAGGGCCGGACACCTACCGCCTGGCAAGGACAGTAGGTTAGCACGACAAAAAATAGAGCGTCACTGGAAGAAGCTCATTGCCTCTTTTGTCAGAAAACTAAACATTGAAGTATGCTTGAAGGGAATGCCCAACGCATTTCGGAACTGCATGACTGTTCAGCTCGCAGCTGGCCAAGCAATTTTGATGCCCCTTGAAAAAAGCTGCATACATGCGACCAATGTGCAGGTGCGTAGTACACACGCTCCAGAAAGGGAACAGCTAACGTATGACGCTGGAACATCACAGCTAGCAGCAACATTGAAGTACCTGACGGAGCGTTTGGGTGCTGCTGCTGCTGCTGCTGTGGCGGCGGCTGCGGCTGCGGCTGTTGATGCGCCTGAAGGCCTCCGTACAAGTGAGGCATCAGAAATAATCCGGCCTGGGGGTTAAACGCTCCAACCGCTGTGGCAGCGGCAATAGCAGCAGCTGCAGCTGCTGCATGCGCCTGGAATGTGTGTGCATGTGTGTTGAAGTGTGCTTGAGCCAAGTGGGCTTGTGTGCTTGAAGCAAGTGCGCGCGAGTTGCGCGCGAGTTGAGTGTGTACATGTGTGGATAGGTGAGCTTGAGTCATGTGTGTGTGTGTGTGCTGCTTGTATCAGCGTAGAGAGGATAGCAATGAGGAAGGCGGCAAAACACACACACACTCACCCGTTTCAACATTTATAGATGCATGTACACCCACGCACCCAGTTGTCACCCACCTGCAATATTGCGCAGCAAATACACACAAAGGCACACCAATAAATACGTACACACGCGCATAACACACCTGTTGCTCCAGAATGCTGTGAGGAGAGGGGGGCGGCACCAAGGGGGGTAGGGCAGTGGGGAATACGGGGGGCATGGCTCCCATGTAAGGAGGGGGGTAGGGCATACCACCACCCGGCAGGAAGTGAGCGTGGAAGGGGGTATAAGGCTGAGGGGGCTGCAGGAAAGAGAAAGAAAGAAGGAGAGAGTGGGAAAAAGTGAGTGAGTGAGAGAGAGAGAGAGAGAGAGAGAGAGAGAGAGAGAGATGGAGAGAGAGAGGGAAAGGGAGAGACTTAAAGGAGGTATGAGGGCATCTGGGGGATAGAGGTACACATAGGGGGCAGAAGATGTTGGGTTAATGAGGCTGCAAAGGTGGTGCCTGGAAGGAGGCAAAGAGTTTGCAAGGGCTGCCTCATGGATACAGTTAAATATTTGTTATGTCAGTTGCGTTGGGTAGCTGTGCTCAAGACATCACGTGATTCAAAAGAGAGGCCCATAAAAAGCAGCACCAATCACACCAAAACATTAGATGAGACAACAACCCACCTGGTTTGTAGGAAGCCCGGTAACTCCATAGGGCGGGTGCATGCCGTACAAGGCGCCCCCCTCCCCCATTCCTGCCCCTGTCACATGAGGGGGCTGTGGGTAGGAGTGTGGGTGCAGCATTGCAGGGTGAGGCATGAAGGCAGGAGACCAGTGGCCTGCAGAAACATCACCAGCAGCTGGAGCGTGGAGCACGGGTGGGTGCAGGTGCTGCTGCTGCTGCTGCTGCTGCTGCTGCTGCTGCTGGCCTCCAATCCCAGCTGCTGTTGCTCCTGGAATGCCAGCTTCTGGTCGGAACAGCTCTGCTGCTGCCCCCCCGCCACCTACATGTTGCACAACTTGTGTGTGTGTGTGTGAGAGTGTGTGTGTGTGTGTGTGTGCGTGTGAGAGCGTGAGCGTGAGCGTGTGTATGTGTGTATGTGTGTATGTGTGTGTGCTTGTGCGTGTATGTGAGGGTGCGTTGCACGTGTACATTTGCAGGTACATGTGTGTATGTGAGTTTGTGCATGTGGGTATGCAAGAACAGCTTTAGTTTTGTTTCATTTGCCTACACCCACACGTACTTGCATGAGCAGCTGATTTGCCGCACCTGCTACTCCTGCTCCTGCATTTCCCCCCAAGCCAGGGATGAAACGCTGCGCCAGGACGCGCACATTTTGGCGGTGCAGCGGCTGCTGGTGGCGTAAATGCTCACCATCCACTCGCCCTCCTTGGTTGCCATTCCCAGCCACCCCTGTTTGTGTGTGTGTGTGTGTGTGTGTGTGTGACAAGGCCTTTGTATTTACACGTGTATGCATGCACATGTTTATTGCGTGTGCACGTAGAGGGTTGATGCACACACACTGCGGTTTTAAGTTGCAGTCTAAGTTTGCGACAGGCCATGCATTCTGCAGCAAACATACCTTGCGCTTGCCCAGCTGCTGCTGCTGCTGCTGCTGCTGCTGCCTCATCGGGCTGTACGTCAGCGAGGACCTCTCCTCTGGCAGCACGAGTTGGGGGAGGAGGGGGCTGGAAGACAGGGGCGCGGCAGGTGGGGCAGTTCTGCTGGCGCTCTAGCCAGGACCTGCGTGATATGTGTGTGTGTGTGTGTTTGTGGAAAATATGGGCGCAATTATGTCCTAGTGTAGCACAACTGATGCAATTGATACAAGAAGCAATTTGGGGGCGAGACCCAGCTAAGACATGTCAGACTTTGCCACAGTAGCGACACAAGCATGCACGCGCAAATGTATAATGCGCATACCTGCACCTGCACGCATACACAGTTCACACGCGCACACACGCACGCATGCAAATACGCACATTTCACACATGTAGAGTGTGCCAGAACCATACACATAATTTACGCAGGCTGTAGTCTACTGTACATGTACGCCATGATATGCGTTGTATGTAGGGTGGGCCGTAACTGTATACATGCACTGTATATGACCGTATATTTGGTGATTTCCCTGCCAAAAATTCAGTGTATACATTGTATACATATGGTTCTGGCCAACCCTAGTCGTGTGACACCATACGTGTGAACTAATACAGTTCTGGCCAACCCTACACTCCCCCCTCCCCCTCCACTTACACACCTGAGGCAGTGCACGTGGAACACATGGTTGCATTGCAGCCGCTTATTGTTGCCTGTGGGCGACATTTCTTCGCGGCAAATGATGCACACGCCGTCAGAGCGCGCAAGGTCCTCTGCTGTTGCATCCGCCAGCTGGTCCAAGCGAGCCGTGACCTACACACGCATTGCGTTACACACAAGCTATAAACATACAAGGGTTGCACAACGAGTGTGTGTTGTTCAGGGCCCTTCAATATCTGCAGTTGTGAGCTGCTCAAAGCAAGCCATGGGCTACTTTGTGGGGGTTATATGAAGTCGCTGCACTTGTTGGATTACATCATCATGGAAACGATCACAAGTGACTGTTATGGCCACAAAAAAAGGCAGTTGGGAACTGCTAAGTGTGAAGGCATACGTACTTACCAACACACACACACGCACACACACACACATACACACATACACACACACTCATACGCACCTGGCGAAAGCGCAAAAAGTCAGCCAACCGGTTCCGGAAGTTACGGAAGGTGGTGTACAAATCACGGACCTGAGTGTTTGTGCATGCATGCGTGCGTAAGCAGGTAAATGGCAGTGAGTGGGCCCGTATGCACCTCTAAACTGCATGCGGAGGGAACAGTCGCACGACGTTGTTGGTTCCGTTTTTATCGTGGTGATGTCTACCAGACCAATCATTTCAAGTCTAAATAGAGAAGTGTGGGTAAGGTTATGGTGATGACCGACTGCATTTCAGCTGTAAAAAATGGGTTGACGTCAATACCAAGGCATGCATGAAAATTAATTTCCTTGAACTCAAGGGCAACACGCGACAAGAGATGCGCCACCCTCATACTCTTACAACATGCTGTCGAGCTGTCAAAAAATCCAAACAACGACTAATGGTTTAAAACAGCAAGCTTGCATTTCCTCCTTGTGTACTGAGCTTTCCCTTGCCTACAGATAACTTCTGTCACGTTTAACACGGGCAGGGGAAAAATAACAGGTCTGAGTAACTAGGGTGTAAGCAGGAGCTCAGTCGAGCCTTAGGGGTTCAGGCACCATCACCATCATCAACAAAACTGCTGACCCCGGTGGGAGCATCGTTTAAGGTCAGGACTCTAGCACGCTGTTTGGATTCACAGTAACACTGCAGTGCTGTGCAAGATCGAAGTGGACTGGACTCACCAGGTGGAGCGGGAGGCCGTAGTTGGTGAACACGATGACAAAAAAGATGACGTACACAAACAGGTGTAGGACGTCGGTGATGAGCTCAAGGTAGAAGGTGTAGGTGCTCTTGCTCTCCCAGCCGCCCTCCATCATGAGATCGGTCTGTGAGATGGTGCAGCAGCATGATGCAGTTTCATCACCATACACGTGTCCTGATGTTTGTAGCTTTTACATAGGGATGCGTTTATCAGGGATGGGGGCAGAAGAGGTTAACTCTATAGGCTGTCGTACATCTTGAGATCAGCCTGCCATGTGGGTGAGGGGCAATCTAGTTTTGTTGCCAACCTGCCTGTTGCATGCCTTTTACATGCGTTGCTAATTTTCATTTGCTTTGAGAGCTGCGAGTGTAATGAAAAGTCATCATTGAACGACAACTTGAGGTTGTACACACGGACGATCGGAACAATCCATCCTCCCCCCCTCTACTCTACTGTTTGGGCTACTCACGATGGACATCAGGTACTTCAGTCCGTGGCGGAATACGTGAGAGGCCAAGATAACGTATTCAAACGCAAAGAGCACCATCACAGATTGGCCGCCACTCTTGATGGATCCCTCAATCGTATACTGGACAAACATAAAATCCACCGCCTGGAGTTGGGTGTACAAAGTAAGATGTTGCTCAGGCAGTGCGAATGCCAACTTGTTTTGTATGCCTGTAGGTCTGTATGTGTTGTGTGTGTGTGTGTGTGTGTGTGTGTGTGTGTGTGTGTGTGTGTGTGTGTATGTATGTGTGTGCGCACGTGCATGCATGTTTGCGTGTGCTAGTGCACGTGCGCACGTGTGGCTGCGTGTGCGTGTGCATGTGCATGTGTGTGTGTGCGTCTTAATGTGCATTTGCACGTGTGTGTGTGTGTGTGTGTGTGTGTGTGTGTTGTGTGCGCACGTGTGCATGCGCGTGTGTGTGCGTTTGCGCGTGTGTATTAATTTGTGTGTGCGTTTGCGCGTGTGTGTGTATGTGAATGTGTGTATATGTGTGTGTGCACGTGTTTGTGTGTGAGCAGGTGTGTGTGTGTGTGTGTGTGTGTGTGTGTGTGTGTGTGTGTGTTCAGCACTGCTTACACTTTTCCCAACAAATACCCACCATGAGCAGCGTCAGGAGGGATGAAATGCGGACATGCTGCAGGTAGGACACGGAGGGAGACACCTCGATGTAGTCCACACGGTCTTGCACAAGCCAGTGCAAGACCTTGACGAACACTGGCGCGGCGAACATCGTTACAAAAAAGGCACCGAACTCCTCTCTAAACACGGTGAGGGCCAGCAGACTCTCCATGACCGCTGAGCTCAGGCGTTCCCGCACCATTTCCATCTCTATTTCTCGGAGGCTCCCCAGGAACACCTGCTCGTGGTTTCAGGTATGGTTGCATACAGCATGATCCAACAAACAGCGTGTATGTGGTGGAGTGTGTCAGTTTATGTGGGCATGTGCGGGTCCTTGCCTTGATGATCAGGCTTTGCCCCAGGAGTGCCGAGGCAAACACCAAGTTTCCCACAACAGCTACTGCCAGCTTAGAGGTGGACAAATACACTGTGGCAGGGTAGAAGCTGCAGGGTGGAAGGAGGAAGCGGGACATTGAGTGAGATGACGTTGCTTTGCACTCGTACGCAAGCAGAAACAGAGTGCAACGCCAGAACAATGCAGCGTGCTGCACATACTCACTGCTGGCGGGTGGCAAAGGCGTGGTAAATTACAGCCAATCCTCCGAGGAGAGAGGCACAGAAGTACTTTGCATAAGAAACCCCTGCCATCGTTGCTTGCTATGACCCTATTCCCTCTTTCTGCACCTTATCAGTGTGACGCCATTATATTAATTTGCAAACCAACACCTTAAAACAGCAAAGAAAAGGAGTAGAATTGCCTTTCATAGTTTTTAACCAGTTACCTCTATGATTTGCTGTTCGCCGGTGCCACACAACAACACTGTACACACACCAACAATGCACCGCATGCAAACTCTTGTAATTTAGTTCCATCCTGTTGCTCGACATCCATCAAGCTTCCCCACTTGTTTCGCTGGGGTAAAAACGCTGTGCTTACTTTCCTTAACAACAACTGATCAAGATCCCGCCTCGTGGACGTTCTTTAGGAACCTACAGGCTTAAACATCTGGGGAGCTTTTTGTTTTGCTTGTCTAGTTCTTCTCCAGCCCCTAAAGTAATGAGACACAGGTGCTAGAGGCCTGATGAATTTCCTAGTAGGCATAAAGCTGCAGTTGGGGGGACACTGGGGCCCAAAATGGGTGTTGTGTTTGCATGCTCCTCGGGCAGGTGGCCAAGACTGGAATTCAGGCTCAGCATTGTTTTGTATTTTTTGATGGCCACCTGCCTCATTCGCCGTAACGTGAATCCAACTTCTAAGGCACCACATGCTATCTGACCAGCCAGAGCACCAAATTGATTTTGGTGTTTTAGAGCCCTTAAAATAAATAAAAAGCATTGCAGCCAAAATGGAGTGAAAAGACTCTCAGTTATTGGCGGGATATGCAAATAATCATGCCATTTCCCAAGGAAAGCACCCATCTTGGGTATAGTTGCCCTGCTTGCGCGTCATCCTGTCGATCTGGACACAGAGCGACTTATTATATGAATCTGAGCACTGCTTTGGTAGCTTGTATCGTCAGCTTCAGTTTGCAGCTATATCGCTTCCAATTTGTTGAAGTGGAGCGTGAGAAAATTGGGCATATTTGGGCAATTGCTCGATTGCCCCCCTAGGGGCAGGGTTTAGGGTTTAGGGTTTAGGGTAGACATCTATGTGGTGTTGCTCACAAAATTTTTATTTCTAGGTGTCCCAAATATCTGCAGCACGCATGGCTGCTCGCACGCCAGTAGTAAGTGGATTTCATTGTTGTTTGTGCTCCGGTTCAAAGATACCGAGTTTGTATGCTTGCAACAAATTCGCAGCTCATTCTAGTGTTGCCACTCATTTCAGGGGGCACAGAGGCAGTCAGCTAACACGGCTGCCCCCGCCCCCGCAGTAAATGGCTTTCATTGTTATTTAGCTTTTAAAGTTATAAAATGTAGCAATCATGCTATTTTCTGTTATCTCTTGCAATTTGGGTAAAACATGATTACAAATAAAATACAAACGCCGCCTGCCTCATATCTAAATGACAATGCTGACCCATTTTGCACATTATTTCAATTCCAGGTGCCCTAGATGCCCGGTGACGAAGCAGGTCTCCCCCGTGAACATGAGGGGTAAATCCCATCAATATGAGGATGGCACCGCTCACGTGAGTAGTTTATCCTTTTTTATCCTGTTTTCATTTTATTGTTTATGTGTTAGGACAAGATGCAGAACTTTCCAATCATGTTTTCAACCTACATCTCAAACACCTTACTTTCCTTCTCTTTCAGGATTGTCATGGTCTTAGAGACGTGTGCCGAACAACTTGCAATTGGGTACCTTGGAGCACAAGTGCAGGTAGATTTAATTGTGCCAAAAGGCACAGCCTTTCATTGATATCGATGTTGTGTACACTCTTAAGGCACAAGCTTGTAGCAACTTAGTGCCGACATAATGCATGATTTGTTTTGTTTAATTCCATGACTAGCATCAACACTCCAAAATTTGAGATTTTCAGGTCGTTTGAATTGCGGAGGATGGAGGTGCTGGTATTGGAGGCGCCGGGGATGATGGTTCTAGCGAGGAGACAGGGGATTAGGAGGAGGATGTGCCGTTATGGGACTCATTCAGCTGTGAAGTAGAGCAAAGTGGGGATGGTGAAGGGGGAGGTGTGGAGGGACTGGTCATGACACGAGTTGGAAGGAAAGTCTTGCGTAGGACTAGGACAGACCAGTCATAGGCAACTGTTCTGGCGAGGTGGAGTTGGATGACAGATGTGGGCAGAGATCTAGTCCTGAGTGCATTTTGGACACTTACTTGGAAGGAGACATTTCCAAGCTTTGAACACTTTTATTGACCGGCATAAAAATGCACTTTAATACCAATTTGAGAGGCACTTTGATAGGCACTTTGATGGCGCTTTTGTCTCTCTGTTTGCTCCCTCGCTTGAGTCGTTTTTAAGCGTCCAGCATAAGTGCGCTTGCAGTACATCAAAGTGCCACTTTGACCATACCAAAGCACCACTTTGACCAACCAAAGCGTCACTTTATTTGACCATACCAAAGCGCGCTTTAGCTCCGCACTTTAAAAGGACTCAAGCGAGTGAGCAAACAGCGAGACATAAGCGCCATTAAAGTGCGTTTCAAAGCGTCTGGATGCCGGGACAGTGCCTGATAATGCTGCAAGATTGAAATCCGACCTTGAGCATATCGAATTTCATTTTTCCAGTCTGCCTCTACACAAACTAAACACCAGCTTGAGGTCACACAAGGCTAAAAAAAAGAAAAACTTTTGCAAAGGAATGCACGCTAGATCTGGCCTGACCGGGCTTCGACCAACCAAGCTATGATCATAGCTTTTTGAACAGGCAAACGCAGGGCCTCTCCGCCACAATCCTTCGATGACGCCTTAATCCATCCATTCATCTGACGCCGATCCGCTACCTGATTTGCCTGATGGTCAAGTTCTGGGTCAGGAACAGTTGTGAGGCAGTTGTGGCAGCCATCCTGCCGATCACCAAGCGATAATAAGCACTTTCTTAGAGAAGCCAGAAGTATGCCGTACACTACAAATAATTTGCTCAGTCTGCCGAAACAACCACACTAATGTGTAACCTCTGTGTCTTTGTGTCGAATTGGAGATTTCGGTCAACGGTACACCCAGTCGGGAAGCAGCAGGTAGTAAAATTTACTCTTATTTAGTATTCATATTGTAACTATATAAAATGCAGGCTGTGTACGGCCTTCAAGGGACGGCCAACACCCGAACAGCATGCTCTTCCAAAGCTGCGCTCCAAAGCAGCGTGCCTAGCAAAATCATCGGCGTGCATGCCAAGCCACAGCAGCAGCCGCACATATACTTGCATGCAAGCAACAGCTCCCGGCTGCAGCGCATCGGCAGCCTCTCCAAACGAGCAGAGGATGGTGTCAAAGTGGAGGGGGTGACCAGCGAAGGTGTGTGGGTGCAGCAGGCTGCCCATGAGTTGATTACAGGTTGGGGGGAACGCCTGTTCTTGGTGGTGGGGGTGCAACCATCGTCCCATTTGTACACACAGTCCCCAAGCCCAAGGCTTTGCAGCCACGCACAGCCCTACGCCTTGGACTGCCCAGCAAGGGCAGGATGGCAGAAGACACCCTGAGCCTGTTTAAAGTGAGTGTTCAAACACTCTCCCTTTTTTGTTTCTCGAGCCTTCCTCCAACACACTGCTCTTTCTTGCGCTTCACTAACTTCCCTGCAGGAGTCAGCTCTGTCCGTCAAAAAGCCAAACCCACGCCAATACGTAGCCAAAATACCTCAGGTGCGCGCACACACTACATACGCACAATATAATGCCGCATGCATGCATGGAATGTGTGCAAGCGTTGGCAAGTGTGGGAACGTAGCTAACTTGTTGCTTATTTAGTTAATGTTATTTGGCTACTTGATATTGCCATAACTCTATCAGCCGCTGCTCCTCCCCCACCTCTTTGCCTCTAAATCCCAATCCCTCCCTCCTCTTTCCCTCCCAATCCCAGATCCCCTCCTTGGAAGTGTGGTTCCAGCGGGCTTCGGATGTTGTACGCAAGCTGCGTTATGGAGACATTGACTTGGGCATCGTGGGCTATGACATGTTTGCAGAGCTGGCAGATGAGGACGAGGATCTGGTTGTGGTGCACGACGCCCTAGACTTTGGGCAGTGCAAGTTGGCCCTGGGCATCCCCATGACTGGAAAGTTTGCAGGTGTGGACACCCTGGACGCCCTGGCCAAGATGCCCCAGTGGACGGCAGAGACGCCGCTGCGTGTGGTCACGGGGTGGGTTGCTTATATGTACGTGTATGTTTGCATTCATGTCTGTACGTACGTAGTTGTTTGTGTGTGTGTTTGTGTGTGTGTGTGTGTGTGTGTGGTAGTTCTTAGTACATTGCTGCTACTTGGCCCTATATTGCAGTCCCCCTTTCACTACAACAATGCCTTTTGCTCTTTATTATGTAAGTTTGTGTGCAGAGGAGCTACATACTGATCAAAAATGATACAGTCAGTTAAGTCCTGGCTTACATCTCTCTCTCTCTCTCTCTCTCTCTCTCTCTCTCTCTCTCTCTCTATCTATATCTCTATCTATCTCTCTCTCTATCTCTCACTCACACATACACACACACGCACACACACATGAACATTCACATGCACACACACACACGAACACACACACACACACACACACACACACACACACACGAACACACAGATACCACAACATTGCCCGCCGTTTTTTTGAGGCTGCGGGCATGAAGCACGTGGTATTGTTAAGCGCTGACGGTGCTTTGGAAGCAGCCCCTGCCATGGGCTCTGCTGACATCATATTAGACCTGGTCTCTACAGGTATGTTGCATATTCACGCGAACAAAATGCTGCAGATTTTTATAGGAGCGTGCTGCGTTGTGTTCTGTGCCTGGTCCTCACAGGTTCACAGAGTTTTGTACTTCTCAATATATGTTGGCTTACCTAGTTTGCCTCTGCCCCCAGTACAGCGCAACTTGAATATGTAATGCGCTTTGAGTGCACAATTCCCAATGTCCCCCGCACTTAAATGCAACATAGCTTCAGCGCCTCAACCTTTGCTAACACTAGAACACACACAAGAACACACACACACACACACACACACCAATGCAGGTGTAACGCTGCGGGAGAACAACCTTAAGGAGATCCAGGGTGGTGACATCATGGAGAGCCAAGGCATCCTGGTTGCCAGCAAAAAGGCGCTGCTGGGTCGGCCTGGCCTGCTGCAGGTGTGTGGGTGCGGTTTGCACTTAATGCGTGTAGGTGTAAGTGGTGCTTGGTGCCTGCTGGCTGCATGTGTTGTGCTCGTGCTCGACCTCAGATACCTGTGCTTCGAACTTTTCCAAGATACTAGGTTTGGAGTGTGTTGCGCAGTGATGTAGTAATAATACATGGACACTGCCTCTGAGCTGTGCTGTCATGGGCCAGACTTGTCAACATGGGCCAGAAAGACTACGATAGCAGACTAAATAAAGTTTTGACAGCTTGTGCCAACAGCTTGTTTCATGTCTGTAGTGAGGAGAGCACCACTGTTTGTGCTGTATGACAGCTTGTGCTGACAGCCCGTGCTAAGAAGCACAACACCGTCCTTTAACTCAATACCCCCCCCTCGCCACTCAGGTTGTGCACGAGCTCATTGAGCGCTTTGATGCACACCTCACGGCCGAGCAGTACTTCAGTGTCATCGCAAATATGAAGGGCACCTCACCTGAGGATGTGGCCACGCGCCTGATGCGTGTTCCGGGACTGGAGGGCTTGCAGGTGCTGTTTGCTGGCTGCTGCTCATTTGTGTGTGTGTGTGTGTGTGTGTGTGTGTGTTTGTGTGTGTGTGACGCATAATTTTGCTTCTCTTCAGCCTGCAGGTGATTGACGTGTGTTGTCGCTCAAATGCGAATGTCAGAGATGCTACGATCAATTGTGCTGTGCAGGAAAATACTTTTGGCTGCGTATTTGCATATTATTCTTTAGACACGTATTTAGTCATGTTATTAGAATTAGCCTGTGTAATGCGTTTGAAAAATCTACTGATCTCAAGCATTTTTTCCCACCAAAAGTCCTCCTAGCAAGCCCTCACACACCCCTAACGGGCAAGGGTTGCTTGAAGAAATTAGTTTTCGACCTGTGAGACGCCACTGCGGCCTGTTGGCCTTGTTTATCCTCTAAAACTCGAACCATTCTTGTGCTCAAGGTTTGTGGATTGGTGGTATACCGAGGGCTGCGGTTGTTGTCACGTCAGCAGGTAGTCTGGCCTCAGATGAGGTGCCAGAGAAATGGGGATCGTTAGCCTTGGGGCAAGAGAGGACTGAGGTGTTTGCATGCTAGCACTGCCTTGCTTGGGCATTAAAAGCCTCTTCAGGTGCACCAACTTTATTTTTCATCTGTCTCCACCTGTATCTCACAGACCATTGCTTGCTTTCTATTAATAAAGAATGTTGTGAATCAATGTCAGCTCAGCAGCAGACCAAATGAGCTCTTTTGGCATTTCATTTCAGGTCCTTTTTCCGTTGTCATTTCAGAAATGCTCAGAATGTTCAAGTGGCCAGCACTAGGAAGCACGAGAAATCTGGCGTTGTGTATTAAAAGCTTGGACTACATTAATATGAGGCTTGCAAGATGCCTCACTTTGGCTTCTTGACCGTAATTACCAGGGATGGGTCATACGGCGTAGGCGTATTATACATCGTATCGTATTTATCACGTATTTAACCGTATTTTTCAAATTGCTCCGTTTAATACGATTTTGGGCACTTAACGAATTTTGCAGCCACAAGCCCCCCAGAGGCACTTCCAAGCCCTCTAGAGCCCCCCAGAGGAACTCCCAGCCCCTCAGAACGTAGCATGATCACTTGCTTATTGCTACCACAACCCAGAAGGTGGTGCTTGTAGCGTAGATGAAATGTGCAACAGCTGCATCCACACAAGCCTTGGTCACTGCCCTCTTGCTGCAGGTGTCCAATGACTGTGTAGATGCTGCGCTTGCTGTAATCCTGTGCAGGTGCCTCTCTTTTCCTGCATGCTCCTCGCGTCGGCAATTTCTCCCATTGCTAGCGAGCGCTGCGACTACGCCCTGAGGATTCCTGCCGGGTCAGCTTTGCATGCTGCTACACCTACGCTGGCATTCTGCCTCATGAAGTGCTCGCGGATGCGGGGGGCACCGCTGCTGAAATTTTGGAATTCTGGCATCTGGCATCTCGTAAATCTGCCCCTTCTGTCCCATAACAACAACACGATGCCACTCAGGGTCTTTACCAGGAGGCATTATAATCAGTGTTGTGACTTTACGCCGTAATTGAGAATTTTGCACCGTATTACGGTACGGTGTACGCCGTACTACGGTCATACCGTAGAAATTACGGTAAAACCGGGATTACGGTCCAAACCGTCATGTACGGTGGCAAATCGTACAAATTACGGTGGGTAAATCGTAGTAATTTTGAGGCGCGTGTCAGAAGTTCGTGGTGGGAACCTACAGCTTTCCACGCAATTATAATTTATTAGTTTACAGCAATGAGTGCAAATGTTTCTAGGAAGAAGCAAAGGGTGGAAATGCATGGCAGTGGCTTGCCCATATCCAAAGACCTGAGTGTGGGGGAGCACCCTGCATCAGGGAGCCGCAGGGCAAGTGCAGGCAAAGCAAGCGCCATGAAGGAGAATAAAAATTGGTGGGGGAAGGCCACACGTGCATGCACGCACGCACGCACGCACGCGTGCACACACACACACACACACGCACACACACACACACACGCACGCACGCACGCACGCACGCTTTGAGTTCGATAAAATCCCGGAGTCAGACAAGGAGGAGTTTGCTGAGTGGCTGGAGGGCATTCGCTCTGCTGAGGAAGAGCAGGAGCAGGAGCAGCTTGAGCAGCAGCAAGCGCAGGAGTTAGCGCAGGAGACAGAGCAGCAGGGGCAGAACATCATGGACATGCAGCGAAGTGGTTCAGACAGGGGGGAGGACACTGAGGGAGGGGTTTTTGAGGAACACATTTCGAGTAGCAGGAAGTTAGCAATCAGTGGCACAAGTGCCACTGTAGCCCACAGTGAAGGCAAAGAAATTACGGTAATTTACCGTAATCGAGGAAAATTATGGACCGTACCGTAGACCGTACCGTAATCGACCGTAATACGGTCCCAAATTTGCGAAAACCGTACAAAATACGGTGGTGTACCGTAATTACGGTACCGTATCGTATTACCGTCAACCGTACCGTACACCGTAGGGTCACAACACTGATTATAATGTTCTGGAGGCTGGGGGGACAATTCGTGGTGGTTGGAGGGTGGTTGGTGCAAGCCCAGGGTACCCCCCAAAATAGCATAAATATGTTTTCGTATTATACGCGTATTGCGTATTAATAGCGTATCATACCGTATGGGACGTCTCAGAAGTCCGTATGACCCATCCCTGGTAATTACGGTACCGTACCATAATGTTGTCGTATATAACGGTCCAAAATTGGTCAGGTTAAAAAGACGGTGTCCGACCGTACAAGAAGGTCCCACCGTACTGTACAATTTTGATCAGAATTCGGCTTTTGGGCCATAAACTCCGCCTAGAAACACTTTTTTTTATGGATTAATTGCAAATCAGGGCTGCGTCTGACTACAACTTTCCTTGCAAGCCACTGCTGGGCCCTCCTCCGAGCTTATGCAGCCCCAACCCAGCCTCAGGGTCGTTCAGGGAAAGCATTATGCGGCGTCAGCACATGAGAGGAACATTCTGGAGGGCATGAATGAGTGGTTTTGTGGTGTAGAGGCCTTTCTATGGCCAGGTATTTGCGCTGGCAGCGCCAATTTGGCAACGTACCGTACACCAAAATGTACATTACCGTAAATTACGGTAATTTTCAGCAAGTTCAGAACGGTTGTACGCCGCAATTTGACAAACACGGTCTGTACCGTACAGACCGTAAGTGTACCATAACATACTACTCGGCAAGCCTGATTGAAGTTTGGTAAAGTGGCACTCACAGCACCCACTTGCTCAGGAGTCCGCCAGCGGGGTGTTAAGAACTCCAGCAAGCTTCAGATATTGCGTCGACGTAAAAATAGCATCTGTAATACGACGCATGATACTATGAAGAACGTCAGGAAAAAGGATAAAATGGTTACGTTGGAAGTGCTAACACACTCTCCGGATGCAAATGGGGGTATTTTTTAGGCGGAGTGTGCCTAATTTAAATTTTAGAATTGACCATCACAATTTGCAAAACAATTTTGATCAGAAGCGTTTTGTTCTCACCTTTGCCCATTACCAAATGAAACAACTATAAGCTTGATACTTTGTTGCATTTTGCAAGATACAAGAAGCTTTCAGTCAAAACGTCTGACTGCCAACTGTTCATAAAAGGCCATATTTCCATGTACGAATATACATAAAGATAACCGTCATAAGTGTGTATGGTTGGCCAGGATCATGTACTACACTGTACATGACCGTATGTCCAAGGTTTCCTCCCCGAAACTTCCTACATATTCCATTGTGTAGTTATGGCCAACCCTCACTACACAGTGCAAGGCCTGTACATTTGCTTAGCAAATTTTGCTTACCTACATTTGCTAAGCAAATTTTGCGAACAGACTGAATTACCACTGTACACCACGGAAGTCTATAACAATGTACCCCAATCATCACACTGCAGGGCCCCACCGTTTCCAACGTCTACACAATGAGCGAGGAAGGGGGTGCAACTCACCATGTGTACGCTGCAACCATTTGCGTGACAAAAAAGCGTATCTACGGTGCTGTTAAGGCTTTACAAAAGGTGGGTATCGACTGCTATCAGTGCTTGCTCTTCAACCCAAAGTCGATCGGCTTGTTTTTCTAGCAACAAATATTTAATGAAATGCGTAAAAGCTTGCAACTTGAACAATGGCACGAACCCAAACTAAACACCTGCTTGTTGCCTGCCTGTCGACAGATCGGTGGAAGTGACGTCTTGGTGCTGCCTATGACATACATCTTCAACGAGGAGCCCATACGATGGCGGAACCTGCTGAAAACGTTGGGACTTGAAAGCAAGGACGTTTACCAGTAAATTAGATCAAGTTTTGCAGGGGGTAAGGGGGAATTTGCAACCATGCCTAGTAATATCACATTAGTAACTACAAGATAAGAAGTTTGCATAATGCATGCGCAGGTAACATTCTGTAAAGCGCATCGTGGTTTTTATATTCAAGGCATGTTCTGTGCCTATCATTCTAGGAAGTTTGTAGCTTGTAGAAAAGAATTTCATCAAGCTACACTGGTAGAGCTAATACATCCAGCGTGGTGAAAGACTAGAGCACTTGAGTACCAGCCCCTCAAAGCTCCTGCCTTGTCGCCAAAATCAAGGCATGGGCCACTTAGTGAGGCCCTCACTCTGGGGTCAGGGGGCATCTGAGCGGAAGCTTGGAAAAAGCCTGAAACCAAACCAAAAAGAGATTAGAAAATTCAAGGGAACAGGGCTAAACCTCAGCCACAAAAGAGGCCACACCATGTATATATGGTTGGTTTTTAAAACGGGTTGGGCTATCTTCCTATTGTGGTGGGAAGACCAGCTGGCGGTGCTGTGTGTGGAGGCTGGCCAGATGTTCATGCGGACAGTCCAGAAAAATGTGTTCCTCATCCTGAACAGAGTGCCAGTCACACTTGTCACAGATCCTGAGCTCAAAAGACCTTCTATTCCTGTTATGACGCATTCTATGGACCAGAAAGTTATGGCCAGAAAGGTGAAGGCAAGAGAGCGAGTGCACGGCTGAATTGTTGGAAATCTGATCGTAATTTCGCTCTTTTTGCACGATTTTACAGTCTTAGCCAGGCAAGTGCTGGTGCAGAGTTCATCTAGCTAGCAGGGCCCACAGCAAGAAAGTGATGAACCAAACCATGTTTGATGTTCCAGCCCCCCTCGTTGTGCATGTGCTGCCCTCACACGCACAAGAGTTTATGTATTATAGTATTTGCCTCCTTCATTCTTGGTAACCTCAGTGTGACAGTCCATGTTTTTCATGTGCCCACAACACACTTGGGGGGGAGGGGGGGGGGATGACTTCCCCTCTTTGATTGAATGCGGTCGGTTGGTCCTGGCAGATGCTTGATTGTTTTTACTGATTTTATACAGTGCTGCAATGTCGTAAACAGCAAACAGTGTTGTGCCTTTTTTCCCTTTTTCAGGGTTTTTGGAGGTGCTACAAGCAAGTCTGGTGCTACAACAGCAATTACAACATTTTTTACATACGCAGCTTAGCAGTCGCACGTTTTGACTGATGGCTTGATCTGTAAACTCTGTTTTGAAAGCTGGTAGATACTAGGGATTTCCCTCAGGACCAGCTGTTTTGATAGAGGTGTCAGCGATGTCACGGTGACGGTCAGAGTAGGTTCTTATGATTGACTTTCTAGTAGCAAGAGCATCAACATCCCATCAGAGCTGCTGCTCCATTGCCAGAGGTCCTTCAGGATGAATCGAGGTCCATTTTTTATATAAAATAATAAAGTGGCAAAGAAATACAATGAAACACTTGTCTGAAAAGGCTTCCATGTTCAAAACAGAACAGTTGTTGTTGTCGCCAGTGCGGCTGCTGCTGCCGTACATGCTGGTATTGCTGCCTTTCAGCTGTTGTTGGTACTGCTGCTGCCGTGACTGCATCTGCTGTCCTTGCTGCCCTTTTGCTGTTGCCATTGCTGCGACTGCTACTGTTTACCGTTGCTAAGGATGTAGCCTCCTCCGCCGTCTATGAGAGAAGAGAGCTCGTCCCCTCTATATTGCTCTGTTGCAACAACTCGGTTTTTCTCCCCCATGTGTGAAACCACTCGCTTGCTCGCCAAACCCTCCGATTGCGAACAGCTCCAAACAGTTTTTGGCACACTTGAGCTGACAAGACAGCATCATGCTTTCACCTGTCTGTATGACCTACTAATTGCCCAGGCAGTGCTCGCAAAGCACAAAGACAGGCATGCAGGCACAGGTGGTACGTTTTTTGATCTCACAGCGACTTAAGTGTGAGGTTAGTGCAGAAGGGGTAAGTAAAAAGCAGGTTGCTAAAGGCGGCGGATGTAGGCAAGCAAGGCAGGCATGTTTATGCAAAATGTTACCTGATTGGATTCAAACTAGATAGCTCAGGTGCAGAACAAGTGTGTACTCTCATTTAGCACAGTTTTGTAGAGAGCGGTTGTCAGGTCCTTCAAGGTGTTCTATAAAAATGCAATCGTGCAAAGTATTAGGTACGGTGCTGCTCCGGGCACTTTTCTGCGTTTAATTTCTTGGGCTTATTAATTTGAGGAAAACAAAAAAAGGTTGGCCTGAAACAAATCGAAAATGACACGTTCTTCATTTCATCATGGCCGTAAAGGAATGGGCATTGGCAAGAAAAGGGGCAAAAAAAGGGTAAGTGTGCTACTTTGGTCCCCATAACGGAATAAATACCTGGGCAGCGGTGCTGTGTGGAGGAGGTGACCAAGCACAGAGAGAGGACGAAAGGAGGGCCTGCAAGGAGCAGCAGCAGCAGCCAATGGCGCGGTAACAGAAGCATGCCATTGACCGATGCACAAACAGTGAAAGTGTGAACACCGAGGTCAAGAGAGGGCACGAGTACGCAACAGACACATGATATTCACGCAGGAATTGAGTGTTTGTAGGACCAGACACAAGCAGGCACATAATGTACACGCAGAAATGAGTGTATGTAGGAACAAGCACAAGGAGAACACACAAATTTGTCTGAAAAAGAAGCAGCTTTCCTAAGTTCTGGCATGCAAGGGGTGCTTGGCAGCATGTATATTGGATAGATATCCTGTGTAGCACAAACAGACAGAGAAAAAACTTGCATGTGTAAGGCTTTGCTCCTTCGCTGCTCATTACTCTTACTGTCCACCTCACACAGACATCTTACCTGTTCACATTCTAGCAGACATAAACCACACCAGACTATCACTCATGTGCAACACAGCAGCATATGTCTGCTTTGGATGCAGGTTTTGTGAGTTGGAATCGTGAATGTACTAAAAGCAGGGGTGGCCATACCATCACTTATATATGTACAGCATTTCCAGCAGCAGGACGATCTCCAAGTACCGGTTAATACGATATGTGTGTATGTGTGTACGGTTATGGCCATAGAACAGTGATCAAACGCAACAGGGGCTTGCTGCCATCTCATTTGCACGCGCTGTCGAAGAGCATCTCATTCGCTTTGTAGACAGAGAAAAGACTGAACGCCTCACACCAATTACCTGCAGGCATTCAAAGGCGAGGCGATGAATGACTTAATGATTGCTTGCAAGGAACTTTTTATAACCAGAATGCTGTTGCAACTTGATGGCTGGAAGCGACACTAATAGATGCTCACAAGCTCCCTTGCACACATCAGCTGCCAAAGCTCCTCAGGTTGGCCTGGGTAGAGCAAGGCACTACGCTGCTCAAGTGATAACTATACACGCAAACAAACAAACTCACGCACAAGCACACACACATACACACACGCGCACGCACACGCTCACACTCTCACACGCACATACTTGTACCCACACCCAATTCCACACTCCTGCACTTCCCCATGCCAACCCCCACTTAGACACACAACCACTCACTCATTCACCCACAACCACACCTACATAACACACACACATTGACACACAGCACTCACTAACCTGAGGAATGCCGCCCCAGACCCTCCTGTCGCTCCCTGAGCGATTGGCACCTGCACACCGCACACCAGCACATTTCATCTCTGCCCATCTGCATGGAAAGGCTCTAAACAGTGGCGATGCACAACTCTAACCTAGTGTGTTAATAGAGAGGACAGTGTGGGGCAACGGCCCAGTCTATCTCTGCATCCACAAAGTATAGAAGCTGCAGTACGAGCTATAAAAGGAGTGCAAGGCTGTTGTCTACTGGCATCTACAAAGCAGTGCGAGTCGATTGAAGGGGGCCTTCTACGTGATGTAACACATTAAAGACAACCACACAGTTTGGTACCACACACTACAGAGGACAAACCACAGACCACGCACTACAGAGGCCCCATCTTCATCCACACGCTCCAACTCATCAATCATAAAGTCTGTCCCAGTAGACAAAGCAGTGCGAGTGAGGTTTGCTCCCTGACCAAACACACAGTACACTGCTAGCCACAGGAATAACATGCCTCAATCCTCCAGCACAAATTACAAATTACCTATGGATAGCTAAAGAGCGTCCCATACAGATAGTTATAAGTATAGGAGGAGAGCCTTCTAACCCAGTCTCATGCACACACACACTTTTCATAAACTGTGCGCAGAGAACAACCTAAACACACACTACGCGACCCGTCTGTCATCTCGCAAGACCCCTCGCCGCCATTGCAGCAGGAACAAAGCCTTGATCCACTCCTGTAGTTGCGCTGCCCTTCACCAAGGCAGAAGCCCTGCCTCCTCCTCCTTCCATGCCAGCTGTTGGCCCCCCCTGCTTTGCCTCCTCCTGCAACCCCCTGAAGCACAGCCACAGGTCTCGGTGCATGGGGTGTGCTCTCAGGGCGGCACAGCAGAGCTCATGTGCCGCATGAGGACTAACCACGCGTGTGAGGGCGACCGCCTGCTGCCAATCCTGCACGAATTATATGCACATGTGTACAATGTATGTTTGCGTGCATGTGTGTATATATTTGTGTGTGTGCATGTGTGTATGTATGTACGTGAGATTCTGCCTGTGGTTCTTTGAATACATGCAAGGCAAATATGCTCGTCCATAAAGATGCTGATCATCTTCCGCCAAATGAAGGAGTGCCTTGTACCTGCCTCGGTGATGGACACCAAATACGCAAGCGGCGTGTAGTACAGATGGCTTCTTGAGGGTAGTATTAGTAATTTGTAACTGGATTAATGTTAGAAGGGGCCAAACCAACACTAAATTATGTAATTGGGGCTGCGCATGTAGCTGCGGATGCACGGGAGCCTCATCGTTCAGCTCACATCTGCCCAGCTCACTTTCCTCAGCTAGTTTTTGCCCTAGACACATTCCCAGACTTATCCTATGTCACGTTCCAGCTCAGGTAAAATGTATAATGCACAGTCCATATTAAGAGAGGGCCGACCACACCTGTGGTGGAGCAGAGGGCTGCGCATACAGGAGATGTCCTGCTAGCAAGGGAAGCAGCCAAGAAAGCCAGCCCAGGGTTGAGGGGGCGTACCATCGGCAGCAGGAGAGGTGGTGGGCGTTGGTCCCTGGAAGGCCGTGATAGTTTATGAAGGGTCTGATAACTATGAATATGGAGGCATATGGACGTTGGCACGTACCATGTACATCATGCATATCAGATTGTACACTGGGAGACAGTGAACAGTGTTTATATGTGCCTTACATTTGAGTATGGAGGCATATGGACGTTGACACATTACACACACACATCACCATGCACATCAAACTACTCTAAGCAGTGCAGCATCATGTGGCGTCATCATGCATGGTAAGTCGCTCGCATTGATGTAAGCTTTCGTGAGCAGGAGCACCTCCTTGGCTGCTGCTGGTACTACCAGAGCTGCCCGGCATGGCTGGGCGTGATGGAGCATCTGCTGTAGCAGGTTGGAGGGGGGACTCAGGAGGGGGGGAGAGGATGCTGGAGGCAAAACTCAGGAGGATCTGAGGAACGGCCGGGCTAGTGGGATGGCGGGCGGCGAGGGTTTCCAGAACTTGTACAACCTGGGGAATCAGGCAAGCAGAAGTACAAGAGTGGGCGGCCCTAATCACTGCACACTGCTGATAACCAGTGGTCAGAAGAGGGAAAATTTCACCAGTCACAATGTCAAGCCCCTGGTGGTGGGGAGGCCCCCTTACCCCCAAGGAGGACCCCCCCCTTGTCTGTCCCGCAAGAGTTGTAGCAAAAGCATGATTGGAACATGAGGGCAATGATTTGAAGAACTAATATCACAGGGGCAGTGCTGGATGTGGATGAAGGGTGAAATCAAGTGTGTATGCAGCCTCAAGCTCAGTCAGCTAGGCTGCACATGCAAGCAGCATTGGGACCTGGCAAAAAAGGTGTCATCAGCACCGCAAGCCTTCGCGAGGGAGCATCACAGAGCACCACACTCTCACTCACCACGACAGAGTGAGGTAGGCAGGCACAACTCAACGTCGCAGCTAGTGCACCAGAGTGTCTTAAGTCGGGTGGGTACATCGCAGACCGTAGCTTCCCGTGAGGCAGGGAAAGAGCGCCTGGGTCTGACAGTGGACTCTGGCCTGTGGAGTTTAGGGCGCCGCCTCCACCGCCACCAGCAGTAGAGGAAGCTAGCTGAAGCACAGGCAGGGTGCTAGCAGCACCTGCAGCTTTCCCATGTGAACCTCGTGCACCTTCCCCTGTTTTGCTCCCAGCAGCTGCTCTTCCTGCCTGCAATGGTGCTGCTGCCCCATGTACGTCTCCCTGTGCCTCTTTGCCCTGCTGCTGCTGAAGCTCTTGCTGCTGCTGCTGCAGCCCTGCCTCAGTGCGGCACTTTTTCGATGCAGGGCCCTCTGCTGCAAATTCCGCAGCTGCTGCCTCAGTTCCTCGACTTAAGTGTTCTCCACCCCCACTGCCCCCACTGCCGCCACTACCTGCACTTAAGCCCAAACTTGGCCCCCCCCTGGAAGCCAACATGCTGCCGGCAGAACGCGGGGCTGGTGGGTACTGGTTGTGCATGAACAGGGGGGACAGGGCGGAAGGCATGTGGAGGGGCCGGCTGCCCTCCTCTTGTTCACTGTAGGCTGTCAGGAGGGCGACCTCCTGTATTGCGTATATTGTATAAAACAATGTGTGTGAGTTTGCGTGTGTCTTATGCAAGCCCTATCATCGTTAAAAGGGCAAGTGACTGAAATAAAGTCAAGATGAAGGACACAGGTGTAGTTCGTTGTTGCTGGTGTTCAAGGAAATACTTCCTCCGGGATCCATCTGAAGGTGATTGACTGCGGAAGGTGGTCGACGTATTTTTAACAACGCTTTTTAATATGGGATTAATGTAGAATGTTGATGGGCGTGGACGGGGGACAAAATGCAGTAAAGGCTAGCATATGTATCCCTTCCTATTCACAGCCTGCATAACAGGAAGAGCTAAGTCCACAGCTTAAGTATGCAAGTCCTTTGAAGCTTGGATGTTTTGCAGCATTGTCAATCTAGCATGCTCACACTATACAAGGACAGCGAGCCCAAGCCATGTTCATGCAGTGCATAAACAGAGCCTCTGGCAGGATTTCCTTGGAACACGGCCACATATGGAGTGCATGTGTGCAAACCTGACCAACCCCGACTCTGTTCCTGTGCCTCCCTGTCCCTTGCGTACAGACCATTCCTGAAACGGATGACATGCTCCCAGAAGAGAGGGCACACTGGAGATGCCTTTCCCGGTTGCTGCAGAACACCAGGAAAATGCACGCACCCATTGCAGAGCAAACTAGAAGGGGCACGCACCCATTGCATAGCAAACTAAAAGGGGCACTCACCCGTTGCATAGCAAACTAAAAGGGGCACTCACCCGTTGCAGAGCAAACTAGAAGGGGCACGCACCCGTTGCAGAGCAAACTAGAAGGGGCACGCACCCGTTGCAGAGCAAACTAGAAGGGGCACGCACCCGTTGCAGTATGCCTTGGGTGCGCAGCACCGCATGGGCCACAAACTAAAAGGGGCACTCACCCGTTGCAGTATGCCTTGGGTGCGCAGCACCGCATGGGCCAGCTTGGAGGGTGGAGCTGCCGCTGCCGCTGCTGCTGCTGACGTGCTGAGGGGGGCTGGAGCGCGCAATGCCTGCTGCTTGCACGCATCCCCAAACTGAGCCAACAGCTGTGTGCAGGCCCGCAGCAGCGCAGACGAGGTTCGCGCCCGCCAATGCAAAAGCACTAGTCGTTCCTCCTGTTGATGCCCCCACAACAACTCTGCCTGCTCCAAGCACTGCTGTGGTAGCTGCGGTTGCTGCAACTGCCGTTCCTGCTGCTGCTGCTGCTGTCTTTGCCATGCACGTGCATGCGCAGCCTTTAGCACTGCACGGCTACGCTGCACAGCCCGTACGGTGGACTGAGCGTGCGACACTGCTGCACCGCTCTCCTTGGTGCGCTGCTTGTACGCCACAACAGCCAGCTCGCTAAACAGGCCGCGGGGGAAGGTGTACACTTGCTGCTGCTGCTGCTGCTGCTGGCGAGGCTGCTGAGAGCCGGCACCTCCACTTTGTTTCCCTTGTAGCTGCTGCTGCTTCTTCAGGTGCGACTGCAGCGTGGCGGCATCAAGCAAGGTCTTCGTGCTGCTAGCTAGAGTTGCTTTGCCCTGCAGCATCAGAGTCTGCAAGCTGTAGCACACCCACTCCAGCCCCACCACTTCAATAGACGGCACATGCATGCTCCACACGCTCTCCAGCCCAGCCTCAACACCACCACCCGCCCTTTGACTCCCCATGCTGCTGCCGTTTGAGGTGGTGCCGTGGGCAGTGGATGTGTCAGGGGGAGTTGATGTGGCTGCGCACAAAATTGGTGGAGTCAATATGGCTGCGAGGTGTGGAGGGTAGGCAGAGCTATCTTGCTGCTGCTGCTGCTGCTGCTGCTGCTGCCAGCCCTTCTTTAACAACTCCTGCTGTTCTTGAGTTCCTGAGGGTAGGCCAGGTACGTCTTGTGTGGCATGGGCTACAAGGCCAGCCAACTCCTCTGGGGTCGCCACCTACGTGTTGCGTGTGTATGTATGAGTGTATGTGTGTACGAACTGAGTGTGCGCACGTGTAAACATATGTGTGGGTTGTCCATGTTTCTCGTGCACGGGTGCATTCCTACCTTTGCTTGATTATTGTAGCGTGCATGCATGCCTGCACTCATTAAGCAAGCATCTCAAATCTTTAGAAGTCTTTAGAAAAAAACGTTCCCTTGAATATAAGCGTTGTTCTGCACGATTGCTTTCCCCCACCTTCAAACGTATTACAATTTCAGGCATCACGTTCGCCCCAATTTGAAACACTCTCTCATTACGCAAATAGCAAACACCCAGGCACGAGATACAGCAATTGGCATCGCCCAAGCAAGCACACTCACCTGCACATATAACTCCACTGCGCTGCTTAGAAGGTCATACACCACGAGAGGCGGGGTGGGTGTTGAGGTTGCAGTTGTACTAGCAGCACCTGCAGCAGCGCACTCACATCCGGTTGCTCAGCATTAGTTTCAGACTCCAAGTGCGGGACACTGGCTAGGCAAAATACACCTTGTGTGAGCAGCTTTCGCCTCAAAAAGTATGTGTACGCATGCACACAGGCACCGTTTCCAGCACTCACTGCAGTCTTCTGTTGATGCTGTTGTTATGTCTAAGATACGCAGCCATTGTCTATAGCATTGCCAGCACCAAAAGTGCAAACAAAACAGGCCAAGGCTGCTCTCACGTTGACTAGCATTTGAGTTACGGTACTTGTTGAAATGCTCATGCAATGGAGCAAAGTTTTTTAGGGCCTACTCAGAGCAAGCACAAACAGGCGCCCACCCACACCCCTACAGTCCACAAACCAGACACACACCTACAGAACTCGTTTGGCCTTCAACATCATCTGCAGTGGCTGCTGCAGCTGCCGCCAAACCCGCACTGAGGCACACCCCAGATAGCAGCAGCATGGAAGTACGGTGAGGGAGGGTGTGTGGGAGGGGTGCACCGGAAGGTTGGGAGGAGGAGGAGGGCGGGGGTGTGAATGAGCGCATGGAAGTCAAAGGCGGGGTCCGTGGGCGTGAGTTTGGGGGTGCGCAGGAGGGCTGTTGGGGTAGTAGAGGGTGAAGTGCGGTAGACAGTGCAGACGCATAGTGGGGGCCCAGCCAGTGTGAGGCGTGCGATGGTAGGCTGGTCAAGCGTGCAGCACAGTGAGGGCTTCCCAACTGGGCTAGCCAGAAGGTCACAAGAGGTAGGCACGTGAGCCAGGAGGAAGGGGGCAGGTGAGGCTGCTGCTGTGGGGGCTGCTGCGGCTGCGGTTGAGACGACGCTTGCGGCGGGGGTGGGGGTGCCGGAGGTAAGTGCGAGCGCTGGCAGCTGAGCGCTGCATGCATTGCTGCTGCCAGCTGCGCAGCTGCAGCAATGCAAGTCTCTGGCAGCCGCCCTGGCGTGGAGTGGAGCCTGGATTCACTTTGTAAAGAAGGAGCTAAGGGCGCTGAGGGGAGCTGCTCCTGTTGCTGTTCCAGTTGCTGTTGACGTCCCTGCCCTTGCTGCTGCTGTTGCTGTTGTTGCTGCTGCTGGGGTATCAGCACATCACTCCCTTTCCTCCTATCAGCAGCAGCAGCTAGCACACCCTCCACTGCACAGCAAGCACACTCCAACGCCATTTCCAGGTGGCCCCATATTTCGCTGCTCATGGCAAGGGGCTGGGTTAGCGCTGGCTGAGCAGCTGAATGGTTTACGTTACTGGCTTGGCAGGGCTGCTGCTGCTGCGAGGAAGGCGTGGGTGTTGTAGTGGAGAATGCGTAGGATGTGTCAGAGGCCAGCAGGAGCGGGAATTGGGAGTAGCCTAAGCGACGCGTCACAGCCGTGGGGAGCATGCCGTGCTGTGCTACATGTGCCGCGCACGTCCACAGCATAGAGGCTAGTCCGGGGCAGCGCGACAGAGCGCGCACCATGGCGGCTTGTCCCTTGGTACCTTCTCCCTCCCTGGTGGTAGCCAAGGTATGCAGGTAGGTCTCCGGCGAGTGTTGCTGCTGCTGCTCTGTGAGAGCGGATGTGGGGTGTGCATCTGAGGTGGTATCTGTGTGCTGCAAGTGATGGGGGGGCTCAAGGAGGATGCTGGTGGGGACGTTTAGGTGTGTGGATGAGGGTGCAGTTGGCGATGAGAATGCAATTGGCGTGCTGCTGTTACTTGGGGGGGGGAGGTGGGAGGGAGCGTGCTTGGATGGACCTGTAGTGTCACAAGGCAGGTCGCTGGCCAGGAAGGACCTGCACCCATGCTGTAATTGAGACAGCAGCTGAAGGGCAGCAGGCGTGAGGTTGGCAGCACAGCTGACGTGCACAAAGCGCAGAGCGAGGTCAAGGGAGCACTCCATGGCTACTTGGGTCTCCCAGGGGCTGTGTAGACCAATACACTGCTGCTGCTGCTGCTGCTGCTGCTGCTGCTGCCGCTCATGTGGCTGCCCCTGCCCTCCTTGTTGTTGCTGTTGCTGCTGCCCCTCTTGCAGCTCGCTCACTTGTACACCAGCACCAAGTCCACCAGCACTTTGTGCACCAGCCTGACCCTGTGGATTGGCTGGACCCTGTCCTGGCACACAGGCCTGCCTCCCTTCCTGCCCCATTCGTCCCGCACACTCCAGCATGCCCTTATGCAGCAGCGCACACTGGCGGCGCACGTTAGGCTCAACCGACACCAACGCTAAGCACAGTGCGTATGAGTCGCTGCCTGCAGCAGGTGTCTCCTGCTTCTTGCTGCTGCTATTGCTTCTGATGCTGCTACCAAAATTGCCTCTGCTGCTGCTGCTGCTGCTGCTGCTGCCACACAGAGCAGCCCAAGTCTGCCGTTTGCATGCCATTAATGCAGGATGGGGGCAGTTCAGCCCGTACTGCCTGGCAAGCAAGCTCAGCTGCATAGGAAGCAGCAAGGCAGGGCTCGGCTGGCAGGGGTGCTGCAATTGGTTTTCTTGGCTGCTGCCAAGGAGGAGGAAATAGCCCTTTTGGAGAACAGCAATGGCCGCGTTGCGCTCCTGCAGGTACACCACGTCATGTAAGGGTGCAAGGCTTCAGTGATCGCATATACAGGTCAGCTGTAGAGTTCAAGTGTTGTTTGAGCTTGTTGTTGGTGTGGGCATGCCAGGATTGCATTCCTGTAGGTACACCAGGTCAACTCAGCGTACGAGGCTTCAGTGGCCGCTTGTGCAGGTGAGCTGGAAAGTGTGCAGATCGGCCGGAAAGTGTGAATACTGTTTGAGCTTGTTGGTGCAAGGCATGCCAAGTACCCTGGATGTTGGGTCATTGAAGTCTTAAAGTAAGGAGGTACGGAAGGGTTCCGTTCAAGGATGTTTGCGTGGAAAGGGGGATGGCGCAATAGGTGCAAAAAATGGACGGTGTGCGACGATTTATAGAGGTGTTATAAATGAAATTAAGTGAATAAGTACTGGCGGACAGCATCAACAACTCATAGGAATTCACAAAGGGCAGGGGAATATCAGCAGAACAAAAAAGTATGCAGCAGTTGCACAAGGCACGTGAGGCACGCTTATGCAAGCCTGCACAAAACCAATGCTCTGACCCCAAAACCAATGCCAGCAATTTCCAGCTTGGAAAGCAATAAAAATGCTGTGAGGGAGGTAAACATTGAATCGGCTCATCTATACGCACCAAAACAATTGGTTACCACCATACACGCATGACGCCGATACTGGAGAAGCATACGTTTTGAAACATTCAATCATGTACAATATACATTTATGTACAGGGTCATAGCAAGCCCTTATAGCAATCTCCACTTGCAGCAGAGTGTCAACGGACCTTTACACTGTGCAGCCGCTCTCCATAGCCCAAGTGCTCAGCTGCCCAGTGTAGCCACAACAAAGGGCATGTCTACGTGGCATGTGTGTGCGTGCTTTGTGTGTGAGTATGTGTGTGCATTTGTGCATGTTATAAGTGTGTGCATGTACAGAGCCGTAGTGGAGACCGGGAAATGGGCAGCTTATGAAGACAGTGTAAAGCCAGGAGTAGTGGAACCACAATAACTAGTTGTGATTTTTGAATTTTGAACGGAAGTAGCCTTCTTGCAATGAAGTGTATGTTTGTAAATGGCATGGCATACATACACAGCAAGAGAGCGGGATTCTAAATACCCACAGACAAATTGACAAATGCACACACACAGCAAGGGAGTAGGATTCTAAATACCCACAGACGAATTGACAAATGCACACTAGTTAAAAGAAAAGTTGCAACACACCCTCACCTTGCGTTGAGGTTCTAGCTGCAGCTGGCCCTCAAACAAGGCATCCACACGGCGAATGCTCGGGCTTGAGGCATCAACTGCAGGCACACACCCTGTTTCTGCTGCTGCTGCTGCTGCTGCTGCTGCTGCAGTGCCCGAGCCTGCTGCAGGTGCCACTTCTGCTGCTGCTGGAGCTGCAGAATCTTTTATGGCTGCTGCTGCTGCTGCTGCCACAGAAGCGGGAGCGGCTCCTTTGGTGGTCCTAGCTGGGTCAGTACCAGGGAGGGTGTCGCTTGGTGGCACATCCGTGCCAGATGCGGTGAGCGCTGGAGTTGTGAAAGCGGCTTCGTGTGTGGATGAAGGTGGGGCAGCTAGAGGGTTAGGGCGTGCGATTACATCAGCAGGAGAGGCAAGAGGGGCGTGTGTGGGGCCAGCCGGGGGGGGAGCCACGTCTGCTGCTGCTGCTCCTGCTCCTGTTGTTGCTGGCCCGCTGCTTGCCTTTCGGCGCTTGGCGGCAGGGGGGGAGAAGTAGCGGTCCTGTGACATGGGAAGCGGCAGGTTGAAGACACGGGATAGCTAATCAAGAACAACAAGGAGTGGTCAGGTGTGGTGCACGCAACTCATGTGGTTTAGGGGGACTGCGACGTGGACCCCACCTTCTTTGAGCTAAACAAGGCGAGGGAAAGCTCTAACACACACACAAACATACACGAGCACACACATACACACACATACGCGGGTGAGGGCAAGCTCTAAAACACACATACACACACACGCACACATGCATGCACGCACACACATCTAGACCCACAGACACATACCTGACGTGCTCTCCCTGGCGCTGCACGCTGCTGCTGCTGCTCCTCTTCTGCTGCCACCACCACCACCAGCCCGTCTGTGGTGGTAAACGCGTGGCCAGGAGAGGGCGTGAGGGAGAGCCAATCCAACCCCGCAAGGGGTTGGCCATGTCCGTAGCCTGTGAATTTAGGGTGAGCCAATGAGGGATATGTGTTGATGGATGGCTTTGGGAGTAGGGTGAGCAAAGTGCTACGTGTGTTAATGCATGTATTTTTTGTTTGAGTGCATGTATACGGACAGACATGTGCTCATTTGAAGATAACCGGTAGCCTGTGGTTAAAGTGCAGTACCCTGCCTTACTAAAACAAGCCCGCCTTAAATTGCAAATAATTAACACAGAACGGGTCTACATGAGGACTCGACAGCACACATGGCCTTGAACGTTTAAGCTGCGCACAAAACAGTAGAAAGCATCGCAAGTAATGTAATATGGAGAGTGCAAGAGGAAAGAAGGCTTTGACTACGGCTTCATTGCATATGGTAGGTAAGGACAGGTAGTGACAGCTGAGTAACCCTACCAGTGAGTTGCCAGGGCTTAGCAGTGGGGGGTGGCACTGTAGCTAACAGCTGGCTCTGGAATGCACGGGCAACATGGAAAGATTTGCTCGGGCCTGTGGAGGAAAGGGAAAGGGCACGGGCATGTTGGAGGTGCACAAAAGGCTACTGGCCTCCGTGGTGTGTCTGTTTCTTGGCAGTAAGGGATTACACGCATATTACCAAAACACATACACATGTTTATTGTTAGGCGTTGTGTCTGGTGATTTTGTAAGTGAAGGCGTTCAAAACGAGCCTCGCCATGTTTTGAGGAGTGGTTTTGAGGAGTGGTTTTGAGAAAAGAGCTAGGATTTAGACATTCAAGCCCCCAGAGTGCAGTGGTCATGCTGTAGTCCTGTTGGATGGCCATGTAAACCACCACATGTGCGTGCAGTGACTGAGCAAATTGTCAGAGGCTGCTTGAGTGCCAGTCGTGCATATGGAGGTGGAATTTGTAGATTATAAGTACCGTACATAAAGTATATCACCGCCCTTAGTTATTGTTTTTTGGAGGGGGCGGTGACAGATTACTCGTGAAACGGTGGTAAAATATAGATTTATTTCTAGGGGAGCGGTTCGGGTTTTTAGGGGGGCGGTAGCGAAAATTACTTATTATTGGAAGTGACGAGCGGAGAGGATGCCCCCCCCGCTCCGCCTGCACCTTCCCCCCATTCTGTGGTTATGCAACTAATCAAGTTGACAGGGATGCGCAGGCGTACAACGTGCACACACATGCACACACAAACTCACACACACATATACACACACGCACAAACACATGCACGTGCGAACACACTCACACAGGCGCACACACGCACAGACAAACATGCACATGCACGTGCACACACACCAGGCTTGTCGAGTTGTACGGTACGATTACGGTCTGTACGGTACGCACCGTACTTGTTAAATTACGGCGTACTACCGTATTTGTCACACCGTACTTTACCGTAATTACGGTAAAATACGGTACGGTGTACGGTACGGTGCCAAACTGGCACTGCCAGTGCAAAAATGGCCTCAGAAAGGCCTCTCCACTCCAAAGCCTCCCATTTTCGCTCCTCGGTGTGCTCTTCCCATGTGCTGACGCCACACAATGCTTCCAGGAACGACCCTGAGGCTGGGTTGGGGCTGCATCAGCTCGGGGGCTGGCACTGCCAGTGCAATTTTGGCCTCAGAAAGGCCTCTCCACCCCAAACACCTCCCATTTCCACCTCCAGCATGCTCCTCTTACGTGCTGACGCCACACAATGCTTCCCAGAACGACCCTGAGGCTGGGTTGGGGCTGCATCAGCTCGGGGGAAGGGCCCAGCGATGGCTTGCATGGACACTCAAAAGTCGGACGCAGTACTTGATTTCTGGTTAATAATTTGTGTTTTATTCATAACTAATTGTTGCAAAAAGACAAGGAATGTGTTGGGCCGAAATTGGAGCCAAACGGCCAAATTACGGTCAAAATCGTGCTGTACGATGGCACCGTACTGTACGGTCGGACACCGTCTTTTAAAACAGATTATACTTGCACCGTATTGTACGGCGTATTATGGTACGGTACCGTAATTACGGTCAAGAAAGCTGAAGTACGGCGTATCTCGACAAGCCTGACACACACACAAACACACACACATACACACACACGCACGCACACGCACACACACACACACACACACGCACACACTCTCTCTAGCACCCTTGCACACACGTGCTCACACACACACATACACACACACATGCACACACTCTAGCTAAAGCACCCAAGCAGCACGCAAAGCTCGCACGCGCATGCAGCAGCAGTAGCAGCAGTGACGGCAACAACAGCAAGAGTGCTTACTCCTCTGAGAGGGGGTTGCTGAATGTGGTTGCTGAATGTTAATGTAAAATGAATAATTCTAGGGCTGTTTTTCTGTAAAATAAAACTCTTTCCAGGGGGGGGGGTGAGTACATGTACGTACGGTATAGAAAAAGGGTCCCTACTTACAAAAATCCACGCATCGACTTTGAATGTATAAAAGGTCTTGTAAAAGAGTTGCACCGATCTTGAACTGTTACTGGGTGTTGGACACCAATTACAGCTTGTGCCCTGATCTGTACCTGCTCAGCAAGTGTACTTGAACCTGACACACTTGTTCCTCGCACGTGTGCCTCCATCACCTTACCTTGAGTCAGTGTGAGAACTTGATACACAGGCAAATCTCCCTCCAGGCCCACACGATTGCGCTGCTCCTCCGGGATCTGCACACCATACAGCACACACAGTGCTTGGCACTTACAGGTCCAACACATAAAACGTGCACCTCACTGCACAAAAGCCGACGAATCTGGTCCTGATGTCCCATACCTAAGCCCACAGCATACGAGCATGAAAGCGTACACACAACCATTCAAGCATGCCAGCAGCCATACGTATGTTACCCAATCCATCTGGTGGCGTCTGAAATTGGAACAGTGCACATTAGTGCACGCACCCATGCGTATGTTGCCCACACACATACACACGCAAACACACTTAAACACACACACACCTGTGCCAATCGCCCACCCTTGCCTTGCATGCGCGCCACCACATCCCCATCCCTGCACACAAAGTTAGTAAACGGTTGCACAGTAAGCACACATGTTTCAAGAGCCTTACATAGGCGCACACACAATATGGCATTTCCAGTCTACTTCAATCCAAAATGCATGCACTGATCTGTAACACGGCATCCACAATCAGATCACGGCACCGCACCTGCAAGCTACCGCGCGGGATGCAAGGGACTGCAATCTGCTGCTGTTTGAGCTCGTGTCTTTTGAGCTGGGTAGCACAGCTGGAGAAGTGCTGATTGCAGCAGACAGTGCAATAGACACCTACACAGGGGGGCGTGGAGCATGGGATTAGTGCAGCAGACAGTGTGCTAGACACTGCCATGGTGGAGAGTGGAGTGCAATGAAGGTTTGGTGGGCACGTGTTGGGAGTGGAGAGGACAGGAGAGGAAGTCATGGTGCTACAAAATATCGCAAAAAGTGAATACGACACGAGTGCGGCAGTTACACATTTTTTCTCTTACACATGCAGCAGTCATGCAGCAGCCACACAATTTCCCACAGTACATCTTATATTTTGCTAGCAGACCTCAATGCCACGCGCAGCAGCAATGCCTTATCAAGTGACTTGCCCCTTTCAAACCTACCTGCCTGCTTATTGGCATAAATGTATTTTGCAGAAAAGTAAGTCCATCAGATCGTGACTTCTGACGCGTCTTTGCTCATAACTCATAACGTAACGAAAAAGATACATCAAACTACAATGACGTACCAAAGCACCCCTTTTGCCCAACAGCCGCTCAATGTGCTCTTCACAGTAGATTTGACCCTTCCAGCCTACAAATAACCCTGCTTCTAAAAACACACAAAGGACCGCTAGCATCGAATCAACTGCTGGCAATTGGCGGTGATTGCGACCAAAACAGATGCACAAAAATGTATGCACATCCCCCACAGCTGTACACCACGTATTGTTCTGATGCCACGTACCTCTTGCGACAGCGCCTCCGTGCCTTCTGCAGCAGCAGTTGCAGCACTGAGACCCCCTGGCCTGCCACTGCCGTGCTGGCCTCCTTTGCGGCCCCCCCTCTGAGACTGCACTATGGTGGGACGGCTGGGAAGCACACCCTGGAGGGAAATGTTACATTTTGGGGTCGGTTGGGGTACCAATATTGGGATACATAGAATACACCGGCACTTTTCCCTGCCCTGCAACGCGTACCCCTACATTCATCATAGAATTTAGTGTCAGCCCTACATATGTCCTAAAAGCACGTGTCAGGACCTGCACAAACGTGACCCGTGCCTATTCATCAAAAGCTGCGCATAAAAACACATACCTGGATTCCAAGCACGGCCATGCGGGCACGCAGCTCCCCACATGCTAAGGCGCCCGGCAGCATGCCATCCCTACAGCAACAATCACGTAAAGTATGGTACATGTGCGGTCAATTGGACTGCCCTTGGAAATTTGAAGTAAATTTGCATAGGCAGAGGCGACCAGCAGCAAACCATCTCTGAAGCACAGGACACATTCAATAGTCATAAAAAATGTCATTGAAGTTCTTGAAATACCTCAGCTTTACAGGCTGCCTGCATCAATTCCGAGATTCCACAAGTTTGATACCTTCAAGTCAGGCCAGCCATCCCTATGAGAGTTCTTGCCCCAAGCAGAAGAATGCATGTAAGTATGTAGGAACCATAATTAGATACATATAAGCACGCCTGCACACTCAGTTTGTGGCGGGAGGTGCCCAGGTGGGCAGGGTGGAAATCCCTGCCAGAAAATGGATTTCCAAAAGCTCCTCTCCTGTACCATTAACTTTCCAGGGGTGTTTGCAATAATATTGGGGACACTTTGGTGAAGGTCCGGAGGTCTAGGGTGAAGGTTCGGATTTGGACCCCCTTTTGGCAGGGAAAAGTGTGATTTACAATCAGGCACCAACCGCTGAACCGTCTGGGGTTGCGTCTAATTTTTTTAACCTGTCAGCTTTTTGGAGCCTTCCCGTGTAAGTCTGAGTGGCGCACTTTCGTTGATTAGTTCATCTGGGCTTGTTTGTCGAATCAGGTTGCATTCGGGAGGGGCTGACCAGAGAGATGAAAATATCAGCTGTCGCTGCCCACCAAGGCCCAACCCCAGCATTCTAGACCACAATACTTGACAGGGATTGCCTTAAAAGCATACTGAGGGGCTCTCAACACACAGGTGGTGGCCAGAATGCGTGTTTCCAGGGTTTCCAGAAATGCACCAATTTTGCCAGCAAACAGGCCCACGCATTAAGTCCTTTAGGGGCAGATTTTCAACCCCTTTTTGTTTGCTTTGATGGGTATGGTTTGGCCCTAAATTTATTTGGGAACAAAAGAATTGGTAAAATTCAGTCCCAAACACGCATTTCTACAACCATGCCATCTTTCTGGAAGAGAAATGGCACAAATCCAGCCCCCCACTCAAACCCTTGACCCCAATCTCATTAATTTTTAGGTATGCAGAAGTGTTACAATTATGTATAGAAGCCATTGGGTGACCTCAGAGGTGCAATTCAAGAAAGGATCATGAATTCTCCCTTTTTGGGTGGGGCTTGGCTGGGCTGGCTTCAAGCCAAATTTCGGTGCAATGATATTTAGCCTTAGTAAATGCACACACGGAATGCAGGTGTTGAGCTGCACCCCTCAATAACACAGACACTGACACACGCACACGCACGCGCACGCGCACATACACATACACACACACCTGAGGTGTTGCATTGGACATCCAGCGTCCTTGCATGCGCCACGCACGTCAAACACGCACAGAGGCCAGGCTGGGTCGTGTATGTGGGCCAAGCTGTGTGCGGGCAGTAAGTCATGGCAGAGGCACATGTGGTGCTTGTGGTAGTGACGGACAGCTTGAAAGCCCTCACAGGTCAACGTGCGTCAGAAAATTTGGATATGCTCAGATTAAAAGGCGAATTTGAATATCAGCGGATGTTTGCGCTGATGATGCGTTTGTAAGGGAGTCTCATAGATTTGGTCATCCCCTAATCATACACTACTAGATTACGCCTTTGAACACAGATGTGCTTCCCCTTTGTAACTCACAAGATACCCGACGCTGGATGGTTTGGCTTATATGCTGGAAGAGTGGTTTGAAGATGATCCACATAATATTTGCAGAGACAAACCCGTGCACAACAAACACTGCCTAGAAAGAGAGAAAGGACACACACACACGCTTAAACAAACCTATAGTCTCACTCTCTTCAACACAAGCACACACACACGCACGCACACAGGCACGCACGCACACTAGCATGCACAACTACATGCACATACACATTATAACACACACGCACACAAACACACACAGATATACGTGCATGCACGCGCACACACACAGACACACACAAGAGCAGGTGCTCCTCACCTAGGGGATAGGGGCGACGGATTTGCCCCTCCAAGCTTAAAGAACTGCGGGCTCAGTCTGTACGCTCTGTACTGAGTCAATGGAGATGCATATGCAGACCCTGCACTTAGTGCCCCTACTGACAGCGAGGTTGGGCTACACAAAGGTGGTGGTGACGCTGCTGGCATTGTTGAGGTGGCTTGTGTTTTGGGGGCGGTTGTTGGCCACGTGTGCGTTCCTAGCACTGTCAGTGCAGCATTGGGTGTGGTAATGGAAGGCGGAGGGAGCAGAATTGAGGGCAAGGAGGGAGGAAGGGTGGGGATGGGAGTGGTGTGGATGTGGTGAGTGGGAGGGGGGGGAGGTTTTGTGGCAGGCTGAGTTGAGGTTGGCACTTGAGATGGCTCAGCAAGGGCAGGCTGGTTGTGGTGCATTAAGGGTGCAGGGCCTGAAGCTGACAGGTCAGGTGGTGCCCGCGCTGCTGCTGTTGCTGGTGGTAATCCTGGAGCTTGTGCCAGTGTTGTCGGTAACAGCGGTAGAGCTTGTGCTGTTGTTGTTGTCGCTGGTAGTGCTGCTGGCGCTTGGTCTGGTGTTGCTGCTGTTGTTGGTGGTGGTTGTGCGGCAGCTGCTGCTGCTGCTGGTGAAGGTGAAGATGGTGCTGCTGGTAATGGTGAAGATGGTGCTGCAGGCAGAGGTGGAAGAGGAGCTGCAGCATGTACTTTACTGCCCTGACTCCCTTCAGTGATGCCTCTGTGCACAAGCTCCTCCCTACATTCATTCTCAACGGGGTCAATGTCCATGTCTATGTCCATATCCATGTCATCCCCACCGACCTGCGTGCATACGTAACACGATCTTGTGTGCTATGTATGTGTATATAGATGTGTGTGTGTGTGTGTGTGTGTGTGTGTGTGTGTGTGCACGTGAGCATACTTTTGCACAGGTGAGCGCATACATGCATGTACATGTTCATGACTCATGAGTGTTGCGCTTGTTAACACATGTAAATGCCTGTGAGCATGCTTATATGTTTGTGAATGCATACACGTATGTGTATATCAAGCAATTGTGTGTGCCTGTACACGTGCATGGATGCAAGCATACTCAAGCGTTGGTCTGATGTCCTTTGTAAATGCTTGTGCATGTGTAATCGCGAATGCATGCTGAAGTGGCCAAGCGTGCTTGAATGGACCTGATAGGGAATCCTACGTGTACACGCACGCAATTACACGTGAGTTTGCACGCAAGCGTGCTCACGCGCGTGGTCATGCCTGTTCATTTGTGTCCCGACCTTGTCGTTCAGCTTTACATCAAGCAGCACACACACGCACCTCCCCTGGTAAAATGGACATGCTTGCAGGATCAGGCAGGGGGGGAGGGAATGGGGGAAGAGGAGGCGGAAACGGAGGAGGAGGCGGAGGCGGAGGCAACGCTTCAGGTTCTGAACTAGAGGGAGGTGAAGGGGGGAGGGGCGGTAGAGAGGGCGAGAGGGGGGGCAGGGGGGGATGTGGCAGATCGTGCTGCTGCTGCTGTTGCTGTTGCTGCTGCTGCTGCTGTTGAAAATGAGAGGAGGCCTGGCTCAGGGTTGAACTCTGCTGTTGGGGCAGCCAATGGTGCTGTGCCGTTTTGGCAGCATTTTGCAGCATTGCGCAGGCCGGGGGCTGGTGAGCATCAGGGGCTGCTGCTACTCCTGTCTGCCAGCCCCCTCCTAGCAGCTGTGCGGCAAGGCTGCAGTGAAGGACACAGATACATAATGTTTGCTAGGGTTTGCTGTGCTCTGTAACCTTTCCGCCTGGCGTGCGCCATCAATATACAGACAAGCGCATGCAAGAAGCTTGGAGCCATGCAGTGTCAGAAGTCAACACAGAAACGTACCTGGCGGCCATCTGGTGCATGTCATCCTCCTCGTTTGCTCTTGTGCCGCCTTCCCGTTGAAGTGATTCTGAGGTCAGTTGCTGGGTGGGGTGGTAAGTCTGGGGAAATGGGGCTGGCAAATCGTGGGAGAGAGGGGCTGGCCCAAGGCCTGCAGTTTGAGGGGAGGCAGGTAGGGCTGAGCGTGCTACTGTCGTGGGATGGAGCACGTGCAGGGGGGGAGGAGAAGGAAGTGTGTCAGAGTGCAGTGACAGCTGCTGCGTAGTAGTCTCGGACTCTGTAGCTGCATAATTAGGCTGCTGCTGCGGCTGCTGCTGCTGCTGCTGCTGTGGGAGCTGCTTCCCATGGGAGACAGCTTTTTCCTTGGCCGCCACGACGCTCTTGGCCACCTGCATTGCTGCCTTCCTCAGAGCTTGGTCATCTGCATTCTCTTCTTCTTCCAAACCATGGCTGCTGCCATCCTCACTGCTGCGGCTGCTTCTGCCATTACTAGAACTCCTACTCCTCTTTCTCCCGCTCACCCTGCCCACACCCTCCCCTCCCCCTCTTCCCTTACTCCTACTCCTCCCTCTGCTGCTAGCACTGCTCTCGGTGCTCTCACTCCCACTGCTTGAGCCACGAGCGCCACGCCCTCCCCTCTGCTCGTTTTCCACCCTCCCCGACCCACTCCCGCCCCTCCTTGCCACTCTGATGG
>Ga0307947_1000117_pt1:0-5000 | contig 45475 bp, 47 predicted proteins | sample OrgLakmetagen232_FD_201840 | JGI IMG/M metagenome (GOLD analysis project Ga0307947, IMG submission 201840) | Saline water microbial communities from Organic Lake, Antarctica - #232 | ecosystem: Environmental > Aquatic > Non-marine Saline and Alkaline > Saline | place: Antarctica: Organic...
AGAGAGAGAGAGAGAGAGGGAGGGAGAGAGAGAGGGAGGGAGGGAGGGAGGGAGGGAGGGAGAGAGAGAGAGAGAGAGGGAGAGAGAGAGAGAGAGAGGGAGGGAGGGAGAGAGAAAGAGAGACCAGGAGAATCGCCAGGGAGGGACTCCAGGTTAGGTTGAGAGGTTGCGGTTTGGAACTGCGGATACTCAGCAACATCTAGAAACTGTAAACATACACATGGGCCAAAGCAGGAAGGCGACTACATGCAGTCACAATTTGTGTGCAGAGAGGCACTTGCTGTCAGAACCCTTTTTTTTTTTTTTTAAGGATGCGGCTCAAGCAAGGCACACAGAACAGACATAAGCGCAAGAAGGTTTAACAACCACACAGCCATATCAGACCATGTTTACCTCCCTGAGGAAAGTTGGAGCTTTGATCTGCCTTCTCTGCCTTAACAAATTGCTTGCTTGATTGCTTGATTGCCTTCTCTGCCTTGATTGAATGCTTGCTAGCTTGCTTGCTTGCTTAATTGCTTGTTTGCTTGCTTGCTTGCTTGCTTGCTAGCTTGCTTGTTTGCTTGCTTGTTTGCTTGCTTGCTTGCTTGCTAGCTTGCTTGTTTGCTTGCTTGCTTGCTTGCTTGCTTGCCCTCTCTGCCTTGATTGATGTGTCCTGATGCGTGTACATACCATGCACCTACCACGACCAAGACTGTGTTGTTACATGCCTGGGTGTGGCCGTACACCTGCTTGTTTCCAGCCATAACTGTCGTTGCATACATTGCATAACTGTCGTTGCATATATTGCATAATGATCATTGCATACATTGCATGAAGATCGTTGCATAAACTGCATAATGATCGTTGCATACATTGCACATTTGTTGTTGCATACATTGCATGATGATTGTATGATGATACATTGCATGATGGTATCGTCCTGGCCTGAAAGCTGTCACCTTGCTGCTTGTTCTGTTTATCAGGCATCCACACGGCACTCACCATGACCAATAATACTGTGGGCAAGGCCGCTCAAACCCACACAGCACTCACCATGGCCTGTAATACTGTAGGCAAGGCCGCCCAAACCGTAGCCAGACCCCAGCCGACGCACGCCTCGTCTCCTTCGGCTCCGCTTGCTGCGGATCCAAAGCAGGCAAAGCATGGAGTAAAGGGAAGCTAAGCACGGGGCCAAAGGCACATTCATGCTTATTTTGAATGACTTGCGGTATTATTTAGTGATCTGGTCGGCAAAAGTCCGCGCACACATTTCGTAATCATCTGGCTTCCTTGCTGAAAACACAAATCTTGCATACCCAGGGATGTTCCGTACAGTCATTTAGGACGTTCAATACGGTTAAATACGCGTTAAATACGTAATATGTGTATAAACACAATCGTTTTCTTAAGCAATTTTGGGAGTGCCGATTCTTAACCCGAAAATGGACCCGATTCACCCAAAAATCGCCCAAAACATTCCAGAAAAACACCATTTATTTAAAAACGATCCAGATTGGTGCAGTAGTTGATGAGATCTGGCGGCAGTGAAAAGTAGAGTTCACGCCGCGGGCAATTAAACATGGGCCATCATGTTTGCAAATTTGAAGCTTGGGTGTTATGAGTACCTACCTTTGGGTCCTAAGCTTAGAATTTGCAGACTTAATGGGCCATAATCAATTCACATCTCCAAAGTACCCCTATTTGGGGCCTCTGTCGACCCCCTCTGGTGAAATTTGGACCAAAACTAGCACTTCTACACCCATGCCATCTTTCTGGCAGGGAAATGGCACAAATCCAGCCCCCCACTCACACCCTTGACCCCAAACTCATTAAGTTGTAAGCATAAGTGTTACAATTATGTATAGAAACCATTGTGTGACCTCAGATGTGCAAATCAGGGAAGGGGCATCAATTCCCTTTTTAGTCGGGGCTTGGCTGGGCTGACTTAAAGGCCAAAATCGCCCCCAAACAGTAAAAATTGCAATTGTACAATACGGCCTGATTTGTTTAATACGGTGAAATACGCGCTAATTACGATACGGCTTATTATACAAATACGCTGTATGAAATATCCCTGATGCATACCAAAAAAGCACAATTTGACTGATGTTTCAATGCTTGTGCACGCCTCTCTGAGTGTGTTGCTGAGCATTTGCTAGTGCTCGGCATGTACAAACTGCTGAGGGTGAGTATGGGTTGAGTAGAGGGGGCAATTACAGTAATGCTCATAGCCAAATAGCGCATGGCATAGAGCGCTTTACAAAGGCAGTACTCATGCAGCAGAATAGTTATTAAAGAACGCACATGTCCTCATCCTTCACATTTTTTATCCCTGCAAGTGATCGGAACCTTGAGTTGCACAACGAAAAGCACAGAGCAACACATCCTATCCCTGCAAGTGATCGGAACCTTGAGTTGCACAACCAAAAGCACACGGCAACAAATCCTATCCCTGCATGTGATCGGAACCTTGAGTTGCACAACCAAAAGCACACGGCAACACATCCTATCCCTGCATGTGATCGGAACCTTGAGTTGCACAACTAAAAGCACAGAGCAAAACATCCTATCCCTGCATGTGATCGGAACCTTGAGTTGCACAACCAAAAGCACAGAGCAACACATTCTATCCCTGCATGTGATCGGAACTTTGTGTTGCACAACCAAAAGCACAGAGCAACACATCCTATCCCTGCATGTGATCGGAACTTTTGAGTTGCACAACCAAAAGCACACGGCAACCAGACACGGCAACCTACCTGCAGGATTGCGCAAGCTGCTGCTGCTCGTGAGGTTGTTGCTGCTGCTGCTGCTGCTGCTGTTGGTGGTGGTGCTGCTGCTGATCTCCCATCTCCTGACCGGCATGCCCATATCCAGCCCCCTGCTGCTGCTCTTCTCCTGACCGCTGCTGCTGCTGCTGCTGCTGCTGCATGAGCATAGTTGCGCGTGGGCTGGATGGCATGTACTGCGCCTCAAAGCTCGGCATGGGGTCGCTTGGTGTGCGCGTGTGATGCCTGCCTCCCCCTGTCTGCTGCTGCATTTGCTGCTGTCCGTGCACACCTACCCCGCTCAACACCCCCTCTCCTGCCGTATCCCCATCCCTCCTCTGGTGCTGTGTCTCCCTCAAAGATGCACCCAGTCCTCCCTCCACTCTCACCCCGACACCCTCCTCACCAGCACTACCACCCTTGCCTCTGTCAGTGTGGCGCGGCACTGCAGGTAAATGCATGTACAAGAATGCTATGTACAGTCAGTGTGTTCCAGTAAGGGTGTGTTCCTGTTAGTGTTCCAGTAAGGATGTGTTCCAGTTAGTGTTCCAGTAAGGGTGTGTTCTAGTAAGTGTTCCAGTAAGGGTGTGTTCCAGTTAGTGTTCCAGTAAGGATGTGTTCCAGTTAGTGTTCCAGTAAGGGTGTGCTCCAGTTAGTGTTTCAGTAAGGATGTGTTCCACTTAGTGTTCCAGTAAGGGTGTGCTCCAGTTAGTGTTTCAGTAAGGGTGTGTTCCAGTTAGTGTTCCAGTAAGGATGTGTTCCAGTTAGTGTTCCAGTAAGGGTGTGCTCCAATTAATGTTTCAGTAAGGGTGTGTTCCAGGAGTGTTCCAGGAGTGTTCCAGTAAGGGTGTGTTCCAGTTAGTGTTTCAGTAAGGGTGTGTTCCAGGAGTGTTCCAGTAAGGGTGTGTTCCAGTTAGTGTTTCAGTAAGGGTGTGTTCCAGGAGTGTTCCAGTAAGGGTGTGTTCCAGTTAGTGTTTCAGTAAGGGTGTGTTCCAGGAGTGTTCCAGTTATTGTGTTCAAGTAAGGGTGTGTTCCAGGGAGACATGTAGACGGCCCAATATAAATATGTAGGGTTGGCCAAAGCCATACACACGTATGCCAGTGTCAGTCTAGCCGAAATCTCGCAAGCGCAACACAGTCATTTGCAACAATGCGTACTTTTATTCGCACGCACCAAGGTTGGTGTCTCCCCATTCTTGCGTGCTGTTGTACAGTTTTTATCAATGTGTGAGTATTGCTGTATATTCTTAAAGCCACACTTTTGCTTGAGCCATTTTAATGATACACCTCCCTAAAGCTTTTACTAAAATGCAACAACATTTGTCGTGTTCCAGGGCATGTATTTTGTTTTGTAAAGCTGTACAAACAACCAAATACATGCGTACTTAATATTACCAAAGCATTGAGAGGCAGCTGCACCATAAGTAGTGAAGCTATTCCATCTTACAGATCTACGATTGCTCAGCAGCTGCACTTCAGCAAGGCACCAGCACGACGCTTGCTAGCTTGCAGAAAAAACCAAATTTGCAACTACAGTGACTCCATTATGTTAAGCATTGCTATGGCTCAGAGGGGAAGCACCACATGCTCCAGAACCTTGCTTAATCGGAGCATCAGTGTTGCTAAGACTAAGAGGGGCAGCACCGTACGCACCAAGGCATTGGTCAGCTGGAGTACCAGTATTGGTCTCAGTGGGGCCTTGGAGTGGCGTATGAGCGATCGAGGCTGGAGGCTGTGGTGGCATGCCGCTGCTATGATTGCGCCTGATGCTTTCCAGTGCATTCAGGGACCTGCAGAGAGCAAACACAAAGCAGTTGCAGACAGACACAAAGATGCGGCTGGAGGCCTCGGCGGCAAGCCACTGATATGGTTGTGCCTATTTCTTTCCAGTGCATTCAGGGACCTGCAGAGAGCAAACACAAAACAGTTGCAGACAGACACATAGCTGCGACTGTAGGCCTTGGCGGCAAGCCACTGATATGGTTGTGCCTAATGCTTTCCAGTGCATTCAGGGACCTGCAGAGAGCAAACACAAAGCAGTTGCAGACAGACACACAGCTGCGGCTGTAGGCCTTGGCGGCAAGCCACTGTTATAGTTGTGCCTAATGCTTTCCAGTGCATTCAGGGACCTGCAGAGAGCAAACACAAAGCAGTTGCAGACAGACACAAAGATGCGGCTGGAGGCCTTGGCGGCAAGCCACTGATATGGTTGTGCCTAATGCTTTCCAGAGCATTCAGGGACCTGCAGAGAGC
>Ga0307947_1000117_pt1:10000-40000 | contig 45475 bp, 47 predicted proteins | sample OrgLakmetagen232_FD_201840 | JGI IMG/M metagenome (GOLD analysis project Ga0307947, IMG submission 201840) | Saline water microbial communities from Organic Lake, Antarctica - #232 | ecosystem: Environmental > Aquatic > Non-marine Saline and Alkaline > Saline | place: Antarctica...
ACACGCTCAGGTATGGTAATGAAGAAAACACATGAGGTATGGGCGGCATCGGGCCACGTCCGGCCCAGCTAAAGCTGCTCAAAATCCTAATAACAGCACACCAACCTGCACTGACCTCCAGGCACTGCGCGCCACCGCTTCCAATCCTCAGCAGCCGGAGATGTTACGAAAACGCACTCTGCCACACAGAACCTGCAAAGTTTGAGGCAGCGCATGGTCAGTTACGCAGCGTTTTGTGTCAGATAGATCAGCTTGCCAACAAGGCCAACAAGGTGTGCCAAACTGACCCCTTGCTTCTAATGCATGCCTTCTTTTCACCTACTTCAAGCATGCATGCATGGATGATTTGCATGCTTGAACGCGAGGAGCAGGTCATTCCAGGTGTGTGTGTGTGTGTGTGTGTGTGTGTGTGTGTGTGTGTGTGCGCGCGCGCATCTATTCCGCTTCACCACAAAAACCTTCCCAAGTATGCAGCATCGCAACAACTCTTTGCAGGATGACATGCCCCATACCTTCATGCAGGTCTGGGACAGGGTGGGGCCACCCTCGTTGCTGCTGCAGCCTCTCCAGGGTGGTGCGGATGTGCCTCTCCAGCTGTCGTGCTATCTGCAGCTGCTGCTCCTCAAAATCGCGGGCTCAAACTCGTCAGAAACATACAACAAATATCAAAGAACATGCTCACAAAATGACCGGTGAGTTTTTACACTGCTGAGGAGGGTTACACCGCCCGACGTCAAATTTCGCAAGCTCTACAGCTGGTGCACGGGAGCTCATACAACCGATGCGGAGTGACTCCATGAATTTTGTTCAATCCATCTGCCCACTCGAATTTGCTTGCCTGCGTTTTTTGGGAGGGGGTCCCACCTCCTGCCAAAACACCCCTCCCCTGTATCTACCCAACCACTGCCCCATTCGGGATTCTGAGATCAGTTCTGTCTACCCATTTTGCACCGAGACATGTTGCACTGAGAACACACATATCTGGTCAAAAATGAGTTCTGAGCAACTTGGTTTGGGGGTGAACTATTGAGGGGATGGACAACAAAATAAAAATAAAAAATTGCTCCGCGCAGGAAGTGGAATTTCTGTCACAATGTTACAATTGGTCCACACCCCACATTATTATGACATAAACCCCACATTATTATGACAGAAAAATATCTGCTGAGGATGGAACACATAAGTAAGTTCTACGACAAAGCATTGAATACAAGCAGCATTGAATACAAGCATTGAATACAAGCAGCCGAACAAGAACAGTGCAGGATCTAAGAGAGATTACCTCCTGACCTCGAGAGAGGCTGGTACGTGCACAAAACAATGGACGGCGTCATTGCCAAGGTCTCAGGCCCACCTAATCACCCTTGTGATCCCTTTTTGCTCACTTGCTGCTTGTTGCAGCAAAAGAGTCTGACGGTGCTTAGCACCGAGTCTATGCTTCTCCGTTGTACAGCTGCCTATTGGAATCGTTCCACCTAATTGCAGCCGTTTATCTGGGTCAGCACTCTCTCAGCATGCTTCTATCCCCTTCGCGCGTCCAAATGTACGGCCCACTCACCTGCTGCCTTGCATCCGGTCAGCACTCTTTTAGCGCGCTTCAACTTTAAGATTGCCGCAGTGCAGCTCAACTGTGCAGACCACTCACCTGCAGTCCCGCATCTGGGTCAGCTTCTAGCACCCATTTTGCGTGCTTGCGGATGAGGGGCACTGCGTCAGTGCTGCTGCTCAAGCCCCCCAAGGTCACCAAGTAGCGCACAGTGGCCCACACGCCAGGCAAGCCAGGCAGGTCTGTGTGTGTGTATGTGTGTGTGTGTGCGTGTGCATGAGAGCGGCATTCAGAACTGCTGCTCACCAGGCCTGCCAGGTGTGTGCGCATATGTGTGTTTGATGCACATGTCATCTTTGTACGCCTACTTACACCTCATTTCGTAAAGTGGAGGCTGGCGTTGTTGTTGTTGTGTGAATTCTGTGACAACGGCACATTTAAACACGCAGAGTCATGCATATCATCTGTCATCCTGTTTTTATTCCGGCACAAGCCAAAGTTGTGTGGAAAGCAGCATTTGGCTGCCTAGGCTCAGCCTGCCGCAGTTTTCTGTGCTTTAATGTGAAAGAATGGGGAGTTCTATGCAAGGTAATTTGCAGAACATTTTTAGGTATTTTAGTTATCCAATTGGAGTATTTAGTATCAATATTGGTGTACAATTCGACCGCACTAGCCTTGCCCCGCATTTGTATATTTCTTTGTCGCTCACACAAATGACAGTGCATAAAGTTTTGGGCAGATGCTTTGAAAGGTTTAGGGGCCGGGGTCAGGTCAGACTCTTAAGGGTTGCGAATGTGAATCCGTTTGAGCGCGTGTGTACTAAGCTGCCCGGCAGCAACGGTTTCTGTTCCAATTACAAAGGTTGTTCATTTCAGAGTTCTGCCTGAAATTCTTGGGTTAATTTCGCTTAAAATTTGCGAACGCTGAGCTGTTCGGTCCGTTTGTAAAGCAAAATTGCCACAGGGGCCTGGGGGTTGGGATTCGCTGCTAAATCCTTAGGGAGCCTCCTTCCTAGACCTAGGATGGTTGAAAACTTCATTATGTTAAATACTACTATGTTGCTATCAATGTTATAGTGAAGAAAGTTTGAAAGTAAATTTGCTGGTCAATTTGGCACCCGGAAGAGCGAGACTTTGCACTGGACCTTGAAGTTCGCCGAACGGCAAATTTATAATTTGGTGATTAAATAAGTTACAGTTTACAAACCCGAACTTTTGACCGAGCCCTGAACTGAACAACCGTGCCCAGGACCAATGCTTGAGGTGTGTTATCACAACTTGCGTGCATGTACATGTATACATATTTCATTTTTCTTCTTTGCACCGAGCGTGGCGCCCTACTGACCTGCTGCAGCTCCGCGTGCTTTGGGGTGGAGGCTCCCAGGCTGCTGGGAGGTACGGTACAACAGCTCTAAGCCCTGGATGCACAAAGCAGCATTTGTTCACTTTTGCAAAGACAGGCTGCTGGAAGTTACACACAACAACGCTAGGACCCAGTTGCGTCAGTCAAAGCCATGTGTATGTGTCAGTCAAAACCATGTGTTTGCGTCGGTCAGAACCATGTGTATGCGTCAGTCAGAGCATGTGTATGCGTCAGTCAGAACTACGTGTATGCGTCAGTTAAAACCATGTGTATGCGCCAGTCAAAACCATGTGTATGCGTTGGTCAAAATCATGTGTATGCGTCAGTCAGAACCATGTGCATGCGTCAGTCAGAACCATGTGTATGCGTCAGTCAGAACCATGTGTATGCGTCAGTCAAAACCATGTGTATGCGTCAGTCAAAACCATGTGTATGCGTCGGTCAAAACCATGTGTATGCGTCAGTCAGAGCATGTGTATGCGTCAGTCAGAACCATGTGTATGCGTCAGTCGGAACCATGAGTATGCGTTGGTCAGAACCATGTATATACATTGCACGCGCGGTATTTTCAGCAGGGGGATACATCAGACACGAACGTGGTGCAGGCAGTTACAAGAAGACGCTCACAAGAAAATAGGTCTTGGATACCATAGAGGCATTTTGGATTGCAGTAGGCGCTTGAGGCGGGCGTGGCGACATAGAATTGCAAGGAAGGTAGCAATGCCATTAGCAGACAGTATTGTGAGAACTAACACGAAAGGCGCAAATCGTGGCTGTAATGACCATAAATACACGACTGGTAACACGACTGTAATATTTACAGAATACAAATGCAGCTGGAGATCATCAAGCAAAGGCACACATAACAAGCACATTTTGACAGCACAAAGGCGCTTGAGATAAGCAGGGCATACCTGCTCATGCTTGCTGTGGTGCTTGTAAAGAGCCGCCAGCTCAGCATACCATCCAGTGGAAGAAAGCAGCTGCAGGCGTCAGGATGCGAATAAAATATACACACGTGAGGGAAATCCTGTGTTCAGACGTTGCATGTGAAGGGCCGCAGCTCAGCTAGCCATCCAGGAGGGGAAAGCAGCTATTTTTGCACAGCAAATGCTTCGGCGTTTTGGCATGCATAACAACTCAAGTGGAAGCACATAGCAGCAACACATCTTCAGCCAAACTGGATAGACTATCTCCTCCCTTTCAAATCCTCCCAGGTCTGGCCATGTCAAGGTTGCTGTATAGACAACATTACATTCACAAGACATCAAAATATATTCACATATTCACATATTCACAAGACAAGGTTGCTGTATAGACACCATTATATTCACAAAACATCAAAATATTTTCACATATTCACATATTCACAAGACAAGGTTGCTGTATAGACACCATTATATTCACAAGACATCAAAACATTTATTTGAAAACCAACGCAGGCAGCAGCGGCCTACAATTTCTTGCCCTCCTCCGTAAAAAGTAAAAAGCTAGTGCCGAGGCTGCTCCACAAACACCGACTCGTCACAATTGGTTTCATAAGCTGTCACGCTGGTAGTGGCGCACATATTCTTGCACATTCTAGGGTTGGCTAGAATCGTACAATTACAACGTATATGACTGTATATTTGGTGACTCCCTGCCAAAATTTCCATACATATACTGTATATATAGTACAGTATAATATGGTTCTGGCCAACAATACGCATCTCCATAACAATTGAGAGCCGGCTATCACACTATCACCAGCTTGCCAAATGGATCCACAAAAGCAACATGCAGTGGTGCTCACCTTCTCGCCCTCCTCCAGGTCAATCCAGTGGCGAGGCTGCTGCACAAAACGCAGCAGAGCTCCTGTGTCTTCCGGCTGTGCAAGGAGGATGGCCACCATGGCCACGTCAATGATGGAGAGTGCACGTATGCACGCTTCCGCGACTGTGTGTGAATTGGGTGGAGAGTAGGTGCAGAAATGAGTATGAGCAATGGGTGGAGAGCAAGTGCATAAATGACTGTGTGCATTTGGGTGGAGAGTAGGTGCAGGAATGACTGTGTGCATTGGGTGGAGAGTAGGTGCAGAAATGACTGTGTGCATTGGGTGGAGAGTAGGTGCAGGAATGACTGTGAATTGGGTAGAGAGTAGGTGCAGACAAGACTGTGTGCATTGGGTGGAGAGTAGGTGCAGAAATTAATATGAGCATTAAGTAGAGAGAAGGTGCAGAAATGACTGTGTGCATTGGGTGGAGAGTAGGTGCAGAAATTAATATGAGCATTAAGTAGAGAGTAGGTGCAGGAATGATTGTGTGCATTGGGTGGAGAGCAGGTGCAGAAATTAATATGAGCATTAAGTAGAGAGAAGGTGCAGAAATGACTGTGTGCATTAGGTAGAGTGTAGGTGCAGGAATGACTGTGTGCATTAGGTAGAGAGTAGGTGCAGGAATGACTGTGAATGGGGTAGAGAGAAGGTGCACAAATGACTGTGTGCATTAGGTAGAGAGTAGGTGCAGGAATGACTGTGAATGGGGTAGAGAGAAGGTGCACAAATGACTGTGTGCATTGGGTAGAGAGTAGGTGCACAAATGAAGGTGCGCATTGGGTAGAGAGTAGGTGCAGAAATACAGGTATGGATTAGTTGCAGGAAGGTGGAGGGGCGCGACTGATCAGTTATGATGGCTGTTGCTGGAAAGCAAAAGGAATGAGCAGACGCACATGGTCATAGGATGGACCGTATGGAAAAAGCAGAGCAAGGTGCGCTCACAAATTCGATTGACAACACATGGTGCTGCATCAAAGCAAGAGTATTAACGTCACCCATCAGCAAGCACATAATTCACTGCCAACTATCTAATTGCTAAGTAGTACCTCAGCGAATATTTCTAGCCACCGCTCTCTGCTTTCTTTGGTCCTCGATCAGGAGCAGCAGCAGCAGCAGGACAGCACTGTGGATGGAAATTTCAGCCAGCAAGAGGTCCCCCCTCTTGACCAGACCTACTACGAAGCCTGTGGTTGCGTGGCTTGCACCTTGCACCTGGCCCTGATGGGGCCTCGACCATGTAACCATCGAGCGAGGGCCCTCTACTCCGCCTCTGCACCCTTGCGATTATTGAGAATTCTGAAAAGTCAAAATGCAAAACCGCACCTTGGCCACCGTCCTCTGCAGTCTCTGGCCTTTTATCAGGAGCAGCAACATCAGGCTCCTTCCCCATTTCCCCATCCACATCAGATTCCTCGCTGCCTGTGGGGCGAATGGAATACGCTGCAGCACCCGTGCTGGTGTCACGTCCTGCACCATCCTGCTGGCAGGACTGGAGGGCGGCTATGATGCGTGTGCGGTAGGACATGAGGTAGGGCAGCAGTGTGGCTGCAGCAGCAGCAAAGGATGGCCCTGAGGGCTCTGTCACCTGCACGCCATTCAAGGAGGCCGAGGAATTTCTTAGCAGGGCGTGAGATAAAGCAGCAGTGTGGCTGCAGCAGCAGCAAAGGATGACCCTGAGGGCTCTGTAACCTGCACGTCATTCAAAGAGGCCGAGGAATTGTTTAGCAGGGTGTGAGATAAAAGCAGCAGTGTGGCTGCAGGGCCATCGGCAAGGGATGGCCCTGAGAGCTGTTAGATCACCGGGCACGATGCACAGATGTTTGAACAAGCAGGTCAACATCAATTCACATTCACCTTTTGAGTTCATAGTTCTGTAAGTGACGGGACAGGGGCATGGTGAGGCAACACAATCGCACCATGCTAAACACATGTCTTGAATTGTTTTTGACTTATTATAAGCAAGGGAGTTTCATGTGCATACCCAGGCATGAGAGCGCACCATGTTTAAGATAATGAAGAGGAAATGGAATGTTATCCTCCATTTTCATCGGCCTTCAGCCTTTAGCAAGGAGTGCTGATGGAGTGCCAGCAAAATGACAGAGCAGGAAAGAGCAACGTGCCTTAGACACTGCGGAGGTTGGGACTTATGTAACCGTTCAGAGTGGCCTTTGGCAAGGATTGCAAGCAGCGTGATCAGGCACAGAAGAGCAGCATGTCTCAGAAACTAAACATAGTTTAAGAATTTCAAGCAGCGTGATCAGGCACAGAAGAGCAGCATGTCTCAGAATCCAAACATAGTTTAAGGAATGCAAGCAACGTGATCAGGCACAGAAGAGCAGCATGTCTCAGAATCCAAACATAGTTCAAGGAATGCAAGCAACGTGATCAGGCACAGAAGAGCAGCATGTCTCAGAATCCAAACATAGTTTAAGGAATGCAAGCAGCGTGATCAGGCACAGAAGAGCAGCATGTCTCAGAATCTAAACATAGTTTAGGGATTGCAAGCAGCGTGATCAGGCACAGAAGAGCAGCATGCCTCAGAATCTAAACATAGTTCGTTCCAGCAACGAATTTGATGATGACAACTATGACTGACCTACAGCCTTCAGCAAGGGAGCACCAGCAGCGTGGTCAGGCAAAGAGGAGCGCCATGTCTAAGACACAGGAGATGGCAGGGTGGTTTGCAATATACTTTGGCTGACCTTTAGCAAAGGAGTGCCAGCTGCATGGTCAGGCAAAGAAGAGCGCCATGCTTCGGGTACCATGGAGGGGAGTAGCCTCAGCAGCAATAAGGGGGCGCCAGTCAGGCCTGTCACCTGGCCACTGTAATGTCAATCAAGCAGTGTGAAATAGAAGATTCGATCACTGGAGCATTTCATTGTCACTGCAATGAGTCATTGTCAAATGCGTAGATGAGGCCATGCAGCACCAGCCAGGAGGGAAGTCAAAGCAGAGGATGGGTAAATGGTGAATGAAAGCTGACACATAAGCTGCCAGTCTGCCTGCAAATTTCCCCTTTTTTTTTGTGATGCACAAGCCATGGCAAGCGACTGGCATCCAGACAAAAAAGAAAACAGATAAATGGGAGAGGTAGGGGAGCACTGGGGTTTTAAGATTAAGAGGGGCGTGTGCGCCACTGTGGAAATACGCAGCAGTGTGATGCATCACCACTCACACGCATACACACATATAGACACACGCAAACACACAAACACACCACACACACTCACTCACACACACACACACACACACACACACACACACACAACAAAAATAAAACAGCACAGTGTGAACCGATACTGCACTATTCATTACAAAAGCACAGACTTGTTTGCCCCAAACTGAACATTAACCGGTTAACATTAACCATCTGCTACTTTGCCTTCTAAAAGCCAGCACTAGCGCAGTGACATTTTGGTCATACTCACGTCACCAACTTGGGGAGACCTCCTTGTGGCATGTGAGCTTAAGAATAATGATTTACTCCATCAAAAAGAGGACACCGCTGTGCAGAATCCCAAACCCAGATCACACTTAGCTTAGCCCTGCCATGATTGTGACCTGCTTGAGGATACCGCTTACAACCATTCCTGCAAACTTGCAGAGTACCTGCGGTGATTTTTCTTAGCCTTTACCACTCACAACCTACTGAACAGAATAAGAGAGCTGCGCCTCTGGCTGCATAAGAAGTATCCTCATCACCACATGCACCACTAATTACACAACACAACGCCGCGATTGCCACAACGATCTAGATCGCAAATGCTTCCCATGCAACCTTAACAATCTAGCTACGTGCTTGATCTCACGGCATCATACTCCCCCTCACCTACACAACGCCAACTGCGCAGCACCTTCATCCCAGGACCCATTCGCAAAAAGGTGGTTTCCGTACAGCAGCCGCAGCCGGTCCTCCAAATTGTTGCCGCCCCCCTCTTGGCTGCTTGGAACGCTCTGTGGGGCGTAGTGCTTGGAGGAGACGTGATCTGGCTTCTACAATGACAGCAGGATATATTTGATATTAAATTGTAGGTGACAGATCTGTGAATTGGAAAGCGTGAAAGAGACTTGCTTCTACTTAAACAGCAAGGAGTGTGTAAGCGTGCCAGCAATAATCAGCGCTTTGTGTGGTGTAGGGCTTGGAGGAAGATTTTTTGGAAAATAGAGCCGGACAAGCGGACAGTACTTTCAAAGGAAGGTCGACAAGATAAGTTCACTGGCCATACTTGTGCAGCAGCAACAATGGGATGTTTTTAAGAGTGTGTGAGCTACTATTCCTCTGTGCTCAAAATTATGTTGTCAAGGATAAGAAATAAGTACACCAGCTTGAAAAGAGACAAGCAGAACAGGCACACACAGCCTTTGGTATGCCCCTGCTAAGGTCTAGAAAAAGCAGATCAAGTCGGAAGGAAGAATTTGAACGACACAAGGCGCGCACGCGCACACCCTGGACACTATGGGGATGCCCATTGGAGTAGGCCAACAGAGCTGCAGGCTGCTGCCAAAAGAATGTTGAAAAAAAGGCACACCCTCACCATGACAGGGTGCCAATTGCCCTGAGGAGAGGCCAATAGGGCCCTGGGCTGCTCTTGCTGCTGCTGCCTCCCTCTCTGCTGTCCTTCTGCCTGTGCTGGAGTGCGTGCAGACGCCAGTGCCGCTAGGGCAAGGGCCTCCTGATACTCCCCTGCAGCGGCTAGTAGCTCAGCCTGGGTCTCCAAAGGCACAGGCACCAGGCGACGGATGCCTTGGTCTGTGTGTTTGTATGTGTTTGCGTATGTGTGTGTTTGCAACTGGGTGCGTACGTATGCAGTGAGTGGATGCGTGTGTATCTCTCCCTGGAAGCCTTGGGTTTGTTTGATTGCGCAGGACCTTGGTTCCAGACTTGCAATTGACGTGAGAGTAGTCCCAATTTCGCACAAGAACATTTAAGAATGATGCAGCTGAAACAACGACAAGAAGCATAGCTCACCTCTAGACCTTGCCACAAAGATGAAACCTACCATTGGACACAGTCCAAACATGAGCTACACGTGTGAAACCGACAAAAGCAGCTCTCATCTCCTGGCATTGCCACAAAGACGGAGCCAGCGACAGGGGACATTTTAAGAAACGAAGCGAAATTTGGAGACGAAAGCAGCTCTCACTTCCTGGCATACTGCCACAAAAACGGAGCCAGCGATAAGGGACATTTTAAGAAACGAAGCGAAATTTGGAGACGAAAGCAGCTCTCCCCTCCTGGCATTGCCACAAAAACGGAGCCAGCAACAGGGGACATTTTAAGAAACGAAACGAAATTTGGAGACGAAAGCAGCTCTCACCTCCTGGCATTGCCACAAAAACGGAGCCAGCAACAGGGGACATTTTAAGAAACGAAGCGAAATTTGGAGACAAAAGCAGCTCTCACCTCCTGGCATTGCCACAAAAACGGAGCCAGCAACAGGGGACATTTTAAGAAACGAAGCAAATTCAAAAAGAAAGCAGCTCTCACCTCCTGACATTGCCACAAAGATGGAGCCATCTACAGGGGACATTCCAGGGTGGGCCACCAGGCGTACCCCTTGGAGGCCTGTCAGGGTCTGGGACACGTACGCATCTCCCGATCGCCTGAGGCTGTGCACCTGTGGTAAGGAAGGGCGTGAGGAATAGGGCATTCAGATCATGCGAGAGGTCGAGACGTGAAAGCCTTCTTGGTTGCCTGAGGCTGTGCACCTGTGGTAAGGAAGGGTGTGAGGAATAGGGCATTCAGATCATGCGAGAGGTCGAGAAGCGAAAGCCTTCATGGTTGCCTGAGGCTGTGCACCTGTGGTAAGGGCAGGTATGAATGAGGCATCCATATCTTGCAAATGGTCAAGGCGCGTAAGCCTTCTCAATCGCCTGAGGCTGTGCACCTGTGGTGAGGCAAGGTATGAGTAATAGGGGCATCACAATAGTGGGAATGGTCAAGAATGGAGGCTGGTTTCTCTCTGAACGCCTTGAGGCTGTTTTTGCTCCTGTAGGAATCAAAGATGTTTGATCAAGAAAGCTCCTTGAGTCAGAGACACACGGCACGCTATCCATGACTGGAGTGCGTTGAGATACAGGGACATGGTGAGTGTGCTGGGCTGCAAGGCATGTTGCAGCACACAGGCACAAGCCCCACATATGCAGACCTCATCACACATATGCGGACCTCATCACACACTGTCACGCATATGCGGACCTCATCACACATATGCGGACCTCATCACACACTGTCACGCATATGCAGACCTCAACACATATATGCCGACCTCATCACACACTGTCACGCATATGCTGGCCTCATCACACGTATGCAGACCTCATCACACATATGCGGACCTCATCACATGCTGTCATGCACTCTGCGTACGCTATTGGGTTCCATCTGTGCAAGCACAAGCCTGCAGGCAATACGAAAAAGGCACACATACACACTGCAGGACGGTTAATCTTTCATATGCACAAAGTCCACAACACAACACTCTTTGATACGGTCAGAGATACACCTCAGCACCTGCAGGCATGAACGTACACAAACACACACACAATCACAAAAACACACACAGACACTAACATACACCTCAGCACCTGTAGCTGTGATGCCATATTACGGGACAGGGGCAGAGACACAATCAAGCACAGGGACACAGACACACCTCAGCACCCGCTGCCATGAAGCCTAAGACATAGTATACATTGGAATAGACCCAAGCACATTGTACAGGGACACAGACGTACCTCAGCACCCGCTGCCATGAAGTCTAAGACATAGTATACATTGGAATAGACCCAAGCACATTGTACAGGGATACAGACGTACCTCAGCACCCGCTGCCATGAAGCCTAAGACATAGTATACATTGGAATAGACCCAAGCACATTGTACAGGGATACAGACGTACCTCAGCACCCGCTGCCATGAAGTGTAAGACATAGTATACATTGGAATAGACCCAAGCACATTGTACAGGGATACAGACGTACCTCAGCACCCGCTGCCATGAAGCCTAAGACATAGTACTCTGTGGCCACCAGGCCTAGCAGGGGCTGCTGGAAAGCAAGGGACGACCTGCAAATGGGGGTTGAGAAGACAATGACGCAAAATTGGAATTTCAAGGCGTGCTGAATAACAAGGGACAATTGTTTGCATATGAGGGCTAGGAAAGGAATGCATATGAGGGTTAGGAAGGATTTGCATATGAGGTATTGCATATAAGATTTGCATATGAGGATTTGCATATGAGGGCTAGGAAGGATTTGCATGAGGGTTAGGAAGGATTTGCATATGAGGGCTAGGTGTCGCAAACAGATCTGCAACACAGCACGTCATTGGCACTGAAAAACCCGTCCTATGTGACGGTATGCCATTCAGGCCGATGAATTCCTAGCTGCACAATGGCACACCACCTGGACTGAGAAAGCCTGTCTATACCTGCGGGACGGTACGCCATTAGGGCTGAAGAATGCCGCCGCATTGTCACATGCAAGCAGCACCTCCTCCCCGTTAGGACACACGGCAATGGCCGGCGAGAGGGCGGTCCCTACGGCTCCCACATTCACAGCCGCCACAGCAGCCGCCGCAGCCTTAGCCGCGGCAGCTGCGCCGGCAGCCTCAGGGTTGGAAGTGGGTGAGGACGTGGAGGGAGGGAGGACGGACAGCAGGTCAGCCATGAGGTAGTACTGCTTTTTGCTGCCTAGGAACAAATTGGGACCTTGGGGAAAGGAGGGAGGGGACAATGTGAGGGCAGAGGAACGGATGCTTGAGAGTTCATTTGACAGTTGAGCTCAATAAGCGATGCATAATCGAATCACAGCAAAGAGCACACCACAGTTATTGGTAGTGATCTGGGGCATTGAGAGAGGAAATGGAGGGCAAACTGAAAATTCTAAGATGAAAAAGGTTTCCTAGGCAGATATTCGCTGGCTCCAAGAGAGAGAGTGGTGTTTGGGCCAGATCATACTTCTATACTTTATACGTGTATGCGGTACATGCACATTGATTATAGAAAGAGAATTGAATTACAATAACAGTCATGAACATATGTTTACACACACTCTCACAGAGATGCAATGCACACACATATGGTACCTGGCAGGTACTACCTGCAAATGCGATGGTGATCATGGTATCTGGCAAAGCCAGATCAGCCACCTCCTCTAAGTCAACGGTGCCCTTACTGGTGCCTCTGCCTGCAACAAGAGGAGAAGCAAGTAGAGAGTCTGTGTGCGCGTGAGTGTGTGTGTTTAAATGGGAGTGTGTATGTCTGTCTCTATATGTGTGTAAGCAGTAGCGTACTAGGCCAAATATCAAGACAAGAGTGGAGAAGTGTGTTGATAATGGCACATGACTAAAGGTGATAAGCTCACTTAAAATTACTAGGTATGTGCTTAATAGAGATGTCCAATTATTTACGTAAACACAGTTTGGGGGCTTCCCTTCCAACAATCTCTCTCTCTCACACACACACACACACACACACACACACACAGCATCAGCCTGAAATGATGCAAGGTACTGTTTGGCAAAACGGTATTTAGGCATTGGTCAAAAAGAACAAAGTGCACCGGTAGTGAAAACTACCTTTAACGCACACACACACAATGATAAAGGTGAGGTGAGCCTTGTCTTAGACAGGAAAAGAACAGTAAAACAATGGCGATACGGGCAGCAAAAAACTGATCCCCAAAGTAATGAAGCAATGAAGAAGCCACTTTGGTACCAAGTACCTAGGGTTGGCCAGAACCGTACATGGGATTCCCATATACTGTATAAACGCCGTATATGACCGTATATACGCCGTATTTCCGTATATACCGTATATAGGAGAAAATTGACTCACTCAGAATTAATTCATAGGGGGTCCATTTTGTAGCTCTTGAAGTGCTGAGCACGCTTGAACCAATCATTGATACCCAAAAAGTGAATGGTTAGGGAGGTAGGCTTGCTTCAAGCCAAAAAGGCCAAAAAAGGCCCTTTTCAGTGCATAAGGGAGTTCAACTACCATAACCACCAATAAAACTAATTATTAATGCAAAACATGCATCAATAGAAAAGGGAAGCAAAGGAAAAGCTCAGGAAAAAGAGGTTCGAGAAAAGAAAACTGACCAAAAAGAGCAAAATATATTGCTGTTGCTGGGTATCGAACCCTGCACCACCTGCAAATACGGTCCATATACGGAGGTTTAGACCGTACATACGGCGTATATACGGTCGGCCAAAACCCATATACGGTCATACGGTTACGGAACCGGTGGCTCAGTGTCATATACGGTACCGGATATACGGCGTACCGAGGATACGGCGTAAATACGGTCATACGGTTTGGGCCAACCCTATATATACGGTGTTTTTGGCAGGGAAACCACCAATTTTACGGTCATGAACGGTGTATATACACGGTTCTGGCCAACCCTACACGTGCCCTCACTGGGCACCATGGACAAGGTATCGTTGTTTAAAAAGCACCACTCCGCATGAAACACACAGGGTGCCGGACCTGCAAATGGCCAGGCGCGAGCGGGCCTGTCGGATCTGTTTGCACGCCAAAAGGTGTCACAGCGCTTCGGCGGAGAAATCTCTCGTCCAGCCATGCACGGGGGAGATGAGGACCTTCCAAAAAGGTGTGTGAAGGTTCCAGCACGACTGTAGGTCTAATGCTTTACTGTTGTAGTTGCGGGATTGGTTGGTGTTGGCGGGGCTTGAGCACAACGTGTGTGTGTGTGTGTGTGTGTGTTTGTGTGTGTGTGTGTGTGTGTGTGTGTGTGTGCGGGCGTGCGGGCGTGCGGTGTGCGTGCGTGTGTGTATGCGTGTGTGTGTGTGTTTGTTTGTGTGTGCGTGCGTGTGTGTATCAAAGTGCCCAGCACAACGGCAGTAAACCATATGCCCATTCTTGCCTCAACAAGAAGCATGCAGCTCCGTTGTGCACAAAATACAAAACCCCCCCTTTGACGTGCTCACTGTGCAGGGCGCCTCTTCACGAACGACGAGCTCAGTTTGATGCAAAGGTGGCGCGCCGCAATGCGCGCAGTGCCAGTGAATTTGGTGAGTGTCATAGAACGTTGTTTCTCACGTCACGATGCTCAGATTACTGCAGCATTTATGGCATGGGTGGTGTGCCGCAATACTTGCAGTGCACTTTCTCAAGATCACCTAGCAAGGCAGTATGATGCTACCGATCTGCTTGCAGTCCAGCGTAACAGCTTATTATATACAGTCAGTCCTGAAAACGAAATAAGGTGTTTTTTCATAGCAATAGATTGCACCTCATGTATTATAACGCATAATATTATGACAGGAAGCTCCTTCAATTTTTCTTCAAAACAAATAGCAGTAAATTGCACCTTTTTTGTGTTGTAGCGCATTAGTCCATGACAGTAAGTTCCTTAATTTTATAATACATACACACGCTTTATTTTTCTCTCCCAAACACATACACACACACATACACACACACACATACACACACACACACACACACACACACACACACGCTCGCACACACACATGTTTTGTTGCGGTGTAGATGATGACGAAGACATGTATGATGTTGGCAACGGGAGCAAGCGAAAGAACCAGCAGCCAGCAGAAGAAGATGAAGTATATGCAGCAGCAAAGGTATGTGTGTGCTGCCGGATTGTTGATTTAATGGTTTCACAGTCAATGTGCTTTAACAGTTGTGTGTGCGTGCGTGTGAGTGTGTGTGCGTGCATGTGTTGTGTGTGTGTACGTGTGTTGTTTGAGTGTGTGTGTGTGTGAGAGAGAGAGAGAGAGAGAGAGAGAGAGAGAGAGAGAGAGAGAGAGAGAGAGAGAGAGAGAGAGAAAGAGAGAGAGAGAGAGAGAGAGAGAGAGAGAGAGGCTTGGAAAGCTCGCCCAGCAGCACCCAGAAGCTAAGACGCGCGTTTGGATTTGGTCTGCTTTGCGCACAGGATCAGCCAAGAGCGGTGCCTGCTTTGTGCATGACCAGCCAGAGTGGCGTCTGCTCTGTGCATGCTCGACTGAGATTTATTAGCAGTTGTGTCTGAAGGACTCGAAGCGCAGATTAGTGTATGCAGTCTTGGAGCGCAGATTAGTGTATGCAGTGGCATGATGTTAGTCGGATCAGTTAGATTAGTGTATGCAGTGGCATGATGTTATTGCAGTGACATGATGTTAGTGCAGTGGCATGATGTTAGTCAAATCAGTTAGATTAGTGTATGCAGTGACATGATGGTAATGCAGTGGCATGATGTTAGTGCAGGAGCATGACGTTAGTCAGATCAGTTAAATTAATGTATGCAGTGACATGATGTTAGTGCAGTGGCATGATGTTAGTGCAGGGGCATGACGTTAGTCAGATCAGTTAAATTAGTGTATGCAGTGACATGGTAATGCAGTGGCATGATGTTAGTGCAGTGGCATGATGTTAGTCAGATCAGTTAAATTAGTGTATGCAGTGGCATGATGTTAGTGCAGGGGCATGACGTTAGTCAGATCAGTTAGAATAGTGTATGCAGTGGCATGATCTTAGTCTTATGATGCAATAAACTCGCTTAGTGTCAGTACAAGGGGTTACCTACCTCCGCAAGACCAAGCACTCAATGATGAGATCATCTTGCAAAACCAAGTTTTGCTGTTTGGGTGTGAAACCGAACAAGATACAAGAAAGTCGTGCAGCAAACTGTATACTGCACAAACTGTGTATGCTTCTTGGTGTGTGTGTATCTTTGCAGGAGGGAGCAGCATCTCGCAAAAAGTCCCGCAGCGAAAAGTACAGCGTGCCCTCCATGGCCCCCCCCTTGCCGGACCCAGAGGTGGAGACTGGGAAGCCGCGCAAGATCACGCAAGAGATTCAAACCAACAGGGGCCTCACCCCACACAGGTGGGTGATTCAAACCAACAGGGGTCTGACCCCACACAGGTGGGTGCGTGCAGGCGTGGTCTGGTCAGGGTGGTCAAGCAAAAGGTGCAAACGGATACGGTATGTCACTCTATTATGGTGTCACGGAAATGGTATGTCACACTACAGATCCAAACCAACAGGGGCCTCACATCTCATAGATGGGTGCAACGACAAGGTCTCAATAATGTCAGACGTGTACTCTTTCAGCGCAAGTTAGTTGCAATACAACGTACAATGTTGGAAGTACAACATGCAATGTTGGAAGTTTGACGACACCAGAAATAAATGGAAAGAGGTCAGGTGACCACACAGGTGAGTGCTAGCACTTTGGCAGATGGTTTGGGCATGTAACTGTAAAAAGGCCGTATGCAAGTGCATGTGGTGGAGGTAGGTTTGCATGTTTGCTGAGCATTTTATCCTGGAATCCCTCTTCCTGGTCTTACGTGGAGAAGCAAGGAAGGAGGAGCACCCATTAAGGTATTGTGTCCTGGTTCGTAGCATGCTTCGCTCTTCAAAACGTCGTCCAACATCGATTATGGCATGGAAGACAGTAATATGTGGTACTCATTCGCGACTTCCAACTTGAATGACGTCGGAGACCCCAGTAGCGCGTGTATGTTGTAACTGACCATGCTTGCTCATGCTGCGTGTAACGCTACGAGGGAAGCTAGCCTACCAGGGTTCAAACATTATAATGACATTGTTAAAGCGCAAGAATAGCGTTGCGGGGCAGCTTTGACCTGCAACTCAGCACATACACCTTACTACATCCTCTTGCTGCACATGTTAAGCCTACTTTCAGCATTTGGCACTTCTATGACCAATGCTTGTTCATTTCGTCAAGTCATTTGGCTTGAATGCGAAAGCAAAAGTTTCAGGTTGGTGCTGCTGTGACATAGTCTCTGTACGCAGCACATGCTTTCTCCTATCTGCCCCTGCTTACTATGTGAGCCAAACAAGTTTGTGTGAATGATGGAACTCAGCATTATACGGGAGACCCAAGGAAGCGTTTCTGGGTCCGCGCCGTGAGGACCTCCCTCCGACCATATTGATTTGATAGTCATTGAGTGTTAACATCAAATTTGAACATCACTGTGTGTGAGCATCACTGTGTGTGAGCATCAGCGTGTTTGAACATCACTGTGTGTGAGCATCACTTTGTGTGAACATCAGCGTGTGTGAACATCACTGTGTGTGAGCATCACATTTGAACATCACTGTGTGTGAGCATCACTTTGTGTGAGCATCACTTTGTGAACATCACATTTGAATATCACTGTGTGTAAACATCACTGTGTGTGAACATCAAATTTGAGAGTCACTGTGTGTGAACATCACTGTGTGTGAGCATCACTTTGTGTGAACATCAGCGTGTGTGAACATCACTGTGTGTGAGCATCACATTTGAACATCACTGTGTGTGAACATCAAATTTGAAAGTCACTGTGTGTGAACATCACTGTGTGTGAGCATCACTTTGTGTGAACATCAAATTTAAAGGCACTGTGTGTGAACACCACTGTGTGTGAACATCACTGTGTGTGAACATCAGCGTGTTTGAGCATCACTGTGTGTGAGCATCAGCGTGTGTGAACATCACTGTGTGTGAACATCAGCGTGTGTGAGCATTACTGTGTGTGAACATCAGCGTGTGTGAACATCAGCGTGCACCTTGTCTTCCAACAACTCCAGTGCTCCAGTAACACCGCGCAAATTGACTGTTGCTGCTTACTGCTGTGCAATTCGGTCATGTGACACACCTTTGGTCTGACTCCAGTAACACCACTTCCCTCCGACCAAATTTGAGAGTCATTATGAGTTGGCATTGGCGCGCGTCCTGCAGATTGACTGTCGCTGCTTATCGCTGTATGATTTGATGATGCCTGACTCCAGCAACATCACTGTCGTGCCTCAGCCGCTTCAGTTCTATAATACTTAGGAACATATTATCAGGCATGGGTATTCAAAGCCTGCGAAGGTTCTGATGAAGCTCGACAAGCTTTGCCTTCTCGCCAATGTTTGTTGAGTCCAGGTCCCACCCTAGCCATGCATGAATCACGTGACATGATCAGGGTTGGCCAGAACCGTATATATACGTTTATATACACCATATATTTGGTGATTTCCAAGCCAAAAATACCGTATGTACACCGTATATATATGGTTCTGGCCAACCCTAGACATGATGCATGTTGTTTACTGTCCGTCATGTCATGCATGTTGTTTACTGTCCGTCATGTCATGCATCACAACCCATACCCAATCAGCCCAAAACTGCTCTGCTGGCGTGACGCACACTTCACAGGAGAAAGGACCTCAAGAACCCCCGCAAGAAACACCGTATCAAGTACGCCGATGCCGTGGTTCGACGCAAGGGTGCTGTGCAGGTGCGCTTTTCCTTGCGTAATGCTTACGAGTTGCTGCGTGTGTACTTGTCTGCGTGTACAAAGAAGAATTACGCAGGCAGTGAAAAACCACTTCCCACATTATTTAAGGAAAAGGAGCCACTTTGGTACCGGGTACTGTAAAGGTCCTCCAACAGAAGAAAAAGAAAAAGATCAATGCGGATCAGGAGGGTTGCAGGCTTGGCCTGAAACCGTCTCCTGATGAGGGTTGATAACAGTACTGGAAAGGGCACGTCTGTTATGGACAAGTTTGGCAGCGTGTGCGCTTATCTGCGTGTATAATGTAGCTGCGTGTACTGGTGTATTGCTCACTATGTTGCTGCGTTTACTGGTGTAATGCTTACAATGTAGCTGCGTGTACTGGTGTAATGCTTACAATGTTGCTGCGTGTACTGGTGTATTGCATACAATGTTGCTGTGTGTACTGGTGTAATGCTTACAATGTTGCTGCGTGCGCAATTGTGCATTGTATTCCTTGCGCTGTCGCTTTCTGCCTTCCTCGTTAGGATAGGGAAGCTTTGATGACGGTGGGGTTGGACATCCTGTGGAATTTGCACACAACCGGCACAATGATGTGGTTGTGATCCTCAGGACGAGACCTGCAATGCACTGTGTGCCAAGCTTCCCACTGTGTGCTCCACTCCTTTTATATACAGGATACAGCCCCAGGTGCCGCAGGCGGGTATGGTGGAGAGGCCACTGGAATCAAATCTCGTGTCACCAAGGGGAGGAAGTTGGGTTAATGGGGTGGCGTGGAGACATCTTGTTAGAGGCTCTGTTTCTCTGCTATTCACCTGCACTCTTTGCTCGCACCTGATTGCATTGCTTTCTTGCGTGTAATGAAATGAAAAAGAAAAAGAACGCAGACAGTATAAACACTACCGGCATGGATTTGGAAAGGATGTTGTCATGTGTTCTGCACCACTTAATGGATGCAAAGACACAACATCCCACCTGATGAATGAAGCTAAGAGAAGCTTTTCAGTGGGGATCAGGTGGTTGGGAGGCAGAAGCCTGCACACCACCAGGAGTATTGCTCAGATATTTCTGGGGGTTGTGTCCAATGTCTCATCTCATCTGTGTGATTTTTGTTGCGGGTTTTATTGCATGTAGGCTTGATTTTTCCTGATGGCTGTGGAGTGGGATCCTTGTGTGGCTGCTATAAATGGTGCCTGTTGCTCCTAGCAGGATGGTGTGAAGGGCTTTATGGTGAGTTTAGTTTAATTTAGTCACAAAGGCCTCCAGTCTGGCATGGCTGCTAACCTTTAGGTCCAAACAAATAAATCAATCAAAAAGATCGACAGCTGCACTAATGAATTTGAGTTATGTTGAAAATAAACAAAACCTTTGATATCACCCTCAGAAATATTATCAAATAAATGGTGTCCGAGTAAACGGCGTATAATGACCGGTAAGGACGTCTTTTGCTTTTTAAGCCTGAAACACAGGCTTCTATGGCACTTCAAAGCGACTGAACCCCCGTTTTTCTTTTGGAAGTACCAGGTTTCTGTTTTTGTGACACGACAAAAAAGTTGGAGAAGCAATTTGTTAAAACATGGCATAGCGCATCAGCAAAAGTAAACGTCTATGTTGGAAGTCACCAGCGTGCATTAAGCAAAGGCTCTCAACTAGTACTCACACTAGCCAGAGCCCCACCAAAAACGAAAAAAAAGAGAAACAATAGAGATTAATGAGGATCCGGCGGGTTGTCAGCCATGCGATCCGGCCTGCGCCTTGCCCTCCTGAAGGTAGCCGCTCTACCAGTAATCCCCCTTCCAGATCCCCCATTATTACTGTTGCTGTTGTTAAAGTGTGTTGTATGTCTTGTTTTTGTGATCTTGTTTAAGCTTTTTATTGCATGGCAGTGTATTTTAGTAGTTAGTTGTGCACTTTGTGCGTGGGGATGCCCAAGTTTAATAAAGGAGTTATGGTGTACTGATTGTAGATTGTGCCCCCGACTCCAAGAAGTATAACATGAAGTGTGACTTGGTTGTTTCGAGAGATGCTTCGGACTCCTTGTTCGTAGACGCTGGATAAGGGGTTGATGCTGGTTGTGCGCTTTTTCTAGTGTTTGTTGCGGGTTTATGTCTGAGCAGAATTTGAATTCTACAAGATGTATGTCTCTGTCCTTTGGGGACATCTGTTTGGGATCCAAGTGCCTGCCTCTTCCCTCAATGGGCATAACTAACATGTCATCTGGACGGCTTTGATGTCTAGTTGGAAGGTTTTGTCGTGTTGGCAAAACCCAGTCAGGAATGTCTCTTTCAATGTCATCGGGTGGTTCAATGTTAAGGTCATATAACTTTTCACTGTTACAAGCATCCATTGTAACAATTGCTGAGCCCAGCTTGCCTTTGCTGATCACTTCACAACAAAGGCTTACAGCGTGGTGGTGTCGGTTTATGTGCATTCTCTTCAGAGTATGGTTGTTGCACCTAAGAAGTATGTGTGGAGCACTGTCTGATCCTCCACACAAAGGGCAGGTGGCAGGACCTGTCGTATGGCTAAACCTTTTGGTGTGTTTGTCTGTGTGTATCGTATCCGTCCTGTACTTAAGGAATTGTTCCTGTTCCTTAAATTCACAGTTAGCATGGACCAAAACTTGTTACTGAATTGGGCATGCGCAAGGGGCTTTGCAGTAGCTTGCCGTGTGTGAGAGTCGGGCTGTGCTGCACGCTGAGGCGTATCATGCAATTTTTGCCAGAGCTTGTAAAGCAGTGTTTCTGTGTTAGCTTCACCAAGGTAATGGTGGGCGTGCATGCGCTGTTTTAGTTTGTCTTGCAGGTTAGTCAAAACTCGTAGCTCTTCTGCATGGGAGCCAACTTTGTTTGGAACGTTTAGCCAGAACAGGTCGTAGAAGGGGTCAGTAGCTGGCGGGAGGGAAACATCAGAAGTTTGATTGACTGCTGCTTTGTGTGCTAGGTGGTCTGCACCCTCATTGCCAATAATACCAGAGTGAGATTTCACTTTGTAGAAAGTAACAGTAGAAGGTGAGGTTTGGATTAAAATTACAATGTCCTTGAGTAGTTCCCTGTAGTGCAAGTGGTGGAGTACAGCCATTGGGTTCAATAGCTGTTTTCTAATCTGAAAGAGGGATGAGGCACTGTCTGTAGCAATTTCAGTGTGGCCTTTTTGTGCTACCGCTACTAGCACAGCTGCAAGTTCAGCTCTATTGATGGTGAGTGTGGGGCCGCTGCCTCCAGGATTGATAGTGACGGTATCATTACAGCCAGCGTCGTAGTGGGGGTGAAAATGCCAGCGCCTATAATTTGCTGTTTGCTAAACGCATCTTGCATGGCACTACCATCAGTGTATGTGATTAAATTCCAGTTTTTTACTTTGGGAATGTGTGGGCTCTTGTACTGGTTGACGTTTGTGTCATGAAGCGTTTGCCACTGGCCGATGTTAGCAGCAATAATGGGAGTATCTGGGTGCAGGAGTTGAAGTCTCTTTCTCTGCTTGTTCTTGCATTTCACACGAGCAGTGCCAAGCACGTTGGCACTATTTTTACAAGTCCACGTTGCTTCAGGGATGTCTGCTTGAGATTGTTGAGCCAAGATGGGTTGGATTCATTCAGGGCTTGTTTTTCTTGATTGTTCCAGACGACAATTAGCAACTTTATTCGTGTTGTGCTGAGGCTGGGGTGGAGCATCTAACCAAACTTCTGTAGGGTTTAAGAGCATGCTGTCTGCAGAAAACTTGGCTAGAACGCATGCATGCTCAGGGTAGTCGTTTATCCAAAACATGTACCCGTTCTTACTCTAGCCAAGCCAACTAGGGAGGAGCAGGAATGTTGCTGTAGCTTCTTGAGTGGAGTTTGCTGATTGAAGTGCATGTCCCACAAGGTAGTCGCAATTATTCGGGTGGCAAAAGGAGGAGCCTGTGAATTTTGTGTCGAAAGCAATAGTGCTTGCTTTTATTACTGTGTCTCTGGTATTTTCGCTCCATTAGGCTTGGTAACTAGGGTTAAACTCTAGGGGGCTAGCAAATTTTTGCTTGGTAACTAGTGCCCATTTTTGGAGGGAGGTCGTAATGTGCCTCGAGGTGCAATACATGTTGGAATCTCTTGCCTTTTTACCAATGTTGTTAAGTGAGCTCATTTGAAGTTTATATCTTTGTAGCAGACCTACAATTTCAGTTGCCGCGTCTTGCACAGGTGGTTGTGTAGTACTGTGTAGGCCAATCCGTTAAGATTGATTGTAAGCATGTAGCAAGATGTTGAGACGTTCTAGGGATAGCATGCCTGTGCACTTGCCGTAGATGTCATACACACAGGCTGCTTGACAAGTTATGTGTTCAGGGATTTTGAGTTTACCCTCTGGGTCTTTATTAGATCCTGGCATCTGGAGATCCACATCCCGCACCCAGATCTCACATTTCCAGGTGGGTTGGATGTCTACTTAGGGATTGACAGCGTCCGTGACAAAGATTGCCTTGTCTCTGATGTTTTGGCCTTGCGACATTTTCAAAGTGCTGGGTGCAACCATCACAGCCTACTTTGTAAGATTATCAGTTTCTTGGTTTTGTGATTGGGCATTTAGCTGAGTGCTAGTATCAGCATTTTCATAGCTATTTACATAGGTTTTGAAGTCAGGGTTGGCTAAGAGCAGTTCTGCCGCTTCCCATGTGGGTTGCCAGATCACTTTTATCATTTCTTTTTCTTCTGCATAGGATTTTCTGGTGTCCTTTTCCGCTTGGGTTACATCATTACAGGCTGGGCAGTCCCAGTCTTCACTATTTTCTGCATCTTGCCTTGCAGTATATGAGCAAGCATTCAGGTCAGTCAGACAATTCCAATGGTAGGTGGGTTGACACGTATCACATTGTGGCATATCATCATAGTTTTCTTCTCTTTCTGGATGCTCTCGGCTGACCGGGCTCCAGCAAATTTGGCAGCAATTGTCTACCTTTTGGCTTCTTGAAAATATTATTGGGTTGCGTGTTGGAGCAGCCCGGATCTCAGTCCATACTTTCTGTCTGACTCTGAATTGTGTGTCTCGTTCTCCTTGTGGAGACTGTTCGCCTAGCAGGAGTTTGGTTCTGTTGGCGTTGCGAAACCTGTAAATCTGACCTGGCCCATCCCATAATGGGAGTGTAAGCCTTAATTGTATCCAAAGCAGTAGCATTGATTTCCTTCACCCTTTCTCCTTTGTTAGGTGTCGTGTCCTTGTTTTTATGTAAGTCACTGATGAGCTGGGGGGTTACATTCTCTGAGTTCAACAGACAGGCAAGCCTGTTCATTGCAATATTTTGTCCCGTTTTAATTTTGCTGCAAAACTTGAATTTGAGGTTGTTGCCATTCAGTATGTGTGTGCCGTCTAGGCTAAGTAGCCTTGAAAGGCTGGAGATCCCAGAATTCATAAAAGAGAATCAATGTGGTTAATCAGGGTTTTCAGAGTAGGCAGGTTGGGTGCCGAGAGTATATTTGTAATACTGTCGAAACTTTCTGTGAGAATGGGTTGTCCTTGGAGTGAGACGCAAGTTGCTATTATGGATGCTAACGTACTGCCGTGCTCTTAGCATATATTGTAATTGCTGTTGAAGGCATCTTGGTGTTTGACACTGAGGTTCCAAGTGGCCTCGTGCCGCAATTTTTAGTTGTTGAGTTTGACGCTCGAGGAGAGCTTTGGTGAGCCTACCATGCTTTGCCTTTTTAGTAAGGCTAGTGATAAGTGCAAGGGCGACAAGAAATAACAGTTGTAATTTTAAAGCAACACTGCATAAATACCTCACTAAGAACGACGACTGTTAGCAGTTACTACAACAGCCAATACATTCTATAAACCCAGATGACCTGACCGGGTGCTATGTCACTCATGTAATATTAAACTGAATTATCCTCCTTGCACTCCATCAGGTCTGCAAGAAAATCGTACAAACCAGACGTCCACTCGACAGACAGTCTGACGACTGAACCATTCTTATGAACGCAAACGCCAAAAGATCTCTGCAAAATTCTGCAAGGAGTCTCCGTTACTCTCCACATCATCCTTTTGGGTGTGGGTGGCACCATCTACAACACTCACACTCTAAAGCCTTTCAAGGAACTGGGTCTCGATTCTCAAGAAGTTAAGAAGCTTGCCTCCAAGCTCCATGTGCACTCTGTGAACTTTGCTGCTTACTTGTCCATACCAGACATGCCCTTTCCAGTACTGTTATCAACTCTCATCAGGAGCCGGATTAAGGCCAAGCCTGCAACCCTCTTGTTCCCCATTGATTTTTCCTTTCCTTTTCACGGTGGAGGAGCTTTACGGTACTCGGTACCAAAGTGGCTCCTTTTCCTTAATTGATGTGGAGAGTGGCTTTCACTGCCTGCGTAGTTTTTCTTTTTCTCTCTCTTTTAAAAAGATCAAGCCGTCAGCCAGCACTCAAAGATTACACTGAAGCATGGCATAAGCTCACGGTGAGAAAATACTTTTAAAGAAAAGAGCTTTTAAGATAACATACCATCATAACAAACTGCTATGGATCATGTTTACCTTGGGTTCCCAACAGATGCCATATATGTGGTAACATATATCTACACGAAAGTCTGTACAAAAATACGACTACCCTTAGGAGAGCACACAGAATCCATTCAAATCGAAAGAGGAACCATACAAGGAGACACCCTTTCCCCTCTTCTTTTTCTGATATATAAGCCCTTCTACAGTGGCTCCATGTAGGAGGAAGAGGATACGAGCATGGATGTATAAAGGACATACAACCCGAAACAGATCTAGAGCGCTTAGCCAATAAAATTAGCAGCGGAGCCTTTGCTCATGACCTCATCTGTCTCTGCACCAAAACAGCAGATCTCCGCGCACAAGCAGAAAAGCTATCCCTTTACTCGGACTGGGCTGCCCTCATTGTCTCAGGGAAGGATACAAAGGTGACAGGCCTAATTCACAGTGCAGACAAGTACAGAAACACAAGCAAATAAAATTTGCTAAAGAAGCAACTCAAAGGTGGAATTGTCGTCCAAGGACAAGCGACACAGTTTATCTGGTCTAATAAGCCTTCTTTTGCATACCCATAATGCCATTCATAAGGGTACATACCAGGCCTGGCATATTCCTTTTTTATCACGGCCATATAACTTAATCTTTGGGACCAAATGATTGCTTGTGTGCCTTCTTCAAGCCCATAGGGGCGGACAACCAAGGGACAAATTGCTCATTTAGCCGTATTGGTGACATACTTCAAACATGCAAACCTTGGTACACGTGCAACCTAGGTTATTAAAGTGACCATATACCATTGTGGGCATCGTACCTACCAACATTTTATCCCTCGCATGGCAAAATGCAAAAGCTTGAAGATTCCCTGCAAGCTCTCTTGCCTGCCCACACACAAGCCCTTACTTTCATCAACGACTTAGAAAGTGCAAGTGCCAAAAGCTCTGCCAGGCTGCAACACCTTAACGGTATGCCTGCAGAAGAACAAGTTGAGCATCTAGCTAACTCAGTGACGCATCTTATCGAGCCATCATACAAGGCAGCTCTTGAAATTCGTTCTTCTACATTAAAAAATACGAACGAGGACTAGCAATAACCAAATGAATCGACTCACATAGCCCAACCATTTCCCACTAATCACCACAACATGTTTGAAAAGAACAAGCGAAGTAGCCTGAGCAAAAAACTCCATTGGATTAACAAAGAAAATCTGACACTTATTGTCTTCCCCTTGCATCATTGCCCAAGGCACCGCCACAGTAATAATTCAACAGAACAATGCTCTTCTAAAGCAAGGCAGTCTAAGCAATTAAGCACATTGGACCAGTTCAGCTCCCGACATCCACACTAAAACCAGGCAAGCCACTACCAGCATGGATGCTATCAGTAACAAGAAAACTAACACATTAGCTCGTAAGGCGCAACAGAGATTGATCAATAAAGCACCACAAAGAGCACACAAAGAAGTAATCAAAGACTCCATGCACAACCACGGGCAGGCCTCCAAGCTACAAACGATCCTGAGTCCGGCACGATTGAAACTGAGTCAACTTGGTAACCAATCACGCACAAGTTTTTGTAAAATACATCAAAGATTATTGGCAAGCCGTACATATCAAACATGGCACTTACCTCCCTGATGAGGCATTTAGAATTTACCTGTCGTAGCGAATCACTGTCACTGCAAAGTATAAGACTCAGCACAACAATCTATACCCCCCTAATCTGAGACTCGACCCTGGCTTTAAACATTCAATCGTCACTGCTAACAATTGGGCGTGACATACCCTCGGGAACACGCAGAGAACGAGCCTAAGATTTTACCTCCAGTTCCCTTTAAACTACGATCAAAAACAACTCCAGCTGAATTAGAAGGCATCGAATATAGGAGCTGGCTGCATTCCTCAATACTAGACAAAAGTGCCTCCAACGACTGCATCAAAACTCTGAGTAACATAACATCTCCAGGACCAGATGGAACACACACATGTAAACGAGCTTCTGCGTATGCTTCCTGCGGAAATCCAAAACACCATACACATGCTCATTATCATGTGGGCTACCGGCTTCACACCAAAATCCTGGAAAACCAGTAACACCATCCTTATTGACAAGAACAAAGGAGACGAAACTGAGGTGTCCTCTCATTGCCCGATTGGCCTTGCAAATACTATTTACAGGCTTTGGACACACCTCATCACCAACACGCTTTATGAGTACGCAGAGACGCATTCCATACTCAGCACCACACAAGCTGGCTTTTGCAAACACAAAGATGCCATCCACCAAATCCAAAACGCTTGTCCCTCCAGGATCTGCTGTGGTTATTTTGTTGGACTGAGGGTGGTAGACTACAGCTCCATAAGACTGATCCATTTTCTTTGTTTGTAGTACAGCTCCCATCTGTGAAGGTCCACCGCTCTTTTCAATAATCTTGGGATTGAATCCCAGCAAGCGTTGTTACCGCGTATGATCAAGGGAAACTTGGTTATGCGCGTAGTTCTCCATGGTACCGCCAACTTTCCCAATTGCAGCTGTAATTCATAAGTCTTTGGGGAGCATACATATTTTAGCCAGTCTCACCAATAGCTTATCCTTTGGAGGTTCAGGAAAAGTTACGCTGCCTGCTTTTTGAACTTCCATATTGCATCTGTGACAAGTCTTGTTTTATATCCTTTAATCAAAATGGGATGCTTGTATCAGTTTCTCCCTGCCAGTTTTGTTCCAGACTACTAAGATATGTATGCCCCGTGTTGCTTCTGGAAGGGTGGTGATTTGCTTTGCTGATGGAGGAGTGGCATTTAACGTACTTTTTTCTAGATAATGCCAAGAACAGTGCATTTTTTGTCGTCAGTGCAGGTTTTATGAAAGGCATTGGTGCTTTTTTCCGTTCAGTGAAAAGGTGGCATTTGCCACTTGGTTATTCATGGCAGATGCGGTTGCACGTTGCACTACTCTGTGCATTATGCACACAAACTGACTAGACGCGCACTTGAAAGAACAAATTGCTCTCAAGGTTTCGGTCTGGGGCAGGGGGCTTCCAGCCACCCTCCAGATCCCCACTAGTTTTCTTTTTACCTTTGGTGGGGGAGACTCACGGCACTTCGGGCCAATGTGTCTCCTTTTCCTTAGTTGGTGCAGGGAGTGTTTTTCTGCCTGCGTAGTTTTTCTTTTCTTTTCTTTCTTTGAGCATGTGCTTATCGTCATATCGTCATACATCGGATGGCAGATGGAAAGTTCCAGTGAACTGTTTGGAGGACGCTTCTGTTCTGGTACCATTCTTGGGTGGGCTGTCCAGAACTTCTGAAACTTAGGGGTAAGGCCATTCTTTAATTTGTGACCAGTGTATGGTTGCAGAAAGCTGTAATGTAATTAGGGTTGGCCAGAACCATACATACATATGTATATACGGTGTAAATACGGTATTTTAAGCAGAGAAATTATCATACATACGGTCATATACGTTGTGCATATGCGGTTCTGGCCAACCCTACATGTAATGGGTGGGCAGGGCCCAATAATGTGAGCATTCAGCCCATTCAGCCTCGGTATTGTGGCTGTCAACTGAGAGTTGAGGGAGTTTTTAAAGTGGTCCATTGAATGTTTGTTGGCTCTTTGTTGTACCTTATGGGTCTCTCAGTGTCTGTTTTTCTGGTGATACTCAATTAGTCTAAGGGATGGAAAGAAAAACTACGCAGGCAGCAAAACACTCCCTGCATCAATTAAGGAAAAGGAGACACGTTGGCCCGAAGTGCCGTGAGTCTCCCCCACCAAAGGGCTGGTTTTGTGTCTTTCCTTGATGCACACCAGCTCAACCCTAGCGTGAACTTTTATCTTTTACTTCTTCACAGTCCATGGGTTTTTGTTGTAAGGTCCTGGACAGGGGGATTCATCAGGGCATGCAGAGTTGTATGCATCCTGTAAAATCCTGAGGCGCTGAGGGGTGATGGTACCAGAGCATTTACCATCTATACCGTACACACATGTTACCCCTGGGGAGGTCAGGCACATAGGGGCTGGCTGGGTGTGTTATGTCGCTCCTGAGTTGGTAGAGCTTAGTGAACACTTTGTGAAGTATGCCTCGGGACTTCAGGGTTGACACCTAATTGCCCCTTCTCTTATTTACGTTGGATGCATAGTAATTACCAACATAGCCTGTTCTATTCAGATATACATTTGGCAAGATTTTCCTCATTGACATCCATATGCATAAAAAAACGTACAATCACGTTGCTAACCTTGTCCAGCATATGTGTCGTTTCGAGTGCTGTCACCATCTCTTATAAACAACCAGCTATCAGCGATGGCTGCAACCCTCTTGGCCCTATTGGAATTACATAAGGAAAAACCAAACAAAAGATCACTGTTTCGTGTTCTTGCCAGAAATTGAGATCCACCTGACACTTAAAGACATAGTGATGTTTCAGAATGGGTGCATTGGTCGGCAACACGTTCCAGCACCAAGATTGAACAAACTAAGGACTTCAAACGAAACATCCTTCCAACTGCTGGCCGATGGCACAATCAATGTGGTGCTTGTCCACACCAGCATAAGACG
>Ga0307947_1000120_pt1 | contig 45095 bp, 58 predicted proteins | sample OrgLakmetagen232_FD_201840 | JGI IMG/M metagenome (GOLD analysis project Ga0307947, IMG submission 201840) | Saline water microbial communities from Organic Lake, Antarctica - #232 | ecosystem: Environmental > Aquatic > Non-marine Saline and Alkaline > Saline | place: Antarctica: Organic Lake...
CTCTTCCTCTCTCTCTCTCTCTCTCTCTCTCTCTCTCTCTCTCTCTCTCTCTCTCTCACTCTCTTTTAATCACTCACTCGCTCGCTCACTCACTCACTCACTCACTCACTCACTCACTCACTCACTCACTCACTCACTCACTCACTCACTCACTCACTCACTCACTCTCTCACACACACTCTTTCACACACACACACACACACACCTTACAGTCGGCTGCTCCATGTCCTGAATTTGGCTGTCCTCCTCCACCTCCATGCTTCCTGACACACCCGCGACCTGCTTTGCTGCAGCTATATGTGCCTGCAGCAAAACGCAGTGACGTTACTGCTTTGATGCTCATGAGCACATAACAACAAATCACAGCTCTCCACAACCGTGACTGCTCTGCTGGAAATTCATACACTGGCAATGAGTGGTACACTGTATCACAAAACACACACTCACTCACGTACAAACATAAACCTTGCTAATCACAAACTCACTCATTTACGAACAAACATAAACCTTGCTAGTGTGCTATGAATGGCAAAACATGCCTGCAGGGTGCAATACTGCTGAGATCGCCCAACCTGGCTACCAACAATTATTGCGTCGTCGTCATAATTACTTTTGACGACCTGAACGTATCGCCAGCTCTAGCTGCTTTTAAAACTTATAATTCCAGCGCACCTGTGGTACGTCTACCCCGCCCCAGTTGTAAGGGTCAATCGGGCTTTGCGATGTCAAAAATACGGTGATGATCTGAACACACTCTAGTTGCTGATAAATCTTTAGTCTCAGCGCACCTGTGGTACATCTACCCCCCCCCAGTTGTAGGGGTCTCTATACAGCAGGGAGTGCCACCACTTTTGGGGGACCAGCTCCAGCCACGAAAACAGTTCACGCTTGCGCAGAGCGTCTAGCAGGTACTGCGTGTACCTATCAATGGTGGTCAGGGTGCAACAGGAGCAAAAGAAGCATGTGGGCTAGTTTGCGTATGTTTGTGTGCAAGTGCATGGGTGTATGTGTGGAAAGGGAAAAGCTCCCAGTGCGAGCATGATGCATCATCAACGGCAAACTTTGGCAGGGGGACCTTACAGTGGTACAGAGAAACTACAGTGGTATACACAACGCGATTATAGGGTTCTAGCCTATCAAGTTGCAGATAGTTCTGTAAAGTGCTCCAGTCGCTACAGTAGCCGCAGTCCAACGAACTAATGCTTGCTTATATATAGCAGATCAAAACACCCACCCTTTCGAGCGCACTTTGCTCGCTCACCCCACAGCAGCAATTGCAGTGCAGCTGCTCATGCTGATGAAGGCCACTCACATTTTGTCATAGCTTATGCTCAACAACGTTATCAGACATAACCACGAGCTGCACGTACCGCCCACCCCACAGCAGCAGTTGCAATGTACTCCTGCTCGTGCAGATGAAGGCCACTCACTAATGCAACTCCCCCTCTAGTCATACGCAGCCAAGATCACGTAATAGCACGTGCTACCCACCCCGCAGCGGCAGACCACATAAGATCACGTACTTCCCACCCCACAGAGGCAGTTGCAATGCACTTCTGCTCGTGCAGATGAAGGCCACTCACTGTTGCAAAGTTCTTCCTATCCACACGCAGCCAAAATCACGTAGTAGCACATATTACCCACCCTACAGCGGCGGTTGCATCGCGCTTGCCCGTGCAGATGAAGGTCACTCACTGTTGTTAAGTCATTCCTAATTACACTCAGGCCAAAATCACACAAGATCACGTACTGCCCACCCCACAGAGGCAGTTGCAATGCACTTCTGCTCGTGCAGATGAAGGCCACTCACTGTTGCAAAGTTCTTCCTATCCACACGCAGCCAAGATCACGTAATAGCACAGGTAATATATTACCCACCCCACAGCGGCAGTTGCATTGCGCTTGCCCGTGCAGATGATGATGGTGTTGAAGTTGGCAGCCACGATGACAGCACCTAGCCTCCGCATCTCACTCACAAGCTGTGGTAGGAGATGAGATGCATTGAAAAAGGATAATGTGTTGGTGAAGCAATTGCACGCGACATGGTGTGATGATTGCGACTCGTGAAGGTATATAACAAATGCGTGCAAGTGGGCATGGGGTACGTATTCGTTAAAGTATCAGCAACGAGGGGGAGGTTAGGGGCGGCATGGCATGGCATGTGTTTTGCACAAAAAGCTGCTGAATGGACATTAGAGTCAACAGCCAAGTGAACAAACGCCAGGCTTCTGCATCTATCACATGTTATTCACAAAGTGTGGTGTGTTGTTGTGGCCAAGGAAATTTGATACTAGACCGACAGACTCTTGCAAACCTGGCCCCATACTCACAAAGTTGGCGCGTAACAAGTAATGAATAAGAGAACCATTTCATGCGGCACTTTTGCTCCTGTAATGAGTTCATTCCTACGCCTTATCATCGCCCCTACTTCCTTTATTCCCTTGCTATCCGATTTAATCTTATCTGACTTCTTTGACCTATAACAAGTTTCCATGCTCCCTATCCTTTTTATATCCTCGTACTCTTTTTCCAGACTGCTCTGATCAATGAGCTTGGCTGTCAGGGTCTGCAGACTTGCTTCTCTTTTCTCTTATACATTTAAAAGTGGCAAAATGGGATCGCCCCCCTCCTTTAAAAAGCCCACCTGTGCAAATAGCTTGGCCATCAGGGTCTGCAGGGCGGTTTGGAGGGCAGGGTCTCTCAAGGCGCTGGCAGGATGGCACACCCAACGGTACAGGCTCTGGAGCAGTCCGTCCGCAATCCTGAGCACACGTGTTATGTGATGGTGGTATTTGCTTGTGTACAATATAACACAGGCAAGATGGCACACCCAACGGTACAGGCTCTGGAGCAGTCCGTCCGCAATCCTGAGCACACGTATTATGTGATGGTTGTGTTTGCTTGTGTACAATGTAAAACAGGCAAGATGGCACACCCAACGGTATAGGCTCTGGAGTAGCGCGTTTATAAGTCTGAACATATACGTGTCGATTAGAGGGTATGTGTGTGCCTGTGCATGCGTTTGTTTTGTCTAGTATAAAACAGGCAGGATGGCACACCTACATATACATGGCACAGGCTCTGGAGCGGCAAAAAAGCAACTTTTTGCACAGTGCGTGCAGTTTTGAATGTGCTGAAGTGTGTATTTGCATTTACGTGCGTACACAATCAGAGCCTTTGGCTACACATCCAGACTGACTATTTTTTTGTGTACAAGCTCTGATAATGCCCTCCCTCGTGTCTGTGTTTTCACTCCTTGCTTACGTGTCTACTTTGTAGGACGCATCATTTCTGTAAAATTAAGCGTGGGTTGATTTGCAATTTTGTGCTTATAAATAGCTAAATTTCGCTATATTTGTGCACTTAATTTGAATGGAAGTAGTGCCACCCCCTCCTCACTCACGTGTTCATGTTCAAGGATGCATGCGTTTGTGAATGGACACAGCCTGTTTTGGTGCAATTGGCCATATGTGCGTACATTATTTGGATGAAAGTAGCATCCCCCCCTCCTTACTCACGTGTTCATGTTCAAGGATGCGTCTTGCAGCCAAGCCGCCACAAGGTTCTTGAGCACCTGTGCACCAACAAAAAGGAAGCCCTTGGCTATCGTCAATCGACGAGCATTGCATTACATAGATGAATGGGATCATTTCAACCCACACAAGTGGATCAGTCTCACCCAACGCTCGCTGAGTATCACCACCGTATCAGCTGCCCCTGCAGTGCTCGAATTCCGTTCAAAGTGTAAAGCATTCATAGTTGCATTGATTATTTCAAGCACAGTTAAACAATGAGTTCATCCACAGCTGCATTGATTACTCCATCCAAAGTTGCATTAAACACTTTATCCACAGCTGCATTGATTACTCCATCCAAAGTTGCATTAAACACTTTATCCACAGCTGCATTGATTACTCCATCCACAGTTGCATTGATCAACGCATCCAAAGTTGCATAGATTAAAGCATCCAAAGTTGCATTAAACACTTTATCCACAGCTGCATTGATTACTCCATCCAAAGTTGCATTAAACACTTTATCCACAGCTGCATTGATTACTTCATCCACAGTTGCATTAAACACTTCATCCACAGCTGCATTGATTACTCCATCCACAGTTGCATTGATCAACGCATCCAAAGTTGCATAGATTAAAGCATCCACACTTGCATTCATTACTTCATCCACAGTTGCATTAAACACTCCATCCACAGTTGCATTAATTATTTCATCCGCAATTGTGCCGATAACTCCATCCACAGTTGCATTGACTACTTCATCCACAAACAAAGCATTCAAGTTGCATTAATTACTTGCGCACGTCAGAGTGAATTTATTTCACCGTTCACCCGCCAGTTTTCACCCACCTTGAAAGCTGCCCCTGCGGTGCCGCTGGCCCCCTCCACGCTGGAGGAGCCTTCTAGGTCACCCAGCATTGCGGCCTGAAGTGTAAGCAGACAAAGAATTAGAGCGTCTGAGTGTGTGTGTCCATCTGAGTGTGCACGCACGTGCCGGAATTGAATGCGGCAAGGGTAGAGTGACTGGGAACAGGATTGAGTGAGGAAAAGAAGATCCATGAGAAAGATAAAAGGGGTGGGTTAATTAAGTGAGAAGCAAGTGGGAGAGTTTCCAAGGAGGAAGCGAGGGGATTAAAGGGGTGGGACCAAAACAAGGCACATGCAATATAAATGGCTCACAAATGTTTAAAAAGTTGATGTTTTGGAAGATTGATTGGTCGAAATGTCTTGGCCAGAGTGCTTCCTTCTTCAGATATCCGCCCTGCTGAAGCAACAAACCAGAAGAGGACCGATTTACGTGGAGGTGCTACTGCAAGGCCAGGTAGAGGATGAGAAAGCAAGGGTCAGGCAAGCCTGTGCTTGCCAGCTCACCTGCCGAATGGCGGCCTCTGCGAAACCAGGAAGCAAAAAATGCAAGGCAACATTGACACAGGCAAACACTGTGCTTGCCAGCTCACCTGCTGGATGGCGGCCACTGCCAGGTGATGCAGCTTGAGCTCCACACTGATGGACCGGTATGCTCCAGCAGAGATGACCTGCGCATTGTTTTTTAATGCATGAGTGATTCAGTGCATGACTGATGCTGCTCTCTTTTTGGTGGAGTTCCGGTAAGTCTGAGCACTAGTTGGGAGCCTTTCCTTCATGCATGCTGGTCCTTCTTTCCTTGGTGCATGCTTCTTCCTCCTTGCATTCTCTTTCCTTCGTGCATGCTTCTTTCCTCCATGCATGCTCATCCTTCCCGTTCCTTACACACTGTTTGCTACGACGCTGTGTAGAAAAGGCAAACTCGGTCGACAGGTGAGCCACAAGCCACTCTGGTACGCCCCCTCCATGCATACCCACCATGCATACCCTCCATGCATATCCTCCATGCATATTTTCGATCCTCAAACTCAATTGACAGGTGAGTTACAAGCCATTTTGGTACGTCCTCTTCTGCATATCCTCCATGCATATCCTTGATCCTCTGACTCAGTCGACAGGTGAGCCACAAGCCATTCTGGTACGCCCCCTCCATGCATATCCTCCATGCATATCCTTCATGCATATCCTCGACCCTCAAACTCAGTTGACAGGTGAGCCACAAGCCATTTTGGTAGAAGCAGCAGCGCACGATTGCCTGGCAGCAAGCGTTGATATCCATTGACACGTGTGCAGGCAAACTCACTTACACTCACCTCTGGTGATACCACCTCCGGCGATACACCCCCTGTGTCTCTCTGCAGTGCAAATCCCCATCACTGCCCACATTTCCTCCTCTTTTTACCACAACCACATATCGACTTTCAACACATGCACACCTCTGGTGATACGCTCCCTGTGTCTCTCTGCAACGTAGGCCCCCAGCACTGCCCACATTTCCTCCCCTTTGTACCACAACCACAGATAGTCTATAACAAACACACCTCAGGTGACACTCCCCTGGTGTCTCTCTGCAGTGCAGGCCCCCATCACTGCCCACATTTCCTCCCCTTTGTACCACAACCACAGATAGTCTATAACCTATAACAAACACACACACCTCAGATGAAACGCCCCCTGTGTCTCTCCTCAACGCAGCCCCTGCACTGCCCACATTTCCTCCCCTTTGTACCACAACCACAGATAATCTATAACCTAAAACAAACACACACACCTCAGGTGACACGCCCCCTGTGTCTCTCCTCAACGCAGCCCCTGCACTGCCCACATTCCCCCCTGCCTGCGCTGCAGCCCCCGCAGCAGCAGCAGGCAGCACCACGTGGGCGGCGGGCAGGGCGGCAGACAAAGAGTCGTCAACGTCCGCGTCATCACCTTTGCTCTCCACACCTGAGTTGTGAGGGCGTGGGGATTACCGTGTGCAAATGTATATTCATGTCAAGTCCCCACACCTGAGTTGGGAGGGCGTTGGGTTTACAGAGTGCAAATGCATTATCATACCAAGTCTCCACAGCTTCCACTTGGGGAGCGTGGGCTTTGCAGTGTGCTAAATTTCATGTGAAGGTTCCAAACCTTGCTTGGTTGGGAGGGCGTGCACTTAACAGTGAGCAAATGTATTATTAGGTCAGGGCAGGCCTATGGACATGAGTATGCACTCATTTTAACTATGCCCCATACACCTGCATTTCAGAGGTTTTAAAAACGTGTTTGCGGGATGAGCCGGCAACTGACTGAGCAAGGCTTCAGGTGCGTGTGGAATAGATTGAAAAGTTTAAGCAATACAAGCGCCAAATTAAACATGCTGCCTCCCCCCAGTTTTAAGGCTGGCTAGAACTGGAAGTACACCATGTATGACCGTGTGTATGGTAATTGCCCAGTTAACAATACCAGATGTACACTGTACGTGCAAATCTGTATCTTCATACGTACCACTTGCAAAAAAGCGACTAGCACTGCAACAAATGGAGCTCAACACGAATACTGGTTCAAGTCTAGAAACGCGATGCTGTGCAGCATGTGTGTTGCACTGATCAAACAATCCTCTAGACCTAGCTTGAGCTATACAAAAGCTATACAAAACACGTACCCAGATCTGGCAGCGTGACGTCGCAAACCCACAGCAGGTGGTTGGTGGCCCGCAGGTTGCGAGCAAACAGGACGTCAGCCACTGCCACTGTGGCATCACCTGCAATAACAGGAACATGCACACTGCCATTTTTGTCTAGGTCAACAAGTGATGTAAGAGAAAGAAAAAGAGTTGTGCCATCACCAGGTTGCGAGCAAATAGTACGTCAGCCACGGCCACAGTGGCATCGCCTGCAATTATGGAAACAAGCACATTGCCATTTTTGTCTAGGTCAACAAGTGATGTAAGAAAAAGAAAAAAACTGTGCCATCACCAGGTTGCGAGCAAATAGTACGTCAGCCACGGCCACAGTGGCATCGCCTGCAATTACAGAAACATGCACATTGCCATTTTTGTCTAGGTCAACAAGTGATGTAAGAAAAAGAAAAAGAACTGTGGTATCACCAGGTTGCGAGCAAACAGTACGTCAGCCACGGCCACAGTGGCATCACCTGTAATAACAGGAACATGCACATTGCCATTTTTGTCTAGGTTAACAACTGATGCAAGATCGCACGGAATTCAAAGCATAACAAACATTGTGGCATTGCCTGTTCGCAAACACACACGTTGCCATTGTTGTCTGGGTCAACACAGGAGGTGCAACAAAGTTATGAAAACCTGCAAAGCGAAAAGGACACGCTCGCTCTTCCTGCACAGAAACAAACAGGTTTTGATCTATAGACGCTCAAGTGATGTTACCTGCAGTTCTGACACTTGCAAGCAAGCATTGTACGCCGGTGCCTCAGTTGCAGCGTTCACACCCAAACAAGCGCTTTTGATTTAGGCGTGTGCTTATGCATACAGGAGCTCATTTGTGACTTGGCAAAGGCAAGGGCACAAAATGGATGAAGTATCATCAGATTTGCGTGTGCCCAAACTAGTGTATTACCTGCCAGGTTAGACACAGGTACGTGTGCGTAGCGTGCCAGTGCTGCACGTTCTCTCAGCCACACTCCAACAGCAGACACCCTGTGGGCGGCTCGCTTTGCTGCACGGGCTTGCCACTGCAGGAGGGGGTACCTGTGGTGTGTGTGTGTGTGAGCTAGCGTGTGTGTGTGCCTGTGTGTGTGAGCTAGCGTGTGTGTGTGCCTGTGTGTGTGAGCTAGCGTGTGTGTGTGCCTGTGTGTGTGAGCTAGCGTGTGTGTGTGCCTGTGTGTGTGCGTGTGTGTATCTGTGTGTGTGTGAGCAAGTGTATGTGTGTGTGTGTGTGAGCAAGTGTGTGTGTGCGCATGCGTGTATGAGCATGCCATCTAGTTCGGAACAAGTTGTTTACATCACAGCATCGGCTAGTCGAGACAACAAAAAGCACTGACAAGTCAATATTCGTACTTGTAAAACTTAGTGCACAAATTACGCTTTTATCAATGAACAGCATGTCAAACAGAAGTCCCCACATGGAGATTGACAAAACAAGCACGTCAACACATGACTGCTTCTACTTTCTCAAAATTGCACGCATACAGAGCTTTTACAGTCCCACCTTGATGATGAGGCTTCTGGGTTTAGGGTTTATGAAAAAGCATCACCCACCGGCATGGTTGCAGCAAGGTCACTGCAGATGGTACTCAGCACATGCTGCCGGCCAAATAAGCATACTATAACATTTTCTTACGTGGAGTCATCAGCATGGTAGGGCATGTCAACGCACGGAAGCTCTGCCAGGGCAGGCATGGCACTGGCAGCAAGGTGGCCAGAAGATTGGGGTGCCTGTACACATGTGTGTGTATGTATGTATGTATGTATGTGTATGTGTGTGTGCGTGTGTGCTTGCGTACGTGTGTGCTTTTGTTTGTATGTGTGCACGTGCTTGCAGTGAAAGTAAACCTGAAATCAAGGAAAGGATGATGGCTGCATCAAATGTGGTGTGCTTGTTTTTTTCTAACAACTGTGATGCGTGTTATGTCACAATATCCCTTACCAGTAAGATATAGGGATACATATACAGCTGCTCAGACGCAGGCTTGCCAATTGCATATCCAGGGAATTGTGTCCTAAAAGCAGCAAATACTTAGGCTTGGCCAGAACCGTATATGCACACTGTATATGACCGTATATTCGGTGATTTACCTGCCAAAAATACCGTATATACACCGTATATATATGGTTCTGGCCAACCCTACAAATACTCCTACTGTTGGGTTTATTTGGCACTATGTATAATGTATATTGTAATTGGTCCTGCACACTAACCCTAAGTATAGGTTTCCTTTACTGCCCACACGCTTCAAGGATAGATTCGCTTCTACTCCTTCCTTTCCTCACTTCTGCACATACCGCAACTCTACGCTTTGTTCCTTATTAGGGCTTACTGTAATATTGCACATTTCCTTCCTTAGTAGGGCCTACTGTAGTATTGCACAATTTGTCCCTTATTAGGACATACTGTGGTATTGCACAATTTGTCCCTTTTTAGGGCCTACTGTGTTATCGCACAATTTGTCCCTTTTTAGGGCCCACTGTAGTATTGCACAATTTGTCCCTTATACGGACCTACTGTGTTATCGCACAATCCGTGCCTCCCCTCAAACCCAGCATTTGTTTCCTCACCTGCACCGCGCACACCATAGCCCCACGGTGCTCTCGTTTGTGTGCCACCAAGGCTCGCTGCAGCGCTCGCCCTGCATCCAACGCATCCCGCGCATACTCTACAGACCACTCCACCTGCAATAGATCGAAGAGAGTTCACGTACGCATGACTTGACTTGCCCTGCATCCAACGCAACCCGCGCACACTCTACAGTCCACTCTAACTGCAACTGATTGAAGAGAGTTCACTCATGCACGATTTGATTTGAATTCGACCAGAAATTAATTATGCAACCAAGGAATGCTTTGCAACCAAAGATTGAAAAGCACTTGTCCACCTTGCATTGGTCCAAAGATTGCTAAGCAAACGAGGCTTACAGCATTTTTCAAGGCAGGTTCTGCATCTTTTGTTCCAACCGATCCTGACCCACAGAACATCACAATCCCAGTCCAGAGTTGTAGAAAAACGAGCAAGAAGAGTAGGAAGGCAGGCAGGCAGGCAGGCAGGCAGGCAGGCAGGCAGGCAGGCAAGAACTAAGAAAAGAAAGACGGGTTCACAGTGTAAGGGGGAAATGACGTGTGATGCAACCCTCAGGCAGAAACCCACCTATACCCATACATCCCCTTTCCAAATTTAATCAAACCTGGGTAAGAAGGTAGAAAAAGCAAACACTTTCTATTTACATGAATACACCCCCACCCACTCCCTCCCCAACTCACCTGGGGAGGCAGCGCCTCTTCAGGCTCTCCTGCAGCAGCAGCTGCTGCCGCCGCACTGACCGCTTCACGCCATGCACGTTCTAACAGCGCCACAGACACCTGTATGTATGTGTGTGTGAGTGCGCATGTGCGTGTGCATTGTGTGTGTCGTGCATGTGTATATTTTGATAACGATACGCCATGCATCGTCTAAGACATTCCCTTCAAAGGAATGAAAAATTGGCAATACCACAGACTGTTGCGTGGGCTCCATTTGAAACGAACAAAATAGGGGGGGAAAAAATCATCTCTCACCTCACGCACGGCAGAAGAGGAGGGCTGGACAACCACCATGAGTGCTCGGCATGAGGAGGGCATGTACAGGCAGAATATAGCACGGCCCTGTGTAGTGCATGTGTGAGCATGCTTGTTTGTGATTGTGTGATTTGTGTGTGTGTATGTGTGGTTGTGTGTGGTTGTGCGTGTTTGTATGCGCTTTATAATATTACAACCACAGCAAACAATCATTCCCACACATTTTAAAGTTACATATGCTGGCTTGCACCTCCTGAGCTGAGCAGGGTCAGGTAGCGCAAGCCAGGTTACTTAAGCGGCACGTTGTTTCAATCATCATTTATTGAACTGTCCTATTGCCACAAAAATTGCCGTACACCAGCTCACGCAAACACTCACGTGGCTTGCATCTCCTGAGCTGAACAGGGTCACATAACGCAAGCCAGGCCCCAGTGGCCCATCGTCTTCCTCAGCTTGGCTGGGCTGAGAGGAAGGGGCAGAGCGACCCTGGATGCGGGGAGGCGGCTCCAAGTAGCTCACTTCCGTGGTGGTGCGCACCTGTTGCAGTGTGTGTATGTGTGTTTGTGTGTTTGTGTGTGTGTGCGTGTATGTGTGTATGTGTGTGTGTATGTGTGTGTGTGTGTGTGTGTGTGTGTGTGTGTGTGTGTGTGTGTGTGTGTGACAGTGCCAATGCACATATGCATGAATGCCAACTATCAGAGCTACCGTATTTGGCCATGCTCACCCACCTTGAAATCCGAGATCGAAAACTCCTCAGTCAGAGATTTGTTGGCAGCGTGAGGGGCAACTTTCACCACACAGCCCAGGGCGAGGGATGCTGTCAAAGACAGAGGCATGCGCTCCTGCAACAGAAACGCATACACACGCATGGAAGTTGGTATCAGTAACTTCATGATCCTGTTTACCTTATGAGGAGCCACAGTGATCACACCGCTTAGGGCGAGGTATGCTGCTAGTGATGCGGGCATGCACTCTGCACTGCTTCCACAGATTGCATTACACACTATCAAACGCTCAAATCGGTCAACAGTGGGCTTGCCAGTCTTCGAAGCAATACATTGTACAAGTCTGTGTCAGTTTTCAGGGCAGCACATTGTCAGTGTGCTTGACAATCTTCACTGCTGCACATCGTATGAGCCTGTGTCAATTTTCAAAGCAATACATTGTCAGTTTGCTTGCCAACCCTCAGGGCAAACCTATCGTGAATGAGCCTGTCAACTTGCAAGGCAGCACATCGTCAGTGTCTGTATCAACTCAGGCTCACTTTGTGGTCAGGCTCACTTTGTGGAAGGCAAACCCATTGTGAATGCGCTTGTCAACCTTGAGAGGCACAAACGGTTTAAAAATCGCACAGTTGCAATTTTGAGTAAAAATATGCCTGCGGAAGGCGAGGTAAACCACCGCGTCAAGGTTTGCTCAGCTTGTGCTTGTGCAGCTTACAAGATACAGCTGAACAGTGTAACCTGACCTGACGAATCCCACTGCCTGAACCCACTAGCCTCATCACTAGCAAAAGATGTGGCAAATTGGACACACACCTCATACACAAATCTGATGTGGGGTGCCGACAGGGCTGTTGACAAGGCAGGCACGGCTGAGATGTACCCCGCCTCTGGCATTGTGATCTGTGGGCAAACAACAATGGCCAGAAATGATGAGGAAATAATGCTGATATTTGCTGAGGCTATTTGAGAACAGAGAAATACTTGGAGGACAGTGTGGAGAATAGTAGTGTGTGGAGAATGGTAGTGGGAAATAGTAATGTGTGTAATGGGCATGGTGGACATGGTGGGCATGCGTGTAATGGGCATGGTGCATGGTGTAATGTGTGGAGAATAGTAGTGGAGAATAGTAATCTGAATAGTAATGTGAATAGTTATGTAGATCCCACAAGCACCTGCACGGAGGAAAAAACACATTTGAGCAGGTGTCGGGGCATGCGCCTTGCACACATGTGTTGTGCAATGCACCATAACATGGTCTTCAGCTCTTTCACGCATGGCTGAGACGTGTCTCAATTTGTAGCATACAATCATTACTGTCAGCCATTGCATGCATGGCTGAGACATGTGCCACTCCTGGCAAGCATGCCATCGCTGAATGTGTTGAGACATGGGAAATCCAAGCCCTGAGCATGAACACACAAAAAATTACGCAGGCAGTGAGAAGCACTCCTCATCTCTAACACCTCTAATACAGAAAAGGACCATGGATGTTCAGGAACTTTTTCCAAACCGCGGGCAAACCTCTTAGCCTTATATACATATCAATCTACTCACCTAGATATTTGACCCGACTCTTGCACGTATGCCGGCTTCCTGGCTCTAGGCGATCTCTTGTCGGGCGTGATCTCCAACAACATTTACATTCTTCCCGTACTCATATCTCACACCACACCCTGACACCTCCTCGCTCACCTCATACAAGTGCGCAGGCTTCCTGCCTCCAGGCAGATTTTTGTTGGGGGCGGCCTGCAGCACGGCACCAGGGATGGAGGCCACCAGCAGCATCAGACCTCCACCTGCATGCGTGTGAGCGATGGTTGCAAGGATGTGTGCGTGAATGATGGTCGCGGTGTGTGAGCGTGTGCGTGTGTGTGTATGTATGTGCGTGTGTGTGTGTGTGTGTGTGTATGTGTGTGTGTGTGTGTGTGTGTGTGATGGACCTGATTGTCAAATTCACGCAATGAAGAGACTTGTGCGACACAGCGCCAGATTTGGAGTCTGCCAGTATCAAGCACGTAAGAAAGTTATGTCAGATTGTCAAAAACATACACAGATACACACGCCAACATATTTCAGGTTGTTGTGCTAAAAACATACACACACAAAAACATACAAACATGCACCAACACAAGCATTGACACGCTGGACACACACATTAAGAAACTTCACCCACCAGGAGTGGCCTGCGAGAAGCTTGCGTTGCCTGCACGGGGGGCATTCTCTAGAAGGTTGATGTCACTGTCCACATACAGGGTGCGGGGTACTAGGAGGTTGACGTGGTGCACGCGCCCATCGGCTAAGAACCACATCTGCAGCGTTTGCGTGTGTGTAAATTTGTGTTGGTGTATTTCAGTGTGTGTGTGCGTGTGTGTGTGTTTGTGTGTGTGCGTGTGTGTGTGTGTATGTGAGTATGAGTGTCTGTATCCCGCATGTATTTATGTGACAGTGTTACATGCTTTTTGTGTACTGGATGTGCATGAGTGTTCAGGGAAGTGATAAAGAGAAGGCTCCACAACATCGACACACAAATCGACAGGCAGTTCCAAGGCACGCACTAAAAGCTACGATATATAGCCTGTAAGTTGGATTTTAATTTGCTGCTTGTTTGAAGAGAGAAAAGGTTGCAGCACCAGATCACTTTAGCCCCACTAGCAGAACCAGATCGTTGCAGCCAGACAATCCCACAAGCTGCTAGCTAAAACACACCCAAACCAACACTGACTGAAACCTCCACCCCACCCCACCCCACCCCCGCACCCGCACTCCCACTCCCACCCCCGCACCCACACCCACTCCCCACCCTCATCCAGAACATACCTTGAACCGCCCAGGTGTGGACGTGTCTGCCAGCTGAAGCAGCTGCCACGGCTCCGCCGTCACTGCTGCCTGCTGCTGCCGTAGAAGGGCCCCCAAATGCCCCCCTTTTGCTCCTGCTGGTCCTCCCCCTCCTCTAGCTGCGCCTGCTGTGGTTCCTCCCACACCGCCTCCTCCTGCCCTCTTCTGAATTGCCAAGACTTTCTCTGCCTCTACTCTCCGCCGCTGTGTGGGCAGTGGGAATGGGCACATGGAGAGGTTGGGTTCACATTGATAAGCTGAGTGATTGTGATCAAGATTGGGAGTGAGAGTCAGAGTGAGAGTGAGAGTGAGAGTGAGAGTGAGAGTGAGAGTGAGAGTGAGAGTGAGAGTTAGAGTGAGAGTGAGAGTGAGAGTGAGAGTGAGAGTGAGAGTGAGAGTGAGAGTGAGAGAGAGAGAGAATAAGGCAGTTATTGTGTGTGTTTGTGTGTGTGTGTGTTTGTGTGTGTGTGTGTTTGTGTGTGTGTTTGTGTGTGTGTGTGTGTGAGACAAAGAGTGCAAAGATTGTGAAACTTAAGGTAAAACGAGTGCAAAGTGCAGTTGTGCAACGCAGCAGCTTGTGCAGAATGGATGCTTCTACTGCCGCTATGGAGTTGAAGATGCTTGCTTTATCGAGGGCACACTAGTGTGCTCTTCTGTTTACAAGATAGGCAGCAGGCAAGCGTCCAGGTGTCCTGTCTGATCTAATGTGTTTTTAACATTATGTGACAGTTGACAGGCATGTGGCTATCTCTGCTGTGAGCCATTGCTGTGTCAGGGATGGAATAATTAGCAAATGCTGCAGCAGGAAGAAAAGGAATAGCACTTGGTGCAGCAGGAAGAAAAACAACAGCACTTGCTACAGCAGGAACAAAAGGAATAGCATCTGCTGCAGCAGGAACAATAGAATAGCATCTGCTGCAGCAGGAACAAAAACAACAGGACTTGCTGGGACAGGAACAAAAGGATTAGCGCTTGCTGCAGCAGGAACAAAGGAAGGAAAAGCACGGCAGGTAGTTCTCTTAGCAGAGGCAGGCGGAGAGGGGAGGTGGTTACTGAATCAGTACTTTTGATTAGTTCCCAACAAGTCACTCACAGGTCAAAGCTTCTTTAGCAGTGCTATCCCCATTCTATTGCCAGAAACTCACCACCACACATAAAAATGTCCAGAAAGGTACTCAAACACCAACCCCCGCCTCTCCTTTAAATCCACCGCACATACAGACCATGTGCGTGCCAGGACAAGCAGGCCAATATCAACTTTCAAGCAAGGCACAACCATCACACACAGCCACAAACACACACAACGCACACACACACACATAAACTCACACACAGCCACAAACACACACAACGCACACACAAACACACCTTGCGCTCCCCTCGTTGCTGCCGCCACTTCATTTTCTGGTGCCCCACCCATCCAGAAAAGTCTTCTCGCATGCTTGGAGGCGGCCCGGTTGCTGCTGCTGCCGCTGCTGCTGGGTCTTTCCCTGACGTGCCTGCTGCGTGGCCAGAGCCCTGTGTAGTAAAAGCAAATGCAGTATTTCTTGTATGAGTCTGGAGCAGTTGCTTGTGTACATGTTGGGCCCTTTCTTGAAGTGCCTGCGTGGCCAGAGCCCTGCATAGTTGAAGCAAACAGGGAATCAATGTGAGTCTGACACAATTGTTGAAGCTGAAGTGTGGGGTTTTCATTGCATGCACATTCGTTGTATGAGGTAAGGTCATATGTTCACCTATGGGCTACGTAAACAATATCAGCTGGGCATTTGAAGAAAACACAGCAATTTGATGCACATAAACAAACCATCACACTCACACATGTGAAACGCGCAACCATCTTGCATCCAGGAATTAAGTAGAGCACACCATTTCACTTTTCCTCGCCTGATTTTACAAACTGATGTTAACGCCCCCTTTTCCCTCACGCACACTTAGAAAAAGACACACACGCACACACACGCACGCATACACACACATGCACGCACACACACACCTGTAACACACGCACACCTGTAACACACAAACACGCACCTGCACTCGCGTGACATGGCCTACAGTGTCTCCTGCAGCCGTCCTGTTGGCACGGTTGCTGCCTCCCCCAAGCTCTTCCATGTCTCCCACTTCACCACCGCCCCCTGCTGCACGGTTTTGGGCTGCAGCTTCGGCGGCTGCTGCAACAAGTATGACAGTCGGACAGGAGAGGCAGGGTGAAAAAGGGTATCTGAAACATTTAAGGCGGCGATGTGCTGAAGCGTAAGTGTTTGCTGCAAGAGCATTCAGCGCTATTTCGAGTCAAGGATGTACGCTGCAGTGATATTTATTATTAGGATGGATGAAGAGTTCATACTAAGAGGAGGTGCACGGGCTTTTGTGCTGTAGTGGCATGTGTGGTAATTAATGTAGTGAAAAGCGACACTAAGATGAGGCGTACGGGCTTTTGTGCTGTGGTGGCATGTGTGGTAATTATGTAGTGAAAAGCGACACTAAGATGAGACGTACGGGCTTTAGTGCTGTAGTGGCATGTGTAAAAATTCATGTAGTGACAAGCCATACTAAGATGAGGCGTACAGGCTTTTGTGCTGTGGTGGCATGTGTGGTAATTAATGTAGTGACAAGCCATACTAAGAGGAGGTGCACGGGCTTTTGTGCTGCAGTAGCATGTATGGTACTCATATGTTATTTGCTTATTTGACGCATGTTCAAGTGCGGAGACGTGCAGAATAAAAGGCTGCTGCTGCAGTTTTGAGTACAAGATCACGTAAGGAGAATGTATATGAGATGTGAAGACAGACAGGACCTGCGCTATGGATTTTGCACGATTCAGGTTCCAGTTGCAAAGTCTCAGAGCGTTCTCAATTGTAAGGCTGTAAGGCGATGTGAAAAGATGCATAGGTATAGCAATGAACGGGCGTTTGTAAAGTACCTCCCGCAGTCTGCGGTAATCAATCAACAACAATGCAAAATAGGACAGGAGCATGAGCAAGTGTCTCTCAAGGTAATGCCACTGTATGCCCGTACGTGCACGGTCTAGCTGGCTTTTTTGTAATAAGCAGTTATACATATACAACGGTTTGGTTGGACAATTGACAACAATCCAAAGATGCACTGAGTGGACAAACAACGCAAGGCTTGTGATGATACATACACATTACCGACACGCACTAATACACATCATACACCACATACACACAACACACGCACTTTCACTCACACATGCCCACAAACACCTTTGTTCTTTGCCCCGGCCGCCCTCAACATCGGCAGCATGTCGTCCAGTTTAGTCTGCTGGTGCCTGTCGTTCATCTCTGCCAGCTTTTTATGCAGCCAGTCTGGATGCCGCACACGAGGCACAGGATTCACGATACCCTACACAGAGGTGTGTGTGTGCGTGTGTGTATATATGTGCCATCTGTCGTTCATCTCTGCCAGCTTCTTGTGCAGTCAGTCTGGATGCCGCACATAGGGTACATGATTCACAACACCCTACACAGAAGTGTGTGTGTGTGCGTGTGCATATATATATATGTGTACCATCTACTGTTTATCTTGCAAGCTTTTCGTGCAGCTAAAGGGGGGTGCTGCACACAAAGCACAGGTGCCAACACTAAGGGCAAAAACGAAACGCCTGTAGGAATAGGCGTGCGCACGCAGCGTTTCAAATGGCATTTCTAGCTCTTTACAATCATTCATTTCTCTAGCGTGTGTGAGGCACAAAGCTTAAAAGACCCGTGGATGCAACTCATCTGTTAAACTTGGGTGTAGAGTGTGAAAGTTTGGCGTATGCGCACGCAGGCATGCTGTGCAGTACAAAGCAATCAACTACCTTTCCATCGCAAAACACAAACTCAGACATTCGTATGGCACACAAACACACACACACACCTGCAAGCACACAAACACATGCAGCGACTCCATACATACACACACTTACAAAATCACATACACGCACACACACAATAGCACACACCTGCATGGCTGCAGGAATGGTGATAATCTTCTGGATGGTGTTACCCAGCCGCTCTCGGTAGTAGTCCCAGTCCACGATGTCTCTCACGTCAGGGACTGCATCCGCGGGCGCTGCATGTGGTGACCACATGTGTGTGTTTGTGTGTGTGTGTGTGTGTGTGTGTGTGTGTGTGTGTGTGTGTGCGTTTGTGTGGTGTGTATGTATGTATGTTATGCAATTCCTGAGCGCATGTTGATTCCATAGCACGCCCAAAAAGGTTATCATGTGTGTGCGTGTGTGTATTTGTGTGTGTGTATGTGTATGCAATCCCTGAGCGCAAGTTGATCCCATATCACGCACAAAAAGGTTATTGTGTGTGTGCGTGCGTGTGGAAATATGTATGTGTTTGAGTATGCAATCCCTGAGCGCAAGTTGATCCCATATCACGCACAAAAAGGTTGTTGTGTGTGTGCGTGCGTGTGGAAATATGTATGTGTTTGAGTATGCAATCCCTGAGCGCATGTTGATCCCATAGCACGCACAAAAAGGTTATTGTGTGTGTATGTGTGTGTGTGCGTTTGTGTGTGTATGTGTATGTGCGTGTGTGTATGTGTGTGTATGTGTATGCAATCCTTGAGCGCATGTTGATCCCATAGCACGCACAAGAAGGTTCTTGTGTGTGCGTGCGTGTGGAAATGTGTATGTGTTTGTGTATGCAATCCCGTAGCCCATGTTGATCCCATTGCACACGCAAAAAGGACCTGATCACAGTAAACAGGAGTTCCTATTTTCAAGCGCAGTCCCGACGCACCTGAGCCAATGTCGCCCCCACACCATTTCCGCAGAAAGGCCCTGGCCACAGGGGGCTCCGCAGAAAAGATGGACACAGGGATGGCACGCTCTGTGGTGGACTGCCCTTCAGGCCTATTGACAAGAGTTGGTGAACTCGAAAATGATTGGTTGCACTATAGAGATTTAGAGCAATGCACATTGAGCAATGGATGCTGAGATGAGAAGGCTCCGTAGTGGACCGGCCCTCAGATGTAATGCCAAAACATGAGGAATGACAATTTGACATTAGCAGCAACAGAACTGAAGAACGCGCAATTTTGGACTGTCCTCAAAACTGGAAGAAGGCAGTGAGTCACTTACATATATGTAGAGTTGGCCAGATCAGTACATTTATACGTACATACGGTATTTTTAGCAGGGAATCACCACACATACGGCCATAAACAGTGCGTATATACGGACGGTCCTGGCCAACCCTACAAATATGTGAACAACTGCACAAATACATACCCAAATAGAAGCTGTGCTGACACAATTGGGTGCAGGGATGTGATGATGTTTGCTACAAATTTGACAGATCTCAGGGTAAGCTTTTGGGAAGCACCATGCAGAACTTTTCTTAGAGCATGGGCGACGACGGATTTGCTGAAGATCACACAGAGCTTGACGTGACAGCCACAGCCATAGGAAAAGCCAAGCATGTGAGATGGCTGCTTGTCACACTCCATGTTAAGACAGCACACGTCAACACACACAGCTAGCACGACAGCGACCTCAACCATAGGAGAAGTCTAGCAAGTGTTAAGGCAAGTCATTGCCACTCCTTGTCATAACAGTACGGGTTGGCACCCACTTTTTGGCAATGACGTAGGTGCAGTTCAGGCCCTTGTCCTTGATCTGCTCGTCTCCTAGGAAGGCACCCAAACGCTTGGCGGTCGTGATGGCACAGCTCTTGCGGCCTGATGTGAGCGCAATGGTGTGTGCGTATGTGTGTGTGCGTGCGTGTGTGTGTCTGTGTGTATGCGTGCGTGCGTGCGTGTGTGTGTGCGTGTGTGTGTGTGTGCGTGTGTATGTGTGTGTGTGTGTGCGCGCGCGCCTGCCCAAGCGTAAATGTGTAACATGTCTCTGTCGCTGTCTCGTTTTATCAGTCGTGCGTGCGAGTGTGATCCCCGTGTTTTTGGTTGCACGTTTGATGGTCGTTTCTGAGCGATGTTATGAAGAAAAAGACCGTCACCTAGTCTTCATCACAGATTTTAAATCAATAATTGAACAACCAAATAATTTCCATCCAGCAGTGCCCTCAAACTAGGCACTAATATCCTTAGCTCACGTAAACGATAACCGCTGCGCATGCACACCCGCCCTCGTACTCCTCAACGCCCTTGCTCATGATGGTCGCCTCACTGAATCTTACACAAGATTTCACCTTAACAAGAAATTTGTGCATCCACACCCACCCTCGTACTCGTTAATGCCCTTGCCCATGGTGGTGGCCTTATTGATCTGTACGAATCCACCGTGACAAGACATCTGCGCATCCACACCCACCCTCGTACTCGTTAATGCCCTTGCCCATGGTGGTGGCCTTATTGATCTGTAAGATTTCACCGTGACAAGACATCTGCGCATGCATGTACACCCACCCTCGTATTCGTCAATGCCCTTGCTCATGGTGGTGGCCTCACTGATGTGGTCCACCAGCTCCTCATCTGTCAGATCACAGCCCTGTCGAATTGCAATTGCAGAAACATATCACTTTCTTTGCCTGCCTTGTTCGTGAATAAAGAGATCAAGTATGATTTCAATTCGATTTTACTCGAATAAAGCTCCTTTTGCCGGTTCGCAAAAGATGGGCATCAATCCTAACTTGATACAGTTTTCAGGTTTGACACACATGTTGTTACAGTTCTATTTCGCTTGCATCGTGAGATGCATAGGGCTCTGTCATTATTACCAAGGAGAACACAACAACTCAGAGACAGGAATAAAAAGAATGGAGAAGGGAAGCAGAAACTGGAGAAAAGCAGAAAGTGAGAACATCTCACTTTATGCTACACTTCAAGAACCTGAGTTCAGGTGTTTCACACTGAACTCATAAGTTCCAATCACAGCATAGTTGTCAGATTGAGCTAATCTAATGCCCAGGGTGGGATGGCAATGTCTCAGAAAGTACACTAGAAAGTAAAGAAGAAAGCAAAAACAGACCAAGAGCCATCCGGGTGTTTAAAAGGCCACACAACCCTTTTTGCCACTGGTAGACTCTTATACCTAATACGTTTCAAATCCCAACACAATGCGTGCCTAACAAATTCAGCCAGCGGTTTGCCACTGGCAGACCCACCCTCACACAAACACTTTCAAACCCCAACACACCTGCGTGTCTAACAAATCCAGCCAGCGGTTTGCCACCGCGGCCACTGCCTGATAGCAACCCTCCAATGTGGTGCCAGCCAGGAACTGTTCGAACACCTGCAGGAATGGCCAAAGATACGTGTGTGTTACAATTGCAAAGCTGTTGATGGCTTTTGATGTGTAGCGCCGTCGTTTGCACAGTCTGCTACCAGCTCACAAACAGGCACACTCACACATTTGCACAGTCTGCTACCAGCTCACAAACAGGCACACTCATATATTTGCACAGTCTGCTACCAGCTCACAAACAGGCACACTCATACATTTGCGACAAACTGTACTCCTGCAGATACCGCAGATGAGCGCCAGATGTAGAAATGTATACCATGCCAGCAGCAGCAAAAGGGTAAAACCTTACCTTCATATTAATGCACTGCTGACACTATTTGTTGATTAACTGATTTGAGTCATTACAGTGTATGCTTCACTGTGGCAAAGGATCACGCTCCACACTTTAATTCTAGAGCCTTTTGACAAGCTTCACTGCATCTACATGAATCCCCTGTGCATTCGTACACCACATAACAAATAAATAACTTATTGTTTTTAAGTCGTACCTCCGCTTGGAAGACCTTGATGAGCTTGAGCTCTCCACGCCGCTTGATCTCAAAACCCTGTGCATCAAGCAATTGAGCATCAAACGAAGACTATCATTGATATATCATTGATTTATATCGACAAAAAACCCTGTGCATCAGACGATCAGACACTTTGCAAGTAGGGAAGAGCCATAAGTAGCCGGGAGCGCTCTTCCTTGCATGCTGCATGCATCCTAACAATAACAAACACATTCCTCAAGTAACTCGCCAATTGCAGGTCCGTTACTGCCAATGCAAACTGCACAAGGACACAATAGGACTGGCGAGTGTCATTTAAATAAAGCTCAAGTGGTGTGCGTTGGCGTTGGCGCAAATGGAACGTTCACAGACTTCAGACTGCAGACTGCAGACTTCACGCCTTCAGCTCAGACTGCAAACTGTCGTTGTCGATGTTCATTGGTGCATTGAAACAAGCAGACAACTACACTTCATACCTTGAGCTCAGCCAGCGAGCCATCATCGTTGAACACCGCATAGCGCTTCTTGATGGTCTTGCCTTCTTCCTTGCTGGCAGGCAGGATCATGGCCTGGAGAGAGTTATGGTTTAGAAAACCAGAGTGGTATGCGTTTCAACTTGATGTTTTACACGTTGACATACAGTGTGGATCACATGTTCTGTTTCTGAACAAGCTTTGAAGTGTGCGGACATGGCACAGTCAGACATAAGTTGAAAAAGAAATATTTTGTGAACCATGTAATCTGATTTTTTACCCATGGTATGTGGACATGGCACAGTGAGAGTTTTTACGAAAAATCGAATGAAAAACCTTGCCACGCGTTGTGCCCACCACAGATAATTCCGTAGAACTTTGAACAGGCTACCTAAGTATGAGCTGATCAAGCTGCTGCCCTTGCTTTCCTGAACTACACACTTGAACAATGCTAATATACATTGAGAGAATTGACGTGGTTTTCAAATGTCCACAGAGCCATGTCATTCAGATCACAATTCACTTAACAAAAAGCACACCTTGTACGGGCCATCCACCTCAAACTCGATGCTCATCTGGCTGCTCGTTTCGTACACCTGCAGCCAAACGTAAGAACGTGCATGGACATCAGCATCATTTGACAAATGGGTGTGATCCTACGGATCATAAAAAAAGGGGCGGAGCCTGCGCTGCAACCTGCATTGAAGTTGTACCCAATGTAGTGAGAGCAATTCAGGGGGGGCTGCGCTCCCTCTGTACCCCACTGCTCCTGCTCAACCATTTCTGAGATGGCAGCCTGGTCTTTGCAATGAAGAGCGGCATTCAAATGAGTTGGACAATTCAGTGAGGGCTGCGCCCCCCCTGCACCCCCCCGCTCTTGCGTTTGCACAGTCCCTGTCAAACCAAACCGTGTCTGAAGCTGTGTGTCATGTGCAGCGAGCAATTCAGGGGGGCTGCATTCCTTCTGAACTGCTCCTGTGCAACCATTTCTGAGCCATTTTGGTCTTTGCAACCTGCAATGATTAGCGACAATTCAGGGGGGTTTGCACAGTCCCTGTCATACCATACCGTGTCTGAAGCTGCGTGACCTGTGCAGCGCCGTCTCTTACCCTAAGGATTTCCGGTCCCCATGGATGTGGTGTGCCGGAAGCTGCAGCCTGAGTAACCGCACGGGTTGCCCCACAGAATCACAAATTCGACATTGATAACCATTTATTAATCAATTGAAACACATTGCGCACTCGCAATTTCGCCCATCGCCCATCGCAACACCTCCCATGCGAGTGTGTTTGACCGCACACCCGAGGGCATGGCTGGAATCAGCGCAAAATCAGCTTTCTGGCTGTGCCATTCTTATGGCGTGAAGTGGCCTGGGTGGCTCAAAGCTTTGTTCTTCCAGCATGGTGACTCAGCAATTGGAATGAACCTAAGGGGGACTACGCCCTGGGGGGCTCCGCCACAAAAATGAAGTTCAAATCAAGAGCAGATCAAGTAGCATGAGTTTAGTTGTATCTCCATATAAGAAGCTTAATAGTCAGCTAAACACGCTGGTTCACGAGCAAACACACTTCACAGCTTTAGTCCTGGAGCGTCAGTGAACGTGCAAATACACTTCACTGCGGTAGTAGGATTGACCAAAGCCATACTGTCAAATTCACATGTGGGCATGTGTGAACAGAGTAAACAGAGTTTAACTAGCAAAAATGTCCACTGCTAAGCATGTGTACGCTTCTGGCCAGCCCTGGCCAATTTTGGCAAAGCATGCCAACAACTTTGTAAAGGTCTGAAACTCCCTTTTCCTTTCCTCTCTTTTCCTCTCCAACTCATCCTCACCGCACCTTTTTCTCAGGGTCTACCAAAGTCTAATACTGGTCGCTGATATTCTCCAGCATCACAACACAAATGCTCTCATCACTCCCTTCTCTCTTGCATTCCTCCTGATTACTCCATTTCCAGAAACACTGATTAAACATCCTTGCCGCACCTTATTCTCAGGGTCCACCAGTGTCTGGTACTGGTTGCTGATATTTTCAAGCATCACAATACAAATGCTCTCATCACTCCCTACTCTCTTGTATTCTCCTTGGTATCTCTTTTTTCTCAATTTCAATCGCTCAAACATCCTCACCGCACCTTTTTCTCAGGGTCCACCAGTGTCTGGTACTGGTCGTTGGTGTTATGGTCCACGAGCATAACGTTGAGCATGATGCAAGGGTAGCTGAATTTAACGTCCTGCGCATGGTTGTAGTTGTGGCTGTAGTTAAATTACATGTGAGGGGGTGTCATGTGTTCATGAATTGCACTTCAGAAAAGGGTGGACGCATGCAGGACAAAAAAAAAGTTGTGTACACCATCCCCTAAGACTGGTCAGGACCCCCCTGACCCACCCACCCACCCCTAGACCCCCCATGCAGTAACCCTACATGGACAAAAAGGGTGTCAACCTGTTCTTTATTCAAATAGGCATCCATCTGCATACTCATCAAGACCTGAAACTGAAGTGTTGCAAAGTTATGGGTCAAAAACTGAGATACGGACGACCATGCACAAGTGACCTACCAGGGACCCATAACTGGCTTGCACAGTCCCACAATACTTCCATTTCTTCAGAATTTCACTGACTATCTCACGCTGACACAATCCTGTAAGTTTAGGGTTAATTGCTGCTTCATTGGCTTGACTCACCCCGCGGCCTGCACCCAAACGCGTGTGTCTCTGACTTTTGGACATGTCCACAGCCCCCCCCCTCAACCCAATTTGCTCAAATAGGGTGCCAATCGACTGGGCTTGAGCTGAAGATTCCAATGATTTGTTTACAGTTCCTTGGAAATGCCCCAGCAAAATTCTGGAGGGGGGGTCCCAAAACTGAAAACCGGTAAACTTGCCCTCGACACCCCACCACCCCCCCTCCCCTCGAATTGGACTCATTTATATATCAATTAATAGCTTTTGATTTCAGGATTACGAATATGTAGTCATTTATTAAATTGACCAGGGTGTTCCAAAAGTTGTGCTTTCTGGTGCCTCCTGACTCCTGACGCATGCATTTTTTGTGTGCACCAGCCTTCTCACGTCATAGGTGGAAAGATCTTTGTGAAACCTTACAACAGCAAGGTACAATGCAAGTTCACGTCACAGCAAAACTACGTTACAGCACACCCGATTGCAATCCGTCCCACCTTCCCCGTCTTGCTGTTCTTGAGCTTGAACACCTCGGGAAAAGAGGCAGGCAAAGCACACCAAATACCATCTGTGTCAAGCTCCAGGGGCCGACCCAGCTGCTCCACTAGCTTGCACGCTTGCTGCGTTTTGGGAGCGTCCAAGAAACGTAATGTGATGTGTTTGTGAGTTCCAAAGTCTTTGTAGACAAAAAAAGGGATCTTTCTGTGAGTGTAAAAGCAACGGGATCCCGCTCTGAGGCTGACCCCTCGATTTCACACAGCAGTCTTTAATCCCGGAGTATCCTGTTAAAGCTTCCGCCTCTAGCAAACACAATGGTGAAAAAGCTCCATAATATGAGCTCCTTCCTATCCTGCAGAAAGCAAAGCCTCTGACGTCAATGACACTGAACCATTTGCTAGGGTTGGCCAGAACCGTATATATACACCGTATATGACCGTATATTTGGTGATTTCTCTGCCAAAATTACCGTATAAACACCGTATATATATGGTTCTGGCCAACTCTACCATTTGCACATCAGCAGGCCAGCATTTCCTCTCTTCAAGCATCTGAAGGGCCATCTGAAGTGCCAGCCTATGGAGCAACACAAACAAAACCACGCGCGTCTCACCTCGATGATCTTGGCCCCGGTGTACGTCACCACACCAGCCATCTCCATGGAGTACCAGCGGGCACCCTTGCGCATGACGTAGCCGTAGAAACTGCACACACAGAAAGGGACAAAAGAAATGTGTCAGGTGGGATAAGGACGCACGTTCAAGTGGAGGAAGGACCAGTGAGTGCTGCTGCGCACAATGCACGTATGCCCATGGATTCTGCACACAAGCCGACTAGGACATACAGCAGCTGCACACAGGATTACAAGCACAAGCGGCACACAACAACCTGTTCAAAATACACTTTTGGGCCAGCTGCAGAGTCTTTCACAGTGCACTCACAGCAATCGTACACACATACACGCAAGAGCAAGCAGCGTACGCACCTGTTCAGAATGCACTTGTGGGCCAGCTGCAGAGACTCGTACAGCACACACATGTCGGCGGCTTCCTGGGTTTTAAGGGGGTTGCCCTTGGCAGCGTCATGCTTGTTCTTCCAGGTCTGCGCGCACAACAATAGAGAGCATTTAGCTTGGTTCTGACTGTATGCAAACGATAAGTAGTTGCGTATGCTCTCTTTCATTATTCCTATAGTGCAGGCCCAGTCTGAAGCCTCACAATTGCTTGCCCAGAATTTGCCAGGACCACACATACAAAAAATGGCTTGTTCAAATTCCTGAAATCTAGAATAACTAATGCACAGGCACCAGTAAGAGGACTCCATTGTGTACCTTGTTCAGGGCCTTGTACTCGTAGCGGCGATCACGGAAGGCGCGCACTGTGCCCACCTGTAGGTGTGTGTGTGTTTTTGTGTGTGTGTGTGTGTGTGTTTGTGTGGTGTGTGTGTGTGTGTGTATGTGTGTGTGTGTGTGTGTGTGTATGTGTGTGTGTGTGTGTGTGTGTGTGTGTGTGTGTGTGTGTGAGGTAGTGTGTACGTACCTTGTGCTTGCCATAACCTGAAAGGCATATTTACACACATGTGCAAATAGTAACCTCTAAAATGGACTCGAGCTGCAATCAAGCAAAGTCGAACTTGGCCTCTCAGCATGTGCCTGAGATATCCTTCCTTTGCAATACTTCTGCCCTTCGTTTGCAATCAAACAAAATGAATGTGCTATCTCGTTTTGATCACAGATTCAGGTCTTCACTGCACAGACATCCATGCCCTTTGTTTGCACTCAGGCAATATGAAGACATGCTGCGTCTTTTGATATCTGCACAGAGGCGGTGCTTCACTGCACAAACATCCCTGCCCTCTGTTTGCACTCACATAGAAATCGTTTTCCTTTTGGCAGATGCCCGCCGTGCGGCTCTCGGTGATGGGCTTGTCGTGCACACGCTTGTACACCTGTGTGGTGTGTTCAATGAACGCAAAGGCTGCATTGTTGTCACGCAGTCATACACGCAGGCGATTGAATTGCATGCATCTGTTATCGCAGCGTTTATTTAAATTTTCGATTCGCTTTTGTTCTGCACGACCCAAATTGGGAGTGATACCAAGAAGTTTCGGAAGTACGCCGTCACTTAATTACTTGAAAAGGCTTGTGCGTACAACCTAACATCAACAGGATCGTCTAAGGCACGTGTTAATCCTGCATCTCATGCTCATTAAAGCAATTGTATTTTTCTGCCCATGACCATATCAAACAGCCTCTGCACAATCTCATGCTCATTAAAGCAATTGTATCCTTCTGCGCATAACCATATCACACAGCCTCTGTACGGTAGAAAAAAGCCGATGGCACACCTTGTGTGTGTACAGCTTGAGGCGATCCTTGAGCAGCTTGGCTCGGTCATCCTGGCCAATGTCCTCCCAGTATCTGCAATGATATTAAAACTTGTGGTGTACGCTTATGGATAGAAAGGCACGATCATTCTGACCGACGTCCTTCCAATGCCAAGATACAGGACACTAGGGACACCACACGTACAAATCAACAGACGCAGTCATCTAGGCCGGTGTCTGCCAAAGCACCTGAAACTAGAGTCGACACTCAGTACATCAAACAACATTGAACCAGCAATAATGATCGTGAAAGCAGCAGCAGCAAACAAATGTACAGATCCGCATCACTGCTGCTATTTGCCAAAGGCATTAGTTCATTTCAGTGAATATTTCACAACTCTCAATCCAATCTACGCACATTGTACTGATTAAATCCATCCCATTCCAGCGCTGCATCTCTGTCTTGAACCTACCTGGCAGGCTCGCCCTCAAACTGCGGGGGGTGCGCCTCTGATTGCAGCTGGTTTTTCACAGCCATGTACTCTGACCGGCCAGCAGCATAGTGCTCTCCACGCCAAAGCTGTGCATTACACACGAGAAAACGCACAAGTGATTGAATAAGTTGGTCAGTGGGAGCACTTTTGACTGTAGCTGTTTTTAACAGCCATCTACTCTGCCCGGCCAGCAGCATCGTGCGCTCCACGCCATGGCTGTAACACACACGCTGAAGCAAAGACGCGCAACTGATATATTTGGTCAGGTGAGGTGTGCTTTTTGCACAGATTGCAGTTACAATTCTGCAGTCATATTCTCTGCCAGACCAACGACCTAGTATTTTCCACGTCACTGCTGCAAAAGCAAACACGCACACATAGATGCCATGTGATCGGCAAGAACTAAGTGTCTTCAATGGCAGCTGCTTTTTCAAAGCCACGTACTATGCCCATGCTTAATTAGCGCAGTGCTCTTCATATAAACCCTACAAGATTCAAGCACGCAGGCATTGCTGTAGATCCAAAACGATATGTTTAGTTTAGTTTGGATTACAAAGGCCTGCAGATCCAAAATGATAAGTCAAAGTGCCATTTACTGCATTTCCTCCACAGCCACATATATAAAGTGCCCAACCAGCGCAGTGCTCTTCAAATCAACCCTGCAAATTAAACAGAGGGGGCTCACGGAGAAAATGCCTGAAAATGCGCATTTTTGCATTCAGAAGGCAGCCACTCACAGCCACTTCATCCGATCGACGCCATTCTAGTACCAAAGTGTAGCTGGCATTGAGAGCTACCCGAGCATGTGCCCAGTTTTATGTGGGTCACTTTGCGTGCTGAGATAGACTGGATTAAGCACACACGGTGCATGTAAACCCTAATGTGGTAATTTCCATGGGGAAATGGCTCAAATCATCATAAAACACCAACCATTCAGCCGTTTTCTTTCATTTTTGTTGCAGTGATATTCTTTTCCAATAGGCATTCTTTACTATTGAAATATTCCAGATTGATGCAGTGGGTGAGTTGGTATGAACAATGTTTGGTAAAAAAAATGGCCTGCACGCCACAGCAAATTAAGCACACGCCCCAAAATTGGCAAGCTCCAAATTTTATATCTATGGATTATGTAAAACTTACAGCTTGCCAATTTTGGGGCGTTTCAGTCAACAAGCATATAAAAACTTGCCCGTTTTGAACCTCAGTTAGCCCCCTCTGCAAATTTAGGCACAACATTTACTGCTACTATTTGGCACCTTAGCTCACCCCCTTCCCTACATCCATAACCCACCCATTCCATTTGGCGCAGGCATGTCTTGCCAGGCTTGTTGAAATCGCAGGCTGCACAGTCCTCGTCGTTTACGATGGAAGACGGTTGGAGTCGGTTGGTGAGGATGATGTTGGGGTACATGGCCGCCACGTCCAAATGATAGATCAGGGGGGCCTCCTCTCTGGAGGTGCGCAGTCACTCTCAATCGTAAGCATGCTGCATTCAAACCTATTAGGCCTCGAAATGAAGGCACAGTCACTTTCAATCGTAAGCATGCTGCATTCAAAACTATTAGGCCTCGAAATGAAGGCAACCACCACCTTGCACAAAATTAAAGATGAGGGAGTCCTCCTAACAAGATGCGTACGTACATACTATAGTCAAAAATAGGCAGTCTCCTTGCATGCAAAATTGCCTGCATCCAAGAGTGCTTGCTAGCCCGTTGCAAGATCACAGAGAAAGAAAAAGATGCAGAACGCACATTGTGCAAGGTCATAGAATTTGTGCGCTTGGACATGCTAGAATGCCTGTGCCTTGCTGACAGATGCCAAGCCACGTCCATGACCAATGCTACGTGGCATTAAGAAGCCACTGTTGCACAGAAATTTAAATCCAGTATCTGTAATTCCTGTCCTCGTCATATTCTCATTTTACCATTTGCACCCAATTCTTGCTGTTTTACCAATCAGCAGATTAAGAACTTCTTTTCCTAGCTTTTTGACAAAGAGGTTTATGTGTGCAACGCCTGGCATACCACTTCAATAAAAATCACCGTCTTAACAGATCAAAACTGTCGCATCAGCAAATAAAAAAGTAATAGCACACCTGTTCGGCGTATCCCTCAGGCTTGTCAGTATGGAGGCGATGTTGTCACGCACTTCCGTGTAGTTGGCGATGTCCTCCATCTGCACGCAGTATTTTGCAAATGATTTTACACAGTATTTGACACACATTTTGTTGGAGACATAGCCTGTAACCATTTTTGTGTGTTTCAACGTGCCCCTCAGATAGCGCGGTTAGTAAAAATGGTCTTTGAAAAGAAAAGAAATTACAGGCACTGAAATCAATCCTCACATTGATTGAGGAAAAAATTTATTTAATGTGATTTTACAAAGCTAAAATTATCAAGAGCCTTACATTGCCTATCACGCACACACTTGGAGTGTGCTACTACTCTTTGCAACCACTGGTGTTCTGTGCCAGTAATTGCGTGGACAGGCACTCTTTTAGGCACGTGCGGGTGACAAAAAGTACAAGATAGTAGGCAGGTAATAAGACAGTTGGCAGGTAATAAGACAACTGCTCACATGCAGGTCAATCCACGCACCTTCATATGGCACTCGTTTGTGATGGCATGCTCGAGATCGTTGTCCAAGCGGTCGATCAGGCCCTGTGCAGGAAGTGCACGGTGCATGGTATGTTTGTTGTGATGTTGTGTTCTAAAATTACTGAGATGTTTTCCAAGCGGTTGATCTGGCCCAATGCAGGAAGTGTACGGTGAATGGTATGTGATGTGATGTTGTGTTCTAAAATTACTGATATGTTGTCCAAGCGGTTGATCTGGCCCGATGCAGGAAGTGCACGATGCATGGTATGTGTTGTGATGTTATATTTTCAAATTACCAAGATGTTGTCCAAGCGGTTGAACTGGCCCGATGCAGGAAGAGCACGGTGCATGGTGAGTAATGTGATATCTTGGATGGAACAGATAGCCTCGTAACCAATTTAAAGTGGTTCATCAGTACCCAGGAAACGCAGGCAACACCAAATGCAATATCCTACAATCTTGCGCATGCGCACTATCACACAGTGTTCATGCCACCCACTTACCCAAGTAGCACAGTTCACTGCCACCCACACTTGCCTCACTACCCCACAAACCACGCACCTCACACACACACACGCACACACACCTGGTACGCAGCAGGCTTCATCTTGAAACGCATGGGCAGGTCTGAGCGGAACACGCCACTCTCAATGGCCTCCACTTTGCCGCCAATGTAAGTCTCGCTGTCCAGCAGGTGGCCCTGTGTGAAAGGACACAGGTGATGCAACGTTAAATTCATTAAGATCGATCATTATATATGTCAATTCCACTGTGGCCTCTTTCATGCAGCCCAAGTAAGTCTCGCAGTCCAGCAGGTGGCCCTGTGTGGGAGGACACAGGTGATGCAACGTAAAATCCATTAAGATTGATCATTGTTGTCCCACTGTGGCCTTTTTTATACAGCCCAAGTAAGTCTCGCTGTCCAGCAGGTGGCCCTGTGTGGGAGGACACAGGTGATGCAACGTAAAATCCATTAAGATTGATCATTGTTATCCCACTGTGGCCTTTTTTATACAGCCCAAGTAAGTCTCGCTGTCCAGCAGGTGGCTCTGTGTCAGGCTGAGAACCTATGCCACAATGAAGCTGCTGTTTGTCACAATTTGTCACAATGTAGTGTGTTGCCACGTTATAACAACAAGCAGCCCTACTGTGACAAGTTCGGCACTCCACGCCCACTTGCACATCCACGCTCATGTGCTTTGCAGGAGTTCATGTCGGATAAAGAGTCCTTTTAAAGGAATGTTCATTAGCAGGGATCACACACGTCTTTCAAGTGCGCACCAACTTTGCCAAATGTACAGCAGTGGCACACAGATTACGAGTAGCTGCCCTGAAAGCTTAGTAGTGTGTGGTCAGGCCAGGCTTTTTGGGATCACGTAATTAATCACGTCTATCTGCCTGGTCACGTGATTGATCTGCCTGTTCACCAGAACACTTCAATGCACACATCCATTCCTCTGTTTCTTTAAACCAACTCAAGGTGTGATCACAATGCGTGCATTATTGTCACAACACTCAAACCAACCTTATAGAACACCTTCTGCTCTGACGTGTGCTTGTTGGGGCGCAAGGTGTGATCACCACGAATGCATTAATTGATACATCACTCAAGCCTAACCTTTAACAACACCTCCTGCTCTGACGAGATCACCATGCGCACATGACTTGTCACAACACTCAAGCCTACCTTGTAGAACACCTCCTGCTCTGACGTGTGCTTGTTGGGGCACACAATCTTGGAGTTGAAGGCCTGGACGATCAGCAGCTGCTCACACAGCGTGCCTGAGCCTTTGCGGAGCACCTGCGTGGGTAAGAATAAAAGTGGCACAATCACGTGTGCTTGTTCAAAGATAGTCGCTGTAAGCAGCAGTGCGAGCACAACTGTCTTAGCCTTGCATACATGTACAACACGAGTGTGGTGATGCGGCATAATAGGGTGTCCATTCATGAATTTGAGTACTTACAGAGCCGTAGCCTTGCGGGAAGGGCAGATGATAATGGGGCATGATTCCTGAGCGACTTGCGCTCATTTGATATAATCGGAAGGTACATCCACATTCTGATTACTTGTGAGAATCGGCCTAGATATATGAACTAATATGGATCCTGCCTTGGCCAATGCAAATGAAGCTGAACAGTGCTGTGCCAAAGTCTGGATATAACCCCCTGTTTTGAGCACTAGCATGAAAAGTCTGCAAATGATACAGGCTGGTAGCTCCTTAAAGAGGCACTAGCATGAGCACTAATTGCAAATAATACAGGCTGGTAGGTCCATAGGAGGGCACTAGCATGAGTACTTGTAGCAAATGGTACAAGCTGGTAGCTCCTTAGGGAGGCACTAGCATGAGGAGATCTAGCAAATGATACAAGCTGGTAGGTCTTTAGGGAGGCACTAGCATGAGGAGATCCAGCAAATGAAACAAGTTGACAACCCTTAGGGGAGGCGTTGCTGATGGATGGAAAATTAAAAATTGTGGCACGCTTCATCTGGAGGCCAAACGGGTGTTTGGGAACGCTACCTTAGTGATTTGTAGTTGATTGAAACCATTATAAAAGCAACGCACCTCATAGTTGATCGAAACCTTTTGACAGCAACGCACCTCATAGTTGATCGAAACCTTTATAAAAGCAACGCACCTCATAGTTGACCGAAACCATTATAAAGCAACGCACCTCATAGTTGACCGAAACCATTATAAAAGCAACGCACCTCATAGTTGACAGAAACCATTATAAAGGCAACGCACCTCATCTGGGGGCATAGGGATGATGGTGGCCAGCGAGAAGATGAAAGGGTTTATGTACCTGAGGAGGGAGACAAATACAGAAAGAGTGCAGGTTGGACATGTGTAGGGTTGGCCAAAGCCATACATACATACGTGCATACGGTGTATATACAATATTTTGAGCAGGGAAATCACCATACATACGGTCATATACGGTGTGTATATATGGTTATGGCCAACCCTAAAGTTCTAACCAACCCTGTCACAGGTGTGATGCGGCGGGCGAAACATATGAGAAGTTTAGAAAGGCAGGGTAGGCAGGAAGGAACGAAATAATAAATGGACACAATGATGTAAAAATCAGGGTAAAAGCCACAAAGAAAAAACACAATGCTGCCTACCGCCCTTGAACTCACGTCATGTACAAGAAGTAGATGGACACAACAACGTAAAAATTAGGCAAAAGCCACACAAAAAACATGATGCTGCCTACTACCCTTGAACTCACGTCATGTACAAGAAGTAGGTGGACATAATGACGTAAAAATCAGGCAAAAGCCACAAAGAACAAACGCGATGCTACCCACTACCCTTGAACTCACGTCATGTACAAGAAGTAGGTGGACACAATAACGCAAAAATCAGGCAAAAGCCACAAAGAACAAACGCAATGCTACCCACTACCCTTGAACTCACGTCATGTACAAGAAGTAGGTGGACACAATAACGCAAAAATCAGGGCAAAAGCCACAAAGAATAAACAGGATGCCGCGTTTTGCCATTATACTCACGTCATGTACAGGTAGTAAGTGGACACCGCGTCAGATACGGAGTAGGCTGCCATTGCCTGTGATCGGTGGGAAACGACAGAGGTAGTTTTAAAGGGACATTTTGAAAGGCGGGGGGCAAAGAGCAGTGTTTGGGTTCAAAAAATGAAGAGTGAGGGAGTTTTTGAGAGTCGGAAAAGGAAGAGTAAGTGACGTGGGTATCGAGAGTCAGGCTTTTTACAGTGGAATGTGTACGGAGTAGCGAATATGGAAGATGCAATGGTTGTTCAGTGTCACATGGCCATCCAGGTTTGAGCAACTTGAGGATTAAGGCACCCACTGTATGTACATTGCTCCCACTTAATGTACAAGGCACTCTTACATACATTTTAAACTGTCCAAAACATTACATACATTTAAAATGTCCAATCTTTTTGTTCCACATTTGCAAGCTGCTGTTTGTTTGGTTTGGTGGGGGACCAGCTTCCGACGTGTGATTTTCATCTCATTCACACAATTTAACGACAAATGAAAAAGAAACACACATAAACAGATGTTTAAGGAATGCTTGGATTTCCAATGTCCAACTGCTTTAGCCAGGTCTGACTGCACTCTTGTGTCCGACCTGAGGTTGCTCCGTAGCCATATAAATAGGGTTGGCCAGGACCATATAAATACGGTGTATACGGTATGTTTGACAGGGAAATCACTAAATATACGGTCATATACGGTGTATGTATATGGTTCTGGCCCAACCCTACATATAAAGCATACCCCCAAGGGGCAGCCTCCACAGCCAAGTGCATACCCAGAACGACCACAAGCACACAGACACATTCGCACACAAACACATTCGCACACAAATACAAACACATACACACTCTCTGAGGCCCCACCTGTGGTTGCTCTGCAGCCATGCGGACCATGTCCTCAGGGGCCACTTCCACGGGGTCGTAGCCCAGCTTGGCCTTTGTCACTGCCTGCAAATAATAGTGTGCGTACGTTTCACATTATCTTTCTAATTCAATTGCTTTGCTCGGCCACTTTTCTCTCCAAGGGATCAAGCGCTGCTTGCCTGGGACACGCACACACACACACACACATACACAAACACACATATACACACAGTGTCACACACTTACACACACATACACAAAGTGTCACACACACACATACATACCAGCACACAACATACCTTGAGGCCTCTGCTCCCTTGAGGCAGGTAAGAGTCACGGTTGACCCAGTGCAAGCAGTCCATGTGCACAGCGTGGCGCGCAAGCACCTCTCCTCCTGGTGCAGTCCTGGTGTGTGTGTGTGTGTGTGTGTGTGTGTGTGTGTGTGTGTGTGTGTGTGTGTGTGTTTGTGTGTTTGTGTGTGTGCTTGTCTATGTGTGTGTGATTCCAAATTATTGAGTATGTGTATGTGTGTGTCAAGAGCTTATTAGAGAAAAGGAAAAATTGCGCGGGCAGTGATAACCACTTCCATGTTCATTAAAGTGCTCATAAAAGTGGATACACTGTAGCTGATAGATCCTTTGTGCCGTCTCTCCTTCTATGAGTTGTGTGCACTTTCTGAACAAGTGGGTCTGCAGCATCTGTGTGTTTGTGAGTGTTTGTAATTACAGGTCAACTGGTACAAGCACATTTGTGTGTTATTGTATCGATTCAAACGTGCAAGACGTCGCCAGAAGCGCCTCATTTTCTAACTCGCTTAAGCCTTACATAGATACGCAAACTAACTGCTCATTGTGTGTGTGTGTGTGTGTGTGTGTGTGTGTGAGTGTGTGTGTGTGTGTGTGTGTGTGTGTGTGTGTGTGTGTGTGTGTGTGTCTCCATGCACGACAAAACCTTTACGCAACCAGCTGGACAAGCCTGCAGTTCCTGGTACGATTTAGGCTTTTATTAATTAGTATGTGGCAACCTGAATTCCATATCATAATTACAAAACTCTATTTTATAACATCCACTCGACCTTACTAAACTCACTTGACCTTACTAAACTCACTTGACCTTGCTAAACTCAGTTGACTTTACTAAACTCACTTGAAACCCAACTCCTGGTACAGATCCATGTCGTGCTTAGCAGCGCGCTTCTCCACAAAAGGGAAATCAAAAAAGTCTCCGTTGTAGGTCACGTACACAGCAGGCTTGGTCTGCGTAGTATGTGTTCATGCAATTTACACAAACAACACCATTGAGGTGGCATCCAGGACAGAGTATGAAAACTGTTGTCGGTCACGTGAACGGCAGGCATTTCCTGCACAGTGCAAGTGGGCAAGGACTCGACACACACACACACACATCTTTGTGTTGACAGGTGTCGACAGGTGTGAGCAGGTGTGAACAGGATTAACAGATGTGAACAGGTGTCGACAGGTGTGAACAGTTGTCGACAGGTGTGAACAGGTGTAAAAAAGTGTGAACAGGTGTCGACAGGTGTGAACAGGTGTCGACAGGTGTGAACAGGTGTCGACAGGTGTCGACAGCAATAAATCACGACCGCATTAAGCTTTGTTTGCAAGTGAGGCACATGGGACTGGATTTGCATATACATGCACACAAAAACACACACACCTCCTGCATGTGGGAGAAGAAGCGCTTGAGCAGGGCCCTCTCGTCAGGCTCGTTGAAAATGATGAAGGGGCCCTCAAACTCAGCTTTGGGAGTGTACTCAAACTCCTCGATGTGGCTGCCCACAACCTAGAACGATAAAACAGTTAGGACACAATAGTGACGGAACACTCCACATTGCGTGTTGTTTTTAAGGCCATAGGTTTGGAAGGACCCTTCAAGGCGAGTTACCTCAAACAGGGCTGCTCTTCACAGGGAATCATTATACGCTGTGCTCGCTGATGTGTCCTTTTTTGCTGTGCTCCTATCTACCAATGAACAAACACACACACATCACACATCATTGATTAGACTGTCTACACATTGTTGCTATGTTTGAAACGCAACACAAAAGAAGGGGGCAGTGGAAAGCACTCCCCTTACAATAAAGGAGCTTACCTGAGTAGCCCTACACGCATTAAAACCAGCACGGACATCATGATTGCTGTGCCTTTCTGTTTATGATCAGGACAGCCAGCCCGGCAGTCAAACATCAAATAACGAACACGCATTATAACCAGCACGGACATCATGATTGCCGTCCCTTTCTGTTTATGATCAGGACAGCCAGGCCGGCAATCAAACATCGAATAAGGAACACTCTGACATGTTGGCCTCACCTCTCTGTTTGTGATCAGGTAGCCCTGACGATCAAGCATGTACGAGATCATGAAGACCTGTGAATAGTGTAGGTTTGTGTGTGTGTGTGTGTGTGTTTGCACCTGTGTGTTTATATGAGTGTGTGCGTGTTTGCATGTGTGCACATGTGTGTATACATGAGTGTGTGCGTGTGCGTGTGCGTGTGCGTGTGCGTGTGCGTGTGCGTGTGCGTGTGTGTGTGCGTGTGCGCGTGCGCGTGCGTGTGCGTGTGTGCGTGTGCATGCGTGTGTGTGCGTGCGTGTGCGTGTGCGTGTGCATGTGTGTGTGTAAAAGACAGTGCTCTTAAGTGTGTACACTGTGCTTGGCCTTATGATGCAGAATAGGAATGTATGTTACTCTGTTACTATCTATGCGTAGGCACATGGCGCGGCTGTGTGCCTGTGTGTCTGTGTGCCTGTGTGCCTGTGTGTCTGTGTGCCTGTGTGGCTGTGTGCCTGTGTGCCTGTGTGTCTGTGTGCCTGTGTGCCTGTGTGTCAGTGTGCCTGTGTGTCTGTGTGCCTGTGTGTCTGTGTGCCTGTGTGTCTGTGTGCCTGTGTGTCTGTGTGCCTGTGTGTCTGTGTGCCTGTGTGGCTGTGTGCCTGTGTGGCTGTGTGCCTGTGTGGCTGTGTGCCTGTGTGTCTGTGTGCCTGTGTGGCTGTGTGGCTGTGTGCCTGCGTGTCTGTGTGCCTGTGTGACGTGACAAGCTACCCACCTGGTCATACTCCGCATTGGGGAACTGTAGGGGCAGCTTGGTACACTCAATATCCCAAGCACACACTCGGGGCTCTGCACGCTGCAGCAGGTCCGCTCGCCACTCCATGGTCGTGAGGCCATCCTATGCAGTTCAAGCAGTGAATCGTGCTCATGTCGATGGGCAGCGATATTTGAGCTGCACTTCAACTACCATGCACACACACGCTGCAGCAAGTTCGCACACTACTCCATGGTCGTGAAGCCATCTTAAATAGGTTTCAAGCAGCACACTATGCTCATATGGATGCACAGCGGTAAGTAACCTGCACTTAACGTCCCACGCGTGCACACACACATACACACACTGCAGCAGGTCGTGAAGCCATCCTACATGTTTGACATAATGTGTCGTGCCCGTGCAGATGCAAAGCAACAACTAAGCTGCACAGCTGTGGTATTCCAGACGTTTGTAGTGCGCCCGCACACGCGCACCGCACAACACACACAAACACATGTGCATACACACCTTGCACCTGACGTTGAACCAATGGCCACAGCGTACGTCAGTATCAATGGCAAAGCGCACGTGGTAGGGCACGTCATACTCACGCATGTCCTCTAGATGCTCCGTCACGTCCTGCACTCAAAATATATCACGTAAGAGAAAAACTTTGGTTGTAAACTAAGGGCACGTCGTACTCACGCATGTCCTCTAGAGGCTCTGTCACGTCCTGGACTCAAAATAGATAAAGTAAGAGACGGATTGGTTGTGGATTTTTGAGCTTTGCTTAACATACACCAGCTGCACTGTCACGTCATGCATTCAATCTAGGTCTGGAAAGAGGAGGGGTTGCACTGTACTGCAGATTCGAGCTTTACACTTTACAGATGTCAAGTATGCTGTTACATTCTGCACTCAATAGATAAAGTAAGAGGACGGATTGGTTGTGGATCTGAGATGCCTTTACAAACACCAGCTGCTCTGTCACGTCCTGCGTTTACTACAAGGAAAGGAAAGTGGGCTCAGGAGCGCACGGGATGAGGCTGCTGTTGTTAATTAACAAAAACACAATACTGTAAGTATTCCCGAGGCACTATTGTAAGAATATTACGATACTGATTTGCAATAAAATAAGTGTTCTTTAATTTGGAGCACTGCCTGATAATAACACACACGAGGCACTCACAGTACCTTGAATATTCAAGGGACTCCTTTTCCTTACCATGTTGGTCGTAGTTTTGGACATGTATTTGGACATGGTTTGGACATGGTTTTGGACATAGTTTAGGACATGTATTTGGCCCCGTTTCCATGATTATTTGGACATGGTTTCCTTTTCCTTACCTATTTATACATTATGGCTTTCTCTGCCTAGCCCAATGAATAGCCCACTAATAACAAATACACCGGGGTACCTACAAGTGGCTCGTTTTCTCACATCATTGTGGGGAAGGTTTGCACCACTGACCGTGTGCTTTTTTCTTCACACACACACACACACACACACACACACACACACACCTGCATGCTGTTCCCTTCTGCTGCCCCTTGCATGGCCGCCAGCTCAACGTACGCCTGCGTGGTCAAAAAAAGTGATGCACGTGCGCCTTAGATGCATATACACGTGATGATATCATGTACAGAGAGGTTTTCACTGCCTGCGTCTTCTTCTTTTGCACATTTATTTACACTTCTTAAGAGTGCCAACGCCATGCCTGCTTTAAGCCTTAGTTCCAGTGATTTTGCACTTCCCACCTCGTGTCATGTGCCCCAGTTAACAAGAGCATGGGTGTATTCAAAGTAGCAACACACACACACACACCTGTGTCGTGCGTGCTTTGGCCTTATTCTTGGTGATGATAGGCTGCACCTCCCGCCTCACTTCCATTAGCTGCTGCACATTCCAGAAGCTCAGCTTCAGCAGGGTACGCTTGAGGCCGCTCAAGTGGTTTTTCTGCAGCGTGCAAGGGACAAGACTTGCAGCTTGCAATATGCAGAGATCCAGTATTGCACGTCTCTATCAAAAGTTAGCTAGCTTGCTGCTTCTCACAAGCTGAGCTTGAGGTCACTCAAGTGGCCGTGCAAAAGACAAGACATAGATTGCAATATGCAGAGACCCAGCATTGTGTGTCTATATCAAAGCTAGCTAGATTGCTGCTTCTAACAAGATGAGCTTGAGGCCCTTTCCAGCTTGTTGTTACCTCAATTAGGATGCACAAGCACGCACTAAGCAGGAGATAAGGAGCTACAGCACCAGTGTAAGCAAAAAGAAAAAGGCACACATTTGCAGGGTTCAGGGTATGATGTATATACGGTATGTTTAGTAGGGAAATCACCAAATATAAGGTCATATATGGTGTATATATATTAATGTGATTTTGGCCAATTCTACTATAATCTATTTATCTATTCTACAAATCCGGCTTCCCTCTCCGTTTAGATCTACAATTGACATAACATAGTACCGCTCAAGTGGTCGTGCAAGGGACAACACTTGCAAACTGTGATGTGCAGAGGCCCACGCACATGCTTCCGTCAATAACATTGCACACAAGAATACTTTAAAGCAGCTCAACTGTTTCCTTAGCCATGCCAAACACACCCACATCTCACAGAGACACACACACTTTTTCCTGACTTTTCCTCACCTTTCCCTCACGTTTCTCACTATTCTTCACACTACTCCTCACCTTTCCCTCACTATCCTCACTCTTATTCATACTGCTCCTCACTATTCCTCACTTTTTCCTCACTCCTGCACTCACACCTTTTCCACCATTCTTTAACAGACAGCCGTTTGTCACCAAACCACCAGGGCAGGCCTTCACGTTCCAAAACCTCAAGCACTACTTCTTTGACATACACGACTGCGGTCTTACACAACCACGTAATTAATAGTGACATACACAACTATGGTACTTCACAACCACACAGGCAATAGTGTCCACGCTCTGTAGCCATAATTTGTGGCATAAGTACCATTTCCAAGTCCTCACGTACCACAACCTTAACTTCTTAGACGTGCAAGACCTCCAATTCTTATTACCTATATTGCGCACAAGACCACTCCACTTACCAGGTCCAGGTCTTCGCGCTCCACTACCTCCACTTCTTTGATCAGGCCCTCAAACCTGCGACGCAGGAACCCCTCCACCTCAAATTCCTGTCCGTTGCCGACCTGGTGGGTATAAGAAATGCAAGTTATTTATATGGGCAGCAAATATAAATATGGGCAGTGATGGGTGTAGGTTTTCTAAGGGTGTGGGCAGCTACATTGTAAAGCACAAGCGGTGTTGCTGTGCAATGCACTTTGCCCACAAGTTTTAAGCAGTATCCTGGTGTATTACAAGTATTCTGGTGTATTGCAAGTATGGCAGTATTCTGGTGTATTCCATTATTCTGTGTATTACAAATTTTAAGCAGGACCTCAACCCTAAATCTTGGTCCCACAGGCGTTTAACCCCTGTGGTAGGTCGACAACTTTTCTAAGTCTTTGGAAATTTTAATAAACTGGCTCCCTGCGCAGCAAATCTTGCACAGGCCCTCATATCTATTGGAATCATAAGGTTCTCATCCCTAATGATCCTTTTATTACCGGCTTCCTACGCAGCAAACCTTGCACAGGTCCTCATCCTTATTGGCATCACAAGATTCTCATTCCTAATGATCCCTCAAGATCCTTGACCATATCAGTCCCACACCACTGAAACAAGGCAACCCCTGGAAACTGCTCTCTCCTTTCATTATAGAAAACTTCCCACACACCCAACTGGACGAAAAAGTAGTAGGGCAGAAGAAGCAGTCGTATCCTCTGTACCACGATACCGGACAGGACTAGGTAGCTGAAACAACTTTATTTAAGTCCTATTCATCCTCCCACAAACATGCCTCAGCCATAAGCACACTTTAGCTCTGAACACATCCCCCACCCACCTGGAGGTAGAAGTAGGGTGCGAAAGGCAGCCGCGCCTTGAACATGGTGCCGTCCTGTAAATCACAAGAGAGCGCCGTGTATGAGTACATTGACACAGCCTTGTAGACGTTATCACGAGATGTAGACACAATGTTTTTAAGCATTTTCATTAAAGTAGGCACGAGATGTGACCGCAATGTGTCTAGACATTTTCATACACGCAGGCACGAGATGTAGCCACAACATGTCTAGACATTTTTATACACGTAGTGTAACCACAATATGTCTAGTTTTTTTTCATACATGTAGGCACAAGATGCAGCCACAATGCGCCTAGGCATGTTCATAGACGTGACGGAGAGCATCCTCGTGGCGGAGAAGTTTTACTATACCCAGTACCAAAGTGGCTCCTTTTCCTTAGTCATTTGAGAAGGGAATTCCATTGCCTGCGTATTCTTCCTTCTCTCCATTCATTCTCTTCTTTTCACAGAAACAAAAACCCACCTGGCACATGAAGTAGCAGTCCACGGCGCTCACGTTTTGACCGGTGTCCTTGTCCTCAGCAGACGACTGTATAGGGGTGGGAGAACGGGTGAGCATGAGCATAAGCGTGAGCATGCGTAAATGTGTGTGTATGTATGTATGTGAGTGTATGTGCATGCGTGCACGATGTAGCCTTGAGACTTGATTTATGTGCAAGAAGTATGCACGGATGTACATCATTAGTATATCACAGTTGTGGTGGTGTGGTTCCAATGTAGCACTGTACGCAGCAGATGCTGCTGAGTACACCATGCGGCGCTCGGACAATTATGAGATTTGTAATAGGTTGGTTTTGTGCCTGCATCGAGTGGTACCCTGAATGGCCATCGAATTAGTGCATTGGAATTGGTGGTTATGCACGCATAAAGACGCATCAAGATACAGAGTTAGACTGGCGGCAGATCCACTCTCCACATCAGTTATGGAGAAGCCACTTTATAAGGATTTGTTCAAGGCTGCAAGGTCGCCTCGCTCTTTCCAAACTGTGTCGATTTCCGAAAGAGCAGCAACTCCTTTGGGCGCGGAAGCCGTCTCACACTCACAGGCTGAATGTTTGTCAGCCATCCAAGCTTGTCCTCCCCGTCTGTGAAAAGGGGAAAGCCCAGCTTCTCCTCCAGGGCATCCTCAGCACGTGTCTGCTGGAGCTGCAAATGTGCACACATGGCGATAGAAGATTTAGTTGCAGGGGCAATACGGCACAGCTTGCATTGGACCACAAGCAGTCTGCCAAGCGTCTTATGTGTGCGCGCACTTGTTGGCAGCACCTCCCTTCTAAGCATGCTCAGCAATCGTGTCTGCTGGGGCTCCAAAGTGAGGAGGGGTGACATTTGAGCGGGTGGAGGTTCGCACGGATAACACCAACAACAACGACCAACACAGGATGCAAACGTCACGTGGATGCGGTGTACAAGTGTGCAGGGTTGGCCAGAGTCGGTACACATACTTTGTATATGACCGTATATTTGGTCATTTCGTAATTTGTTCGCCAAAAATACCGTATATATACGGAATATATACGGCTCTGGCCAACTCTAAATTGTGTAATAGCTAACTGTAAGGACACACCCATGGTCTAATGCCATTTTGTGACAGCCAGCGGGCTATGATTGAAGAGGTTAGGGAGTGCGCTAGCCAGCGCCTTGCGATTGTTAAAGCATAGTAGTACACGATCCATGCTTGGAATTGGTGATGGATGTAGTTTTCAAGCGTGACAGCCAGGGCAGCGTGACGGTCCTGCACTGGAGTTGCGACACTAACCTACAACCATGCTCTAATTTAAATAATGCTCCACTCTAGATAGCTAGATCGTTGTGAGGGCCACAGCTGAAAGCGCTGCTTTTTGAGTGCGACAGCTGCAGCTTGCTCACAACTTTCAGCCTACAGAGACTACTGAGCGTAACATTAGCCCCTTCTTGCTCGGCAGGCATGCTTGCCAGATGTGCGTGACTGGCAGCTATGCAAACTGTGGCAGCAGGTGTATGCGCAGGCCTCGCAAGTGAGCACGCATTCTGGCTACAGATGTACGCGCTGCAGGTGTACGCCAGCTGTGTACACATGTGCACCAATCGCGTATGGCTGATTGACAGCTGCAAACTTTGGCTGCAGGTGCACGCGCAGGCCTCACAACTGAGCAGCACATTGCTCAGTAGGCCCGGCCTGCTTGTTCACTTATTATAGGCACCTCACTTGCGTCGGCACGGCCTGCTTGATCACTTATCATAGGCACCTCACTTGCATAGGCACAGCCTGCTTGTTCATTTTATCATAGGCACCTCACTTGCCTTCTTGTTGCTCTCCTCGGCTGAGGCAGAGCCCTCCGGCCGCCCCTTGTCTCCGTTCATGTAATTCCCATTCAGCGTCTTCTTGAAACCTCTGCCACCCCGCCCACCCCCTCGTCCTCCTCTCCCTGCTGCATCTCGTGCTTGGAGGGCAGGCCCTCTTCCAGTGTTTCCACTAAAGCCCGGCGCTCTACCTCTTCCACGCATGGAATCTAAGCAGCTACCTGGAAGTGTGATAAAATGGATTTATATTTCTGTGTGCGGCATGCATGCGTGTGTGCATGCGTGCAAGCATGCGTGAATGCGTGCAAGTGTGTATGTGTATGTGTGTTCATACTTACGTGTGTGTGTGTTTGTGTGTGTGTTTGTGTGCGTGTGTGTGTGTTTGTGTGTATGTGTGTGTGTGTGTGTGTGTGTGTGTGTGTGTGTGTGTGTGTGTGTGTGTGTGTGTGTGTGTGTGTGTGTGTGTGTGTGTGTGTGTGTGT
>Ga0307947_1000123_pt1:0-35000 | contig 44925 bp, 56 predicted proteins | sample OrgLakmetagen232_FD_201840 | JGI IMG/M metagenome (GOLD analysis project Ga0307947, IMG submission 201840) | Saline water microbial communities from Organic Lake, Antarctica - #232 | ecosystem: Environmental > Aquatic > Non-marine Saline and Alkaline > Saline | place: Antarctica: Organic...
TCTCTCTCTCTCTCTCTCTCTCTCTCTCTCTCTCTCTCTCTCTCTCTCTCCCTCTTTCTCTCCCTCTTTCTCTTCCACACATGCGCAGATAAACACATGCACACGTACTTATACATTCCACACATAGAAATGTACCCACACACATACACGCATACATACATGCAGATGGGCCGCAGCCAAGAAGACTTGGATCAGCAGCGAGACCTGCGCAGGCAACAGAGACGACAGCAACGGCATGCAGGTTGGTAGTTGTGTGTGTGTTTGTGTGTGAGCATGCGTGCATATGTGTGTATGCATTTCTTTTTGTATGCATGCCTGTGAGCTTGAACACTTTTGTAACACAGCATGCCTGCATAAGAGCAGTCAGCCAACATTTTCAGGACCCTTGCTACACCATGCTTTGACCCTGCAATACTAGAAAACGTCCTAATTCTACTGTGTATCTAACATGTTCACCACGTGCATTCAACTGTTTAGCCAACTCACGATTGGCACGCACTCTTTGCTGCAGCCGCTGAGGCTGGGAGAGCTAACCGTGCTCTGGCATGGCAGGTTGAGCCCATCAGTAATGAAAGCAATGGAAATGGTGGCAGCGTCGTGGAGGCCACACAACCTTGCAGGTTCGGGTTTGCACACTCAAGGGAGGGGCAGCAGGGGCAGCAGCACTGCCTGCAACAGCAACAGCAACAGCAACGACAAAACCACCACCACTCCCCACAGCAGCAACAGCAGCAGCAGCAGCAGCAACAGCAGCACAGAGCCAGCAGGCGCAGCACCAGCTTGGATTCCAGCACCTGGCATGCCTCCAGTATGCAACGCCAGCGCCAACAGCAGCAGCAACAGCAGCATGTCCTGTGTCAGCAGCAGCAGCAGCAGCAGCAGCAGCACAATTTCCAGCAACAATTCCCACGGCAGCTTTTCAAACCACCACCGCTGCAGCAGCAGCAGCAGCAGCAGCAGCAGCAGCATCCCATCGCCATACCCCCAAGCAGCAATTGTGCCAAGGATGAGAGCAGCAGTAGCAGCGCTGGAACTGGCATGGCAGGTGGTCATCAGGGGTCAAGGAATGCAGCAAGATCGACTGGTGGGTGCTCTTATAAGTACACATACACACACATACAGACACACAAGCTTCCACATGCACACAACGCTACGAGATCATATCTGGACACATCACGTCGCATACGTGCGCACGTGTGCGCGTATATTGTGTACTTCAACACCTGGACCATTCACACATACAGGCATCACACATATACACATATACAATATACATCACAACACAGGCGATGCAAAGGAGAACTCTACGGCACACACAGACTCGCACATGAGCATCAGGGCGGCGCACAGCGCGCAGAACCTACAATGCCTCAATGACCGGCAACAGCAACCGCAGCCGCCGCCGCCGCCGCAGCAGCAGCAGCAGCAGCAGCGACGGCAGCAGCCGCACGATAGCAGCAGCAACAGTAGCAGCCCATACCAAGCCCAAGGCTGCGACATCATGACTCAAAAACTGCAGAACAGCACTGCTCGTCGTTCCTTGCAAGCTCCTGACGAGCGGAGCATGCACAGAAGTGGCTGCCGCACTGTTTCTAGCAGTGGTGGAGTGGGGGTGGGAACACACCCTGACGGCACAAGTGACCGAGGAGGAAGCGGGGAGAGTGCGAGTGGGGGAGGTGGAGGAGGGAGTGGGGTCTCGGAGCGGAGCAGCATCAGAGGAGCAGAGGGCAGTAGCTCTAGCCAAGGCTCTGAGGGAAACAAACAGACTGCCGGTGGAGTTGGTGGGGATTGGGGTGGGGGTGGGGGTGGGGGTGATGGAAGTAGGCTGGATGATAGAAGTAGGCTGGATGATAGAAGTAGGCTGGATGATAGAAGTAGGCTGGATGCGATGCAGGACAGCAGCAGAAGCCTAAACAGCAACTCAGCTAGGGAGGTGCTGGGGCAGCAGCTACCCAGCATGTCTCAGCAGCTGCAAGAGATACGCAGCATTGTAAGTGTCCTCGATCGTAGATATATGCCCAGCCTGTCTTTTTTGGTGAGGCGTTGAAGGGTTCACCGTGTGAATTACTTGCTATGACTTTGTTTGCTAAGGAGAGAGGCAGGTGTCCAACCTGCCTCAGCAGCTGTAGCAGATCAGGGCATTGTAAGTGTTCTCACTTGATGGTACATCGGCGCTTTTTGGTTAGACGTTCAAGAGCAGCGATATCAATTAGTTACAATAGACTTTCTCCCCTACAAAGAGAGGCAGTCATCCGACCTGTTTCAGCAGATGAGCAGCACTTGGGGTTGACCAGAACCATGTAAATTTGGTGCATATACAGTATTTTTGCAGGGAAATCACCAAATATACAATCATATACGGCATATGTATATTATAAAATGAATATACACAGTTGTGATTGACCCTAGCAGCACTGCATGTGTACGCGTGGTTTTGAAGTACAAAGCTTTTTCGGAACACCCGTGTCTTGTCGTTGCAAGCATAGTGGTTTGGGTGTGTCATGCGTGTGTCATGGGTAGCTGTTGCCTGGAAGCCGTTTATGAAATTGTCAACAATCTTTTGAATTTGTCGTTTATGAATTCGTCAACAATCTTCTTAAGAGCTTCTGAGGTTGATGGGGGAATGTGTTCTATTAGTGCAAGTAAATTATCTGTGTATTTAGTCGCAGCAACGGCCACTGAGCAAGGGGGCTCTGGATGACTTGTTTGGAACTGTGTGAGGGAAGAATTTGGATGCTGAAGTGCGGGCTTGTCTACGTGAATAATGGGGCTTGTGTGACATCTTATTTTGGGTCCGGTGGACAGACAAGAATGTTGTGTTTGCCTCCTCATCTGCAATGTACATAACATGCTTTTACTGTGGCACCTGAACTGAGCAATACAACAGAAGAATAGACTTGCATGAGCATATAATCTGAGACACAGGTGCGCATTGTCGTATTGCACTAGACACGTATATGATATATGATGCACGGTCAAGCCACCAAAAACGATGGGCACACATGCACATGCAAGCTGCTGGCTGTGAATCAGTCATGATATTTGCCCATCTGCACTTACATACACATGTACACACATGGACTTCCACACATGTAAATTCATATCCTTCTTCTCACACAGGTGCAGGCGCGCAAGGTGCGCACAAGCGTGGACTTGACGCCGTCACCACCAGACAAGGAGGGCAGTTTGCATGCAGGAGACAGTAAACAGGGGTCCTTGTCTCCTGGGACAAGCGCTCTCCCAGCCAGCAGTGTGTGTGCCATCAGTTCTCAAGGCCAGCAGTGCGCGACCAACAACCCCTGCCCCCAGGGCAGCACCAAAGGCAGCCAGAGCAAACACCTCCCTCGCCATGTGGCTGATCCCTGCAGCCGACCTCCTCCTGCCTGTTTGGAAGGGTCTGCTGTTCATCCCCCTGCCCACTTAGGTGGTGGCGGTTGTCCACAGCAGGAGTTGCAGCCAGGACAGCAGAAGACAGCTTCAGGCGCCAATGATCGCTCCCTAATGCCCTCACCTCTTGCTGCTGCTGCTGCTGCTGCTGCTTGTCCTGAAATCGCTGCCTCTGCGGCTGGTTCCACTACACTCTGTGCTTCTGCCGCTGCTGTTCCTGTTCCTGCTCTCGTTGCGTCCCAGGCAACCAGGGATAAGGAATATGCAGCCAAGCTATTGGTTGAGAAGCAGGCTCGGCTTGAAGAGCTGCAGGCAAAGCTAAAAATGCAGGAAAAGCAGCAGCAGCAGCAGCAGCAGCAGCAGGTACCAGCATGATTGTTCAATTGGTGTACTAAACTTCTTGCCTTGTTAATTTGACTTCTCCTCCTTTTGCAGAACACCTTGATCTTGTGACCAACTCGCTCCCTTTCAAAATAGACATCTGCTTCAAATATTGGAGAGCATATAGCAGAATGATAAAATTCACAGACATGGCAGGGGCTGTATTTTTCCCACCTTTGTAGGCACAGGTGGTTGCGCACAAGGACCCATATTTTGATTTCAGCTCAGCAATGTCTTTGTCTTTGTAGCGCATGTGAAGCTTTACGGCTTGCTCCTTTAAATGTCATCTCTCATGCACGCGTTCTTATATTCTGGAGGATTTTCCAGGTGGGATGTTGTGTGGCTCTGCATCCATTGGGAGGTGCAGGACATGAAACAACTTTTTTCCTAATTTATGCTTGTGGTGTTAACACTTTGTGCGCTCTTTGTGTTTATTTATTTCATACAATTTAATTAATTATTTGGAAGCCTAGCTCATTTTTGAAGTTGTTCTCAAAAGCTTATATGAGTTGGTACTGGAAAGAGTGCCATGTATTTTTACCAAATGACGTTTTGCACAACTTGAGTCTCCATTTAGTACAATAGTACAATGGTTACAATGGTTACAATGGGGGGTGACCTTCAGCCAGGTAGTTTGGCTGATCGGCTGCTGACTGGTCTCGGCCAGCCACAAATAAATCCATAATCCATACAATAGTACAATTCATCATGTGATGGTTCATTATGTAATGCATTGCGTGAGCACATTGAGGAATAGAACAAGTGTCAGGTTAACGTGCTACTTGTCTGATTGTACGACAGTGTTGTTGAGGTTGATTTTTTTGTGCGTTGTCTGCAAAAGATTTGGACAGGACATTGAACGCAACCCTCTGAAAAGTTTGAGCAATACTTGTCTGGTAAAAATGTCATGACAAAACATAAGATGTGAGATTAGCATTAAAAGGAAATATCTCCTGCTCATTGAAAGACTATGCTAAACAAACTCAATGCTCTCGACTCCGTGTCTGGATCATTCGTGAGGCATACTTAAGAAAGGATTTACGAAGGTTTGTGTTTGAGCTCACGTGGCTGGCCAAATAGCCAATCAACCTGCTGGCTGAATGTTGCCCCTCATCATTTGCTGGCTGTCAGCCTTTGGGGAGCTGAAATTTGCAGGCACAGCCTTTGGCTTCAAGCATAAGTGTCCCACAATAATATTTCTAAGCCACCTTGTGACCAGCACAGAAAGCCTAATATCTATGGCTGTTGGTTACCCCTTTCGTAATTTATCTGTCAACTCTCTGAGCACTGATATGTAGCCCAGCCATCCATGCCAGTAGTGTTAAGCTATACTATCAGCGTTCTTTCCTCTTCTTGATATAACCCAGCCACATAAAAATCAAAGGATTACAAATTTTGCTATGTGAAAATGAAAAATTAGGAGAAAAATTAGAAATGCGAGTATAACTTCTAGTCTAGGTACATCTTCGGTTCCTGTTCATAGAAGCTGTCGCACTAGAGGTAAATTAAAGCTTGCTTATTAAATACTGGTAGCATCCAGCACCCCTTAAACATTGTCCCCGCTGGCACCTAGCACCAAGACTTTAAAAACAGTAAGTTATGCACCTTAACCAAGTAAGCTATCTGCTGCAGAAAGCTTGCACCCTCAGGCTCTTCTTGCAAAGCAATTGATAACAGCCTTGCAAGTATTGCTCTTCTTGCAATACGTCAATAACTAAGGGCTAAGGTGTGATTTGGTGGCTGTGATTTTCGCTTTATCTACGAAGACGGAGCATCTAAGACATGAGAGCATCTGGGTTGTCCGTTGATCCTGGGTGGCCAGAAGAGGCAAAGGGAGTGAGAATCAAGATCATACAGTGATGTATGTTTGATGTCAAATACATCCGGTAGCAGTTTCACTGCCCACATGGATGTCCTAAATTCATGCATGCATGAACAGAAGTGCAACACAAGCAGCAGCAAAGTACACACATACATTAACACACAAGCTTACCACTCAGACCGGCAGCAAATTGGAACGGGCTTTTGGTACAGAGATGTGTACCAAGGAAAGCCTTTAGGTTGGCCGGTGGTGTACCTATGAATGGCAAGTTGGGGGGGGAGAAATTGGCCTTTGGTAGGCAATAAGGGTACCAAGGAAACACCAAGGCTGTTTAGTGGCGTACCAGTGTTTGGCAGGTACAAAAATTGAGGAGAAGATATGCAATGCAGAGTAAGCACAACAAGGATCACTTTTTATTCTTATTGTCGAGGAGCCTGGTAAGGGTACTAGCGCAGCCCCCTCTCTTGATCATCATGCTGATTGTGATATCAATCAGTTATCACTCTCATCGGGATGTTTCTTTTCTTTTTTCTTATTGTACGACACGACAAGCATGCCAGGGGGCACACAGCAGCGCAATGGACTTTTCCCTATCGAGCCAAACAAGGAGAGAGGTGCGTCTTTTCAGGTGAGAGCAACGCTGCTGGCAAATGACACATTTCTCCCTTTCTAACTGCGCTGAAAAATTACATAGCTAGCCAACCAACAAGTCAACAGATTCAGCGTGCATTTAGACCAGCGTGCATTAAGGAAAGGCTACAAGCTAGTGCTGGTAGTAGTGCAAGCACCCCACATTGACACTTGTAAACAAAGATTGCCAGCTGTTTCAGAGAAACAACACACCTGCGATGCGAAGAAGGGATTCCATAAGTGAAAGCCCACTCAAAACCCTTGGTCAGCATATCTGCAAACCCCATTATTAAACAATAAACTTGAGTGGTGGATTTAGAAATTAAGATCAATGTGTGTGTATGGCAACAGATGCACGTCAGTGCAATATTCCAAAGCAAAGACTGCTTATATAGCTACTTTTCCTTCCAGTCTTCTTCACTTGTAGGGTTGACCAGAACCGTATACGTACACCGTATATGACCGTATGCATGGTCTTTCCCCTGCTAAAAAACTGAATACCGTACCTTACCGTACTTACCCCAGGTAAATAACGTTATTTTTCTACTCCGGCGTGATATCGGTATCGTAAAATATATATTCATTCAGAGGCTCTGGGTTTTTAAGGTTTGGCGAAAATAAAGTTTGGTGGGTGGCTGAACAGCGATGAGCGGAGAAGGCCCCCCCGCCCCCCCCGCTCCTCTCCCAGGCCCCGCCCCAGCCCCAGCCCCAACACCAGCCCCAGCGTCAGCAGCACCGGTTGCGCCCAAAGGTGTGTTCCAGCGGACGTTTAACAGCTTTTTCGTCAAGTCGGCAGCTACAGCAGAGGAAAAAGCAGTGTTGCAGCAGCAAAAGGAGGAGCAACAGAAAGCCGACCTAGCCAGGCTGCAGCAGGCAAAAGAGGTGCGGGCTCAGCGGGAAGCAGAAGCACTATTTTTGTGGGAAGCTAAATTTTCCCTCACTGACGCACACATACATGTGCAGGCACAAGCGCACCAACACACATGCACACACACAAACGCGCATGTGCACGCATACACACACACTTGTACAGGCACTGGCTGGGCTAAATGCCCACCGGGGTTGGTGCAGGGAAGGCTAAAACATTTATTTACAGGGTCCGGGGTTACCTTTAATATTTATGAAATTTGGGCACCGGGGTGAGTACGGTTAGGTACGGTGTACACCGTATATACGTATGTATGTATGGTCTTGGCCGACCCTGCTTGTAAGCATCACCTTGGCATCACCAAAAGCCGCGCTCCCATATAAGTTAGGTGCAGGGTGAGAAGCCTGCACATGCGTTGCAACCTTCAACCGCCATGCACATAACTTGAGCTTACCTGAGGCCCGTTTTTTCAGGTTTTGAGCCTGGTACCGTTGTTGGAGCATGTATCTAGCAGCAACCTGGGCAAAGCAAAGTTGAAAAATGTATCTAGCAGCGACCTGGGCAAAGCAAAGTTGAAAAACTTTTTCTAGCTCTTGGTAGATGCTATGAGCCTTAATGACCAACACTTAATAAGTATTGACACTTTTTATGATCCCTGTTTGTGCATCCTGTTGCAAATCAGTGTGCTCAACACTCAAGTCCTCTTTGGTACCTCATCGGTTGATGCCTCTGAAATATTATGAAGACACTGCTTCACTTTTGGCGGGAAATTGGTGCCAATTAAATCGCCTGCAAGCACATACAAAATAACAGTGCTCGCGATAGACATCATCTATGAGGCTGCTTGGCATGATGACAGACATGGCGAGAGTGACATCACACACACACATGACGAGACACACATGACGAGACATGGCGAGAGTGAGTGCTGAAGCCCCTATGAGACCACACATTAACATAACAACATAGCCCATCCTTGTATCTAAATGTTACTCACTGGTGTGGCATCTATAATCAATCTATACTTTATAATGATCAATAATTTGTAGTGAATATATAATGGAATTTTACTCACTGATGTAGCATCTATAATTAATCTGAAATCTAGTGATCAGTGATCACTAATATAAAATCAATCAGTAATCATAAGCCACTCGTTGGTGTGGCATTCAATCAATCTACAATCTATAATGATAATAATTTGCAATCAATCTGCAATCAATTTCACTCACTGGTGTGGCACCTGTAATCAAGGGCAAAGCCCAGCTGTTGGCTCTGTGGGTGGCTGTGCATTTTCTCGTGATTCTGAAGTGTGAAATGAAACATAGAAAATAGAAGGGTGGGACAGAGAGAAACTAATATGTTTATGTGCGTGCACTTATGTGTGTGCACACGTGTGTCTCTTTTTGTACTGTACATGCTATATGTTTGTACTATGCGTGCTATAAGTTTTTACTGTACATGCTATATGTTTGTACTGTACGTGCTATATTTTTGTACTGTGCGTGCTATATGTTTGTACTGTACGTGCTATATGTTTGTACTGTGCGTGCTGTATGTATGTACATGGGTGCATGCCAGCGCGTAAACTTAGGGTTGGCCAGAACCGTGTTTTCCACCGTATATGACCGTATCTTTGGTGATTTTTTCTTTCAAAGATACCATGTATACACCGTTATATATATATGGTTCTGGCCAGCCCTACTTAAATTACGTAGTGGAAATTGAATACCGCGCGAACAAGTACTCATTCTGCACCCCTCAAAAAAATAGTTTTGCCCTGTCCGCACCAATCCGCCAACCTCTCAATATATATTTCAGTGCTTGCCGCATCAATCTGCAGGGGCAAAATGCCCTCAGAACTGCACCAAGAAACTAGAAAGGCACCAAGAGACTCAGAGGTGCATTCCATAACACAAGAACACAGCACTGAGAAATTTAAATAGGCCTGGTTTTGCTCTACTCAGTCATCCTTTGTGTGTCAGCTGGTAACTGGTGCCTTTTAGTCTTTCCTAACTAAAGCCCTCATCATCATCTTCCCTTTCCCTCCCGCTGGCTTCCTCGCTCTCCTCACTGCCCCCTTCCTCACTCCCCTCCTCTCCCACTCATGACCCGTCAGAACCTTGAAGATAATTATTTCCCTCAAATATTTATTTATTTGGGGGGGGTAAAGTTGGCCGCACCCCCCAAAAACAATATGTTTGCGGCGTGATATAATGTTCACACGGTAGGATAAAAATCGTGGGTCTGGCAAAAAGAAACACATACCCTTTACCCTTTAGGTTCCACGCATGGTATGAGCTATTGACCTAATTTTAAAAACTAGCTTTTAGCTTTTTGCAGAAAACGGAGAACCATTGTCCAAGTTCTTAGCCTGTTCTTAATGTAGAGGAAGGTGAAAGGTAGCAATCATCACCCTATGAAATATCCTGGTTTCGTTCTCAATTTCATCTGGTATCGAAAAGCCACACTTCAGACACGATTGATTGTTTGTGCTTTATTCCTATGCTGCTTGTGCTCTTTCTTGTTTTAACCAGTAGCCTAAATATATGGATCAACAAAAGCACAAATTGTCGTGTTCTCCATCTTTCAGCGCTGTATGCTTCGTCCCTGAACACATTTTTTCATTTTTTACAATGCACTATCCCCTTTATAGGCTTCGCTTCTCTGTTGCTGATGACAGCTTTTCCCTTCAGCAGGCTTTTCCCTCTCACACCTGCGTGAGGGGGACCATGAGGCTGTCTGTCCCGGCATTGAGCCACCACATGCCTAGTGCATCCTCGTTGTCGATCAGCTTTATCTGTCCGTGTTCATTAATCAGTACGTTCTGCAGCCACGAGGGAGCAGAAAAGGACTTGGTGCAAGGATATAAGTCGTACGCAAGAAGAACAAGCAACCACGTAGGCAGTGGGATTACGCTGACACAACTGTCAAGACGTATGATTCAATCCAGCATTGGGTACCGTCAATTTTTAAACTGAAGGAAAGAGAGAAGCGCTAGGGATTTCCACCCCCAGAAAATGCCAGTCGCAGTCAGGTATGCGGTTGTGCGCATCATCATCAACTCAACGTATATGAGGCAAGACTTATTTAAAATACAATCATTTAACATTTCACAATTAACATATGAACAAAGGAAACCGCGTGTTTTACGTCCGTAACTGCGTCATTACCTGTAAATGGCGATCACGTTGCATGGTCAGCACGTCAAAAATGGCAGCAAAGACTACCTGCGACAGGGAACAAGTAACGTTAAGCTTATGTTTCACTGTTCTCAAGATTGTGCCAAGATTATGCATTATGAAGCAAAGAACCTATGAGAAACTAACCTGTGTGCTGTTGAGCTTGTTCTGGGTGAAGTCCTGAAGCTTCGTGGCTTTTACGCGAGGCGCTATGTTGTCCAGGAAGGCTTGTACGCTGATCCCTCTAAAGCTCTGCACGTGCATGAAATCGGTACAAAACGATTTCAGATCAATTCCCATCCAGATAAGATGAGCGACTGATGATGTTCCTATACAACAAAAGTAGCATGTCATCAGAATGCCAGCGTGAAGCGGCACATGCGCAGAGGCTCACCCATACCTGCATGAAGCGGCCGTGCCAATTGATTGGATAGGAATGTCCCGGAACAATCCCTAACACTTTGCCAATCCACTCCTGCAAATGCCAGTGAGAGTGATGATTGACCAGAATAGTGAGAATGGCGGTTGGCGCAGCGTGCCATCGCGTGCTGGGTGCAGCTTGCTCCTAGCGAGCATGTCATTGCTGACACCAAAAAGCGGTTTGCTTAGAGCTGACGGTTAAGTATACAAGGAGAGGCACTCAGCACAGAAGCCTCTTCAAACTAGCAGCGCAACACCCTACCCAATAGCGCGAGAGGGAGGATTTGTTGGCTGTCACTGTCGGTTGCACATACCTCAGGAACCAGGTCGCCCAGTCCACAGTCGACACTGAGTTGCTTCATGCCCATGCTCAGCAGCGACCTTTCAAATGCTGACGCTCTGCAGCCGGCATCCGTTTGTAACCTAGAGGGAAGAGGATGGAAATGTACCCTTAGATCACCTCAATCTTCAACATAACCCTGTTTGGCTAGTAAGTAGAAGAATTTGACTCATGATGTGTATATGACTATGCAGTCTGCAAGGTTTAGGGGAGCAATGACTTTGTTTTAGCTGGGTTGAGGCTGATCACATTTCCAGCTGAAGACAAACAAACTCGCACATCTGTCGATAAAACGTAGTCATGTACATTTTTAATTTATAAATAACTACATCGCCCTCTGGTCAGTCAAGCTTGTTCTCCGGTTTATTTAGATTCTGACAAGCGTGTTGTAGTAGTTAAAAAAGAAGTAATTTAATAAAGGTGCGGGGGATACCTACACAGACCCCTCACAGTCATCTGCAAAATTGTGATTTCCAGTACCTACTCTCCCACGAGCCGGCCACTCTTCATTGCCCCAGGCACGCAGTAGACCTTAACCAGCGGGCCCTCTCTTTCTTTGTGGCTCCCAGGAAGAGCCGTCTTAAAAATCATGGTGCTCTTTGCTGCGGGCACATTATTGCAGGTGCACTAATGTTATTATTAAAGGGCGGCGACGTCTGATGGTGCCAAGCGGCGAGCGAGGATTGACGAGGGCTTGAAAAAGCGCGATGTGTTTCATGTACCTAACTACAAATTATAAAAACATTACAGTGGTACACATGGTCCAGCACTGCTGCCAAGAACAACCAGGAAATATAAGGTAAGAACACAAGTTTGCTATGAATGGTTATGAATTGCAGTGGCCAGACTTGCTCTGCCATGGAATTAAAAAGTAACCTTTCCATCGCGTGGTGCCCCAGCTGTCAGCTCTGAGTTTCACGCGAATTTGCCCCCAAACCACCCTATCTGACACTGTATCCAAACATGCTTACCGCTTCTGCCATTGTCAAGTGCCAAGCTGATGTTCATAAACAGCTGTGTACCTTCAGTCACATCCTTGAGCTGCAACAGGTGTCGACATGTTGTTCTAGGATTAAAAAGTGTTTTGTGGGGGTGTTTGCTCGCCGTTGTCGTGGACTGTGCCTAGAAATTTGTTTGTTCTTCAGCACGGGCATGAAGGTACTCCTATAAGAAGTGACAGTGCACAGAAGTTTAAAGCAACTGTCAAGGGCAAAGACATTTGAGGTTCATTTGTGTCTCCCGTACCTTGATAGTGCACCCTCGACACTTCTTGCAAAATGGAATTTCCAGTTTATTAAGCAGGGCTGGCCCAAAAGAGCTGGCGTCAACTCGAGCTCCCTGCTTTTTGGCCCTGCATTTAGCAGCAGAGGGAGGCAAGGTATAATAAGATGCAAAGGAATGAACGCTCTTCTTTTAATGGAGGTGTTGAGGACAATGAGCCACTTTTTAGGGAAATCATTTAAATGTTGATCTCAACAGGATTTTTCTCCAGAACGTGACAGGAGGAACGTGACCTCCTCTTCCCATGATAAGAGAAGAATGTGCGCGCATGGGAGCTAGCAATAAAAGGCCTTTTAAAACCAACACTGCACGAGCTCGCAGCCACCTCTACCAGAGACAAGTATCAAATCGCACCCGCTTAAACCATCCACAGCACAAAAGTCACATCTTCGGCATCGTTGGACATGAGGCACCTGTGTGTGTTTGTGTGTGTGTGTGTGTGTGTGTGTGTGTGTGTGTGTGTGTGTGTGTGTGTGTGTGTGTGTGTGTGTGTGTGTGTGTGTGTGTGTGAGAGAGAGAGAGAGTGTGTGTGTGTGTGTGTGTGTGTGTGTGTGTGTGTGTGTGTGTGTGTGTGTGTGTGTGTGTGTGTGTGTGTGTGTGTGTGTGTGTGTGTGTGTGTGAAGTCACATCCACATGTCCGGTTGTCACAGCGCACGACACAAACCAGGTCGGTCCCACGCACGCAGTCCAGATTGAAACCTCTAAAGAAAACAAACCTGAGCCTTCCCAGATGGACTATGAAAGAATTGAAACACAGTGAATAGAAACAGTATGTGGCCATGCATGCCGAAGCACAAACTGCAGACACATTTCACATGCTATTGTGAAGAAACATAATTTTGACTTTAGCTTAATTTCAATAAAAAATTGTTTTGGGCTACTCAGTCAAAGTCTGAGGGACATGCTCAAATCCAAAGGGCTCTGTCTGCCTAAGATTCCACCATCGCCCCAGTGTTTTTTGGGGTGTTCAAGAAGGCCTGTTGTAAAGAGCCAGCGAGCCAGCAGCACCACAATCCCACTGGTTGTGACCAATCAAAATGAGTCTGATCCAAACCAAACCGTCATCAAAAGCAACAAGCCCGCGTTGGTTGTCAACTTCTTGGTCCCCTACGTCACTAGACCAGGCCAGGTGCGTGCCCGTGACTCGGAGGATGATTCATGGCTATCAATATTCTGGGACGCGGAAGTTTCATCGAAAGACCGTCAGCGAGGGTGTTCAATAAATGCTCCTGTAACTTTACACACACTTGCTACACCAACAACAGGAAGTGCTGGTAGCTGGCGAGAACCAGGAGCTGGGCGGCTGGCTTCAAGAGCATGCTCTTCGACTTGAATGGGCCGATCACTTTTGGCATGCCTCAATTTCACTTCCCTATACCGCAGGACCACACATCTCTTTCAAGGTAGGCACCTGCCAGTCCAGCGCTGTATTGTACCCTTGACGTGGAGGTGTTATAGGGCAATTCATGGCCAACAGAGTCTTACAATTAGGGTTGGCCAGAATCGTATTAATACGCCGAATATGACCGTATCTGTAATGAAATTTATGCAAAAATTACCGTGTGAATACACCGGAGATGTATGGTTTTTCTGACCTATCAATAGCAAGCAACAAGCTCGCCTCGTTTTAGATTGCTGTGCAACGTGTGTGTGTGTGTGTATGTGTGTGTGTTTGTGTGTGTGTGTGTGTGTGTGTGTGTGTGTGCGCACGCGTGCGCGTGCGCGTGCGCGTGCGAGTGTGTGTGTGTGTGTGTGTGTGCGTGTGCGTGCGTTTGTGTGTGTGTGTAAAGTGAATGTGTTTGACGTTTGACAGCCCCTGTGTCATCCGACATGTGCAGGTTTTGCTTCAAGATGGCCACTCGACAGTATGGGAGCCTGGACCTAACAGGTACGCGGTGTGGCTTGCGCTGTGCTTGATTATTTTAGCAGGAAGAAGAGTTCATCTCAGTGTGAGGGGCAAGCTCAGATGCAATGAAATGAACGCTGGCTAAGAGAACTGGAGAACTGGAGAACTGGAGAACAAGGATGGTTATTGCAGGTTAGATGCACACATATCTAAGTGTGGTGTAGTGTAGTGCTAGTGCGCAATGGCAGTTTACGTGTGCAACGTCCTGCAATGCAGACACGTGGCACGTGTGTAGGGTTGGCCATACCTGTATATATAACGTATATCGTATATAATGTATATATAATATATATATATACGTTGCATACTGTATTTTTGGCATGGAATCACCAAATATCAGGGTTGTTCAGCTCATTTTTTGGGGAGCAAAGGGTTCGACAAATTTTGTGAAAGTTCTAGAACCCTCGAACTGTTTGAAGGGTTTGACGTGCAATTTTGGGAAACAGGCCCTTGGGCTCCTCTCCCCACCTTCAAATCTTCCCAATTAGTTGTGTATGTTTATGAATAATTATAGGGGGATAGAAGGGGTCGGAATGGGATCATGTCATCATTGTAGAGCAGAAAAAGAGAACCTAAGGTGCAGTGCAAGTGCCGCGTTGTACAAATCCTTAGCAGTTCAGAAATGTGTGACAAGTTTGACCTTACGACCAAGGAAACTTCCTGGCCTGATACAGATTACAGATCATATTTCATATGTAAATATGTTACTTTCACTGCAACAAAAGAGTGGGACTGAGCAGGGGGGGGCTGCTGTCCCTTGCAATTTTGACAGACGTATGCTGTAAAGTTTGACAAATTCTTAAAAGTCCATCAAACTTTGACCGAACTCCGAATGGCACTTTTCGAACTCGTTAAAATGCGTGAAAGTCCACGACTCCAAACTTTTGGCCGAAACTTGAACTGAACAGCCCTGCCAAATATACAGTCATATACGGTTCTGGCCAGCCCGGCACGTGTGCACCCAACTGCATACACACTTTGAACCACTTCAAGACTCGTCCTTGTGCACGCACTTCATGCGGTTCTTGTGCATCACCCACTTTGGACACTTAAAAGCTTGAACCATTCCACGCATTTATCCCTAGGTGCCTGGATGTTGCTTACCTCATCAAAGAGGGTGATAGCAAGGGAGGTACTGTGCTGCAAAGCGTGATTTGTCGATGGGGTGAGTCCTGGCGGGATGGATGTTTCGATGTTTCACACAACAGTCAAACTTTCAGACAAGTTTCTGGCACAGAACGCTCGCTTGCTGTTGCAAATGCACAGTTAACAAAAACGAACACACAGGGTGCCCCTGCCTCCCTCCTCCTCTTCCGCGCACTTTTTGTTCCAGCCACACGAACATCATCCATTCCTTGTGCACTACACAGTACATTGTTGCACATTGCACACTGATGCATGCTGAGCAGGTCAGCCAAGCTCTCTCCTGCCGCAGCTGCACTTGTTGGAGCCTATCAACCAGCAGGCTTTAAATGCACGGGGAGGTAGGAGTGATGGTGCGACAGATCACCGCAGTAGTCAAGCTTTGACCTGCATGCACGCACAGGCAACCGTATTCTTACTGTACGCGTATGTAACTCTCTCCTCAGCGCAGCCTTTGTGACCCTAGAGTTGGATAACACTTGAAATGCACGGGTGTGTGCACCTCTGGTACAGGTCTGGATGGAAATGGCGCTGCTTTTTCAAGCAATGGGACCCCTCGGGCACAGGTGTGGGTCTGTGTGTGTATGCGTGTGCGTGCATGCGAGCTTGCGTATGTGTGCGCTTGTATGTATGTTTGCGTGTGTAGAAGTAATTATGTGTGTGTGTTGGGGAAAATGTGAAAGACTAAAGTATAAAACAGTTCCAATGGGCTGATGGAAGTTTTAAAACTGTCGACATTTTTACTTGTAGGGTCATTCCTGCAACCTCTTTGGATTCACAATAACGGACGATAAATTACAACCATGTACCATGCAGATTGATTGTTCTATCATGTATTGCTTTCCATCACATCCATTAAATATTCCTGAACCGTGAATGGCTGCTTCTTGCAAGGCCACAAATGAAGCCACAATCGATGACAAAGCCCTCAGTGAGACCATGAAGATGAGCGATGTCAGGTTGGTGTTGTCACAACACACGCACGCTCACTCAGTACGTGTATATGCATTGCAGATTGTAGCATACAAGTAAGCGCTTTGCGGAAAATGCACATATGTACGCTCAGGCGTAAAGATTGTGCTCACACAGATGCACGCACACACATTGCACTAATTCACGGTTTTGTGACAGGGCCGCCGGGAAACTCAAGGTGGCAGAGGCGCGCATGGCGCAGCAGCAGGCTGAGCAAGAAGCCAGACAGGCCGAGGCGAGGTTGCAGGATTTGAGCAGCCAGCTGGCAGCAGCTCAAGCAATGGCTGAGCAGGACGCTTTAGATGCAGAGCAGAGGCTGCAGGCTGTACGCCAGCAAGCTGAGGAGGGGCAAACGCAGAGCGTGCAGGAAGTGAAGAGGCTTCTAGCGGAGGTTGAGAAGGGTCAGCAGCAAGCAGCAGAGGTGCATGTGCTGCTGCAGCAGGCCCAGGATTTAGGGGCAATCCAGGTATTTAGTAGAGCCCTGGTAGTAGCGTCAGGTGCAGCGTGGGAGATTCGCGTGCGCCTGCGCTTGTGCTGTGTACGCAGACGGCACTTTGGGCGTCCTATCGCAGCAGTGACCCACGCAAATACTAATTAGGGGGGGGGAGTACAATTTCAGGACCCATAGACAAGAAGCGGCGATCTGCTGCAGAAGGCTCCAGATCCTGGCATTGCGGGTATCGCGTTAATAGCCCGGCACACTGGGGATTCACGCAGGTTCATGTTTGTCTGATCATGTCAGCCTTAGCTGCCGGGGGGCAGTCACTGTCTCCATTTCCATTGTCACTGCTTGAAGCCTTGCCACCGTTTGCCTATGAATCTTCTTATAAGCCCAGTTTGCTACTTTGCCTTGCGTGCTGTTCAAGGGCATTGAGTGCGCCTGCGTGTCGTGCTGTGTGTGCAGCGAAGCACTTTGAATAAGCAACTGTAATAATTAACAGTAAGCTTGGCACATTCTATTTCATTTTTAAGTCGACAAGAATGGGAAACAATGATAATGAAAGGTGGTAGGTCCTTAACCCCACTGTGCACAGACAAGAGTTTGGTGCTGACTGTTGGCGCAAAAGGTGCAGGATTGCATGCAAGAGCATTCGACAATGGAAGACTTGTAAAGTTAAACAATCGACTTCAAAGCACCAAAGTGCTGGAAAGCATGCGCGCAGAAGGGAGTCGTCAAAAGGCAAGCTTAGCTTACTCTTCCCTTTGATATGTGTGCAGGCGGAAGAGCTGCTGCAGCTGCGTAATGAGTTGAAGAGCGCACAGGATAGCGCGCATGCCAAGGCAGAGGAAAAGGATACAACCATCAAGGAGCTTGATGGCCGAGTTGCTCAGGTTGCAAACAGGAACCGGGGAGACATGCGGAATTCTGCATGCCTAACTGCCTTTGTCGTCCACCATTCCTTGACAGTATGATGTACATAACATGTTTCCCCTTGAGCACCTGCTTTAGTTATTCTTATTATGATGGAACTTGAGCGGCAGATTACTGCATGCCCGACTGCCTGTGTTCTTCACCATTCCATAACGGTATGATACTCAGCACGCTTCTTCGACAGCACAAATATTCCTTAGGAACACGAGCACCTGCTTTATTAATGCCTGTCGTGATGGATTTAAAGCAAAACTCCTAATGTGTGGCACTATGTTGCGTTGTATGAGCCATCCATCAGCATACACAAGTGCTTGATTGGAAATCACAATAAATGGAATCAAATTTACCTCGCAGGAGGAATCCAGGTATATACTAAACTGCTTAGGTGCCCTTTTATGAATACAACGCAGGTGCAAACTGCATTGTACCAAGCCAACCAGCAGCAGATTGGCCTTGAAGAGACGCACCTGCAGGTGTGTAGCTACACACTGATGCCTTGCAAGCCAACTCAAAGCGCACGCCTGTGAGCCTGTGTGCCTGCCCGTAAACAATGTCGGTCAGGGCCATAACTTGTCGGAAAGTTATGTAATTGTATGGTGTTTAATTGGTAGCTTTGACAGAAATTGAAGTGCAGTCAAAAGTATCTACGGTGCATGTATCATACACAACAAGCCTGGTCAGCCCTGCAAGCATTGTCATCCAAGGCCCTTGTAGCTACTGAAGCGCACACTCATCACGCTACCGTAGGGTTGGCCAGAGCCATATATACGGTGTATATACGGTACTTTTGGCAGGGAAATCACCAATATTACGGTCATATAAACAGTTCTGGCCAACCCTACACTACCGTCCTTGCAGTTTGCCTCACCCTTGCTGCTGCCCTGTGCTGCTGCCCTCTTGCTGTGTGACGCATCGTTGCTGCTGCCCTGTGCTGCTGCCCTCTTGCTGTTTACCTCACCCTTGCTGCTGCCCTGTGCTGCTGCCCTCTGCTGCTGACCTTTTTGCTGCTGACTGCCAGGAGCCTGCAAGTGTGACACGCAACTACAGCCCCCTTGCTTGCTGTTCACCTCTTGCTGCTCAACTTTGCTGCTGACTGGCAGGAGCTTAAAAGTGTGACACAGCAGCTGACCAAGAGCTCACATGAGGTGGCGAAGCTCAGGGCTCAGCTGGAGGTCAGCACAGACAAAGCCTACCAGGTACGTCGTCCATCACCTTGCTGTTGGTGTGAGGCTGACTTGCAATGCCCGTCAGAAAGTGTGTTACCTTGCTGCGATTGCGTAAGTGTACTTTCCTTCATGGCATGTGAATGCGCGCACTCGATTCTTGCCTCCTTTCATTCTTTCCAACACACGTAGCCAGGGCAGGCCAGAATGGTAGATGTGTGGCTTTTACACATGCAGCCAGGGCAGGCCAGAATGGTAGATGTGTGGCCTTTACACATGCAGCCAGGGCAGGCCAGAATGGTAGATGGTGTGGCCTTTCACGGCCTTACATGCGTATATTTTCTACCGTGTTTTCATCTAAAAAAGCAAAATCTGGTTGAACTTATGCAAATCAGATAGCCGTTGCTTTACAGCGTCCAGTAGCTCAGTGTCTCAATCACCCAATATAATGTAGAGATTTTAAACACCCACATACACACACACATTCACACACGCTTGTGCGCCATCTCCTCCTCTTTTAGGCGGACCAGCAGAGGGCCCAAGATGTGGAGCGCTTGAACGCCAGCCTGGCACGTGAGGTTGAAGAGGTGGGCATTACTAGGGGGAAAATAGAAAAAGGAAGAGAAATAAAAAACCTGTAACAATGAAAAATAAATAAAGCAATACTAGAAGATAAAGAAAAGAGGGAACATAAGGAAAGGAAGGTAACTGGAATCGCTCCCTGTATCAGATTCTAAAAGGGGCCCCTTTTTTACCGAGAACCAAACTGGAATGTGTTATTTTGTACCTGAATCGTAAAGTAAAAGGTGTGGTCAAAGAGAAAGCAGTTGATAACACTTATGAGCGTGCTTTGTACGCTGTCCGTGCATTAACAGGAAGCAGTGCTTCAGATGCTGTCGTGTGATTGCAAGCAAGGTCTTCATGCATTCCGGTGGCTTGTTTGCCACATAGTTACGATCATTACGATCAATGTCCCCACTAATACATTAATTTGCTTTGGCTGGTGTGTTTGCCTGGGCCCAATTGTTATACAATTTACAATTTACAATCAGATTGCTTACCAATCAACATTTTTTTCCCGACCATCTTGCCACAATGGCCTCTTGTATGTTAGGGTGTCAGGCTGTGACCCAATCTACTTATCACTGTCGGCATTACATCATGCATCATCTTATATGGAACAACTAACTGTCGGTCGGCATTACATCATGCATCATCTAATTTCATCCAATGCCACCCAACTAATGCCATTCAGCATGATGCCATGTAGTCCACACGAACCTACACGAACCTACTACATGGCATGCCATTCAGCAGTTGATGCCATGTAGTCCACACGCACCTTGGTTTTCGTGTGTGCCCAGGGTGTTAGGCTACGATCCAAGCTCATCCAACGCCACCCAACTAATGCCATTCAGCAGTTGATGCCATGTAGTCCACACGCACCTTGGTTTTCGTGTTTGTCCAGGGTGTTAGGCTACGATCCAAGCTGCGCACTGGTGAGAGGGAGGTGGAAGGTTTGAAGGCCCAGATTTTGCGAACTCAGCCTGAGGTGGTCCAGCTGCAAGATCAAATGCAGGCAAGTCTCCTTGTGTTTGTTCCTGCCCATCGTTCCCTCTTATTTCATCCAATTCTGATATGCCAAATCTTGCTCACCTGGCAAAAGATGGTGATGATTAAATGAGCAATGGTGCTTGGACATGAATTATCTTGGCAGGGACCCTGTTTGTATTTTGTGTTCTGATTGTAGTCATGCCTACAAAAACTAGCCAGGAATCTTGCCTGACTGCTTGCTGATATATTCCAGCGTGTGCCTTGTGCCTATCTGACTGAATCTCTGTTTGCTTCTGCCTCTCTCTTGTGCCTTCGGATCTCTTGTGCCTTCTGCCTATATCTGACTGAATCTCTGTTTGCTTCAGTTTGCGCCAACCTATGCCAGGGCTGGTGTGGAGCAATTGCAATGAGTTTGTTGATGTATGCTGATCCACTGTTGCTGACCATCAGCCAATTTGGGAGTACGCTAACTGATTATGGCATGCAAAGAATGCACTATGTGCACCTTAGTCCACCTCAAACATCGAGCTTTTTGTACTCGGCTCCCCAAATTGCAGGGCATGCACAATTTGCTGGCCAAACGAGACCAGGAGGTCCAAAGCTTGCTGCAAAAGGTGCGGTGATTCTTTGTTGGGGTCTGGGCAATTCGACGAAGGGCACATGGCACGGTCTTACCTCAATCATATTGGAGGCTAGGTGCCTTCCAAGATTGTGAGGTGGTTAGGACCTATATGACGGTAACGTAATGAAAGTAATGAAGAAATTTTACGTTTTCGTACTCAACACCACCCCTGGAAAAATACATATTACAAAATGTGCCCCCCCCCCTACTTTTTTGTTTTACAGTCATCACCCCCCTGTTATCTCAGGCCTTTTTTCACAGTTTATCAGCTGTGATTTGGATTCTTGCACCCAGTCAGACCACTGTTGTTGCAGACCTGCACGCCCTGAAACCCACCAAAAACTGACATGAAATGTACTTGAATATGTATATATTAAACGAACGTTTTGAGCTGTTGTATCACCGCCCCCTTCAAAAAACGTTAGTTAGGGGCGGTGAAATAAGAAAGGTACGGTATATAGATGTTTATCCTGTAGGCAGTAGGAGAGACATAACGTTTGCATTGCTTGTGCCTTTGTCGACCTTGCACATCCATCCACAGCTGCAAACTCAATTTAGTTATGTTGCACAATATCCCAGAACATATATTGACCACACATGAATCTGCAAAGAGTTTTTGCAGAAACAAACCTAAGTAGTTAAGATAGACTGGGGCGTGCTTCCAATGTGCTAAACCAATTGCAACTATAGAAATCAAAGGAACTCGTGAAAAAGGAGGTCTTGCAGATTGCCAAGTTTGCATGGATGGTGACCGTAAATGGGTCTGAAAGGGCTCACAGCATCTGAGTTGCTGAGGCATAGTTTCGATGCGTGCTGATTAGTCCCGCATTTGGAAAATGAGGATACAGCGAAAGGACAAAACATTATTATTTCCCCACTGAGTTGCTGATTGCCACAGCTAGCCTGACCTCCAATGAGCTGCTATGTCCTTTGCTAGCCCGACCTCCAATGCGACTGCTGTGTCCTTGGCTAGCCCGACCTCCAATGCAACTGCTGTGTCCTTTGTCAGTACCATTGCCAAGGGCCCAAGGGTTTCAGCGTTTCAAAATTGCAATGACCTGCACCTCCTCAACCATGCTCCTTCTAAGCATCCGCAGACTCAGTGACCGTTGAGTGACCACTTGCACTCTCCTCTGACCAGTGTTCTCCAGCTGGACTTCTTTTCGCACTCACTCCTCTCTGAGTACCAAATTAATCCTTTGACTCGAACGACCAGTTTAGCAACAACAAGAAAGGCCATGCGTAGGCCTTGCTTGGTCAATAAACGAGGCAGCTGCTGCATAGATATCAATGGCAGGGCTAGCACTTTCAAAACATGCATGTGTGTGACTTCATAGCATGAACACCCCCCCATGCAAAGCCCCCTGCTACGCCAGCTGTTCAGAAACGCATCCCTTTTTTGTGCCACACCAACCAGGTTGAAGACATGGAGTCAGCCACGGACGACATCAAGAGCTCCATTGCTGCTGGACTGGGCATCGCCATGACAAGACGCAACTCCAGACTGCCCGCCGCATCGTCATCATCACGACCTGTCCTCCCTGCACAGCAACAAAGTGGATCCACACCTGGTCAAGGCGATGAGGGTGACTCAGCAATGGATGCAGGTAACACAGTTAATGGTTAGGGAGCGGTGGACAAGCAAAGAATCAATGAGCAAGCATAGAGAGGGTGGCACTGCATGTGGGAGCAGGAAAAGGCAAGAGAAGAAAGCAAAAAATAAAATTATAATTCTATGCAGCTAGTACAAAAGGGAAAAGAGAATCAAGGAATGTCAAGTGCTTAGAACGATTCCCGTTTGATATTGCAAGGTGCTAGGCAGCACTAAGTGCAAATTTCACTTGCATTTTCCCCATGCGCCCATGCTAAATTTTGAATTTGCCTTCCCTTCTGATAAAGCCTAAAATCTCCGCTTCAGCTTGGTGCCTTGATTGAGGTTTTGACCTAAATGACATCCGAGTGATCGTGTTTCCTGGAATTCAGTACTTGCCCATGGTTTCTAGCAATTAAGTTCCCACCTCCCTTTGCTGTCTGACTTAACAATTCCACCTAAAAATCTCAGGATCGTTGAACAACGTGGTGTCAGCTGAGCTACTTTCTCATTCCGCGGTCGAGAGAGACAAGGTCGGGTTACCAAACTGATGGTCTGCATACTGACGTGACTGGTAATCATACGTGCTGCGTGTGATGGAGTGATTGGCTTTGTTGTGAAGTGAGAGAAAGGAGATTTAGAGGAAGTTAAGTAGCCTGCTTCGAACTTGCTTTGTAGTTATTTTGTACAGTAGTGAATATTTGTCTGTAAAAGCAGATGTTGTATCAATGTGTGACTGTGGCATGTCAAGCGTTTTTTGAGCGTGCATGTACAGGCCATAATTGTATTTTTAGCTACTTTCCTTTCCTGGTCAATGGAATGTAGTTGTACAAGAGTCCGCAATGGCTTCTGACCTCAGCCCACGTATTTGCTGAACCGGCTACATGGATGATTTGGCGTCTAATCCATGTAAATGGTTGTACACTAGGGCATTGTACTTTGTATGTTGACTCTTTGCAATTGGCCCTTATTACATCTTGCTCTTGGCCGAGCGCATTTACGCCTGTGCTTTTTGTCTCATTTATTTGTGTCCGAAGTTGTTTATTTTGGTGTGCTTGGTACTGCCAAGCTTGTTTACGTCTCTCCCTCTAACGCGTGTCGAGCATATGATTGTTATTGCAACAGACATTCCCCGGCATATGGATGCAGGTATTGCTTCAACAAAAGTGGTCTGTTTAGCAAATATAAATAGTTTTTAGCTTTATGCTGCCGCCGTGCGTTATGCCTTAAGCATGGATTTATATGCTTTTACAAACGTCTTCTTAATGTAGCTCATAATTCTTTGTACCTAGCTTGTTCCTTGCACTAGCTGTGTGCATGTGAACAAGCCTGTCCATGTACCAATATATGTAATCTACTGCGCTATGACCTCCCGCGCTGGATATATACAAAGGAAAAGTAAAAAACTACGCAGGCAGTGAAAAACCATTCCCCACATGAATTAATGAGAGGTGCTGCTTTGGTACCGGGTACCGTAAAACTCCTTCCCAAAAAGAAAAAGAAAAAAGGTCAAAGTTGATCAGGAGGGTTGCAGGCTTGACCTGAAACCGTCTCCTAATGAGAGTTGATAATAGTGCTGGAAAGGGCATGCCTGGTGTGGACAAGCTTGGCAGCGTAAATGACAGAATGAACATGAAGCAAGAAGGGGTGCCTGTTCCTTCACTGTTTTGGGAACAGACAGGGCTACAGGTGACTGAATTTGTCAAGTGCTAGTGCTAGCTGACAAGAAAATGAAAAGAAAAACTACGCAGGGGTGATAACATTGTAAGCATGGATTAAGGAAACGAAGACGTTGCTGTCAGACAGCAAAGTACTCACTTAAGGCAATAGCTACCAGGCGGATTCGAATCCGCGACCCCGAAGAGTCTGGCCTGACCACGGGCCACGCACTAGGCTTTCAGGGCAGCTACCCAAATCAAGAAAAGGCACCATCTACAACACTCATGCTCTGAAGCCTATTAATAAACTGGGTCTTGATGATCAAAGATTTTAGAAATTTGCCTCTAAGCTTCATGTGCACTTTGTGAACTTTGCTGCTAAATTTGTCTATACCCGACGTGGCCTTTCCAGTACTGTTATCAACTCTCATCAGGACCTGGTTTCAGGCCAAGCCTGCAACCCTCTTGATCCCCATTAATTCTCCCTTTTCTTTTCGCGGTGGAGCTTTACGGTACTCGGTACCTTTTCCTTAATTAATGTGGGTCCCCCCTGGCTTTCACTGCCTGCGTAGTTTTTTCTTTCTTTTCTTGGCCTGGCCCAATTTGCTGCATCAGTTCAACGACCGACCGTTGACGATCTCCTTTTTCAGCAGGACACTATACTTGCTGTTCCTATTTATATCTGAGCTTATGGATCTGTTTTTGGCCGGACGAGACCAGTCAGCAGCCGATCAGCAAAACAACCTGGCTGAAGCTTTTGAAATAACTGTAAATCTACTGGTGTATGAGTGCCAATAACAGTTTTTACAATTACGAGTAAAATTGACTAAATCTGCCTGTACCATGTGTAGACATCATACAGGAACGATTAAAGACGTCAGGTAGGCAGAATGACAAAAGTATGAACACACAACCACAATTATTAAAGCTCGTACGGACATATCAACATGACCATGACATGAGTGTGCAGTCCCTGTCAGCACATCCACAAATCCAAAATAAGTCGTACAACATTTCATTACAACCACCTCTTCCTGTCACGCAAGCTTGTTGGCCTACTACAAGGCCTAAACGCTAATTAAAGCAGGCAGGCCTGGGATTCCCCCCCTTCGTTCTCTGCCTAAGGGCCGCTTATCTCCGGGCCCCCACTCACATCCTTCCCAGAGAAAAAGGTAAAAATACTCATTGCGTTGCAAATAAAGCAAAATAGCAAGGGAAAGGCGCGCTGCAATCCTCTCATCTTAACTTAAAATTGTCTAGCATTTCTAGCAGGGAAACGAAATAGAGGCTACACACATGTTTGTAGGGTATGTTGTGTGCCTATCAAGTCCAATCAACAAAATCTAAGTGAGTAATCTGGAACTGCTGCTTGATTTTGCACTAGTGCAGGAAAAATCCGCTGCTGGTGATGACAACACAGTCAGCACGATCACGAGCGCACTCCCATAACCTACCAGAAACGAGTGTCCCCTCCTCCCCTCCTAAACAATGGTCGGCAAACACTGTTATTGCCTGCATGACGATGCCCCCTTCCCCTTTCCCTTACATAATATCGGGCACTGTCAAACTAAAAGTGTCTATTTTGCACAGGTTTCAGCTCAGGCTCTGCGTTGCTGCAGCCTCACGTTTTGCGGCTGCTCTCATGCTCTGTGCAGCTTCTGCTCAAACAAGTTGTGCCGCTGCCTTCAAGCTTTGTGCAGCTGCCTTCAAGCTTTGTGCCGCTGCCTTCAAGCTTTGTGCCGCTGCCTTCAAGCTTTGTGCAGCTGCCTTCAAGCTTTGTGCCGCTACCTTCAAGCTTTTTGCCGCTGTCGTCAAGCTTTGTGCAGCTGCCTTCAAGCTTTGTGCTGTTGCCTTCAAGATTTGTGCCGCTACCTTCAAGCTTTGTGCCGCTGTCGTCAAGCTTTGTGCAGCTGCAGCCCTTGTTCAAATGGCGCAGCAGAGTGCCACAGATCATCGTCTGAGAACAAGCAAAACATGGAGAGGGTGAATTAAACTAACAGTCGACGTAGGATAACCAGCACACTAGGGACGTGAAGTTAGGGTTATGGACTTTAGGAAATGCTTGACAAGTTGCATACCGAACAAGTTGCATACCGAACGGTTGGTTATATGTCTGGTAATTGTGGCTATGGGGGGGATTATTACTAGGTCAACTAGAAGCACAACACAGGGTGAAAGTGGGAGTGGCTTTTTACAGCAGTAATCAGCGGAGTGAAATCAAAGGGTGTGTGGGGGGGAATAGCAATTGTGAGCGTGCCAATGTAGATAAGGTAGGGCTGTAGGTGCTGAATAGTGGACGGCCTAGCAGGCTTGGTGGGTTGTGAGTAGACTGTGAGGAAGTTATGAGTGACGGGCCCTGTGAGTTATGAGTGAAGGGCCCTGAGAGCTTCGAATTTGGAGGCCTTGCCTTGCCAAGCAGGTAACACATGCTTGTGAGCAAGGTTCAAGGGTTATATAATTTGGGGCATGGCTCCAAGGAGAGCCACTTAGCCGAGGGATTTAAAGTATTATTTGATTATTTGACTGGCTTTAAACCACATCAAAACCCTAACCTAGACTATTTTGGGGCATGGATCCGAGCATAAAATTACTCAGCCGAGAAATTGGAAGTTTTATTTGACTGGCTTGAAACCACAACAACACCCAAGACAGGAGCAAGGCAGTAATGGCACTGTCACCAGTTTCAAGGGCACGCTTTAAGTAAATAACTAGGGTTGGCCAGAACCGTATATATATGGCGTATGTTCAGTGTTTTTTGCAGGAAATTCATCAAATATATGGTCACATACAGCGTATACATACGGTTCTGGCCAATCCTGCATATCTAGCTATGCCACACACGCCATACAGTTCCTGTCACTTTGTCCTCATTGCAGCATCAGCAGTCACTTCTTCCTAATCTTTTCGTTCCATGCCACACACGCCACACAGCTACGGCCACTTTGTTCTCATTTCAGCGTCAGGAAGTCGTTTTTTTCTCATCCTTTCTTTCTATGACACGCATGCCACACACACACACACACACACACACACACACACAGCTACAACCACTTTGTCCTCATTGCAGCATCAACAATCATTTCTTCCTGATCTTTTCTTTCCATGTCATACACGCCACACAGCTACGACCAATTTGTCCTCATTGCAGCGTCAGGCAGTCACTTCTTCCTCATCTTTCCTTTCTATGCCACACATGCTACACAGCTACCGCCACTTTGTCCTGATTGCAGCGTCAGGCAGCCCCACCTGCATCTGCTCTCATCGCAGCTTTAGGTAAACCCAGCCCCTTCTTTGGCCGACCCTCTGCACCCTCCAGTGATGTGCGCAACGCACCCAACGTACTCTGCCCAGCCGGGTTTTGGGCCCGTGACGCCCTGTTGCTCGATACTGCATCAGGCCCTCCCTCCCCCCCCCCCCCGCCTCCCTTGGTTGCTGCAGCTCCAGACGCAGGACGGCTGTCGTTGCTTTTGTTGCTGCTGTTGTTGTCGGTGGTGGTGGTGGTGCTGCTGCTGCTGCCGGTTGTATGTTGGATGTTGACATTGGGAGACGGGGATCGAGATGCGCGTTTGGGTTCTGCGTGAGACAGGGAGCAAGTGCATGGCTGAAACGAGTATTCTGCCGTTGTTGCTGGGCTTGAGGACAGAATGCGCTGTTGGGATCAAAGCAAAAGAAGAAGAGTTCAAGTATATATATTTTACAAGTGTTGGGATGAAGCTTAGTATCTGCAAGAAAGGAGGAGGTGAATGTCGGTGATGTTGGGTTTGAAGACAATGGGCACCGAGAAATAGGATGAAAGCTTGATATCTGCATAAAGATGGAGGTAATTGAGTGGCTATTCCCAGAATAGATTGTCGCTATGTCGGGCTTGACGATAAACAAGGAGCAGGAGACTGACAACTTGACGACTTGACATAACACACTTTATGCACAAGGTCCTTTGTGACAACAAGTGCCAAGTGCCACTTTTCATACACGTACAAGCTGCCGTACCCCTTCTCAAAGGGTGATGAGAATTCAGTGCACACAACCGCGCACTGAGGCACACGCACGTACACACACATGCACGCACACGCACACACACATACACACGCATGTACACAAACATTGTCGCGCATAAAAGTGTACGCACCCAAGGGAGTGGCGCGATTTTTTTGTGACCAATTGAAGTAGGTTGAGCAGATGCAGGCAGGCAGCAACTCAGTACACACGTGCACACACATACAGACACACACACCTGTACTTGCACCCACATGCACACACCCACATGCACAAACACATGCACAAACACATGCACAAACACACACATGCATAAACACACACATGCATACACATATGCACACACACATATGCACACGCACCCATTGTAGTGTTGGCGGTCGCTGTGATGGTGGCGGTAGATGAAGCAGAGGCAGGGGGTGCCGCCCCAAGGGGTGCACTGGCCTTACGCTGCCTTGGTCCAGAGGGGGGTAGCATGGCACCACCTGCGCTCGGGGTTGCTGTGGCAGATGCAGGAGGCAGCGAAGCAGTGGCGCCGCTGGGTCCAACACTAGCTGCTGCGTCGGTGGGCGGTGCAGCAGAAGGTGCAAAGGCAGGGGCAGAGGCAGACAGGACCGTCGTGGGGGCGTTCGCTGTGCTGCTGCTGCTGCTGCTGCTAGTAGGGGCTGCATTCTTTGCACTGTTGGCGTCGTTCTTGCCGCTACTGCTCTTGTCGGTTGCAGACGGGCTGGTAGCAGCAACAGCAGCAGCGGCAGCGGCGTCAGTTGCGGTAGAGGCAGAGGAAGGGATTGTGCTGAGCTGCTGTCCGCCCTCTTTGCTGCCTGAGCCACTGAACCTGTATGTGTGTATGTGTGTGAGAGAGAGAGAGAGTGCGTAAATATGGGTGTATGCACGTGCATGTGCATGTGCATGTGCATGGATGTGGATGTGTGCTCATCTGTTTGTGGCCTGGAGGAAGCAAACCAAAGTGAAATTTCTAATACGAACAAGGCTAGATAGGGCTGCTGCAAACTGTGAGGTGCACATACACTCATGGACTTAACCTCACATACCCATGCACACACACATCCACAAAGGCACACAAAACACACATGCTGCAATCAGGGCCTTGTATCCGTGCCATTAGCACTCGTTAAACAACCTAGAGCTGCCAAAGAACATGAGCCCGGTGCTACGATCACACCTTTAAAACCTGAGCTGCACAAAAGCACACAAGCTTGGTGCTCAGGGAATGAATTTGGTGCCAAAATAAAAAGACAGCTTTTGCGTTTTACCTTGAGCTGCCCAAGGGCAAGGGCTTCGCGGTAAAAAAGTCAACTTTTTTGTTACCCCAAAGTTACGATACAACACCAATTTGTTACAGTTACCCTGAGTTGCGTAGGACACGGGCTCGGTGCTCAAGGCATGAGTTTGCCCCCCCGAAAACGCATGGATCCTGTTTACCTGGAACTGCCGAAGGACATGAGTTTTGTGCTCAAGCTACGGCCCCATTGCCAGCCACTGCTTTCAGCGCCAGGAGGGTTGCTGCTGGCGTCCCCAATGGTGCTGGCTTCCGCCATCTCCCCTGTGGCATAGAAGGAACATAACGTGTGAGCCCAAAGCATCTGGTCAGAGTAAACCGCAGGCTGTTTACTGGACAGCTGCTCTCCCATTGGTGCTGGCTTCCGCCATCTCCCCTGTGGCATAGAAGGAACATAACGTGTGAGCCCAAAGCATCTGGTCAGAATAAACCGCAGGCTGTTTACTGGACAGCTGCTCTCCCATTGGTGCTGGCTTCCGCCATCTCCCTGTGGCATAGAAGGAACATGACGTGTGAGCCCAAAGCATCTGGTCAGAGTAGACCGCAGACTGTTTACTGGGCAGCTGCATCCCCACTGGTGCTCGCGATCGCTGGCATCCGCTACCTCAAGGGGCAGAACAAACATGGAGCCATAAAAATGATAAGCTTCAGATCAACCGCTGGCTGTTCCCTCGGCAGACTTCTCTCTTGGCAGGCTGTTCTCTCAGCAGGTTGTTTATTGAACAGCTGCGTCACCACAAGTATTATTAGCATCAGCAACGGAGCATTAAAAAAGCCCGCCAGCGTGCCTGCGTCAGCGGGCCCTCATTCCATCACATGTACTAGAAATTGCACGTACTAGACATCACACGTACTAGAGATTACACCTACTAGACATCACACGTGCCAGGCATCACACGTACCATACATCACACGTACTAGACATCACAAGTGCCAGGCATCACACGTACCAGACATCACACGTACTAGACATCACACGTACCAGACATCACACGTACCAGGCACCACACGTACCAGATATCACACATACTAGACATCACACGTACCAACAGCCACCCCTGTCAAGCCTGCTGCCCTGTCGGTCATGCTTGAGGCCCTGCTGTTGTTTGAACTCGCCCTTGAAATCAGGCGGCGCAGCTTCTCCGGCTCTGCCAGCACGTACTGCAAGCAAATCAATGCGATAGTATGATGTCGCGATTCCCGGCAGTATGAGGCTTTTGTATAAAAGCTCGCCCTTGAAATCAGGCGGCGCAGCTTCTCCGGCTCTGCCATCATGTACTGCAAGCGAATCAATGCGATATTTTGATCAGTGTTGTGCACCTGACGCTTGACGGCGTCAATGGTAAATGACGCTGACGGCGTAATGTATGTCAAATTGACGGTGAAAATAGTAAATTACGCCGTCAATCGTCAGAGTTTAGTGACGGTGACGCCGTTATTTAGGATCGTTAATTACGGTGACATTTTTGAATGACGCCGTGTGCACAACACTGATTATGATGTTGCGATTCCCGGCAGTATGAGGCTATCGTATGCGGTTGCCCTTATAATTCGGAGTGTCCAGCATTTGGTCCAGCCAAAAAATAAGAGTGCAACGTAATATGCTGATGTATCCTGGGCCCTTTTGATACCTCTCACCCTCCTTCCATAATTTTGTAGGACGCGCAAATGAGCACTGACGGCAATACAAGGCAAAAAAACACACGCACAATTACACAGACACACACACACATGCCAACCCTAACGAGACACATATATTAACCTACCTGGGAGTAATAGTTGCCTAGAGGGGGGTTCAAATCTTCCGTCAGCCCAGCGGGATGGGATGCAGCAGAAACGGAACCACTGCCATCAAGTTGCCTCGATGCCCCTTGCTGCTGATCTCCTCCTTTGCAAAATAACAGGGGATGAGGGACTAGTCAGATCTAGCCGTCTTGTCTTTCTGGTTGTGAAACAATGCCTGTCACTAGGTAGTTATGACGTGCGTGTGTGTTTGTGTGCGTACATGTGTGTGTGTGTGTGTGTGCGTACATTGTGTGTGTGTGTATGTGTGTGTGTGCGTACATGTGTGTGTGCATACATGTGTGTGTGTGTGTGAACACCAATGTGTGTCCAATGTTGCACAGACGTGCAAATGTGTGTTCGTGTGTGTGTCTGCGGGTCCCTCACAACCCTACACACAAGCTCACACACACACATGCACACGCACAGACACACAAACCTACACAGATGTTATGCCACCTCCCCACAATACTCAACCGCGCCCTCAACCGCCAACATAAGCAACACGCACTCTGCAACACACACGACTGCATCCACCAACACTGCTGCTCATACCCACACCAACATCACCGACGCGCAACAGATGCATTGCCTGCAACGAACAACCCACATCCGCCAACACAAAATCAACGCACCTAAATGCCTGCGGCTACTCGCAACTCCATCACCACCGCCACTAGCACTTGGCTCCCATTTCACACCCCCACTGCCGTTCAACTGCCCACTCGCACCACCATCACCACCACTGCTGCTGCTACTGCTGCCGACCTCTTTGGTTCTAGAGGCAGGCTGTATGCTGGGGGCTGGGTCGTGTGTGTGCAGCTGCATATGCAGCTGGCTGTGCAGCTGGCTCAGGGAGTGCACGGCGCTGTCCTCTGTGACCTCGCCGGCCATGTAGCTGTGGATGAGCTGCTGCACCTGCGTGTGTGTCCGCGCATGTGCGTGTGTGTGCGTATGTGCGTGTGTGTGCGTGTGTACGCATGTATGTGTGTGCGCGCGTGTGCATGTGCGTGAGCGCATCCGTGTGCATGTGTGTGTGTGTGTGTGCACATGCATGTGCGAGTGTGTTTGTGTGTGTGCGTGCATGTGTGTGCGCGTGTGTGCATGCATGTGCGAGCGTGTGTGTGTGCGTGTGTGTGTGTGTGTGCGTGCGTGTGCGTACATGTGTGTGTGTGTATGTGTGTGCATCCTTGCCGCTCACCACGCGTCACTCACCCAATGCACCACACACCTAACGCATCACCTCCGAATCAATTAGTGCATCACCTTAAGCATCACTCACTTGATACATCACCCTAAGCATCAATAACGCATCACTCACCCAACGTATTCACCTATTGCATCAATTAACGCACCACACACCTAACGCACCACCTGAAGCACCACTGAACGCATTACCTGATGCATCACCTGACGCAATCCCCTCCACCTCTGAAACGTATCCCCCAGTTCTTATTGGCCGCTTCCCACATCCCTTGCAACGCAAATCATCCTTGAACTTGCTGCTTAACATCCCAGCAGCTGCTCAACAGATGCAGTGGATTCCTTCAAAATTGCTACCCTGACTACCTTCTCTTCCCAACCAGCTGCAGCAAGAGCGACCCCTGCTGCTTTCACACAACCAAACACGTTAGCTTACTCACTAGCCACATACACACACAAACACACACAACTCACCTGCTGCTGAACCTCTGGACTGCTGCTTGACACGTGCAGTGTTTGCTGGGAGTTGCCTTCCGGGCTGCCAGAAGCAGCAGCGGGGTTTTGCGCTGCACTGCTCAGAGCTGGAAGCACACCGGTCACAAGGGTGGTGGCACGTTTGGTCAGCTTGTCCATCTGGAGCGAAAGCCGGGCACATGCAAGTGCGTATACGTGAGAGGCTCGCGTGAGTGGGATGTTAGGGAGGTGTGTGTGGGGAGGTGTTTAGGAATGTTGCGGAGGTTAGAGAGAGAGAGGCATGCGCAGGCATAAGAAAAAGAGGCTTCCATGAGGACAAAAATTGGGAGGGAGCCAGACGCAGGTTGAAGGGGGTTAGGGGATGAGGCTTGAACAATATTTACTAAGCTCAGGGGGGTTCGAAGCAGGCAGAAGAGGGTCAGAGGATGAGGCTTGAACAATATTTACTAAGTTCAGGGGGGTTCGAAGCAGGCAGAAGAGGGTCAGGGGATGAGGCTTAACAATATTTACTAAGCTCAGGGGGGTTCGAAGCAGATAGAAGAGGGTCAGGGGATGAGGCTTGAACTATATTTGCTAAGCTTGGGGGGGGCCGGACGCAGGCAGAAGAGGGCAAAAGTAAGGTGATGAAGGCGACAGAAGGCAGGGCCAAGTTGGTGTGCCTGCGTATGCGTGCAGAGCGAGATGTTAACAGGACTTGCTGACCAATAATTGGAGAGGCTACTGAAAAATTGAAAGCAACAGATAGCTAGCAGGAGCAAAGTTTTACATCACTGCTAACTAGGGTTGGCCAAAACCGTACATACACACTGTATATGACCGTATGCAATGGTGATGTATCTGCTTCAAATACCAGATACTGTATGTACACCTTTTTACGTGTATACGAATGGTCCTGGCCAACCCTCCTACTAACACGAAACTCTGCTTGCTACTGGCTTTGCGGTAGTCTGCAATGCAATGCATCACAATGCTACGCAATGCTACGCAATGCTACGCAATGCTACGCAATTCAATACAATGCAACCCAATACGATGCAACGTGATCCATTGCAATGCAATACACTGGGTGGCAAGGGGGGTGAGGAAAAAAGGAAAGGGAGGTGAGGAAGAGAGCAGACACAAAGGTCACAGCCAGGACCGCTCTGTTGCAGTAAATGCATAATGCTCTGTTGCATTAAACGCATAACGCTCTGTTGCATTAAATGCATAACACTCTGTTGCATTAAACGCAGAACGCTCTGTTGCATAAAACGCAGAACGCTCTGTTGCATTAAACGCATAACGCTCTGTTGCATTAAACGCAGAACGCTCTATTGCATTACACGCATAACGCTCTGTTGCATTAAACACAGAACGCTCTGCACTCTGTTGCATTAATCGCAGGCTTTCCCCTGCCACAGCATGCTGTACAGCATACACACTGTGTGTCCATGGCCCTGGCCATCCTCACTCAACAACTCATTCATTGCTCATAAACACATTGATGAAGGTGCACCTGCTCATTCAGCTGCTTCTCCGATTTGTGTTGCAGGTCCTCAATCTCTTGTCTGTGCTCCATTCGGGCGGCTGTGGCCGCACCCTCCAAGCGCAGACGTTCAAAGCACGCCTGTTCCATCGACATGGTGAACAAAGAGTGATTTGCATGAAAGAAGCAAAGTTGCCTGTGCTCCATGCAGGCGGCTGTGGCCGCACCCTCCAAGCGCAGACATTCAAAGCACGCCTGTTCGATCGACATGGTGAACAAAGAGTGATTGCATGAAAGAAGCATAGTTGTCTGTGCTCCATACAGGCGGCTGTGGCCGCACCCTCCAAGCGCAGACGTTCAAAGCACGCCTGTTCCATCGACGAGGTGAACAAAGAGTGATTGCATGAAAGAAGCAAAGTTATCTATGCTCCATTCGGGCGCCTGTGGCCGCAGTGGCCGCACTTTCCAAGCGCAGACGCTAAAAGCAC
>Ga0307947_1000123_pt1:37500-44925 | contig 44925 bp, 56 predicted proteins | sample OrgLakmetagen232_FD_201840 | JGI IMG/M metagenome (GOLD analysis project Ga0307947, IMG submission 201840) | Saline water microbial communities from Organic Lake, Antarctica - #232 | ecosystem: Environmental > Aquatic > Non-marine Saline and Alkaline > Saline | place: Antarctica...
GCGAGCTACCTCTGCTTTGCAGCAGTGTCAAACGTATAGCAAGGAAGGTCATGGCTCTTGTGAGGTCACCTGCCATACGCGTATCTGAGAGCACACACATAACAAGCATGTAAACGTTCATGTATATATGCTCAATTGCATGGCAAATTTACTTGAAACATAGTATCCTGGCCAACTTAACCCAAGCCATTTCTCACTTCCCATGTGCAGGGCACTGACCCCAAGACTTTGATGCAACAAATCACTGAAAAGGCACGAGGAGACACGCAGGTGGGTGCTGCTACATGCGTACACGTACACGTTTAAAAATCAAGGACACATTTGCTGACACACACATTCAGGCACAAACATGCACACAGGTGCACACACGCATGCATATACGTACGCACATATGCTAGAAATGTCCGTTCAAAATTATGTGTCTGTGGGATGCAGATCAAGCACGGCTCCTCCCAGATTTCTGGTGCTGTCTACATTGGAAGTGCAGAGCACCGCAAAATGCTGGACCAGGTGTGTTCGTGTGTACAGCTGGATGGGTGTATGTATGGGTGGAGATATATGTATGATTGGGTTTGTGTTTTGTGTGTGTGTGAGAGAGTGTGAGAGGGAGAGAGAGAGAGAGAGAGAGAGAGAGAGAGAGAGAGAGAGAGAGAGAGAGAGAGAGAGAGAGAGAGAGAATGAGAGAGAGAGAGAGAAAGAGAGAGACCCCTTTTTATGGGATGCTGAATTGGTGCGCTGTTGACCTCATTTGTAGCAGCAGTCAAGTCCAGGATCAAACATTGGTTGCAAACCAAATGTATGTCGGGTGCAAGTCAGGTACGCACTTGCACAGAAGACTTTGCAAGTTTAAAATAAAGTGCAAATGAGAATTGCATAGATGACTTGACTAAGTGCAAAAGTAAGTGCAAATGAGGATGACCTTTGATATGATGCCTTCGTCAAATGCTTTAAGAGTTGTTTTACGTACGATTCTGACCAACTTTACGCATGGGCAAAACAGTTTCCTCCATTTTGAGGCACGTGCTCCTGGCCTCTCTTCAGCACCCTTGACTTATTCTCTCACACCTTTGACAGACATATGCTTGATGCACACAACTCTTGAAACGCGCACACACACACACATGCAACTCGTTACCCCCTCCCCACCCACAGGTGTACAGCCTGTTTGCTGTGAGCAACCCTCTGCACGCAAGCGTGTTCCCGTCTGTGCGACAGATGGAGGCAGAGGTGGTTGCCATGACGGCACGCATGCTTGGGGGAGGGGGGCCAGCTAACCCAGACGTATGCGGGGCCATGACCTCGGGTGCGTGTGTGTGAGTGTGTTTGTGCAACTGTATATTGCTGTCGTTGTTGTGTGTGTGTGTGTGTGTGTGTGCTTGTGTATGTGTGTGGTCAAAGTGGGGGAGAGTGCATGGCCCTTTTGTGTTTCACAAGAGTGTAAGATAAGCTCGTTTGTACGTGGTTTTCAGTGCTTGTGAAATGTGAAAGAGACCCATAAAAGCCCATTAAAACCTTCAAAAAATGTCTGCGTACTCTTGCGAGGGTCTCTACATGTACGCACCCTCTCTTCTAAGAAGAAAGCGCAAAAGCCGTATGAGCATATGAGGATAGTGCTGGCCAGAACAACAAATGTATGTGTACACACAGTGGTTTCAACAAGGAACAATATGAATGATACAGTGCTTTTAGCAAGAAACAAATGAATGACAGTAATTTTAATAAGGAACAAGGAACAATATGAATGGCACAGTGGTTTTAACAAGGAACAATTTGAATGTACAATTTGATGTACATATTTAGTATGTGATTTTCTGTTCGTCTCCTCTGTAGATAGAGGAGATCAAACAGCTTCCTCTTCTTTGGGTTTTCTCTCCGTGTCCATTCTTCATCTCACGTAGGTTTCGGTGTTTCTGTATGTGTGTGTGTGTGTTGTACACAGAGCTGGTTGAACCTAAAAGGAAACCACCATTTGACGCGGCCAGAGGCCTGTCGCCATGCCAGATCCTAACCTTATTCTTGCTCTTCCATATATGAACCATTCTTTCACCATGCCAGATCCTGACCCTTCATTCCTATACATGGCTGCAGGTGGCTCAGAATCCATCTTGATGGCCATGAAGGCTGCCCGTGACTGGGCTCGTAACAAGTGAGCGTGTGTGTGTGTGTGTGTGCGTCTTAATAAGGGCTTGTTATAAGTGAGAGGTATAGGTGCGTACACAGGTATGCTTGCTAGATTTGTGTGTGTATGTGTGCGTGTGCACTGGTTTGCGCTCTAAGTCTCACTGTAGAGCAAGCTGCATGTATTGCCTCACGCCAGGTAAGGTCAGGAGAGCACATACCACCTACACTAAATAATACACTCCACATTCCACATAGTAAGTCGTACGTGTTGCCTCATGTGCATGTCAGCTAGGGTCAACAGAGCAGGTGCCTTTCAGACCCGAACCATATATTTATATATACGGTGTATATATTCAGAGGGGGTCGACGGAGCAAATGTCCTGAAATGTGACTTTTTTGATGCAGACCATGTTTGATGAACATAACTAGATGGTCCACAAAGTTTGGGGTCAATCAAACCACCCCAGTGGTCTGAATTTTCACATTTAGGCCACTCCCCACTCAGAGCCCCTTTTCATCCCAAAACAAGATGGCAACACTTCCTTTATAATACCAAATCATCCCGGGTTTTAAAGAGTAGATTTGGTGAAAATTGGTTTTCCACCTTTTTGGCACCCTTTTTTTTTCTTCTTCTTTAAGGGAAATGGGCCAAAATGGAGTATCTGACCAACCACTGGGTCTTTTTGCCCCAATTTTCTTGCAATGATATTCTTTACTGAAATGTAGACGATTCATATAAAAATGACACAAATCAGGTCAGTGGGTGGTGAGATATAAGAGAATGGTGGTGAAAAATAGGGTCCACGCCGCGGGCAATTAGACGTGTGCACCCATTTTTGCAAGTTTAAAGCTCAGGTGTTATGAGTAGCCTACCTTTGGGTCCTAAGCTTAGAAATTGCAAACATGGGTATCCATACTCAATTCACATTTCTAAAGTACCCCTGTTGGGGGCCTCCGTCGACCCCCTCTGGTATATATTCTAATGATGGTATTATAATAAGATATAATATTTATAGAAGGGCTCCGCCCGCCCAAATTTCTACGTACAAAACTTTTCGCCTTTTTGTGTATTTTTTTCGTTCCTACGAGGCGGAACAGACTGACTATGCTGTCAAGAAGTGCCTTTTTAATGATAGATGCATTGTCAATTCCCCACGCTATAGCGATATCATGTAGATGTGTACACCACACAGGTCGATACATAAGGCGCAATAGCCAGCATCTTGCTTTTTCTGATTGTCCGCACCTGATAGTGAAGCCAATAAAAGTGTGCACGTCCTGCCAGGTCCAGCAACATGAACATGCATGCAATCCTTTTAAAATGCTGCACACGTTTCAGTGCTGGAAGTAGTAGCATGTCATGTGCTTCTTATGTGAATCTGCAGTCTGCCAATGGCGTTCAGTACTAGCATGCTTTGCAAAGAAAGAGACAAATTAGCCTGAAGGCAGGGAAGTACAACCCGTCCGGGGCCCGGAAAAAATAACAAAATTTTGGGCTGCCCCGGAGGGATAGCCCAAAGCTGGTCCGGGTACCCCGGAAATTTGCAGGGACAACGGCCCCTGCGATTCCGGGGTACCCGGTAAAATTATAAATGTAGTTCCGGGTAATTTGCAGTGAATTTTGGAAATGACAGTGAGAATGACACTGTGAGAATGGGAAGAAGAGGGAAAGGTCAGCCAGCAAGGGGAGAGGGAGCTATCCCAAGCAAGAGGCTCCCCCTCCTGACCAGGCCTCCCTACGAGTGCTGGGCTTGATTGCTTGCATCTTGTGGCAGCATGCAAGCACCAAACTGACTGAATGAAAATCTCTCCAGATGAAAGTCCCCCGCTCCTCCTCCCTCTGCTCCCCCCCCTCCCCGTGCCCCAGGCCTTGATGAGGCCTCAACTAGCAGCCATGCGCAAACCTCAAGCGATGTTAAGCACATGCGATGTCAAGCACATACGAACAAGTCGCACACATACACACATGCATACACACACACATGCACGCACACACACACACGAGCACGCACACAGGCACACACAACCACGCACACACGCACACACACACATACGCACATACACACATACGCACACACATACACACACACGCAATTACACACACACAAACATGCACAAAGCGTATAAAACAACTCATACACAACACACAAATGAACGCACACACTCACATATCACACATCACACACACATAAACGCACGCAAAACGCACACACACATACGCGCACACACACACGCATAAACACACTCGCACACACACACACACACACACACACACATACACACACACACGCAAATACGCACACACACACATAAACGCACACACGTACGCACACACACGCACACACACACACACGCACACATACACACACACGAGCACGCACGCAGGCACACACAACCACGCGCACACGCACATACAGGCACAAGCACACACACACTTACACACGCACATGCACGTACACACCAAAATACACACACACAAGCATTAACATCGTGCTTGGGGCCGGGGGCGACAGCCCCCGGCCTGGGAAATTTTATAACACCCTGAATAATTTTTTAAGCAGTTCCGGGGAACCCTGGAAATTTTTACAGGCTGTTCCGGGCCCCCCTGAATAATTTGGGCACCCAGTGTACTTCCCTGCCTGAAGGTCCAGAAACTGTTCTTTAAATGTTGCTGCAAAGCATGTGTATAGAATATATGCTATTGTTCTGTTGTGCGAAGAGTGCATCTTGAGTTACGTGTAAACCAATTGTGTGTCTCCTAGCCTTCTTGCCGAATGCATGCTGCCTTGCATTGCTCCAATATGTGGCATGCATTCTACCTTGCAACGCAGCATCATATGGATTGCGTACACCCCTTTGGAAAGCTTGCAGATTCAGGAAGCAGGCCACCACTTTGTCCTTCACGTGTTGTTTGTAGCCACCATGCATGCTGTCTGCCTGATACTAAAACGGTATGTGTGTCTTCAAGTCCTGTCTTGACAGCAGAGTGCTGGAAGATGCACGTCATGTGCCAAGTGACCTTGCAGTCAAGTCTTTCCTTGTTTGAGCTCTCAACAAGTTGACAATCCAGAGTGCGTCACTACGCCATAAAATAATAATTTATAACAGCGGCATTAACTGCATCAAAGGCGGCAAAGGGGACCCTCCTCGTCGGTCTCCATGCAGCCACAGAAAGCGACGGCGCATGATAACTGCACGATTTCTAAACGGAAATAAGTAAGAATTGAAACAGTAAATTCCGCATTTTAAGGCCGTCACAACGCGTTGCTCTGCAGCCCTTCTCGTCACCAAAAGTCCGACCCTCACAGCTCGCCGCGAAACTCAGGGTGCCAGCTCCCAGGTAACGCGTTGAATTGTCTACAGAATGTTACGCGGAACGGACGCCCAACTGCGGCGCTATTCAGGCCCAAAGTCCTTCCAACCGAACCGGTTGAAACCCGGACTTCACAAATTTCTGAGGAAATTCGGGTATATGTTTTTTTGGCAGTGAAATCACCAAATTTACAGTCATATACGGTGCATATATACAGTTCTGGACAACCCCAAATACGATCCATGTTCTCATAAAAGCCAATCATATCATTTTGCACACCCGCGCGCGCCTTTTAGGAGAGGCGTGCGCCGCCCGGAGATCATCATTGCACGCTCCGCTCACGCAGCATACTACAAGGCAGCTGAGTACTTCAAGATGCGCTTGGTCACCCTGCCTGTGGGCGAGGACATGCGTCTGTCAGGTTAGGACATAAATGGTTGTGTGTGTGAGTGCGCATAGTTTTGTACGTCCAATTTTAAGGCAGCTGAGCATTTCAAGATGCGCTTGGTCACCCTGCCCCCTTGGCGAGGACTTGCGTCTGTCAGGTCAGAGGCATTGATGTGTGTGTGTGTGTCTATAACGAATCATTTCTTCTCGTACGCGATAATTTGAGAAGTCACTTAGAGACAGTGATGCTCCTTTTATTCTTGGTGTGATCGGCTACTGCTAAGGGAAGGGCACCGAAACGCAGCATGTCAATTCCCAACTCTGCTTGCGTAATTTCGTGAAGCAGTCAATGACAAAACAGTGATGCTCCTTGTTTTTTTATGTGATCAGGTACTGCTGAGCAAAGGCGCTGACATGCAACATGTCAATTCGCAACTCCGCATGTGTAATTTTGTGAAGCAGTCACTGACGAAACAGTGATGCTCCTTGTTTTTTTATGTGATCAGGCACTGCTGTGCGGAGGGCGCTGACACGCAACACAGCCGTGGTAGTGGCCTCTGCCCCTGGCTTCCCCCACGGCGTGATTGACCACGTGGAGAGCATTGCAAAGGTACACACACATGCACACACACACACACACACGTGCAAGTACATATGCACACGTGCAAAAACGAACACACAAGGGCAGATTAGGGTAGACAAAAAAATGCGTACACACAACGCACACATTCACAGACACAGGCACACACGCACACAAGGGCACACAAGGGCAGACACACACAAAGCACAGATTTACAAACATTTACACGCAAGAACATTCAAGGCAAACACACACTCTCACACAAAGGCACATGCATGCTCACCACAACACTATACACTATACGCTCAAGCTGAAACGTACACAAACAACTGCATGCACGTGCACGTACACATACCAATACCAAAAGAAGCGTGCTGCCCTTACACATGTAATCCTGTATCCTGTGTGTGTATGGAACAGACCACATTGCAGCATTTGATCTGTGCAATCTCGTGCACAGGTGTGCCAACGCAATGGTGTGTGGGTACACGTGGATGCCTGCCTCGGAGGGTTTGTGCTGCCCTTTGCACGCAAGCTGGGCCGCAACATACCCCCGTTTGACTTCTCCGTGCCGGTGCGTAGATTCCCATCGTTTGGCGCCATTACATTCCCTGTGTTGCCTGTTTGATTCACCAACGACCAAATTGTGTGCTAGTGTACAGCTTTTCGCTTTTCCTTTTCTAAATTAATCAACACGCCAGCATAGGACAATTTCCTTCACATCACTCACACCATCCTTTGATCCTCTCTCCTATTGCAATCCACCTGATCCTTTTTCCTATTGCAACCTTCCTGATCCCCATTGAGTTCTTTCTTTTCCCTTGTGGTTGAGGACTTTGACGGTACTCGGTACTAGAGTGGCTCCTTTTTCTTAACCCTTTCGTGTGGAATATAAAATTTACTGCCTGCACAGTTTCTTCTTTTTACCCCTGTCTTTGTTATGCTCGGCCTTCTCATGGCCACTTTTGGCATTTTGAGTGCCCATTATAATATTGTTCATTATTATGCTACATATATATAAAAG
>Ga0307947_1000127_pt1:0-10000 | contig 44854 bp, 54 predicted proteins | sample OrgLakmetagen232_FD_201840 | JGI IMG/M metagenome (GOLD analysis project Ga0307947, IMG submission 201840) | Saline water microbial communities from Organic Lake, Antarctica - #232 | ecosystem: Environmental > Aquatic > Non-marine Saline and Alkaline > Saline | place: Antarctica: Organic...
AAATGCATGGAATGCCCTCAAGTAGGCCGCGGGGGTGTGTTCAGGCAAATTACCAGCAATTTATTCCAAACTCGCAGTTCAATTATTGCATTATACATAAGTTACTTGAATGGAAAAAAAGTGCTCTGGCAAAGTTTATGGCTGGATTTGTGCACTAAACAGGTGGTCAGTGCGCATATCAGTTTTTGCCCAATAACTCTTCAGGTATTAATTTATTTGGCAAGATGAGTGTGCAGGCACATAGCTGCTTACATTTTGATCAAATTGACACCCTTTTTATAAGTGTGGGGGGTCTGGAAGGGGTTTGGGGGGGGGGTATTTTGGGCCGGAGGCCTCCGGCCCAAGTATTTTACACGTGACTGTCAGGAAATCTTTTTAATAGGCCCCTGCTCTTTGTGCGGAAATCTGCACTCCTAGTCCTGTCGCTCCCCCATACATAATTACCCCAAACTTTAATCCCTTTGTGCGTATATCTACAGGTCTAGTCCTGCCGCTCCCCCACACACGGGCGATGGCCCCCTGACAGCTGAGTTGCTCAATCCCTGGTGGCTTTAAAACTGACTTTTAAGGCTTTTTTCTCTCAGACATGACAGACTTGCATCAGGAACTTACTGCCAGATGATGCTAAAAGACGTCCCACCTTCTCTGCAGGCTCCCAAAAAGGCCCAGGGCTCAGCAAGTTGTGGCCAAGGAAGCAAAAGCCAGCGAGGCGCCAATGAAGAGGGGCCGCCCCAAAGCCGCACCTGCTTCATACCAGCAACAAACTGAAGATGTCCCTGCCTTGCTGCAAAAGTAAGTGGGTAGATGATAAATAGCTGATGATCAAAGATTACAATGCTCTAGTGCTCTTGTGCACCTAAAACTGACTTTCAAGGCTTATTTCTCTCAGACATGACGAACTTGCAGCAGGAGCTCTCTGTCAGATGATGCTAAAAGGCGTCCCACCTTCTCTGCAGGCTCCCAAAAAGGCCCATGGCTCGTCAAGTCGTGGCCAAGAGAGCAAACGCCAGCGAGGCGCCAAAGAAGAGGGGCCGCCCCAAAGCCGCACCTGCTTCAGACCAGCAACACACTGAAGATCTCCCTGCCTTGCTGCAAAAGTAAGTGGGTAGATGATAAATAGCTGACAAACAAAGATTACAGTGCTCTAGCGCTCTTGTGCATTTGCTTCCTGCTGAGTGAGCACGTGCAAGTTTTTCTCTGTGTTTAGGCTCTGCAAATAGCAGCTAAGTGCGTCCAGTGGCCTGCCCTGTTCTGGCACACAGGATCAAGGAAATGCGGGGAGTGGGCGAGAAAATCGCGCGTATGCTGACTCAGTTGGAGGCTGCACGTGGGATGTACGTAAGGTGAGGACCGTTACTTGCTCTTTTTCTTGTAAGGTGAAAATAGAAGGAAGGGGTGGGCTGCTGCCTTTTTTGCACACCTCCCGTATGTTTTGATCTACGGGGGGTGAAAAGTGGGTGGGTGATTCCCTCTCCTCAAATTTGGTGCGGGCGTTGCTTCAAATTTACCCGCATCTATATGGAAATCCTCTTTTTCTGATCCACGCACAAGCACACTGCTCTCCTCCCTTGCACACAGTAGGTTTTTAACAGTATTTTTCTATATTTTTGCACCAGAACAACAACACTCTCTTTTTTCTACTTGAACTGTTTTATGAGCAGGCTAGCAGTCTCACGCTTTGACTGAAGGCCTTTCCTTGTAAACCTTGTAGGTTCTTCAGCACCAGGGGCTAACATTCTGTGCACCTATGGAGTAGCAATAATGCGGGATGATACAGGCTACAAGCACCATAGTAACCCCTCTTCCTCTCTCTTATTCATCCAGTCTCATTAGAACCTACTGCCCTAATTTTCAATATTAACCACCTTCCCACCCTTTTTTCTATCACGCTCATTCTACCGAATCTATAAAGGCAGGTAACGCGTCTATCCAAGCCTCCCATGATCACATCAAAGAACTTAAACACAACATCACTCGCCTGTGTCTGGGAGCATGCCCCTGTACAGGGAAGGTGCTGGGTGCTGGGTGCTATGTGCTACCACCTTGAAAATACATCAACATTTTCTTGTTCGTTGCAGTCTGCCCCCCGAGCGTGCAGCAGAACAACAGCGCTACTTTGATTCTGTAGCCAAGGCTAAGTCGTCGTTGGCAAACCTTGCGAAGCTGGAGGAGATGCTGCTCAATGACATCTACAATGCGGGGGGAGGGCGTGAATAAGTGTTTTTGGTAGTGCATAATAGCCACTCTCTTCTTGGCGGAACTTGCCTTGGTATCTTGTTCGTTGCATGTTGGAGATTTCCAGCTTTTATTGCAGTGCTTCTTTATATTTTACACGGCTTCCCTTTTCAATCATGATGTATGCTGATGTAACTTACATCTTGAAGACAGTCTGGTCAGCAAAAACCACTCCCCACATTAAATAAGGAAAAAGGAGCCACTTTGGTGGGGACCATTAAGCTCCTCCACTGGCACTTGGAGAAAAAGATAAGAATAATGGGGGGTCATGAGGGTGTTCAGGCTTGTCATGAACCGGCTCTGGATGAACGTCTGGTATGAAAAGTTGAGCAGCATAGGTGACAGAATGAACATGGAGCTTGGAGGCAGGTTTACCAACTCCTTTTGAAGAAATAAGACCCAAGTTTTTGAATGCTTCCGTCCCCCTCTGTACTTTGACGGTGTAATGCTCTCTTACACAGACTCATTCAAATATTTGGCCATGTTATGCGACAGGCAGATCAATTTGAATACCGTGGCTAACGCAATATTTCGCCCTTTCACGGCAGGCACGCTCAGAGTCAAAGTTTGTTCAAAAACATAACCTAACAGGCTACACGCGTACATATGGCTTCTCATGACATACGCTATTCCTGCTGATATGTATGTGAGTTAGATTTGGGCCACTCCTTACTTACAACAATGCAAAAAGATGGACAGTCCCCTGCAGAAATGGCTGTTGGCAGTGTTAAAAAGGATGTTGGGGGTCAGAGACACCACGCCTTCATGGTGTGTCATGCGAGAGTGTGGATTGGAACCCCTGCAGTTCAATTGGTTTCGCGTGGCAATGCGGCTTTACAACTCTTTGACTAAATCCAACAGCTACACAATGAAAAGTCTTACATACTGACATGCAGCTGAGTACACGATCCAATGATTGCTGGTCAGCCCTTATTCATTCTGCCATGGATGGTCTGATACAATCATATATCTTCAAACAGAAGCTGCAAAACTGTGAATTCATTGGTCTCAGCCGTTTTGTCGTAGACCTCAGGGAGAGACACTTGGAGTACTGCACACCTTATTCTAAAACTCATCCGAGAGAACACAACAGCATACGCTATACTTATCACCAATGGTGTGCTCGTCCTACCAGAAGGGCTCTGGTCACTCCTCATTCGCCTTATATCCTTTCCTAATACATGTTTCTCAACCTGCCTCTTGATGTCATCCTTAGTACACCTCGTTTCAGACTTCGTGTTCACACCCTAGGTTTAAAACCGCAACATGGAATCAAAGTAATACCCTCACCTGACCTGTGTGATGCTGATGATACCCAAGATGATCAGCATTTTTTTCCCAATGCGCCAATCCCCACATGATTTCTCTCCGCAGGAAATATGCACCTCTGTTTCCCCCAACAGGAGCTCACGATGTGTTTACTTTCTTGAGTCAGAACAATAACAAGCTTTATTTTTTCATGAACTAATCGCTTTTTATGAACAGGCTAGCAGTCGCACTTCTTGACTGAAGCCTCTTTTTGCAAACCTTGTAAACCTTGAATGTCTCCGTTGTAGATGGTGCTACCGTCCGTGTAGATGGTGTGGAGGGTAGTAGTGGACTCCAGGCTCCTTCAAGGATGATGCAAAGGCCTTTGTGCTCTTCCTGCATGGCGTTCAGCTGGTTCAGAGGTCTAGTATCCTCACAGTACTTATACTCAATGAGGTGGATATCACGTTGGAATATGCTGAAATGTTTGGGTCGGTGTTGTCTGGAGAAGGTGGATCTGATGGTGACGGCTGGCGGTGCTGTAGAAGTGCTCCCAGTCTCCCTCAGTTGCCCCCTGCCACTCCTAAGAACCCAACCCCCTTCATTGCAAGTCTGTTGTTTTTTTGTGGAGAAGGGAGCAACCAGTACAGCACCCGGACAACTGGAGGTAAACCTATTTTTGTCTGGCTGAGAAGCGGGGAGGAAAGAGCCATTTTGGTATAGTTTGTTTCAGCTGTTTTGGGGATCTGGGGATTTTGCACAGCCAGTCGTTCGCTGCTGCCTACATCATGGAGACAAAGCAGAAAGTTTGTGAACATCGTGCCCTCCAAGGTAAGGTTAAGTCACATCGCTATGTATGCCTCAGGGGGCATCTGAGCGGAAGCTTGAAAAATCCTGCAACTACACTTAGCTAAACAAAAGGGGAAACATCTAGAGAAACGAGAGAGAGAGAGAGAGAGAGAGAGAGAGAGAGAGAGAGAGAGAGAGAGAGAGAGAGAGAGATGGAATGATCAAAGTAAAGTTTGGGGGACAATCGCGCCCTCCAAGGAATTGCCATTCTGGCAGGGGAAGGTAACTGACCCTCCAAATGGGCATTATTGTTTTTAAATGATCCCCTTGCAACAACAAGGCAAGCGCTGTTGTGTTGACTTCAGAGCATTTAGGTATGCAAGTAGCAAATAGGGGGACCCACGCTCAAGCGGCTACGGCTTGAACCCTACTTCTCACAGGTCATGGTACCCCAACAGGTCACCTACCCAACCAAATTGGGTGATTTTTGGTGTCTTGGGGTCCTTATAACAAGGGTCCTTATAACAAATAAATATCCTGCAAAAGTAACCAATTAACCTGGCCAGATTTGCAATTTCAGCCATCTTCCTTATAAAAAAGCAGCCCAAGTAGTGTTCAAAATGGTAAATAACCGGTCCCCTTTAAAACAGCATCTACATATCCGCGATTGCTTTATACCATTTACAAATTTTTCTTGTCTAGCAAATCACCGTCACTGCAAAGTATAAGACTCGGCTCGTTGTAATCCAAGCTAAACATAAGACTCGGCACAACAAGCAATAGGGCGTCATTGCCAACAATTGGGAGTGACAACTAGGTGTTAAAGGAATATTGATCCCAATCGTGGACGTGGTGAGCACAAATTAGCATGACAAATTAGGATGGTTTAAGTAAATTAAATGAGGCTGCTTTCTAGAACAGACCACCCAGACATCTGATTGACCCCATATCTTTTTTGCCAACCTTCTTCCATTACAACAACAACGAAGTGAATGAACAAATGGGCAGTTTTTTGATTTTGCTCAGTTAAAGCCCCTCTAGGAATTTGCTGGGGAGAGCCTGCCTATGCTCCTAGCATTCTGCCTGCAAGGTTAACGCCTGCAAAATCAACTCAAAAAAGCGAACCAAAACTGAGCAGACGAAAGGGACTCGTTTTTGGATCCACCTCTGGCTCTTTGTTGCATCATGCTGTCATACCCCTTTGCATTTCATGTGGCACTAACAATAATTATGGACACACTTGCCAAATGCAAGGACTGACAAATTCAATCTGCCTACTTTCAGCTGTACTACATTTTGTGTGTTGGTACCCAGAGAGAATGTGGGCAAACTGAAGAGGCAATGGTTCAAATGGGCAAACTGAAGAGGCAATTTGTAGATGACCAAGGAGCCCTCCTTCCAAAAAGGAGTATCAGAAGGTTCTCATCGATTAAGGATTTGATAGAGACGACAAAATAGAAAGGTGCTGGATATGGAGCAATAACACTTCATGAGAATTGAGCAGGTAACTAACTGTTTATGCTAGTACTACCAGTTGCGAGAAAGGGTTCACCAACATACAAGAGGGGGCTATCTCCGCTTCTCTCTTTGAAGTTCAGTTTCGCTAACAGGTAGAGATTGCCTGCGGACAACGAGAGAAGTGCATCACTGCTGTTGCAAGGCATGCTTAGGTACACCACTAACACACATAAATACACACACATAAACACACGCACACGCACACCCATAAAAACACACACACAGAGGTACCTGCACATGGGAAGCAAGTCACTAGTTATCTCTATTGCGCCCCATGCTATCATGCGTATGCCGGCACAGTGGCACATGCATACCTTGAGAAAGGCAGTATAGACATTGCCGACCGTCGAATGGATTGCAGCACTCCCTCGGTCACTTGCCTGTCCACGTCGAGCTCCTCACCCACCTACATCAAGTGCTCAAGACGTGATTAATAGACGTGCTCAACAGTGCTGTTGAAGAGTGAATATTGGGCACCAGGGCCTAGGTTTAAAATAGAAAAGTTGCGCCTGGTTTGACACTGCTTGAGTGTTTAAACTGCAAGTCACACACCCGAGACAAATCAGGCGGCTCATTAAAAACACACACGAGAATCAGAAGGTAATACCTGATCGCATATACATTTTTCAATAGGTGAAAAGAGATTTTCAGGATTAGCCAGAACCGTGTATACTCACCGTACACGACCGATTTGGTTATCTTCCTGCCAAAAATACCGTAATTGCACTGTATATATATAGACGATTCAAGCCAGCCCTAGACATCTTGCCTACGTCCTTTTCCCTTGTACACTGCAAACATGCTTGTCCGTGCTCGACATCATTGGTGCTCAAGCGTTCCTTAAAGTCGTCGTCATGGTCAGGAACAACAATAGAAGTCCCAGCACTGCTTGCCGTAGTGTGTCACCCAAGCAGGGCAGATTCTGTGCAGAACCCAGTGCGTCACGCTCAATACAAAAACTGCGCGATGAACACCCAGACCTCAAAGCACCCCTTTGACGTCCTCACACACCTCGTAAGATGCCATCACACACGCCATCACACACCTCATAAGACACACCTCGTAAGATGTCATCACACACGCCGTCGCACACCTCATAAGACACACCTCATAAGACGTCATCACACACACCTCAACTTGGGGCAGGTTCTCCCTGTCTTGCTCAGGCAGTGCCTCCGTGGGCATGCGCAGCGTGATTTTCTTCGGCCTGCCCCACTGGTCGAGCGTGTCCTCCACCCTGCAGGAATTTGCGTGTGCAGCAAACATACTTTCGTCAACTACCTGGGCACAGGCCGCCTTCTTCGGCCTGCCCCACTGATGGAATGTGTCCTCTACCCTGCAGGCATTTGTCCGAGCAGCGAGAGGAGAGTTGCTCTTGCCAACCACCTTGTCAGGGACTGATTTTATCCGGCCCGCCCCACTATCTGAGCGTGTCCGCCACCCTGCAGGCAAGACAAAGAGCAATTGCATGAACGGCAAAATTACTTATCGCCAATTGCATAAAGTCGGGGCCGGACTGAGTTGCTTTGGTGGTCAGTAACCCAATTCAGTGTCCATCCTGCAATCTTATATAAAGGCCATGGGAGAGTGTTTGGGAGAAGCAGGATGAACGGTGTATTGCTCAAGCTGCGGCTGCCTAAAGCCCGATCAATTGACTGGCGCACTGTTCAGGATGAGGAACATATTTTGCTAAAATGTTTGCATGAACATCAGGCCAACCTCCGCAACCAGCACCAGCTTGTTTTTCCATCTCAGTATGAGGATAGCCCAACTCGTTTCAGGGCCTATTTGGACCAACCAGATGTGTCTAGTGTTGCCTGTGTTGTGGCTGAGTGCCTAGCTTTTTTCCCTTCCATTTTTCTCGCGCCTTTTTTGGTTTGGTTTCTGGCTTTTCCCAAGCTTCCGCTCTGATGCCCCCCAGAGGCATACATAGCGATGTAACCTTACCTAAAGCCTGATCAATGGGCGAAAGCTCTGCAAACACACTTGAGGCCTGGTGTCCACCCACCCACTGGAAATGTGTATATACGCTTGAATACTTGCAGCAAAAAGGAAACACGGCCCATAATAAACACTCCTCGTGGGTGGGCGGTGACCACAGTGCTTGAAATACTTCCTTCATAATATGCACTGATAAAATAAGGGTGTAAGATAGAGTATTCTCGACCCTTGTTCAACATTAGTATTTGGGAGAAGGGCCGTGGCATTTTTGTGCTAATTTGCTTTCCCCGGGGGAGGGGGGGGCGGGAGTGAGCACAAGCACGTATGGATTGTCAAAAGCGCTGCAATCATACACTTTGTAGGCCTCCATGCACATACGTACGTTTATATGAGCGTACCATGGTATGCTTGATTATGTGCAATTGTATGCAGTCTTAGTAACCTAGCTATAAGTGTGTCGATTTGGGCACTAAGCGGGACCACACATTTGACGATTCCCTGCCAAAAACAAATGCCGTACATATGCAAACACTGCCAAGCCTATACACCCACACATGCACATGCACGCTTACACACGCACTCTCTCACACTCACACACACACGCAAAAACACACATGAACGCACACACACTACCAACCCCTTTAAGGTAGACAGCTGAGCTCTCCAAATTTTGTAAAAATGACACAGGGACTTGATGCTCCGAAAGCATTAAGCCAAATGTAGCCACTTAAATCAAAGGCAGCAATGAATGAGCACAGCCCTGCGTCAACAGCCTACACAATATGATGATGAACAGCCCTGCGTCAACAGCCTACACAATCAACACAGGTGGGTGCCATACTATATATTATTACAGTGAACAAGGGTACACACCTGTTTATGGACGGCCGTCCTGAATCCTCCACATTGTAACTCTGCAGGACGGAATTTTCCATGAGACGTCAGTTACGTGTGTGAGAATTGATCATGCGCGCAGCAGCCTTGTATTTACAGACAAGCATGCACACGCTGGTGTACAAACACACAAGCTACGCGTCACCTACGTGCGCATGAGCACGCACACACACACATACCAAAACAGCCTCACCTTCACCAAGTTGGCATCAGCAACCTTTAAATACAGAGGTATCTTGTATGACAGGAAGCCCAGCAGCACGCAGGCCTGTGCCAAAACAAATGAGAACAAACAAATCTGACAGGCATGTTGTGTTTGTGCACAGGTCTCAGATCACACAGGCCTGTGCCAAAACAAAGGAGAGCTGGGAATACAACAGGCACGTTATGTATGGTCGATGGTTTTGGAGCACGCAGCCTGAGCCAGCACATGAGAGCTGAGAATGCGCCAGGCACGCTGTGTTGTTCAATAACTTTAAAGCACGCAGCTCTTGGCCAACACAAATCAGAGTTGGGCAGCTAAAATGCTCTCGGTCAAAAAAAAGGCTTCCAAGAGTCCAAAGCACAGTTTCAAACGAGCTGATACTCGAAACCAAATTTCAGCCGCAATCCTTTCACAACCTTAGAATGAGTGTCAAGAAATGTACTGATACTCAATGCGTGCTCCGCGAAACAGGTCAGATGCCCATTTTTTTCTATTGGTTTAGATGCAACATACAAATCTGGTACACTCTTCAAACAATCCTCTCCTTGAGAAATTGTGCGGGCTCACCTTCTTCTTGCAAATAAAAGTGATACATGGACTTATCAGGTTCTGCACGGACTCCAAGATTTTCCTGCATCTCAGCAAATTTTGAATGCCATACGATCTTGCGAGTCTATCCATCTAAAACAGTTCGAGCACACTTTGCGCGAACATATCATCGGGAACTGGAGAGAGCTTGACAATTTGACACCATATAATAATCACCATTCCAGCAGAATTATGAGGACTTATCACACACATTTGGTGTACCTTTGGGGATTGCTTCTGGCTGGTGGGATGACAGGAAAAGAAATCACAAGCATGTGTTACCTATCTACCTTTGCTTGGATATTTCCAACAATCTCAGCCGTGAATTTTCTTGCCTTCGCCTTTCTGGCCATAACTTTCTGGTCCAAAGAATGCGTCATGACAGGAATAGAAGGCCTAATGAGCTCAGGATCTTTGACAAATGTAACTGGCACTCTGTTCAGGATGAGGAACACATTTTGCTCGACTGTCCGCATGAACATCTTGTTAGCCTCCGCACACAGCACCACCAGCTGGTCTTCCCACCTCAATATGAAGATAGCCAAACTCGTCTGAGGACTTTTTTGAACCATCCAGGTATTT